>ERZ1066135.451-NODE-451-length-22354-cov-6.018880_pt1 | contig 22354 bp, 16 predicted proteins | sample MGYA00382782_ERZ1066135 | MGnify/ENA primary metagenome ERZ1066135 (study PRJEB33369, sample SAMEA5778365) | biofilm metagenome | biome: Industrial cooling water; feature: Water cooling tower basin; material: Biofilm | place: United Arab Emirates | collected... | reverse complement strand
CATCAACCCGATCGACGGCCTTTACATGGCAAACCCGATGGTTGGCGACCCGCTCAAGACGATCATTGAGACCGGTATGGACGGAGCCCTGATCGACCCGGGCATTCCCGAAGCCTATCGCGGAACGCTGCCGATCCTTGGATTTGGCCTCGAACGCGAAGCCTTCCGCGGCAATATGCTGGCGATCACGGCAACCATGGGCAACGAAGAATTTAGCTGGGGCGGCATCTACCTGACCAACGTCGGGCCGAACCGCACCGGCGGACCGATCGACACGGTAAGAGACCATAAGTAGGAGGTAAATTAACGCATAAAGCACACACAAAGGGCCTCGCGGACGCGCTCCGCGGGGCCTTTCTCTGTGCTGTGCCGCCGTACCTGTCCGCCAACCGGGCTTGTGCCACTGCACCCGGAGTTCGGGGTCCCGATCGCCGGGTGTTTCATTTATTAAAGGAGGCATTAGTTTCTGAAACAGTCGAAACAGATGAAACGGTTGAAGCGCGTGAAACGCCCTTCGGTTCTGAGTAACGGCTTTCGAGAATTCCGCATTCGAAGATAAGCCCTTGCTGACGCGCGGGCTTCTGCAATTGGGCGTGTTCTGTTTTTTTTCGGGCATCGGGCGTTCGCGGAAACATCGCGAACATCGCGAACATCGCGAACAACGGAAACATTGGAAACATCGCGAACATATGGGACGAATGGGACAGATGGGACAAATGGAACATACGGGCCGGCCTTTGGACTTTGGTCTCCGGCTTACAGCTAACGGCTAATAGCTTAGAGCTGATCGTTAAAAATATTCGGCCTCTGCTCACTGCTCGCTGCTCGCTGCTCACCGCTCACTTTCCTCCGCTGTCCATTTTCTTAGGCCTTCAGACCAAAGTGAACGACGATCCGTGAGAAACGGGAGAAACGTAAGATATGGAAGGTTTGGATAGCTGCGAAGTTACGGAGTTGCGGAGTTGCAGAGTTGCAGAGTTGCAGAGTTGCAGAGTTCAGAGTGCGGGCTTCAGCCCATCGTTTTGAGTCCCGGCTTTAGCCGGCCGTAAGAGTTACGCCTTTAGGCGTAACCAAATGCGGAAGCCCGCGCGTCAGCAAGGGCTTAACATCCGATTCGGCGTGCCGGAGTCGTCGAAGACGACGGGATTAATGTAGCCCACGTCGCAAGACGTCGGTTGCGTTCCCCTAAGTGAATCGGGAACCGTCGAAGACGGTCGTATTCGGCCGTTTTAGAGTTCTAAACCACGGAAGAAGAAAACAAGAAATCGGCATTCTGATCGACTTTTTCCCTTCTCCTTGATCCTTTATCCTTTCTCCTTTCTCCTTTTACACGACACCCTCCCTACGGGTCGGGTTTCCGCCTGTGTGATTGACGGACGGGTGAAATTTATGTCGGATGAACCGCCCTTACTTACGTGCGGGCTTCTGCACTGGAGCCCTTACTCACGTGCGGGCCTCTGGCACGGAATTCCGCATTCATCATTCATCGTTCATCGTTCATCATTCGAAGAACGCCCTTGCTTACGCGCGGGCTACTGCAATGGGATTCCGTATTTATATGAGCCCTCCCTGACGGTCGGGCCTCGGACACGGGCGTTCACCACTCGCCACTCGCCATTCATCATTCATCATTCGGGTCAGAACGCGGCGAGAGCTTTTGGCTGCTTTGAAATCTGATCAAACAGGAGGAAGTTCGTGTATCGGTCTTAGAGTCACGGCCTAAACATCGATCCAAACGGGTGAAGACACATTTTCCCGTTCGATCAGAGTTGGATGGTATAATCGGGCTGTGTTTTCCAAACCTTATTGCGTTGACGTCCTCAGAAAGCGTGCTGATATGGTGCGGCGTTTTGCTTTCGCTTTGATCATTGCCGTCTCGCTCTTCGGGTCGACGCCGGGTCAGGCAACGCCGCAGGCGGTATTGGTCGATGAGTTTGGTTTTCTTCAGTGCGGCGACCTTTTAGCTCGTCTGGACGCGTTTATGGTGGAGCTGCAGAATTACCCCGGTGACCGAGGATATGTTTTGATCTCTGAAGCGAAACGAAATCCGAAAGCGTTTCAGAGTATCGTTGAGGCGAGTTTCTTCACCAGGGGATTTGATCGCGAACGGATCTCCATTGTGCTGGTCGGCAAAGAGATGGGCTCGGAAGGCCAATTTTGGCGGGTGCCTCTTGGGGCAGAAGCTCCGGGTTTTATGCCCATTGCCCGTCCGGAACCGGACCTGACCAAACCCTTCAAGTACGGTAGCGATGATAGCATCGGTATTTGCCCTGGGTTCTCCCCTGATCTTTTTGCCATACTTATTCTGGACAATCCGGGATCGATGGCGAGGGTCGTCATCGCCGGCCCTACAGTAAGGTCCCGGCTACAGATGGCCAAGGGAGTCCGGGAAATATTTGAAAGCTACACAAAACTCCCTGCCGATCGGATCAGCTTTTACTACGTTCATCGGCAAAAGGATTGGATGTCGGGGATCGAATACTGGTTTATCCCCGCAAAGCGGCGGTAGTTCCAAGGGCTTTGCTCTCCGATGTGCGGAAAGGCTCGGACTTTCCGGCGGCTGGCTCATATCGAGAGCGGCTACGCCGCCGAGGTTACGATCTTCTTTTTTTCTTCTTTCGTGGTTTGGAGAATTTGATCCGCAGAATGCTACCGTCTTCGACGGTTCCGGCGGGCCGTAGCTGATGTTAAGCCCTTGCTAACGCGCGGGCTTCCGCAATGGAGGCTGCCCTCATGCATTGGTGGTTGATCAGATGATTGTTCGGTCGGTTGAGGAAAAAACGACGGAATAAGAAAAAAAGAAACAAAGAAAACGCGGGATCTCGGATTCATCCTTCATCCTTCATCCTTCATCCTTCATCCTTCATCCTTTAACAGACCCCCTCCCTACCGGTCGGGTTTCTGCCTGTGTGGTTGACGGGCGGGTGAAATTCACGTTGGATGAACCGCCCTTACTCACGTGCGGGCTTACGCATTGGAGCCCTTGCTGACGCGCGGGCTTACGCAATTGAGGCCGCCCTCATGCATTGGTGGTTGATCAGATGATTGTTCGGTCGGTTGCGGAAAATAGACCACGGAATAAGAAAAAAAGAAACAAAAAAACGCGAGGCGTTGCTGCACCTCGCGTTTTTCGTTTGTTTGTAACCGGCGGCTATTCGCCCTTGGCGACGGCCTTGGTCGGGAGTTCTTCCTCCGGACGCGGCGTTGCAAGCCCGAGCTCCGGCGAACGCCAGAGGTTTGAGACAAGCAGCTCGCGGATGAAGGTCATCTCCTTCGGCAGGCGGTCGTAGAGCTTGAAGAAGAGGTCGTCGTGGGTCGAGATTTCCTTGATCCACATATCGCGGTCAAGCTTCATTACCGTGTCCCACTGTTCACGGCTAAAGTCGAGCCCACGCCAGTCCATGTCCTCGTAACGCGGCATCCAGCCGAGCGGTGTCTCGGTTCCCTTCGACTTGCCGTGTGAACGTTCGACGATCCACTTCAGAACGCGGAAGTTCTCGCCGAATCCGGGCCAGAGGAACTTGCCGTTCTCATCCTTGCGGAACCAGTTGACCGAGAAGATACGCGGCGGTTCGGGGATATTGCGGCCGAGGTCGAGCCAATGCGAGAAGTAATCGCCCATGTGGTAACCGGCGAAGGGCAGCATCGCGAAGGGATCGCGGCGGACCTCGCCGATGTTTCCAAAGGCGGCGGCGGTCATCTCGGAGCCCATCGTCGCGGCCATATAGACGCCGAATGCCCAGTTGAACGACTGCTGAATAAGCGGCACGACCGTATTGCGGCGGCCACCGAAGATGAACGCTGATACGGGCACGCCCTTCGGCGAATCAAAGTGCTCATCAACCACCGGGCACTGCGTGATCGGTGCGGTAAAGCGGGCGTTCGGGTGAGCGGCCGGCTTCTCGCTCGCCGGTGTCCAGTCATTGCCCTGCCAGTCGATGGCGTGTGCCGGCGGTTCGCCGTCCATGCCTTCCCACCAAACGTCACCGTCGTCGGTCAAGGCAACGTTGGTGAAGATGGTGTTCTCGCGAATGGAATCCATCGCGTTCGGGTTCGAACTCGAGTTCGTGCCGGGGGCAACACCAAAGAATCCGTACTCGGGGTTGATCGCTCTGAGCTTGCCGGTCTCATCGGGCTTGATCCAGGCGATGTCGTCACCGACGGTGGTGACTTCCCAGCCCTCTTCGCGGAATTCCTTCGGCGGAATGAGCATCGCAAAGTTCGTCTTTCCGCAGGCGGACGGGAACGCGGCACAGACGTAATCCTTGCGGCCGTTCGGCGATTTCACACCGACGATGAGCATGTGCTCAGCAAGCCAGCCCTGCTCGCGGCCGAGGGTCGAGGCAATGCGGAGAGCGAGGCACTTCTTGCCGAGAAGGGCGTTTCCGCCGTAACCCGAACCGTAAGAAATGATCGAACGCTCCTCGGGGAAATGGACGATGTATTTGTCCTTCGGGTCCGGCGAGCACGGCCATGGCACATCCTGCTGGCCTTCTGCCAGCGGCATGCCGACCGAATGGAGGCAGTGGACGAACTCGCCGTCGCCGAGTGCTTCAAGAGCCTTTTTGCCCATCCGCGTCATGATCTTCATATTGACGGCGACGTAGGGCGAATCGGAGAGCTGAACTCCGAACTGCGAGATGGGCGAACCGATCGGGCCCATGCAGAACGGGATGACGTACATCGTCCGGCCACGCATCGAGCCGCGGAACTTCGGCGTCAGGATCGCCTTCATTTCCTTCGGGGCCATCCAGTTATTGGTCGGGCCGGCATCGCCTTTCGAAAGCGAGCAAATATAGGTGCGGTCCTCGACGCGGGCAACGTCCGAGGGATGCGAGCGGGCCAAAAAGCTGTTCGGCCGCTTCTCCTGGTTGAGCCGGATGAATGTGCCGGCTGCGACCATCTCTTCGCAAAGCCGGACATATTCTTCCTGCGAGCCATCACAGAGATAGACCGCATCCGGTTCGCAAAGCTCGGCCATATCCGTGACCCAACGGAGGAGTTCCGGGTTTTTGATATCTTCGGGAATCGTATATTTAGCCATAAATGTAGCTCTCTTTGTCTTAATTCGTTATTAAATCTTCAGGTCTAAAGTTAAAACGGACAATAACCTGCCGCTTTTGGAAGTATTTCAAAAGATTATCATAAGATAAGCGCAAAAGTTAACTTTCGGGCAACACTTTGGAGCGGTTTCGGGGTTTCGCACTCCGGGCCGCATCAAGCCTCGGCCGAGACGGCTTTTCGCGTGTATTGGCGGACGGTATGAACGGCGACCGCGGCGATGATCACCGCTCCGCCGATCACGGCCCAAATGGTCGGTGTTTCGCCGACAAAAAGAAGCACCCAAATGGGATTTATCAGCGGCTCGATAAAGCCGATAATGCTCGCATCAAGCGGCCGGACACCCGCCGCAACTCCTTTTGTGAAAAGAATATACGCGATGCCGATCTGAAAAATGCCGAGAAAGGCGATGGCAAGAAGGTCGTTGGTTGTGATCGCGGCCGGCGGCGATTGGGCGATGAGCGGTAGCATCACCAGTACGATGATCAGATTGCCGTAAAAGACCGAGACCGCAGGATTTCTCTGTTCGGACTTCGGGTGCCGAAGGAAGATGAAATAAAGCCCAAAGCAAACACCGGAAACGAGCCCTGCGACGTTCCCGGAGAATGGATCCGGAGCCGTAACCGAACTCGCGTTATCGAGAAAGAAAAGCGTCATCCCGGCGATGCAGAGCAGCACCGTAACAAGGTCGCGTATGTGGAAACTCTCTCGGATCAGGAACGGTGCAAGCACGAGCACGTAGATCGGGGCCGTATATTGCAGGAAGATGGCGTTCGCAGCGGTGGTGTTCTTGGTCGCGTAAACGAAAGACGTTAGCGTCGCCGCGTAAAGGAACGAAGCAAAGAGCGTGTAGCGGTCAAGCCGCAGGCCCTTCTTATACGTAAAGGCAGCGACAATGATGGCCGCAAAAAGCGACCTGCCCAAATTGACGGAGAACGCGTCGAGCGTCGTCAGCTTGATGAACAGCCCGCCCGTGCTCCAAAGCAGCACCGCAATTACGACCAGCACTACCGGGTTCATGGCCGATCTTGTCGATCCGCTCGTTTGATTCGTGTCTTGCACTTCGTTCGCCAAAATGGGATTTTTACTTAATTCGCCGATAAGAGCAAAGGCACGGCAGGGGTCGCGTTTTCTTTCGTCCTGACCACACCATCTTTATGCTGATCGAACCTGTACTCGCCGCGGGAGCCGTTCCGCAGTTCCTGACCGAAACTGTAGCCCTGATCGTCGCCGGTGCGGCGATCGCATACGTATGTTTCCGGCTGCGGCTGGTTCCGATAGTGGGCTTTCTTATCGCCGGTGTCTTTATCGGGCCGAACGCTCTCGGCTTGGTCCAGGATCGCGAACTCGTCGATGCAACTGCCGAGATCGGCGTGATACTTCTGCTCTTCACCATCGGCATTGAGTTCAGCCTCGAAAAGCTTGCCCGCATCCAGAAGCTCATCTTCGGCGGCGGCAGCCTGCAGGTCGGGCTGACGATCGCGGCGGTCGGCGTTGTGCTTTATGCATTTGGCGTCAGCCTTCCTGCCGCGATCTTTACCGGAATGCTGGTCGCATTGAGCTCAACGGCGATCGTGCTGAAGCTGCTTGCAGACAAGGGCGAAACGAACTCTGAGCCAGGCCAGGTCGCTCTCGGGCTTCTAATTTTTCAGGACCTCGCCATCGTCGTGATGGTATTGCTCGTACCGGTACTTGCAGGCGGCAGCGAAGGCGGGCTCGGGCAGATAGCGACCGCACTCGGAACCGCCATCGGCATAATACTGCTCGTCCTCGTCGTCGCGAGACGCGTGATGCCGAAGATCCTCGAATTGGTCGCGTTGACCTGCTCGCCCGAGTTGTTTCTTCTGACCGTTATCGCCATCTGTTTCGGAACGGCATATTTAACAAGTCTCGCGGGCGTCAGCCTTTCGCTTGGTGCGTTTCTCGCCGGGTTGATGGTCAGCGAGAGCCGCTTCTCGCAGCACGCACTCAGCGAAACGCTCCCGCTTCAGATACTTTTTTCGGCCACGTTCTTCATCTCGGTCGGAATGCTTCTGGACGTTTCGTTCCTTCTCCAGAACTTGCCGCTGGTTGCGGGCGTGATCGTTGCGGTTCTGGTCATCAAGGCCGCTACAACGTGGATCAGCGTCAAGGCCCTCGGCTATGCAACGCCGATCGCGGCGGCCTCGGCACTTACACTTGCACAGATCGGCGAGTTCTCGTTCGTACTTGAGCGAGCCGGCCGCGAGGTCGGGCTCTTCCCCGCGGGTGCGGAATCGGGTTCGCAGGCGTTCATTGCAGCGACCGTTGGCCTGATGGTCGTGACGCCGCTCTTGATGCGGCTCGGTGAAAAGGCATCGGCAAAGGCTGCGAGCAAGATCGATCGCCTGCCGGTCTCGGCCGAGAGCGAAGAGCACCAGGCCGAGCACCAGCTTGACCTTGAGGATCATCTCATCGTTGCCGGATACGGCCAGGCGGCACGGTCGCTGATCCGTGTGGTCGCCGGCTCCGGCATTCCCTACGTGATAACGACGCTTAGCCCGACCGGTGCCAATGAGGCCGAATCCGAAGGCCTGCCCGTTGTCCGCGGCGATGCTTCGCGGCCGTTCTTGCTAAGGCACGTTGGCATCGACAAAGCGAAGATCGTCGTGATAGCCGACGACGACCCGGCAACAGCACATAAGATCATTTCCGTTGCCCGGCAGTTAAATCCGACACTTCGGATCGTCGTCCGCACGCGATATTCGGCCGATGCCGAGCACCTGATCGAGGCCGGTGCCGATGAGGTCGTCTCCGAGGAGTTCGAGTCGATCGTTCAGCTCTTTGGCGAGGTGCTCCGCGAGTACCGTGTTGAGGCGGCGGAGATCGACCGGTTCGAAGACCTTGCCCGCCGCGACGGCTATGCCGCATTGATGGCCGAAACGGTCCGAATGGAAGGCTCGGAATTCGCCTGCGAGACCGGCGAAGGCTGCTTTGATTCGCGGACGGTCACGGTTCGCGAAGGCTCGGCTGTAGCGGGCCTATCGGTTGCGGAGGCCGAACTTGCCGGAAGTTCGGGCTTGCGTTTGGCAAAGGTTACGCGGGTTTCCGAAGCCTTCGACGAACCGGATTCGGACTTCGTTCTGCAAGCCGGCGACGAACTTTTGCTCGAGGGCTCGACGGAAGCATTTGCCCGGAACGCGGCCAAGTTCAGGAAGCCGAGTGCGATGGCAAAGGCGGCCGGAACCTCGGTTCCCGTCGGCTTCGCATCGCAGCCCGAGTCGCCGCGACGGATCGACACCGAAGCACCTTTCTCGTATCTCACAGAGGTCGATGCATCGGTCTGCGAGCACGTTGAGATGATACGGCCGGTGTTTCCGAGTGCAGCGGGCTGCGAGGAATGCATCGCCTTGGGCGAGCAATGGGTTCACCTCCGCATCTGCCTGACCTGCGGCCACGTCGGCTGTTGCGACACCTCAAAGAACAAGCACGCCTCGGCCCACTATGAAAAAACCGGGCATCCGCTGATCGCATCATTGGAGCCCGGCGAGAGCTGGGGTTGGTGTTTCTCGGACGAGGAGTACGTCTAACGGATTACTCACCCGAAACGGCCGAGGCGATCGTCTCGCGGAGCTTCTTTGCCGAGGTGGTTACGGGTTCGAGCTCTGCTTCCTCGACGTTCTGCCGCACCTTTTTGCCAAAGACGGCGTTCCACGGCGGGACGACGATGGTCACGTTGCCGGTTGCCTTTGCCTGGCATGCGAGGCGGATGAACGGCCGATCGCCCTCGGGCTGGTTATAACCGAAGACCCGCATTGCCTTTCGCTCGCGGGCCGAGGGCTCGCTCAGCTTTTCGGCACCGCCGAGAACGCCGACCCAGCAAGTGCCGCATGAGGCCGAAGTGCACTCGATCGGCACCGGGCCATCCCAGCAGCGTTCGTCCATCGACTGCCAATCCTGCGAGTGGTCCTTCTGCGAGGCCGACGCGATCTCTTCTTCATTGATGACCTTGAAGCGGCCGCCGGAGTATTCATCGCGAACAACCGAGAACTCCTTATCGACCGTTTTGAGAAAGCCGAAAATGCCCTGCGAATCGTCCTTCGCACGTTCGGCGACTATCGATTCCGGCGATTTGGCCATCAGACCCGAAGGCTTTGCCGCGATGCCGGGAGCCGCCTTGAACGCATCCGGCCCAACCTGCACCATCGTCATCAAACCGACCGCCGCGATGCCGAGCGTCAGGCTCTCTTTCGTCTTTGCATCGGCCGCGACCTGCTTTGCAATGCCGCGGATCTCGTCGGCGATAGCTCCGGCCTCGCCACCTTCGGCACGGGCCGCGACCGCCGCCTTTACCTGCGGCCAAAAACGGTGCCCGTAAAGAAAACGGTGCGAGGTGTCGATCTTGTCCGCCAGGCCGAAGTCGCCCTGCATCGCGAGGCCCTTCTTAGCTTCCTCGATGTCGTCGGACGAATTCAGGTACCGCACCAGATCGAGCGGATAGAACCGGAACCAAACCTGCGTCGCGTCGCGATCGACCGTGTGAATGTCCGCCGCCAGCGAAGCCACCGCCGCCAGCCACTCGGACTCATTATGCCTTGCCAAAGATTCAATAAATGCGTTGCTCATAGTCGCTAATTCCTTATTTCTCGCAAACGAGCATTTAAGCAAATTTCCCGTCCGGCAACAACTCTGGGAAGATTCCGAACTCCAGATTCGCCGCTCGTGACTTGTCACTCGCCACTACGAATGCGCCCTTGCTCACGCGCGGGCTTCCGCATTCGGATTCTCGGCCCTTTTCACTCGTCACTCGTCACTCGTCCCTCGCCGCTAAACCGTGCCCTTCCTTACGGTCGGGCTACTGACACGATCCGAATTCCGGAAGCTCCCCTCCTTGTATAGGAGGGGTGGACGCCGTTTCGGCGGACGGGGTGGTAGAAGGTTTCGAGTCCCGGCTTTAGCCGGCTGTAAGATTTACGCCTTCAGGCGTGAACGGATGCGGAGGCCCGCGCGTCAGCAAGGGCGTAACATTCGCTGCGGCCTGCCGAAGTCGACGAAGACAGTGGCATTTGCGCTGGAGATCTCGAACCACGAAATAAGAAAATAAGAAAGCCGGGAGCTTGTCTGTGGCTTTTGTCTGTGTCTTCTGTGTTTGCAAGAAAACCCATTACCACAGAATGCACAGACCGAAGCCGCACAGAAATATCGGCGGCGTAGCCGCATTCAGTAAGAGCTAGCCGTCGGAAAGGCAGAGCCTTTCCGCACATCGGGCGGCAGAGCCGCGGGGACCGATCGCGACCGTGCTTTCTAACCCATTTGGGGGATTCGCGTTCGAGCTCGTTCTTCCGTGTTCGCAATACACCGTATCCGCCCAGCACCGGTTCTTTTCGTTCGGCGCACCCGTTCAGATCGAACCGATTTCAGAGTTAGAGAACAAAAAGATCGGACAACTTATTTCTGCAAGCGCTCGCGCCAATATTTCGCACACGCAAACCATTCGGTGGCCCTGCATTCTTCACCCGGCGATTCGAATTCAACGCCGATTAGGTCTGAAATTTCCCGCATTCGCTTTGCTTCGGCGCATTCAGTCGAAGCGTACTTATAGGTCCGATAAGCGTTGCTTTTCTTAACTTCGACTACGTGGGTTGTTCCATCTGTGCCGCCGTAGCTGCAGTTAACCTCAGATGCATCAGGAAGATCGAGAATACCTTTTTGCTCCAATTCACTAAAGAACAACTCCCAACCAGAAGTTGGCGGCCCAAGACTTATAGTACGAGCACTGCTCGGTTCGACGTGGTCATCTGTAATTATTCTCGTCGCCGACCATACGCCATTCGTGCTTTTGAGGATCACACCTTCAAGCGGAATACCGAACCGCCATACGCGAATTTCAAGATCGCCTTCCGGTGCGCGAGATCTCCTTAGTTCGTCGATCTCAAGAAGTGCGGTTGTCCGGTTTATCGACCTGAAAAAGAACGGCTCCCATTGGTAGCTGGTCTGCGGTGGCTGCGGAATATGCTGACTACCAAAATAGCAGCCCGCAGCTGTCGCAAGTGTGACGAGAAGAATGCAAGCTCTGAGGCTTCGCCTTGGCTTCAATTCTTTGTACATCATCTCCTCCTTCCGCATCACGACCAACACGCGGGTTCCATTAGGTAAACTCTGACCCTATGAGTCGCTTATCCACGAACTATTTGTTGCCTAGAATCGCACGGCCCGGCATCGGTTCTTTTCGTTCGGCACACCTGCCCAGATCGAACCCAAGGACTTTCCGCCCAACGGCTCCGGCGTCGACTTCACCTTAGTAGCAAAGAAGAATCAGTCCAACGTGTCACGCGAAAGTCGATCAGAGACCTCTAGTTTGCTCCATGTTCTTCCGCCGTCAACGGTCTTTAATACGGAAAGGTCATCAAAGAGCCAGCCGTTCTCAGGGCTTGCGAAATGAATAGAATAGAGCAGGTCACTCGAGCCCACGACCCGTGAGATCGGCGACCACGTCCCGCCGCCGTCTCTCGTTGCCAGCATAACGTCGCCGGAAAGGCACCAACCGCGTTGATCGTCGAGGAAAAAGAATCCGGTTACCTTTCCCGGCCCCAAATTGCGTTTCTTCCAACTATTGCCACCGTCTTGTGTTGTGAAAAGATCGCCGTCGTTGTTGACCAGCCAGCCGTTTCGCTCGGAGGTGAAGACCACTTGGTGGACATTGCCGAAAGTTTGCTTAGGATACGGCTTCCAGTTTCTCCCAGCGTCATCTGTCCGAAAAAGCAATTGCTTCTCGCCGCTGTCTTCCCTGTCTATTCCGATCATCCAGCCCGAAGCCGGGCCGGCGAAGACGATATCGAGCAACGTCAGGGAACTGCCTAGCGTTTCGAGTTCCCACGTCCTGCCGGAATCAAACGAATATGCGAACTTACCTTCATCACCGACAGCCCAATAGGCGGAATTGTTTTTCGAAATGATTCGATTAAAGTAGTCCTTATTATCGCCGATGACCGATTCTCCAAGGATCCTAAAATCGCTTATCCTATTGATTCCGCTCTGCAACAAAACGAAACCATTCGAGTAGCCCGATCCGGCCGGGAAGGCGATGTCCTTGATCACTCCAATGTCTTTAATCTCTTTCACGTATCCCGAATTCGCACAGCTTTCAATAAAAACCGAATTCCGAAATGATGTTCGCCCGGTAATCAAAACGCACTCTCGGGACGTCACACTTATGGTCGAGAACAAGATAATTGGCTGGGATGTTTTATCTGAGCCTTCAACTGTGTGTGAAACAGAATCCGAACCGGCCGATGCAATGGCTCCTTGCGAAAGGAAGACCATCAGAATTGAGATTAATCGAAATATTCTGCCCATTTTGATTACGGGTTAGCCCGCCTAAAAAGCGTGCTGAAACATCCTCTGCATCCGCGGTTCGTCTAGGCCTAGCGTTTCTCAAGCCGAATGCTTCTAAGCACCGGTTCAATGCTCAGAATCATATCGTAGCTAGAAGAAATGATTGTGATTACGGAACTTCGATACCTAAGCAAGACCAAGTGATCCGAATCGGCACTCTTATAGCCAATTACTTGATTCCAGTAATTTTTTCGTGGCAAACGCATCACATTTTCCGGATACGTTTCGGCGAGTGTGAGGGAGTCAAAATCCGCTAATAACGCTTTTTCCGCCTCGTCCGCGGGGCTGTATTTTTCTACGCTAAGCAAAAAAGACTCTTTGTCAGCCTCGAACTCAAATCGACATTCATCATCGGAGAACGCACGGCGCAGAAATTTTGAGATTTTGAGGTTTGCAGAAAGGGCAGATTCGATCTCATGACAAACTGCCCATTCAGCCGGTTTATTGATCTGCGCACTGGTTGGTCCGGTCAAGAGCCAGATCATTGCCGCGACAAGTAACAATGTCCGACAAATTTGAAGATTTCGAAGAAAGACGCCATTCTCGTTGCTGAGCTTATTATGCGACGCTACCGATATCTTTTCCGGGCTTTGAAGCATTTTTCAATAATCTCTATTTGGGCTGCGGCTGAGCTAAAAGGAATTTTAGCAGGGGTGTCAAGTGGAATGGGAATTCCAGAATCGGGATGTCTGTGTGCTAATGCCACCGTCTTCGACGGTTCCGGATTCATATGGGAAACGCGACCCACGTCTTTCGACGTGGGCTACATCAATGGCGTCGTCTTCGACGACTTTTCCCTCCCTTGATGCGGCCAAGGTACGGCGACCGGGGAAGTAACCACGGAAGAAGAAACGAAGAAAAAGGAAGTGAAAGGAAAAAGAGAGAGACAGAAACCCGGCAAAACGATATCCGCATTAAAGCGAAGTTCGGAATCAGAGCGGTCTTTTGCAGCCGGGCTCGGGCTTTATTCGTAGTGTCCGCGAACTGAGTGGATATAAACCGAGTCTTCGACGACCTCGTAGATCAGGCGATGTTCTCCGGTGATGCGCCGCGACCAACAGCCTTTGAGGGTGTATTTCAGGGCTTCGGGTTTGCCGGTGCCTTCGAAAGGGTGTTCGATGATCTTGTCCAGAAGCGCGAGAACTTTTCTCAAGATCGCCTTGTTGCCCGAGCTCTTGAAAAACTCAATGTCTTCGGTGGCCTGTTTGGAAAAGTTGAGATGCAGCGTCATTCGAGGCCGAGAAACGACTTAAGCTCCGCTTTCTCGACCCGAACCGATTTGCCTTGCTTTATCTGATGCCGGCTTTTTCGGATCTTGGCGACGAAAGCGGGGTTGTATATCTCATCTGGCGTCGTCATTTCAAAGTTGATTTTGAGCGCTTTCACGAAGGCCTTGAGGGCAACGGCTTGCTCTTCTGTCGGGTGAATAATGAATATGTCGTTGGACGCCATCGCTTTTTTACTCCTCCTTTGAGTCTATTCCTGGTGGACAAGTACCGTCAAATCAGATATGCCGGTGAACGCCTGCTTACTTGTTGCTAAGATCCAGGACCCGGTCGATTCTCACTTGGGCGTTGGGGCGTTTGACGCGGATGCGGAGGCGGGGCGAGGGGCGGTTGGGGTCGGGCTCGGCGAGTTCGGAGCAATATGTGATGTCGTAGGCGGCGCGGAGCTGGCGGGCGATGTCCTCGTATGCACGGTCGATCTCGGAGATCTGCGAGATCGGGAAATAGACGCCGCCGGAGGCTTTCGCGAGCCGCTCGCCTTCGCCCTCGGCACGCTTTGAAAGGCCGAAGTAGCGGGCGCGGAGCGGGTCAGCTTGCCGGTCGGGAGCGGTCTCCGCCGCTGCTACGAGCGCCGAGGGAATGTAAAGCGGATAGATGAGAGCACCGCTCTCGCCGACCGCGGAGACGAGCGGATCAAAGGGCAGAAACGAGCGGTTGTCGTCGCCATCGGTCAAGATCACTATCGCCGTCCGCTCGCCGCGGATCGGACGGAGCGTTTCGGCGACCGTGTAGCCGACGGCGTCGTAAAAGGCGGTCGAACCGCCGGCGTCAAAGCTGTCGAGACTCGCGGAGAGCTTTGCCTTGTCGTTCGTAAATGTGACGAGCGTCTTGACGTCATCGGCGAAGGTGACGATCGCCACGCGGTCGCGCGGGTCGACCGTCGCAATGAAGGCCCTCGCCGTCCTGCGGATGAAATTGACGTAGCCCTCAACGCTCCCGGAAACATCGAGCAGTAAAACAAGATTCACCGGTGCTTCGACCGGCCTGACCGAAACCGATTCGAGCGGCCGGCCGGCCTCGGTTATTTCAAATTCTTCGGGGCGAATACCGGCGATCGCACGGTCATTCTCATCCGTTACGGCGACGGTCGCCCGGCGAAGTCCCGGCCCCGAAAACGATGCGGCCGATGTGCCGTCGCGGAGCCCGGGTTCGCGGCGAAAGGGCGGGAGCGAACGGGCGTAGTCGCCGTAATACTTCGGTGCCGCTCGGCGGATCGCCTCCATCAGAATGCTATCGCCGCTGCGGATCATTCCCTTGGCCGCTTCGGTCAGCGGACGCTCGCGGAGGTCGCCGGTGATCTCGTTCGGCGGGACGTTGATGGCGACGATGCCGCGGGCCGTTCGCGTCTCGAGCGTCGAAGCCCGATCTTCGGAACCGTTGCCTTCGCCCTCAGCCGCTGAGGTGTGCCGGCCCTTGATCTCAAAGCGCCCACGCGAACGTTCCCGGACCGGTTCGAGAGGAAAATCGGCGACGAACCGCGGCCGAGATTCGGTCCAAAGCAGCGAATATTCGAGCTGCTCCTCGGGCAGGTCAACGGCGATCGTTCCGGTCTCCGAGCGAGCCTCCACTTTAAGGAAGTTGCCCTCGGCACGGATCTCGCCATCTGTAGTCGTTATACGGAGCGATGTGCGCTCGGGGACGATCAGTTCGAGATCGATGCGGTCGGGGACCGTCGCCGGTATCGTGACGGACGTCGCCGTTATCTGCGCGAGCCCGTCGGCAATGCCCGCGGGCGATGAAAGTTCGAGCCTGCCGGTTTCGGTAAGCGAGGCATCAGTGCGGGCGATGACGCGGCCGCGGGGATTTGTCACCTCAAGTGTTTCCCCGGCGGCGATGCGGATCTCGCGGACGCTTCCCTGCCCGCTCGCCGTGGCGGCAAGCACCGCCGCTGCAAGCAACGGCAAGAGGAAAGCTGAGACGAGCTTTAACATCGCTAAGACTTGCTGTTTGCCGAGATGCGTCCGGATTCGAGCAGGCGCTTGCGGACGCGTTCCTGCCACTTCTTCTTCGGCCCATCCGTGTCCTCAAATTGCGCGAGAAGATCGGTTATCGGCTCGCCGCCGGCCTGCCGCGTTTTGATGAAAAGAAGTGCACCGATGATGGCCGTGAAAGACATCATCACAAGTTGTATCGGGATCAGAAGTATCTGAAGCAGGCTCTCAAGGATCGCGTTCGTCACTTTCTTGCGGGTGTCGCGGTCCATGTTCATGAAGCGGACAGCCGGCTGGTTTCCGGTGCTGATCGTAACCTTGCCTTCGCGGCGGCCGGTCTCGGGATCAACGGACTCGCTGCCTGTGATCTGTGTGCCAGGGCCTTCGGTGTTTTCGGTAACGACGACGTTCGACGCCGATTTCTCAAGAGCAACGGCGGTGATGTTAATTACGAAAGACAACGTTCCGGCAACGAGTGCAGGCATGAAGAACATTATCAGAACGGCGGCAACGGTGGTCCCAAGCGAACGGCGAACAAGCTGGCTCGAACGCTTGATGGCGCTCCAGCCGCGAAGGTTTTCCATCATTACGACCGGCCCGACCAATGCCCAGAGGACACTCGAAATGAGAAACCCTATACCGCAGGTAATAGCACCGATCACGAGCTGAAGCAGCGTCGAGAGCAAGCCCGTCCCAAGCAGCCGGGCACGCCGCTTGTTGACCTCGCGTAGAGCGGCCCGAACCCGGATCGGACGAAGCGGGACGGCGATTGAATGGGCAACGATCCAGGTGTTAGTTCCAAGGATCAGGTAGCCCGTAAGGATCGTGGCGAAGAACAACAAGGTCTGCAGGATACCGAGTATCGGAAAGCCCCAAGTCTCCGAGATATTCTCCGTGGCGGTCATCACGCCGACCGTTACGATCGCGATCGTTAGCAGCGTCATCGGGATGTAAAAGAGAGCCGAGAGGCCGAGGAATTTCCCGATGTGCTCGGAGTAGATCATCACCGCCCGCCGCATAAGTCCGGCGATGCCCTCGCTCCGCGAACGAAGAATCGTCGCGAATGAAGCGGCAGACTGCGGCCGAAGATCGGGGTCTTTTTCAAGCGCCGACATTATCACCTTGCGGAGCTTGCGGCGGACCTTTCGGACCTTGAGCGGCGGCGGCGGAGCTTCGCGATGGCACGCCATCACCTCGGTAAAATCGCCGCGGAACGGCGGCTCGCCCGAAAGCATCTGGTACGCGATCACACCGATGCTGTAAAGGTCCGAGCGCGGGTCGAGCTTCTCCCCGCGGCATTGCTCCGGCGACATATAAAGCGGCGTGCCGAGCACGGCGCCGACGCGGGTCAGGTCCTTTGTGACGGGCGCCGTGTCCAACCGGGGCGTCGCACCGCCAGGAAGTTCGGCTTCGCCATTCTCGAGTATCTTTGTGCCGACCGCTTCCTGATCGATCTCGGCCGTGAGATTGACGGTCTGCCTTGCCGGATTCGGTTTCGCCGGCTCGGATTCCTCGCTTGGTGCCTGGATCAACGTCCGAGCCTCGACGATCTGCGTCGGCGAAATGCTGTCGTGGATCGCGGTCGAGCCTTCGTCACCCGCAAACGTACTCGCGGTGCCCATGGCAACCGTTGATGCGCCGCCGGTTCTTGCCGCGTCCGTCGAGCTAAATGAATGCCCGGCCGAATCGACCTTGGCAATACCGAAATCGAGTACCTTGACGGTGTAGCCGCCGCGTTGATTGGGCTCGAGCCAGATGTTGTCGGGTTTGAGGTCGCGGTGGATGATGCCCTGCTGATGCGCCTCATGGACGGCCGAGCAGACCTGTTCGAGGATATCGAGCGTCCAGCTAACGGGCAGGTTCTTTTCCTCATCGAGTATCTCGCCGAGCGTGCAGCCATCGAGATACTCCATCACGAGATAGGCCACGCGGCCGCTGTCGGTTTCGGCAAATCCGAAGTCCGTTACATCGACGACGTTCGGGTGACGAAGCCTTCCGGCCGCACGGGCCTCGCGGCGAAAGCGCTCGACGAACTCCGGCCGCTGCATAAATTGCGGCGCGATTATCTTGACCGCGACCGGACGCTCGGTGCCGAGGTGCGTGGCAAGATAGACCGTCCCCATCCCGCCGCGGCCGAGTTCGCGTTCGATGTTGTATTTGCCGTCGAGCGTTTGGCCGATCGGGCTGGAAAAATTCATTGTTTCCGATTTTGGCAAGAGCCTGCCCGGCTCCGGCCGCTAATTCAATTGAAAATCATTATAGGGCAAAGCCGACAAGCCTCAAACGTTCGCCGCGATAGCTCTTAAAAAGGCTTCATGAAAACCATAAATTTAAACGCCTCCCACGATTGCCTGAGCGTTTCATCTGTGATACATTATAGCCGATTTGGAAAATCTGTCGAGTATCAGTAAAGTATCGGCAATCCCAAAATCAGGAGAACCACAAATAAATGAGCATCGACAAAAGCAAGGCCATTGAATCTGCGCTTCTGCAGATCGAGAAGAAATTCGGAAAGGGCTCGATAATGCGGCTCGGCGAACGCCCGCATGAGGAAGCCGGGGCGATCTCGACTAACTGCCTGAGCCTCGACGCGGCGATCGGCGTCGGCGGTGTGCCGCGGGGACGCATCATCGAGGTTTATGGCCCGGAAAGCTCGGGCAAAACGACGCTGGCCCTGCAGGTCGTGGCATCTGCCCAGAGGATGGGCGGCATCGCGGCCTACATCGATGCCGAACATGCGATGGACCCGGAATATGCCGGCAAGCTCGGCGTGAATATCGACGACCTGCTCATCTCGCAGCCCGACTCGGGTGAGCAGGCTCTTGAGATCGCCGAAACGCTGATCCGCTCGAACAGTATCGACGTCATCGTGGTCGATTCGGTCGCGGCACTCGTCCCGCGGGCGGAGCTTGACGGCGAGATGGGCGATTCGCTGCCGGGGCTTCAGGCACGGCTAATGTCGCAGGCTCTCAGAAAGATAACGGCGATCGTCGCCAATTCGAGGACGACCTTTATCTTTATCAACCAGCTCCGCGAGAAGATCGGCGTCTTCTTCGGCTCGCCGGAAACGACGACGGGCGGCAAGGCCTTGAAGTTTTACGCCAGCGTCCGGCTCGATATCCGCCGCATCGGTGCGATCAAGGACGGCGACAAGGTGGTCGGCAACCGCACCCGCGTAAAGGTCGTAAAGAACAAATGCGCACCGCCCTTCCGCGAGACGGAATTTGACATCATGTATGGCGAGGGCATTTCACGCGAGGGCGACCTGATCGATCTGGCCGTGGCGAACAACGTGGTCGAGAAAACCGGTGCGTGGTTCTCTTACAAGGGCGAAAGGCTCGGCCAGGGCCGCGAGAACGTGAAGAACATGCTCAAGGAGAACACCGAGACGCGCGAACGCATCGAAAAGGATGTGAAGTCGGCGCTCGGCTTTGTTGAAACGGCAGAAGCGGCGCCTGCCTAAAGCAAACGCCGCCGTTTGAAAGGTTACTGTTGGCCGACCGGACGCGGCTGTTTGCGGTCCGGCATCGTTGAAGAAGTATTTGCAGCAGCCGGCGGCGGTGCACTGACATTGGTGTTCCGCTGGTTCATCTGCCGGCGAAGCGTTTCGGGGTCCGGTATTCCGGGCGTGGGCGTAGCACCGGGCTTCATCGGGACATTTACATTCGCAGGGTCGATGCCGGGTGTCGGTGTCGGCCCTTTTTCTACGACGTTGGCCTGGCCCGGAGGCGGAATGCCGGGAGTTGATTCGCCCGAGGGCTGGATCGGCATCGGCTGCATTCCCGCCGGGATGTTGGCGTTATTGGCCGCGGCCTGATTGGAATTGCCTGTGGCTCCGCCGCCGCAGGCTCCGGCAAATGACACTAATGCGATCAGAGAAAAAAGACGCAAATTCATATCGGGCATTTTCCCATATTTCGCCTGAGATGTCCGAATGCGGTCGGCCGGTTATCCGAAAACCGACCTCGCCCGATTCGTTTGACAGAAAACAAGCGAATCCGTATATTAAGGGTTTCGCCGTCTGAAGACGCGATTCCGGCCAGGTAGCTCAGTTGGTAGAGCAGCGGACTGAAAATCCGCGTGTCGGCGGTTCGATTCCGTCCCTGGCCACCAATATTATCAACAGCTTAGGGCTGCCATCTTGGCGGCCCTTTTCCATTTTGTGCAGCATTTGTGCTTCGGCGAAGTCGAGGCCGGTTTCTTTGTCGTTCTGGTAGCCGGTGAATTTCTGGCGGATGTTGTCGCCGAAGTTGTATTTGAGAATGGCCGTGCGATGCGTGCCGTCGGGCGTGATCTCCTCGCCAAAGGGCATGAAGTCCCGGCGTGAGACGACCTCGCCGAGCGAGTTGACGAGAACTCTCGGCGATCCCAATTGGTCAGTGACCGTCCATTTCGTTGTCGGGTTCGGTTCCAGCGGTGCGGTCGAGTACTCGGCGGCGAGCTTCCCGGCCGAGTAAACAAAGACCGTCACCTCGGTCAGCACCCCGCCCACGTAGCGGTGCTTCTTGACGCGTCGACCCTCGCCGTCGTAGAAATACTCGCCGATCAGCTCATTGCTCGGCCCGCGGCGCGCTTTCTGACTGTAGCTTTCATTAAGTAAGACACCATCCGGAATATTAGTTCAAAAACTTTGCCTTAATTGCCGAAAAGAGAGTCCTTGGCCGTAAAACATCGATGCTCCTTCTACCAATATGGTACGACCCACCCCAATAAGCCCTGGCGGCACCTTCTGCGATGCGGCGGATTACAGTTTCGTATTTGCCCTTTAACAATGCTACAGAATGCGTTTCACAGTGCGCGTCCCACTCGTCTTTCATAGGAATGTCAATCGAAAAACCACACTCTGTTCGTTCCCAAGGAAACGATAGTTTCGAGGCTTCTTCCTGGTACTCAACCCAACCGGCGGGCCCTTCATTTCTTAAACTGACGTTGAAGTCGTTGTTCATGACCTACTTTCGTTTCTCGATCAACGTGAACATTCTACTTGACGAGATTTAGTTGCAAATTGACTCCTCTAGCCCGAAGAATAGGCTCCTCGACCGTTTTCCATGTGCGGTTGACATCTATGGGAAATCTCACGAAAACATTCGCCGTACCGGACGCCTGGTTCGCAAACGATTTAGAAGCTCGTTGCCATAGCCAATCATCGACGGTCCTGCTAATCGATCTTACCGTCGGGCTGAATAGATTTAGAGTTCGGCCGCCAAGGGTCATTTCAATTGTTTTGCCGTCTGTAATTTTCGCAAACGAAGTGGCCGCCGTGCGTGCCTCAGGGAATCCAGACCAAAAAACTGCTTGGTTCGGTCGTGTTCCAAACGAACGTGACAGCGCCGAGGCACCGCCTTGAATGGCAAAACCAACATTAGTTCCGTAGTAGAAAAAGCGTCCTGCGTCCGAGGTTCGTTCATCCGGCTCCATTGTCGGAGCATATGGCAAATTTGCACCGAACGCGTTGGCACCCCACGCGGCGAGATTATACGCCTCAAAAGGCTTGTTGACCACGGCTGCTGCACCCCACATTACTGCGGCTGCTCCTTCGCGCACTTGTGGATCGCGAACGGCTATGTACTTTGGATCATTGAAACTGTTCGCAAGGCGGATATTTTCCATCATCGTGTCATAAATTTTCGCCCTAACCCCCCAATCCTGTCCACCTACTGCATACAAGTATGCAGTCCGACCCGTTTTGTTCCAGTCATCGACTGTGGTGTAGCCAAGATTGTTATAAGTCACAGGCTCCCAGATTCCATCTGTGGGTTTTTCTTTCGATTCGCGATATGAGCAGCGGTTGGTCTCTTTATTGCAATTCCCCTTCCACCAGTCTAGGCCGGTCGGGTCGGTTCGAATGATTGGGTTGTTGCTTGTGTAGATGTACCGGTTGAAGGTTTGTGGGTTTGAAGACCGTCCAGAAGCCAGCAATGGATCCACCGCCGTGAATCTGCCGAGGCGGTTTTCGTACATTCGGGCTTCGGCGAAGTCGAGGCCGGTTTCTTCGTCTTTTTGATAGCCGGTGAATTTCTGGCGGATGTCGTCCTGGTTGGAGGAGTATTTGAGGCCGGTGTCGCCCGTCCGGCCGCCGACGCCCGTGTAAAGCTCCTCGCCAAATGGCATGAAATCCCGCCTCGCGATAACCTCACCCTCCGCATCCGTCACCGCCCGCGGGCTGCCCAGATGATCGGTTTTCAAAAATCAGATACCGAAGGTGAAATCAGGGGTTTTTCTTCTTAGTCTTACGTTCCGCGGCTTTCGTTTTCTTCGCGAGAATCTTTTTTGCCCGATCGGCCACTATTTGATTCTTGTCGTTCTCAAGCTGATGCAGAACCTCGATAACTTTTGGAGACTTGATCTTAGCCAAAGCCTCGATAAAACCGGTCCGCGACTCCCCATTGCTTTCGTCAGTAACGATCTTGATCAATTCATCCAAATCGTCTTTTGTAACAATGACACTCATCGTGTTTCCGAAAGCCCATCGGAAATCACGTATCCAAGGGCGTTCAAGATCTTCCCTCGGAAGGCGCTGATATTCTTCGATCACTGCTTTGTTGGCGAGACCTTTCGCCGCCTTGACAGCCAGCGCCCGAACGATGCCTTCCTTTATCGCACGATGATACGGCCTGCTCAGATGCTTGATAAGAACTGGAATGGCTTCGGGATACTTCTCGTCGCTGTTTACGAAGTCCCACACTGACTTGATTTCTATACCGACTTCGCGCACTTCATCTG
>ERZ1066135.450-NODE-450-length-22358-cov-6.588576_pt1 | contig 22358 bp, 25 predicted proteins | sample MGYA00382782_ERZ1066135 | MGnify/ENA primary metagenome ERZ1066135 (study PRJEB33369, sample SAMEA5778365) | biofilm metagenome | biome: Industrial cooling water; feature: Water cooling tower basin; material: Biofilm | place: United Arab Emirates | collected... | reverse complement strand
ATTCCGCTGGCTTACGTGCTCGCGTACCATTTCGAAATGGGCCCTCAGGGCGTCTTCTGGGCGATCACGATCGCCTTCTCGGCACTTGCCGTTGCCTCGGCACTCGTCTTCCGCCGCGGCAAGTGGAAACAGCAGGTGGTCTAGCGAGGCCTATAAGCGAGGCCTATACAGGATGTGCAGGATGTTTCTCGAACATCTTGGGGCTACGGAAAATGAGACCTTTCGGCTAATTTTTCCCATCCTGAACTTCCTGTTCATCCTGTTCGAATTTCAGTGCATCTCCGCGTCCCCGAGTCACCGCGTCTCCCCATCTCCGCGTCGCCTCAGCTTTGCGGTAGAATCTAACCGTGCACTTCCCCGACCCCGGCGAGCATGATTTCCCTGATTGGGTGCCGTTTGGCGACTATCTTTATTACGGCCCGGATGTGGTCGCGCTCGGCGTTGAGCTTTCGGTCGAGACACTTCGCGACGCTTACTCAAAGGGTATCTTCCCGTGGCATATGGACGGCGTGCCACTGCCGTGGTGCTGCCCGGCGCGGCGAGCGATTCTCGACTTTGCCGACCTCCACATCCCGGCGAGCCTTGCCCGTGCCCGCCGCCGCTCGGGCCTGCGATTCACTATCGATGAGGACTTTCGCCATGTGATGGAAGAGTGTGCTCTCTCCCGCCGGCCGGGACAAAAGGGCACATGGATAACGCCCGCCTTCATCGAGCGCTACACCGAACTCCACGAGGCCGGCGGGGCACACAGCGTCGAGGCCTGGGACGAATCAGGCAACCTCGTCGGCGGTGTTTACGGTGTGGATGCCGGCGGCGTCTTCTGCGGCGAATCGATGTTCTTCACCCGGCCAAATGCCTCAAAGCTCTCGCTGCTCTTCCTCATCGAGCACCTCCGCTCTCGCGGCTCAACCTGGCTCGATATCCAGGTAATGACCCCGCACATGCAGTCGCTCGGCGCCAAAGAGATTGACCGCTGCGTGTTTTTGACTAAACTCAAAACTACTCAGGCACTCGGCCACAACCTTTTTTAGATATGCCGCATCGCCAACGAAAGAACATCCGCCCCGGCCTAAAGGTCGCCATCGTCCTCAAACAAGATCAGCGCACCGGCAAACTGACCGAAGGCACCGTCGCAAATCTTTTGACCAACTCCCCAAACCACCCGCACGGCATAAAGGTGAGACTTACGGACGGCCAAGTCGGCCGCGTTCAGAAGATCCTTTCGAGGCAAACAGACATGGCAGAATGAGTCATTATTTTAGGCAATTAAGTGAAGAGTCTGAAACGGCATTGAGAACGGCTTTAGGAAAGAATGTCGGTCTTCTTTTTCCTGAAGCATGGCTCGATGTAACCCGAGAAGGTGCCGTAGTGAGTTCCGTGTCGATTTCTCTCGGGCACAGATCTTATTTGATTATTGAAAACGAATGGGCCGATACACCGATCGGATTTATGGATTACTATTCTTTTAGTGCCTCACTCTCTGATCGACCGAAGGACATTAGAGTAACGGAGGACACAGGTCCTGGATGGCTTCATCATCACGTTTCCACCATCCATACTTGGAGCCCTACCATTATTGACAAAATTACAGTTTACGAAACGTCGGATTCGTTTGAGGAGGAGGCAATTAGATACGATTCGGCAATTTTGTTCGATTATGAAGCCGGTCAGATTCTTCTCACCCCAGATCGTTCAATTACCGGCTACATTGCGATTAACTACAAGCCCTATGTGATTATTGAGATCATTGCAACGATGAAATATCGGAAGGAGATTCAATAGTACTTTGATGAGCAGACCAGATAAGTTCTTTCATTGAGCAGCAAACGGATAAGTGTGCAAGCTGACATTCGGTTCCTCGTCGAGCGTTGATCCCGCTACGGAACAAACGCCCACACCGGGAGGTTGAACGTCAAGAGACCAAATTTCTTGATTTCGATAAAGGATGGGCATATTCTAAGCGTATGAGGACACTGCTGGAACAAAGTCTTGAGCTTCCGATACCGGAGAGAATAAAGCTTGTTGAGGATATCTGGGACAGTATTTCGGCTGAGCAGAATGATGAGGGCACTTTTGAGTTAACGCCGGACCAAGTCGCAGAACTGGAACGCCGAATCGAGTTTCACAGATCTCATCCCAAAGATTCGATACCTTGGGAGACGGTCAGGGCAAGGGCTCTTTCCCGCAAATAATGCTGAAAATTGAACTAAGCCCCGCTGCAGAGATCGATTTCGATGATGCGGTCGCTTGGTATGAAGCCCATGATGAAGGCGTGAAGATCGATTTTATTGAAGCCGTAGATTCAACCCTAAAGTTTGTCCAAGCCTCGCCGGCTTCATTTCCGGTTACACACGGATCTACTGTTCGCAAGGCCCTCGTCAAGAAGTTCCCGTTCATTGTCTTGTTTACGGTTGAAGCCGATCGAATTTATGTTTATTCGGTATTCCATACAAGCCGAAATCCGATAGTCTGGCGAGGCAGAGTTGGTTGATCTTGTGAACAAAACATTTCTCATCTACGGAGCGAATGGTTACACCGGCGAGTTGATAACGCGGATGGCGGCGGAGCGCGGGATGCGGCCGATCGTGGCCGGGCGGAATGAGGCGGCGATCAAAGCACTGGCCGAAAGGCATGGGCTTGAGCATCGCGTCTTTTCGCTTGAGGAAACCGAAAAGCTCGATGCGGCCTTGAACGAGGTCGCGATGGTGCTCCATTGCGCCGGGCCGTTCTCGCTGACCTCGCGGCAGATGGGCGAAGCCTGCCTGCGGGCCGCGACGCATTACACGGACATCACGGGCGAGATCGCCGTCTTTGAGGCGTGCGCCGCCGTCGATGAGAAAGCAAAAGATGCCGGGATAATGGTGATGCCCGGCGTCGGGTTTGACGTTGTCCCGAGCGATTGCCTCGCACGCCGGCTCAAGGACCGGCTCCCTTCGGCCACGAATCTGATGCTTGCCTTTTACGGCAAGGGCCGTATCTCGCACGGCACGCAGGCGACGATGACGATGAACATCGACAAGGGCGGAGCCATCCGCCGCGACGGCAAGATCAAGCCCGTCCCGGCCGCCTGGCGGACGCGCGAGATAGACTTTGGCGAGGATGTCAGTAGCCCGCACGTGAGTAAGGGCTCCGATGCGAACCGAATTGTACGAACCGCAGTAACGATCCCCTGGGGCGATGTCTCGACCGCTTTTTACTCGACCGGAATCCCGAACATCGAGGTCTATACCGTCGCACCGCCGAGCGCCTTAAAGCTGATGAAGCTCAGCCGCTTCATCGGCCCGCTGCTGGCGACCGGCCCGGTCCAACGTTATTTGCAAGGCAAAATTCCGCCTGGCGGCCCGAGCGACGAGGAACGCGCCCGGGGCAAAACGCTTCTTTGGGGCGAGGCGAGCGACGACGCGGGCAACCGCATCGAAGAACGGTTGACCGTCCCCGAAGGCTACACAACCACCGCTCTCACCGCGCTTGAGATAACCCGCCGCATCCTCGCCGGCGACCTTAAACCCGGCTTCCAAACGCCCTCAATGGCCTACGGCCCCGACCTCATCGACGCCGCGTTGGAACCACGGGCGTAGGACCGGTCGCGTTTTTTGAACATTTTAGGCCGAACTCAAGACCACAATATCTTGTGGATAGCAAGAGCCGCACTTTCCAAACCAGCCCTTAAACCCATACGTCAGGAGGGGCGCGGTAAATGTTGGTAATATTGGGCTTATAAATTTAATACGAAACCACTATATTTAGTGTTGACAAATGCCTAACGACACAATATAGTCTATATCCACTGCGGGACCGAACAACTCAAAAAGGCGCTTAGGGCCCGCCAGTCAACCTGAAATCACTTAAAACGAGCCGCCCACTTTGGGCCCACAATATATGGGCCCCGCGGGAAAGACTCTCTTCACTTCCCGACGATGTCGTGGCGACGCTCGAAAACCCGTTGCAGGAGTTCACACGAGGAGTAGGAAACACATATGGATACATTCGTCGCCACGGCAAGACAGGCAGAAGAAACAGCACAAACAACGATGCGCGTTACCAAGCGCAATGGCGGGCACGAACCGGTTGATATCAACAAGATCGTCCGGGCTATCTCACGCTGTACGCCGAGCCTGCCGAACGTTGATGTGATGCGGATCGCGACGAAGACCATCAGCGGACTTTACGACGGTGCGACGACCAAAGAGCTTGACAAGCTCTCGATACAAACGGCGGCGAGCCTGATCTTTGAAGAGCCGGAATATTCGCGGCTGGCCGCACGGCTTTTGAATCAATACATCGAGAAAGAAATTCACAATCAGGAGATCTATTCCTTCTCGCAGTCCATCGCCTTTGGGTTCAAAGAAGGGCTGATGAACGAGCGGGTTTACAACTTCGTTTGCGAAAACAGCCGCAAGCTGAACGACGCCATTGATAAAACGCGCAACGACCTTTTCGAATTCTTTGGCCTCAGGACGCTTTACGACCGCTACCTGCTCAAAAATCCGGAGACTCGCGATGTGATCGAAACGCCGCAGTTCTTCTGGATGCGGGTCGCGTGCGGGCTTGCGGAGACGCCCTCGGAGGCGATCGAACTTTACAATCTCTTCTCCTCGCTTGAGTACATTCCCTCGACGCCGACGCTTTTCAACTCGGGCACGCGGCACGAGCAGCTCTCGTCGTGCTTCCTGCTTGATTCGCCGCAGGACAGCCTCGAGAGCATCTACAAAAAGTATGCGGATGTGGCGATGCTCTCGAAGTTTTCGGGCGGCATCGGCATCGCTTATCATCGCGTGCGGTCGCAGGGGTCGCTCATCCGCGGGACGAACGGCCACTCGAACGGCATCGTGCCGTGGCTAAAGACGCTTGATTCGTCGGTCGCCGCGGTAAACCAGGGCGGCAAGCGGAAAGGTGCGGCGTGCGTTTACCTCGAGACGTGGCATGCCGACATCGAGGATTTCCTCGAGCTTCGCGACAACACCGGCGACGACGCCCGGCGAACGCATAACCTGAACATCGCCAACTGGATCCCGGACATCTTCATGCGTCGCGTTGAAGGCGACGAGATGTGGTCGCTCTTTGACCCGAAGGCCGTACCGCATTTTCCGGATATCTACGGCGAAGAGTTCGAACGCGAATATCTAAAGGCCGAGCAGGAAGGGCTCTACAAAAAGCAAGTCAAGGCACGCGACCTTTACGGCAAGATGATGCGGACGCTCGCCCAAACCGGCAACGGCTGGATGACCTTTAAGGACGCGAGTAACAACAAGTGCAACCAGACGGCCGTGGCCGGCAACGTCGTCCACCTCTCGAACCTCTGCACGGAGATCATCGAGGTGACGAACGACAGCGAGACGGCGGTCTGCAACCTTGGCTCGATCAACGTCGCCCGCTACGTTGGAGAGAACGGTTTCGATTTTGAGAAGCTGGGCCGCAATGTTGGGCTTGCGGTTCGCCAGCTTGACCGCGTTATCGACCTTAATTACTACGCCATCCCGAGCACTGAAGATTCGAACATGCGGTGGCGGAACATCGGCCTCGGCGTTATGGGCCTGCAGGATGTTTTCTTTAAGCTGCGGCTGGCGTTCGACTCGGACGAAGCCCGGCGGATCTCGGCGAAAATTCAGGAAGAGATATACTACGCCGCTCTCGATGCTTCGTGTGAACTCGCGATAGCCAAGGGCGCCCATCCGGCTTTTCCGGAAACGCGTGCGGCCCGCGGCGCGTTGCAATTTGACCTCTGGGGCGTTGTGCCCGAGGACACGGCACGCTGGGACGCTCTCCGCGAAAAGATCAAGGAGAACGGGCTCCGCAACAGTCTGATGATCGCCATTGCCCCGACGGCGACGATCGCCGCCATCGCCGGCAGCTATGAGTGCATCGAGCCGCAGGTCTCGAACCTCTTCAAGCGCGAAACGCTTTCCGGCGACTTCATCCAGATCAACAAGTATCTGGTCCAGGAACTGAAGGCGGCAGGGCTTTGGACCGACGAGATCAGGCAGAAGATCAAGCTCGGCGAGGGCTCGATACAGGCGATCGAAGAAATACCGGCGGAGCTGCGGGCGATATATCGAACCGCGTGGGAAGTGCCGATGCGGTCGCTGATCGACATGGCCGCCGACCGCGGTGCTTTTATCGACCAGTCGGCGTCGCTGAACCTCTTTATGGAAAGCCCGTCGATCGGGAAACTCTCGTCGATGTATATGTACTGCTGGCAGAAGGGCCTGAAAACGACCTATTACCTCCGCTCGCGGCCGGCGACGAAGATCAACCAGGTGACCGCCGAATACAAGGCCGCCGACCTCGTGCCGAACAACAGCGAGCCGGATGTCCGGGCTTATACCGATGAAGAAGCTCTGGCATGCTCGCTCGAGAACCCGGAAGCCTGCGAGGCATGTCAGTAGTTCTAATCGTATGAAGTCCGAGCAGATTCGAGAATTGTTCAGCAACTTCGAGGCGGCGGCAATCGAGTTTGACGGCGTTGAGTGTTGGAGTGCTCGCGAGCTACAAAGGCTGCTCGGATACAGCAAATGGGAGAACTTCGAAAAAGCGATCGGCAAGGCAAAGATCGCGTGCCTCAATGCAGGAGAAGTTGTTGAGAATCACTTTCCTGACGTCAGGAAGGTGATCGAAGCAGGCAAAGGCGCTCGACATGAGATCGGCGATTTCCTGCTCACTCGTTACGCCTGCTATCTTACGGCCCAGAACGGCGACAGCAGAAAGGAAGAGGTCACGTTTGCACAGAATTATTTTGCAGTGCAAACCCGCCGTGCGGAGCTTGTCGAAAAGCGGCTTTTAGAAAATGAACGAGTAAAGGCACGTGAAAAGTTGAGCCAAACCGAGAAACAACTTTCTGGGGTGCTCTACGAAAGAGGTGTTGATAACAAAGGATTTGGGATCATTCGGTCGAAAGGGGATCAGGCTCTATTCAATCTCCCGACCGACAGGCTAAAGAGAAAGCTCGGGGTTCCTGCGAACCGGCCGGTTGCAGACTTTTTGCCGACAATAAGTATTAAGGCCAAGGACCTTTCGGCAGAAATGACCAGCCTGAATGTGCAAAGTAAGGACCTTCGCGGGCAAAGCCGCATCGAAAGAGAACATGTAGATAACAATAAAGCCGTCAGAAAAATGCTACGCGACCGAGGAATCGTGCCCGAGGAACTGCCGCCCGCAGAAGACGTTAAGAAAATAGAGCGGAAACTGAAGGCAGAAGAAAAGACGATCCTGAAGAAAAAGAAGAAATAGCTTTGTAGAGAAAAAGATATGTTGCTAGATCCTGGATTTAACCTCACACTTCGTCCGATGCAGTACCCGGACTTTTATGAAATGTACCGGAACGCCATTAAGAACACCTGGACCGTAGAGGAGGTGGACTTCTCGATGGATGTCACGGACCTGCGTGCCAAGATGACGCCGGCCGAGCGGCACCTGATCAATCGCCTTGTGGCGTTTTTTGCTACGGGCGATTCGATCGTTGCGAACAACCTGGTGCTCAACCTTTACAAGCACATCAATGCCCCGGAGGCTCGTATGTACCTCTCGCGGCAGCTTTATGAGGAGGCACTCCACGTGCAGTTTTATCTGACGCTGCTCGATACTTACATTCCAGAGCACAAGGAACGCGAGGCGGCATTTGCCGCGATCGAGAACATTCCGTCGATCCGCAAGAAAGGCGAGTTTTGCCTGAAATGGATAGATTCGATCAACGACCTGCAGACGCTTGAGACGAAAGACGATCGCCGCAAGTTCCTGCTCAATCTGATCTGCTTTGCGGCGTGCATCGAGGGGCTCTTCTTCTTTGCGGCGTTCGCTTATGTTTATTTCCTGCGGTCAAAGGGCTTGCTCCACGGGCTCGCCTCGGGGACGAACTGGGTCTTTCGCGACGAATCGTGCCATATGAACTTTGCGTTCGAGGTGGTCAAGAAAGTGCGAGCCGAAGAGCCGGACCTTTTTGATGCCGAGATGGAGCGGCAGGTCGCAATGATGCTTGATGAAGCGGTCGAGTGCGAGATGCAGTTTGCTGAGGACATCCTCTCGGGCGGCGTCGCTGGGCTTTCGGTCGCGGATATGAAGCAGTACCTGGAGTTCATCGCCGATCAACGGCTCGCGATGCTCGGCATCCCGAAGGTCTATAAGGCAAAGAACCCTTTCTCCTTCATGGACCTCCAGGACGTTCAGGAACTGACGAATTTCTTCGAACGCCGCGTCGCCGCCTACCAGGTCGCCGTCGCCGGCGAGGTAAGCTTCAGCGAAGCGTTCTAACCGCGGACCCCAAACGAGACGAAAACCCCGAGGTGCCAGCCCGCACTTCGGGGTTAATTATTTTCACGGTAGATGAAGAAAAGCGTGACGAAGTGGAACAGTGCGATCAGAAGGTTGCTAACGACCACCGGGTTGGATACGGTTCCGACAGCAAAGGGCGTGATGATCTTATAAATGACCTGTACAAGCAGAAGTGCCGCGACGAACTTCGGCTCGGTGCGCACCAGCAGGCCAAGCGACACCAGAGCGATAGCTATGTAAACCGAGAGCAAGATGCCGCGAGCCGCGGTCGCATCTCCGTAGCTTTCCCGTGCCCAAGCAGCGTCGGTCACGAGTCCAAAACAGACCGGTATCAAGACCGCAATGTTGAGCACGAGCGAGATGACGATCATCAGCTTCATGCCAGAGATTTCGCAATTCTAGGTAGTCCGGATTCGGCAAGCGGCCGGGTTGAAGGGCTTTATGCTGTTCGCGGATAGCGGCTGTTACTATTCGCCCTTGGCTAATGCTTCACGCCGGTTCCATTCGATGAAGCCGAGCGAGCCGACGTAGATGCCCTCGATGAGGAAATTGGCGGCGGCGAGGACCGAATCGCCCTCGACCATTCTTGCGGCAAAAATGATGCACAGCACTGCCCACGATGCATTGGCGATGGCAAGCGTAGAAATGAGGATGAGCGGCCGCGTCCGCCGGACGGCGAGCGAGAGTGAGAAAGCTCCGTAAGCCAGATGGACGCAGGCGTGGGCAATGACCCAGGACTGCGGCAGGCTATAGATCGGGGCGATGTAGCCGCTCAAGGCGGCGAGCAATATGCCCGTAAGAATTGCACCAAGGCAATCGACCCATAAAATATTTCTGTAAATGGATTCCATTCTATTGTCGCGAAAACAACTACCTTTTTCCGCTGGTCAGGCCCGACCTGCGGCCGGCGGTACCAATGGCAATGATAACAAAGCCGATGGCGGCCGGAAGCCAGACCCAGAGAAGTTCGGAGCCGATGACCCGCCAGCCGCGGAGGCCGAGAAACTCCGAGAGGCTGAGCGGCGAAACGACGATTACCCGCCACGGGAAGAACATTCGTTCGCTTGCATAGGGCCAGAGAAGCGCAACGCCGAGTCCGCCGGTCGTAAGCATATCAAGCAATCCGTGCGAGGCGGCCGAAACGAGCACGAAGAGAAATGTCGTGATCCGCTTTGCCCTGAGCCATGGAGCGATGAGGGTGATCAGAAAAGCGAGTACCACGGCAAACGCAAGCGAATGCGTGAACCCGCGGTGGCCAAAGTCGTTCGAATAGGCAATGTTCAGCCGAAACGCGATGACGTCAAGATCGGGTATGACAGACGCGATGACACCGGCCGCCATGAGCCGCGGCGGAATGATGTTCTTCCCGAGGCCAAGGCCAATGGCAAGCGGAACGGCGGGATGTGTGAAGATCGTGGGCATCGCCTTTTATGCATGCGATCGTGTTAGTTGCGAAATAAACCGAGCCAGCCGACTAGTCGGCTTTGCGATATCCGCGAAGTTTATCATATGTTGCGACCTGCTTTGCTGAGAGAAATTGCTTCATCTCGATGTGGGCGCTTAGATGTAAGGCGCGAAGCTCGCCCTGAAGCCGACTAACCTCATTTACGAGGTTTGTGAGGCTCTCGCGGTTCACGCTGCCCTCAGCAAAGGCACTGTTCAACTCGCCCTCTTTCTCGACAACGAGCTTTCCAAGCCGAGTTGCTTCGGCCCGCATTGTGTCAAAGATCCGCTGGGTCTCGCGGCGTTGTTCCTCTGTGAGTTCGAGCTCGTCTGCCAGCTCAAGGACGTGCATCGGCCCCGGATAGCTGTTTAGCTCGGCGGGCTTAGCGAGCCCCATTCCTCGGCCTTCGAGATAGTTCGTGACCTCGGTCTCGGTCAGCGACCGCACTTGCTTTGAGCTCTCTGCGAGCATATACCCATGATGCTGATCATGGGTGCATGCCGCTCCTGCAACGGCGATGCAAATAACGATAATGCCAATTTTTCGATTCATAAGCCGACTTTTGTGAACGCGTTCCGCTGATCAAAATATACCCCGCGGGCGGCGATTACCTGAAACCCGCGTGCATAGGATATATTTTTCATACTCAATAGACTTGCAAACAACGGGCAATGAACATGAACGGACAAGTAAAAGATTTCATCAAGCATCACTATCGGCATTTTAATGCGGCGGCTTTGATCGACGCGGCGGAGGGTTACGTACAGCATCTGGACGGCGGCGGGAAGATGATGATCACGCTCGCGGGTGCGATGAGCACGGCGGAGCTGGGTCTGAGCCTTGCGGAGATGATCCGGCAGGACAAGGTGCAGATCATTTCATGCACGGGGGCGAACCTTGAGGAAGATCTTTTCAACCTGGTAGCACACGATTTTTACGAGCGCGTGCCGAACTACCGCGACCTTACGGCCGAGGACGAGCAGGCGTTGCTCGACCGCCACATGAACCGCGTGACCGACACCTGCATCCCCGAGCACGAAGCGATGCGGCGGCTCGAAAAAGCGATGGTCGAGGTCTGGACGCGTGCCGATGTCGAGGGCCGGCGGATGTTCCCGCACGAATTTATGTACGAGGTGCTGCGGAACGGCTCGCTCGAGGAGTATTATCAGATCGATGTGAAGGATTCGTGGATGTACGCCGCGATGGAGAAGAATCTGCCGATGGTCGTGCCCGGTTGGGAAGATTCGACGATGGGCAATATGTACGCCGGCCACGTGATCACCGGCGACGTTGAGAACGTCCACACCGTCCGCACGGGCATCGAATATATGACGATGCTTGCCGAGTGGTACACGACGAACGCGACCGATGATTCACGCGTCGGTTTCTTCCAGATCGGCGGAGGAATCGCAGGCGATTTCCCGATCTGCGTCGTCCCGATGCTCCATCAGGACCTGCAACGTGAGAACGTCCCCGTCTGGGGCTACTTCTGCCAGATCAGCGACTCGACCACCAGCTACGGCTCCTACTCCGGCGCCGTCCCGAACGAAAAAATAACCTGGGGCAAACTCGAAGCCTCAACACCCAAATTCATCGTCGAATCCGACGCCTCCATCGTCGCCCCTCTGATGTTCGCATACATTTTGGGTTGGTAAGTTGACCAGAGCAAAATATGGATATCGTTGTTGCCCATCCTTCAGAAGAGTTTTTTCTGGTCTTAGGTAGCTGTAACAAGTTTGATGACGGCTCCGGATATGTGGCGAACGTGCGGATGCGATCTGGTGGATTTCAGCTTGAAACCGAGTTCTTTTTCGAAGAATGGTCATTACAACAATTTATCAGCGGATTTACCGATATGGACAGGGCCCTGAGTGGAAAGGCGACCCTTCAACCGATGTGGGAGACAGACTTTATAGAACTTGAGATGACGTCGCTCGGACATGTAAGTGTTACTTGCGAATTCATACAGTCAGGAGATTTCGAACAGATTATAAAGTTTGGGTTCGAAACGGATCAAACATGTCTGGCCCTCTTGAGAGACAAGTTAAGACTTCTGTCGGAGCAGTAGAAAGATGGGTGGCAGAACCATAGATCACTTCGACGTTCTAATAGTTGGTGCAGGGCTTTCGGGGATCGGAGCCGGGGCACAGGTGCGGATGGAACTGCCGGGGAAGCGTTTTGCGATACTTGAGGGCCGCGAGGCGAGCGGCGGGACGTGGGACCTTTTTCGGTATCCGGGCGTGCGGTCGGATTCGGATATGTACACGCTCGGATATCGGTTTCGGCCGTGGAAAGAGCAGAAGGCGATCGCGGACGGGCCATCGATATTGAGATACATCCGCGAGACGGCCCGCGAGTATGACCTTGAGAAAGAGATAAGGTACGGGCATCGGGTGCGGCGCGCGGAGTGGGACTCGGCGGTGGCGAAGTGGCGGGTTGAGGTGGAGAGTTTGGAGTACCCGCTTCAGCGGGCTTCTGCGTCGGAGAAAGATTCTTCAGGGGCACAAGATGGCCGCCTAAAGGCGGGACTCAAAACGACGGACGAAGGCCGCCTAAAGGCGGGACTCAAAACGGTCGTGTTCACTTGCAGTTTTCTTTATCTGTGCACCGGTTATTACCGGTACGAGGAAGGCTATACGCCGGAGTGGCCCGGTTTTGCGGATTACCAAGGCACCGTTGTGCATCCGCAGAAATGGCCGGCTGAGCTTGATTATTCGGGCAAGCGGGTGCTCGTGATCGGGAGCGGTGCGACGGCCGTAACGCTTGTACCGGCGATGGCGGAAACTGCAGCACATGTAACGATGCTCCAGCGGTCGCCGACCTATGTTGTTTCGATGCCGTCCGAGGATCGAATCGCCAACGCGTTTCGTGCCGTGCTGCCGGCAAAGGCGGCCTATGCGGCGACCCGCTGGAAGAACGTGCTCCGGCAGATGTTCTTTTACGGCCTTGCGAAAAAGCGGCCGGCGGCGATGAAGCGGCTGATCGAGAAAGGTGTCCGGGCCGAGCTCGGCGAGGAGCATCTCGAGCACTTCCGCCCGAGCTATAACCCCTGGGACCAGCGGCTCTGTCTTGTGCCGGATTCGGATCTTTTTGCGGCCATCCGCGAGGGCAAGGCATCGGTCGTGACGGCCGAGATCGAAGCGTTCACGAAATCAGGCGTTCGGCTCACAAGCGGCGAAGAGATCGAGGCGGACATCGTCGTGACGGCGACGGGCCTCGTGCTCAAGATAATGGACGGGCTCGAGCTCGCGGTCGATGGCGAACCGGTCGTGCTCTCGGAGAAGATCGCCTACAAGGGAATGATGTACAACGACGTGCCGAATTTGGCTCAGGCCTTTGGCTATACGAACGCTTCGTGGACGCTCAAGTGCGACCTGACGAGCGAGTACGTCTGCCGCCTGATAAAGCACATGGACGCGAACGGGTTCCGGAGTTGCACGCCGCGGCTGAAAGACGAGAGCGTAACAAGGGAACCCGCGCTCGATTTCAATTCCGGCTACGTGCTGCGGGCGCTCGGCGAGATACCGAGCCAGGGTTCGAAACACCCCTGGCGGCTGCATCAGAACTACGCAAAGGACCTCAAGATGCTCCGCTATGGCCGGCTCGATGACGGGACGATGGAGTTCAAATGACACTTCAGAAAGATAGCGTTGCGGTGTTGACCGGTGCGGGTTCGGGCATCGGGCGGGCATTGGCAAAGCGGCTTGCAGCCGAAGGCATTGCGGGCCTGGCGATTGCGGACGTGAACCGCGAGGGGCTCGTGGAAACGGCGGCGGCGATCGGCGGCACGGCAATGGTGACGACGCACATTGTGGATGTTTCGGACCGCGAGGCGATGCAGGCGTTCGTCGATGCGGTCATCGGCGAACACGGCCGCGTTACGCACGTCATCAATAATGCGGGCGTCGCACTCGGCGGCACGCTAAGAGAAGTTACGCTCGATGAGATCGAATGGCTGATGGGCGTTAATTTCTGGGGCGTGGTCCACGGGACGAAACTCTTCATGCCTTACCTCGAAAAGGAGCCTTCGGCACATATCGTGAATATTTCGAGCCTCTTCGGGTTTGTCGCACCGCCCGGGCAGACGGCATATTGTGCGAGCAAGTTCGCTGTCCGAGGGTTTACCGAAGCTCTGCGGCACGAGCTTGAAGGGACGAACATCACCGTTTCATCGGTCCACCCCGGCGGAGTTCGAACAAACATCGCTAACAGTGCCCGCATCGCCGCAAACACCGAGCACACCGCCGACGAGATCGAACGCCGGCTAAAGCGGATAAACCGAAACCTTTCAACCACCACGCCGCATCGGGCCGCCGAGATCATCATCAAGGGCATCAAGAAACGCAGCCCGCGAATCATCGTCGGCCCCGATGCACAACTCCTGAGCTGGATACAACGCCTTTTCCCGAAACGCTACCTCGCCATCGCCAACGCCATCAGCGGCGGAAAGTTGAAGGAGACTTAGCCGTTCTCCCAACTGAGTCATAGAAAATTCTTTTGTTCGAATCCGGTCGTGCGTATAATTTAAGAATGAAAAATCCGCTTTACTTCCAAACGGTGTGTGGCTTTATCGCCCTATTATTTTTGTTGAGTGTCGGTTTTGGCCAATCGCCGCCGCCTCCTGCCGCTGGGAAGGAGAAGAAATCGGAGATGCCGTCGACTCGTGATGAAGAATCCGATGAGATCTTCACGTCATGGGATGGAAGGTTTTCGTTTCGCAAAGCGACCTTTATCATGAGCGGCCAAAGTCCTATAACCCCTAAGAATTTCGGAGCTCCAATGTCCGGAAGGAATTTCAATTGGAAGGCGAAGGAGGGTGAAATAATCGTACAGTATTTCGATGACCTGGAAGCAAAATTGGAGTCTTACTCGCCGGATCAGTTGCAGCAATTTCTTTCTTTTACCCTCAACTCCGGAGTTCAAAGGGCAAATGGTACCGATGCTGAAGAGGAGCCAACCAAACTTGGGTCTGTCGCCGGGCGGAAGGTAGAATTCAAAGCCTCCAATAGTCGGGTCTTCGCACGGAGCTTCGTCGACAGAAACCGTATATACGTGCTCGTCGGAGCCGTCGAACCAAACGTGAAAGACGCCGAGAAGCTTGTTGAAAGCGTACTAGATTCCTTCCGGATACTCTCGCAAGCAGCGATCGATGCACTTGTTGCCAAGGCGGTCGATGCGGCCACCCCGGAACCGCTTCCCCAGCTTCCGATCGCTCCAAAGCTAAAAAGCGATGCGGAAGACGAAGACCTAAAGGGCAAGGTTAGATCCGTAACCGAGGAAGATCAAGACCTTTCGGGAACGTGGCAAATTCAGGTCAGGCACCGGTCCTCGTTTAAAGAGTTCAATGAAAATGGCAATCTGATCAGACGCGTTGAATTCGATTCGACCGGACATCCTTTTGAAGTCACCGTTTATGGCTACATTGATGGGTCGCGAGTCAGCAGGTCGGAGGTCCTGTCGAGTAGAACGGGATTGATTGTGAGCGAAGTGGCTCCAGAGAAAACCAAAAAACGCGACCTACGTTACGATTACAAACTTCTTTACAAGTACTCGGCCGGGCGTCTCGTCGAAGAGAAGTGGATCATGAATGACGGAGATCTTTGGATGACCTATGTATACGAATTCGATGGGGACCGCAAAACGGAACTTGTTTACAGTGATGACGGAGAACTGAACCAGAAATATGAGTACAAGCTCGACAGTAAACAGAATCCCATCGAATATATTGAGTATGACGCATCGGAAAATCCGGTAAAGATGGAGCGTACGTTCCGATATAGATACGACACCTATGATGGGAACGGAAATTGGACCCAACGGACGCGATTCGAGGTAGTTAAGGAAGGATCATCGGTGCGCGAGATTCCCTCGCTTATTGAGTTTCGCACGATAAGCTATTATCCGTAGGTTGTTCGATGGTCAATTGAGTATGCTCTATCATTTTCGAATATGACGATAATTGTTACAGGCGGGGCGGGGTTTATTGGGAGTGCCGTTGTTTGGCGTTTGAATGAGATGGGCGTTGACGACATCCTGATCGCCGATGTGATGGACGAGACGCACAAGTGGAAGAATCTTGCTCCGCTCCGGTTTTCTGACTACATCGATGCCTACGATCTGATGGACGACCTTGATGAGTTCAAGGATGCCGAGGCTGTCTTTCACCTTGGGGCGTGTTCCTCGACGACCGAGACCGACGCGGACTATATGATCCGCAACAATTATCACTACACGCAGGACCTTGCACGTTGGGCGGTGAAGAATGATATCCGATTCATTTACGCATCATCGGCGGCGACCTACGGCGACGGCTCGGCCGGGATGGCCGATGGCTTCGAGCATCTTGAAAGGCTCCGGCCGCTTAATGTTTACGGCTATTCCAAGCATCTTTTTGATCAATGGGCGGCGAGAAACGGGCTCTTTGACCGAATCGTCGGCTTGAAATATTTCAACGTCTTTGGCCCGAACGAAAACCACAAAGGCGACATGCGTTCGCTGGTAAACAAGGCGTTCGATCAAATAAATGCGACCGGCAAGCTGCAGCTCTTCAAGAGTGCAAACCCCGACTACGAAGATGGCGAGTTCGGTCGCGATTTTGTTTATGTGAAAGATGCGGTTGATATGACGCTGCACTTCATGGAGAGCAAGACGGGAGGGCTTTTTAACGCCGGCTCCGGGCGGATGAATACCTGGAACGCACTTGCCGATGCGATCTTCAAGGCTCTTGACCTGCCGCGGAACGTCGAATTCATCGACATGCCCGAGCATCTCCGCGACCGCTATCAATATCACACCCAAGCGGATCTCACCCGCATTCGCGACTCCGGCTATGCGGCCGAGACAACCCCGCTCGATTCGGCAGTCGCCGATTATGTGAGAAACTATCTGGTTCCGGGCAAGCATCTCGGAGACTAGTGGAATGAAGATCTTTCACGGCACAGAGAACGCGAATATTCAGAAGCCGACCGTCCTTACGCTCGGCGTTTTTGACGGGCTTCACCTGGGGCATCAGCGGATAATGGAGACCGTTGCCGAGCGTGCGGCGGCCGTTGGAGCGGTTCCGACGGCGATCACATTCGATCCGCACCCGCGAGCGGTACTCCATCCCGAGTCGGCACCGCCGCTTCTGCAGACGCTCGATCAGCGCCTTGCGAATCTCGAGTTGCTTGGCATCGAGCAAGCGATCGTCATCGCCTTTGACCGCGAGTTTGCCCTGCAGCCGGCCGAGGATTTCATCTCGGCGATCATTCACGACCGCCTCCACGCGAGAGAAGTTCATCTCGGAAAGGATTTCGCTTTTGGCCGAGGCCGGGGCGGGAACATCGAATTGCTCAGGAAAATGAGCGGGGAACTCGGCTTCACTGCCGAAGAGGTGCCGGAGGTTCGGCTCCGCGGGCACCGGATAAGTTCTTCGCGTATCCGCGCGTTGCTCGGCGAGGGCCGCGTGAATCTTGCCCGCCGAATGCTCGGCCGGCCTTATGGGGTTGAGGGCGTTATCGAACGCGGAGCCCAACGCGGGCGGACCATCGGCTTTCCGACGGCAAACCTTCGGCCGCACAATCGCGTTATCCCGAAATACGGCGTTTATGCGACCGCAACACTTGTTGATGGCACGTGGCGGCGGAGCATAACGAACATCGGCGTTCGGCCTACATTTGAGAACGACGCCGAGCCTTCGATCGAATCGTTCATTTTCGAGTTCGAGGGCGACCTCTACGGCGACGTACTCCGAGTACGCTTTCTCCACCGTATCCGCGATGAGCGTAAGTTCAACGGGATAGACGAGTTGCGGGCACAGATCGAGCGCGATACCGCGAGGGCAGGGAACTATTTCAGCCGGCCGGGCGTAAAGAACATGCTCGAGATACTTTAATGCAAACACCGGCAGGTGAACCGCATCGAAAGAAGCTTGAGCGGCGAAAACAATAGGCGGATGAACGAATTAACGAAAGAGCAGGGCCTGGCGGTGATCGAGCCGGCACTACCCGCAAAGAATGGGGCCAATGGCAACGGCTCGCGGCCGATGGTCGCGACCGAGGAATTGCCGATCGCGAAGTACGTTACCAACGACCAGATCATCGCCGAGGAGAAGTTTCTCACCAAGAAAGAATCTGAGGTCGAACGCCGCTACACCGGCCTCCGCGGCTGGTACCGCATCGTGCACGTCTCGGCCGTTATCGGCAAGCTTGCCCTTTATCTTTACCTCGATCAATACGAGATGCACCGAAAGGCTCAGCTCCGCCATGCACGGGAGCGGATGAAGACCGCCGAGCGGCTGACCCGAGCAGCTGTTTACGGCGAGAAGCTCTACGGGATCCGACTTTGGTTCTTTCACAAAACGATGCTGCTGCTCCGCCGCTTTTTCCTCGGCAGCGAGCTGAACCGCGAGGTCAACCAGGAAAAGCAGGCCGTTTGGCTCAAGGAAAAGCTGATCGAGCTCGGGCCGACCTTTATCAAGATAGGGCAATCGATGGGCACGCGGGCGGACCTTCTGCCGTTGCCGTTCGTTATTGCGCTCGGGGAACTCCAGGACAACGTCCCGCCGTTCGATAACGAGATCGCCTTCGCCCGGATCGAGAAAGAGCTTGGGCTTAAGATCAACGAAGTTTACAAAGAATTTGAGCTAAAGCCGGTCGCGGCCGCCTCGCTCGGGCAGGTCTATCGGGCACGGCTTCACACCGGCGAAGAGGTCGCCGTAAAGGTCCAGCGGCCGAACCTTGAGGCGACGATCAAGGGCGACCTTGAGATACTGCGGAAGGTCGCGGACTTTGCCGAACGCTTCCCGCAGCTCAACGAGAACGCTGACTGGTCCGGGATGCTTCGCGAGTTTAACGAGACCATCCACGAAGAGATGGACTACGCTGCCGAAGGGCAGAATGCCGAGCGGTTTCGCGAGAATTTCAAGGGCTGGGACAATGTTCACGTTCCGAAGATCTATTGGAACGCAACGACCTCGAAAGTGCTAACGATGGAGTACATCCACGGCACGAAGGTTACGGACCTCGAGCGGCTTGCGGCGCAGCAAATAGCTCCGGAAAAAGTTAACCGTCTTTTGATCCGGACGTATCTCAAACAGCTTTTGGAAGACGGGTTTTTCCACGCCGATCCGCATCCGGGCAATCTGCTGGTAATGCCGGACGGTCGCCTTGCTTTCTTCGATTTCGGAATGGTCGGGCGCATCTCGCCGCAACTGCAATCGAAGATGATCGATGCCTTTTTCCACGTGGTTGGGAAAGACCCGGCCGGCATTGCCCAGGACCTGATCGACCTCGATTTTCTCAAGCCCGGAGTCGACGCTGCTGCGGTTAAGCCGGTGGTCGAAAAGATGTTCGAGTTTCATTTGAACCTGAAGCTAAAGGACGTCAATTTCAAGGAGTTGACCTACGACCTCGCGGACGTGATGTACGATTACCCGTTCCGCCTGCCGTCGAACTTCACATACATAATGCGGGCCCTGATGACGCTTGAGGGTATTGGCATCATCACTGATCCCGAGTTCAATTTCTTTGAAACGGCGAAGCCATACGCCAAGGAATTCATGCTCAAACGCGAGGGCCGCGACTTCCGCAAGATCTTCGTCGACAAGATAATGGGCCGCGAAGACGGCGGCAGGATCGACTGGGACCGCACATGGAAGCTCGCGAAAATGGCCGTGAAGACCGTCTTGAATACAGGAAAATGAGAACGCGCCTGCTTTTGGTTCTTTGTCTATCGGTATATGCGGGAATTGCCTCAACCGTCATTGCGCAATCGACGCCGGTCAAGCCGACGTATGTTGAGGTCTTCACCGCCGTTTGGCAGACCGTCAACGAGAAATTTTACGACCCCAAGTTTACCGGTGTGGATTGGAGGGCGGTTGGCGAGAGATATCGGCCGCAGGTGGAGCGGATAAAAACGGATGCGGAGTTCCTCGAATTGATGCAGAAGATGCTCAAGGAACTTCCCGTTTCGCATCTTCACATCTCTGCACCCCGAGGCACCGGGCAATTTGGGACAGGTGTCCGAACATACTTGACCGATGGTCAAACCGTGGTTGTAGGTGTACCGGAAGGCTCTGATGCACAGGCAAAGGGCATTCGGATCGGTGACATCCTTTTGAATCCGGGCGATGAATCAGGTCCGCTCGGCAGTGTTGCTGATCTGAGGTTGCGCGGGTGCGATGGGCGAACTCGCAGGGTCAAGGTCCGCCGGGAATCGCATTCGCAGCCCGAACGGCCGTCGATCCGATGGCGGACATTCTCCGTTGCGGACGGCAAGCGGATCGGTTACATAAAGGCGGTTCGTTTTGACGACGACGTTGCTCCGCTTGTCGATTCGGCAATGGCCGAGTTGAGAAATACGAGCGGCCTCATCATCGACGTACGCGACAACAGCGGCGGCAATATGTCTTTCGTTAGATTGAGCAGCTATTTTGCCGAGGGCGAACATCTTGTTGCGGCATTGCTGACGCGTTACTACCTCGAAACTCAAGGCTCGACTCCCTCAGCGATCGACCCCGCAACTCTGCCGAAAGCCAGGAAGACCTACACCGACGAAGCTGTCTTCGATGCGATGCGTTCGAATGCGGGAGCCGTCGGGATCTACAGCGAAGATCTCGGTGAGAACCGCTATCGCGGGAAAGTTGCCGTGCTCATTAATGAGGAAACTGCGAGCGCCGCCGAGGGATTTGCCTGGCACATGAAGCTCAAAACACGGTCGACCCTGATCGGCAGAAAGACGGCGGCCGCATTGCTAGGTGCAGAATATTTCACCTTGCCGGGCGGATGGCGGCTCGGTGTGCCTACACATTCTGGTTGGGGCCCGGACGGCAAGCCGGTAATAGACGAACCGGTTTTACCCCACATCGAGACAAAATGGTCGCTCAGTGATATCTGCATCGGAACCGATCCCGATATGGCTAAAGCTCTCGAGACTGTTCAGTGATCCGGCAGATGTTATAGAAAAACCTTGCATCGATCGGCTTACTGTTTTACGATACTCTCATGGATGCTGATACTGTAAAACTATCTTCAAAATTTCAGATCGTCATTCCCAAAGCCGTTCGCGAGCGGATGAAACTCAAACCCGGCACGAAGTTCCGTATTGTTGATGTTGGCGGAACCGTTGAGATGATCCCGATCCGGCCTGTTCGTGAAATGCGAGGCCGTTTCAAGGACATCGACACAAATATCGAGCGCGAGGATGACCGGTTGTGAGCGGCCTTAATGTTGTCGATTCTTCGGGTTGGCTTGAATACCTTAAAGGTTCTGATCGGGCTGAGTTGTTCGCCCCCGCTGCCGAGGATCAGGCCAACTTGATAGTGCCCATTATTACCGTGTACGAGGTTTATAAGAAATTTCGTCGAGAGCGGACCGAGCGGGACGCTCAGGAAGTGATAGGAACGATGATGAACGGCAAGGTCGTTGATCTTGACCTATCTCTTGCAATAGATGCCGCAAAACTCGATCTTCCGCTTGCGGACAGCATCATTTACGCGACCGCCCAATACCATCAGGCAACACTCTGGACGCAGGATGAGGATTTTGAAGGCCTCCCGGGTGTCCGCTATTTTCCAAAACAATGAGTGGCGAATTTGTTCAATTCGATAAAGATGAGATATCTCGTATCCTTTCGGATCTTGATGAGATAGTAGTTTCGCTAGATCGTATTGGATCCCACTGGGGCTTTCGAACTAGCGATCAAGAGTATTTCGAGATCGAAAGTAGGTTTTTGTCTGACTGGGATGTATTTAGAAAGCTAGCTCGTGCAAGGTCAATCCTCGAAGAGCCTTTTTCCCGCGAGAAAGGCGGCGATGGGATGGATGAGTTAGAGCGGTTGCTGGATGGCTCGAATTATTGGGAATTCGCGACAGCGTTGGATTCGAGAAACAAAGCTAGATTTCGTTATGTCGATCAAGAGATCGATGTGAAAACCCTTGCCGAGTCGATCTTCGCGCAGTATTTATCCCCCATTGTTGATCTTGATTGGTCAGGCACAATTCAAGCATCTCGATTCTTCAGCTTCACTGGGCTTTGGTCAAATAGCTCGCTGTACATCCTTTTCGATTGCGGCCAGAATGAGCCGATCGCCGTCGCGGCTGACCCGGTGCTTGATAAGAAGACGATCGGGCTCTGGGAGCGGGATGTCTGTGAGATATTTGTTGCTCCCGACAAAGCTGAGCCGCGGCGGTATTTTGAATTCGAAGTAGCGCCGACGGGCGAATGGCTTGATCTTGCTATCGACCTGACGAGCGGCGAGCGGGTTACGGATTGGGAATATAGGTCAGGTATGGAAGCAGCGGCAAAGATTGAGGACGGCCGCGTGCTGATGGCGATGAAGATCCCATGGGAGGCGTTTGGGCGAAAGCCCAAGGCCGGCGACGTCTGGCTCGGCAACATCTTCCGCTGCGTCGGCGAGGGCGAGACCCGCGGCTACCTCGCCTGGCAGCCGACAATGACAGAAAAGCCGAACTTCCATGTTCCCGAGGCGTTCGGCGAGTTTGAGTTTGTAAAGTAAATTAGGTTTTGAAATGTGATTTCGTAGGTTGTGAGATCTCTTCTCGCCGAGCGGAAAAGCTCCGCTTTTCCGACAGGCATTCTATACTTCTTTCGCGGCTATGCCGCCAATTTCTATGTTCATAATCTCTCGCAAAACGCCTGCGGTCTATTTC
>ERZ1066135.449-NODE-449-length-22382-cov-7.664263_pt1 | contig 22382 bp, 11 predicted proteins | sample MGYA00382782_ERZ1066135 | MGnify/ENA primary metagenome ERZ1066135 (study PRJEB33369, sample SAMEA5778365) | biofilm metagenome | biome: Industrial cooling water; feature: Water cooling tower basin; material: Biofilm | place: United Arab Emirates | collected... | reverse complement strand
TCAAGCGCTGCATAGCGCAGCGCGTTGGCGCGGCGCTGCTTCGCCTGAAGCGGAGCGTGACGTTCGACGCCGATTCGCGACGCTTGCTTCATTGCTGGCGGAGAACAAACTGGGCCCGCAGACTCTGGATAAAGTCCGCGCGCTTCAGACTGATCTTGAGAAGCTAGGAATGCGGTTCGTCGCCGCTGAGAAGCTCTGAGAGCATCAGCCCCCATCAACCGCGCAGGCTCTCGAAACTCAGCCCAAACCGCGCCAGGTATTTGCGCAAGCGGTCGCCATCGTTGGTGCTGCTGCGTTCCAGGCGACTGGCCTGGAACAGGTAACGGCCGGCATCGCTCAAGTTCTTGCTGCGACGGCAAACGTCGATCACGTAGGCAAGTTGCGGGCGGTCGAAATGATCGATGGCGGCCAGCGCTTCGGGGCTCAGCACGCCGAGCGCGTTGCCTGTTTCGGGTTGCTTGCCGTGCCACAGTTGCCGCAGGCGCGCGATTTCTTCATCGACCACCTCCACCGTGATGCGCCCGGTTTCGCTGAGCGTGGCCATGCGTGTGACCGACGCGCCGAGATCGCGAAAGTTGCCGGGCCAGAGCGCGTCGAAACTGGTCGCAAAAGCGACGAAGCGCTCGCGCGCTTCGCGATTGAAACGCACTTGCTCGCCGTAGTTCTTCTCATAGCGTTTGAGTTCAAAATCGAGGTTCGGCTCGATGTCCTCGCTGCGTTCTTTCAAGCCCGGCAATTGGAAGGTCCAGAGATTCAGACGCGCGTACAGATCGTCGCGGAATCCACCGTCGCGCACCGCGGCGGCGAGATCGCGATTGGTGCCTGCGATAAGCTGGAAATCACTGCTGATTTCTTTATCGCCGCCGAGCGGCGGGAAGCGCTTGTCTTCGATAGCGCGCAGCAGCATCGCTTGCTCATCCAAGCCCAGCTCGCCGATCTCGTCGAGAAATAGCAAGCCCTTGTCGGCGGACTTCAACAGGCCAGCGCGTTCGTTCTGAGCGCCGGTAAAGGCGCCGCGCACATGGCCGAAGAGCGCGCTGCCGGCGCCATCGCCGCGCAGTGTCGCGCAGTTGACTTCGACGAAGGGGCCTTTCAGTCCCTGGCGCTGTTTTTTCAACTCGAAGACGTTGCGCGCGAGCTGACTTTTGCCGGCGCCGGTGGGACCCATGAGCAGCATCGGCGCCTTGGATTTGCCGGCAACGCGCTCGATCTGCTCGATCATTTTGTTGAACGCCGCGCTGCGCGTGGCGATGCCGGACTTCAAGAACTCGGTGGTCTCGCTTTGCACCAGCGCGAAGCGCTGCGCGATTTGGTTGTAGCGCTGCAAATCGAGATCGATCAGCGCAAAGCTGCCGGCACCGCCCGTCTTCTGTTTGTGCGGCGGCGAGGTTTGGATCAGTCGCGCCGGCAGGAAGCGCGCCTCGGCCAGCAGGAACCAGCAAATCTGCGCGACATGCGTGCCGGTCGTGATGTGGATTGCGTATTCCTCCTCATCCAGGTCAAACCGATAGCGCCGCGCGAAGTCGAAGAGCTTGCCGTAGACCTGCTCGAAGTCCCAAGGATCGTTGAGATGCACATCGTGCACATGCACTTCGGTGTCCGGCGACACGGCGCGCAGATCGTCGACCACGGTGGCGATCAGGCGCGAGGATTTGCGCCGATCAGCGAGAAGCTCGATGCGCGCCACCGCGAGATCGTCGTGCATGCCGAGCGCGACCGTTGGCCGCCATTTCTGCCAGCGCCCCGGACCACCGGCATCGTCGAGCTGGATACCGAGAAAGCCGAAGATCACCAAGCGCTTCATGGTTCTGCGGCCGGGCTCTGCACGAGCCGGAATTCCTTGGGCGGCGCGGCGCTGTCGATGTCGGCGTCCGCCAACGCGCTCTGGATGCGCATCAGCAGATCGCTGCGAAGCGGCCAGTAGTCGACGGTCGCAACCCAGGGTCGCAACGCTATTTCCACCGCGGTATCGGTCAACCGCTCGACGGTGATCTGCGGGGCGGGATCGGCGAGCACGCGCGGGTCATCGTGTAGCGTCGTCAGCAGCACCTCGAACGCACGCGGCACGTTCTCGCGCAGCGCGATGGCGACCAAAAGATCGAGCCGCCGTTTTGCCAATGCGGTGACGTTCAAGATCGGCTGGCTGGCGACTAGGTTGTTCGGTAACACCAACACCGCGTTGTCGGGCGTGGCCAACACGGTGTGCATCAGTTTCAGGCTTTCGACACGTCCGGTTTGCTGCGAACCGGCACCGCCGACGGTGATCGTGTCGCCGGCGCGGAAGGGCTTGAGCAGAATCAACATCACGCCGGCAGCGAGGTTCGACAACGAATCGCGCAGCGCCAACGCCACCGCCAACCCGGCCGCACCCAATGCCGCCATGATGGAGGTCATTGGCACACCCAACTGATCGAGCGCGGCGACGATCACGACCACAAGCAGGGCGCCGGAAATGAGATTGCGCAGGAACTCGCGCAGCATCGGATCGACGTTGGTGCGCGTCAGCACGCGCACGAAGATCTTCAACAACAGGCGCGACAAGTACCAGCCGCCAACGAAGACCAAGGCGGCGATCGCCAAGCGCGCAGCGACATCCAGCGAGTACGCGGCCCACGGCAACGCCATGAGGCGGTCAACGAACGCATGCATGAGATGACGAATCCAGGTTAAGCCAACAAAAAGCCGACGATACCCGGCAACGCACAATCATTGACAGGTGAATCGTCTGTGAATACAGTGCGCGCCGCTCCGACTTGGGGATGAGTCGGAGCCCATCTGTTGATCGACCTTCATCGCCATCGGACGATGGCGGTTTAACTTCCACGTTGTGCGTTGGGGAACGTGCATGGCAAAGCTGCGGTTCATCGCGTGCCTGATCGTGCCCGCCTTATTGGCGGCGTGCGCGGCTGCGCCAAAACCTGCGGCTACGACCGACATCGCACTCGCGACGGCGCCAGCGGCCGAGTTCGATCGCGATGCGCGCATCGAAACTCTTCCGGCCGGCATACCAGTCGTCGTCCGCAATCCGTTCGGCGATGTGCGCGTGCGCTTCGGTGGTTATGAGTCCAAGCTGGAATGGCGCACGGTGGCGCAGAATCCGCCCGGCACGCCGGTGTTGAGCGTGGCCGCGCAGGCTTCCGATACGTATCGACTCGACGTGGTACTGCCCGATGGCGCAACGCAGGCGCCGGGGCAAAGACTGGATTTGACGCTATACCTTGCCGAAAAACACGACCTCGACATCGAGACCCAGCGCGGCCTGATCGAGGTTCGCGGCCTGCGCGCTAATCTCAAGGCGCGCAGCCAGGGCGGCAACATCGCGTTCCGCGGCATCACCGGTGTGGTCGATGTCGCGACCACCGATGGCGGAATTGAAGGCCAATTCGAAGGCCCACTGCCGGGCAGCACGCAACGCGTGCAAACGACTACCGGGAACATCGTGCTGGGCTTGTCGGAGCGCTTGAATGCCACGCTCAAGCTAGCCTCATCGGCTCCATTCGCGACCGACTTCAGCGTCACCGTGGTGCCGCAGACGGGACAGGAACCGAACAAAACCGGAGAAGCCATTCTCGGCAAACCGGAATCGACCATTGAAGTTTTTAGCAAACGCGGCGAGCTGCGTTTGTTGCGACGCGTGGAGTTTCAAGACGTCGCGCCGGGAGGGTAGCTCGCGGGTTTCGCTCGCCTAAGGGATGGCGGCGATCTTTTTCTTCTGATGGGGAACCAACTACGTGAAACTGCATAAGAAAATAGGCTTGGTGGCGGCGCTTTCCGTCGTCGCACTGGGTGCCAACGCACAATTGAGCGGCAACGCCGGTAGCGGTGGTGTACAGGTTGGGGAACCTGTCACGCCGGTCAGCGTCGATGTCGATCTGCGCAATCTGCCGACGACGCCCGAATGGCGTCCCGGCGATCCGATCAAGGAAGCGCAACGTCGCGTTTATCACCCGCTGGATGCGCGCGATCCGCATACGCCGGCGACGTGGCAGACCGCGCCGGATCTTTTGGGCGACGCGCAGGCCTGGTTCGACGGCAACAGCCGCGCGCCAACAGTGCTGAATAATGTCCGCGTGAGCATCGACAACAGCTCCACCGGCGTCAGCCCTGGCGACCCAGTAGTCGAAGTCAACGCCAACTACATCCTGTACGGCATCAACGCCTCAACGGGCACCAGTTTCCGCGTCTACAACAAAGCCGGCACGCTTCTGAGTGGCCCGACCGCGTTCCGGTCGCTGGCGCCCGCAGGCGATCCGTGCGCCACATCGGTATCCGACCCAATCATTCATTGGGACCGTTTGGCGAACCGCTGGTTCATGCTCGAAATGGGTGGCACATCGAGCGCCAATCGCTTGTGCGTGTACGTGTCGAAAACCGACAATCCGGTTTCTGGCGGCTGGTGGTTCTATGGCTTCGCCACTCCGGCGCTGCCCGACTATCCGCATTGCTCGGTGTGGTCGAATGCTTATGTCTGCACCGCGAATGAAAGCGGCGCTGGCGCCAAGGTCTATGCCTTCGATCGCGCCAACATGTTGAACGGCGCCACGGCCCGCGCGGCTCAACGCTTCACCAGCGTCGCCAAGCTCTCCGGCTACGGCTTCCAGGCGCTCACGCCGGTAACCTTCATGGGCACCAGCAGCAACGCGCCGCCGGCCAGCGCGCCGGTGTTTCTCGCGCGCCATAACGACGATGAAGCCCACGCTGGCGGCAGCGCCAATTTGTCGGCGGACTTTATCGACATGTATGCACTGAATCTGGATTGGAACACGCCAGCGAACAGCAACATCGCCACGCTGCCGCGCATCCAGATCACCGAGTTCAACAGCTGGTTCCGCGATTACTCCAGCTTCGCCACCGTGCCGCAACCAGGCTCCACCTCGCTGCTCGATCCGATCCGCGAAGTGATCTTGAACTCGATGGTCTATCGGAACCTCGGTGGCGGCGTCGAGTCGATCGTCGGCAACTTCGCCACCAACCAGAACAGCGCGCGCACGGGCACCGTCGTCGACGCCGGCATCCGCTGGTTCGAATTGCGCCGCACGGGCGGCACCGGCAACTTCACGCTGCATCAAGAAGGCACCTTTTCGCCAGGCGATACCAGCACGCACCACTTGATCGGCGCGATTGCCACCGACAGCCAGGGCAATATCGGCATGAGCTACAACGTGACCAAGACCTCCAGCCCGACGGTCTCCGCATCGTTGCGCTACACGGGCCGATTGGCTGGCGATACGCTGGGCGTGATGACCCAGGGCGAAACCGACATTGCTGTCGGTTCGGCTGCCGAAACCTCTGGCCGTTGGGGCGACTACCACCAGACCGTGGTTGATCCGTCCGACGACTGCACGTTCTGGACGGTGGGCATGTATCGCCCAAGCGGCAGCTGGGCAACGCGCATCCGCGACTTCAAGTTCCCGAGCTGCGGCGGCACGGTCACCACGTATGCGATCTCCGGTCAAATCACCACCAGCGGCGGCGCCGGCATCAGCGGCGTCACGGTGTCGACCGGCTCGGCGAGCAGTACCACGGACGCCAGCGGCAACTATTCGATCCCGAATCTGGCCGCAGGCAGCTACACGGTGACGCCAAGCGCCAGCGGCTACACGTTCAGCCCCGCTAACCGCGCCGTGACCATTACGAGCGCCAACGTCACGGGCCAGAATTTCACCGGCACTGCAGTGGCCACTACGTTCAGCATCTCCGGTCGCGTCGCAACGAGCGGCGGCGCCGGGATCTCGGGTGTGTCGGTATCGACCGGCTCGGCCAGCGCAACCACCAACAGCAATGGCGACTACACCATCGCGAATCTGGCCAATGGCACCTACACGCTGACGCCTTCCTTGTCGGGTTACACCTTCAGCCCGACCAGTCTGTCGGCCACGGTGAGCGGCGCCAATCTGACGGGCCGCAACTTCACCGGCACGCAGAACACTGGCGGCGGCAACGCGCTCAGCAATGGGGTTGGTGTTGCGGGCTCAACCAACTCCACCTCGGCCAACTCGAGCTTCGTCGAGTACACCGTTGCGGTGCCGGCGGGCGCCAGCAATTTGGTGATCGCCACCAGCGGCGCCTCGGGCGATGTCGATCTCTACACGCGCTTTGGTTCGGCACCCACGCTCACGACCTACGACTGCCGTCCGTACACCGGCACCGGCAACGAGAGCTGCACCGTTGCATCCCCGAGCGCCGGCACCTACTTCGCTCGCGTCTACGGCTACGCCACCGGCACCGTGAACTTCACGATCACCGCCAGCTGGACCACCGGCGGTGGCGGGGGCACGGTCGTCGAACGTCTGGTCAACGGCAATTTCGACACGATCACCGCCAGCACCAACACCGCGCCGGATGGTTCGTGGGCACGCTCGGCGTCCACCGGCACGACGTTCAACACGCTGCTGGCGGGCCAGACCAACGCACAAAGCGGCGGCTCGTACGCCTATTTGGGCGTGAATAACAGCTCCAGCCAGACGGTCCAAAGCGCCCCCACCTTGATCCCGGCGGGCGGCACGCAGGCGACGTTGTCGTTCTACGCCTCGATCGTGACCAGCGAAACCGGTTCGACGGTCTACGACCGCTTGCAGGTGCAACTGGTCGACGCGGGTACCAACGCGGTGATCACGACGCTGGCGACGCTGTCGAACGTCAACAGCACCGGCAGTGCCAGCACCTACGTGCAGCGCAGCTACAACGTCGCGGCCTACAAGGGTCGTAACGTCCGGGTGCGCTTTGTCGCTACCACCGACGCTTCCTTGACGACGTTCTTCCGCGTCGACACGGTGAGCTTGCGCAGCGACTGATCCACCAGCGATAGCGGCAACTTCGAGACCCCGGCTTGCCGGGGTCTCTTTTTTTGGATCGATCGGCGCACCGTTCACTCGCCCACGACAGCGCGTTGGCGTTACTTGCTGTGACGCCGCAACCGACACAATCCGATGCCCGAAGGACCCGAGATTCGCCGCGCCGCGGACAAACTGGAGAAGGCCATCGTCGGCCAGCAGCTGCGCGCTGTCGAGTTCGCGCATGCCAGATTGAAACCGTTCGAAGACGAGCTGGCAGCGGCTCAGGTGACGGCGATCGAAACCCGCGGCAAAGCCCTGCTCACGCACTTCTCCAACAAGCTGTCCGTGTACTCGCACAACCAGTTGTATGGCCGCTGGTATGTCGTGAAAGCTGGCAAAGCGGCGAATACCACTCGCTCGCTACGTTTCGCAGTTCGCGGCACAACGCATGATGTGCTCCTGTACAGCGCCTCCGACATCGACGTGCTCGACGAGATCGGCATCGCCACACATGCGTTTCTGCAAAAGCTCGGCCCAGATATCCTGAGTCGCGCATTGACCGCCAAGCAAGCAGAACGGCAGCTCTCGAACGAGCGCTTTCAGGGCCGTCGGCTGGCCGATTTGCTGCTCGATCAAGCCTTCTTCGCCGGCATCGGCAACTATCTGCGCAGCGAAATCTTGTTCGAAGCCAGGCTGCTGCCCACGCGCAAACTCAAGACTCTGCAATCCGCCGAGCGCTCGACGCTGGCGAACGCCATCCTGACGATAGGTCGCCGCGCCTATCAGCTCGCCGGCATCACCAACGATCCCGCTCGCGCGATGGCACTGAAAGCCGCAGGCGTCAGTTTCGGCCAACGCCGTCACGCGGTGTTCGAACGCGATGGCCTGGCCTGTTATCGATGCGGCGAGGCCATCGAGCGCGCCGAACTCAATCGGCGCGTGTTCTGGTGCGGCGGGTGCCAGCATTAGCCCAGCGCAGCGTCGCGGCAACTACTCAAACCCGTGTCCGAAGATCGGCGAGCCATCGTCGTCGTTCACGATGGTCCCTTGCGCCTGCGACACATTGATGGTCCCGTTCTGCGGTGCACTCAAGTTCACGACAAATGTCTCGTTGGTTTCGTTCGCGACGTCGCCGACCACAACCACAGCCTGAGTCTTACTTACCTGTCCGGGCGCGAAGCTGACGACGGCATTGCTGAGCGGCTGATAGTCGTTGTTGGCCAACGTCGCCGTTCCATTCGCTGTGCTCGCGTTGACGGTCACGGTCTGACTGCTCGGGTTCGACAATGTCAGCGTGAACAGGAACGGCGTGGTGCCCGCCTGTCCTTCCAGTTGCGTCAGATTGGCGATACTGATCGACGGTTGCGTATCGTCGTTGTTGATCAGACCACTGCCGGAAGCATCGCCAAGCGTCATGTTAACGGCGTTACTCAAGTTCAGCTGCATCGTCTCCGCGCCTTCGAATTTGTTGTCGCCAATCACCGTCACGATCACCTGCTTGCTGAGTTCGCCGTTGGCGAAATTGATCACCGTCGGCGCCACTTGCTGATAGTCGTTGTCGGCAATCGACGCCAGCACGTCGGTGGTCTGCGCGACTACGGACGCTGTTCCGGTGCCATTGCTGCGCGTCAAAGTGAACACCAGTTGGCTGTTGCTGCCGGTGCCCTCGGTGACGCTGACATCGTTGACGTTGATGGTTGCGCTCTCGTCGGCCAGGATCGTGCCTTGCGCCTGGGTATCGCTGATCGTCGCATTGGTTGCAGCGCCGAGGTTGACGAAGAACGATTCATTGGGCTCAACGCTGGCGTCGCCATTGACGAGCACCGTGACCGTGCGATTGGTCTGCCCGGGATTGATCGCGAAGTTGGTAAGCGTCAATTGCTGATAATCGTTGTTCCCCAAGGTTGCGCTGCCGTCGGCGCTGGCGGCCTGGAAGCTGACTGTCCGTCCGCTGGCGGCGCTCAATGTCACGGTAAAGTTGAAGGCAGTGGTACCGGACTGGCCTTCCGGCAGGCTTAAGTCCGCAATACTGAGCGACGGTAGAGGATCATCATCGACGATCGTGACGATGGCGCTTGCAGGATTGCCGAGGCCAGCGCCGCCGCCCGGATTGCTCAAACTCAGGTTGATGGTCTCATCGTTTTCATCGAGGGCATCGTTGGCGATGCTGATCGCGAAGGTCTTGGCGGCGATGTCGTTGTTGGCCCAGGTCAGCACGCCGCTAGCCGCGCCGTAGTCGCCCGGTTGAATTGCGGTGCCATTGCTTGCCGTGTAATTCACGCTAACCGCACCATCGCCCCCACCGATTCTCTGTACGGTGATGACGATGCTCGCGCCCGATTCGTTGACGCTGTAGCTGGCGAGATTGAATTGCAAATTGCCTGGCGATGGAAGACCGACAGCGTTGGAGAACTCCGAAGTGTTGTTCGCCGGACCGCTGAGCAGTGGGCCAGGCGGATCGATGCTGTTGGTCGCGCGCGCCGTCAGGCTGATGAAACGGCCGCGCGTGTCGAACGCAACCGCGGGCGTGATACTTTGCGTGCCGCTAGCGACCGCCGCGGCATTGGTGGTGGTGGTGAAACTGCCTAAGTAGCGCTGGCCTTCGCCCGAACCTGACGGGTCCGCTGCCTGACTGGCGTAAACCTCGATCGTATACGGCGTGTTCGGTGCACTCTCCAGGCGCCAGCCGAAGCTGGTTGCACCGGTCATAGCGTTGTAGCTCGGCAGCGTGCAACCCGGGATGTTGCTGCCATTACACAGCAGTGGCTGGTTCTGGCCGGCGTTCGCGTACACCGGATTCGGGTCCGGCCCGAGCGGATCGGGAATGGGATCCGGGTCGTTGACGATCCGGTCGAGATCGATTCCGAGGTCGCCGTTTCCATAGATGCTATTGGCACTGATCAGGTTCGAACTGCCGCTGGCGTTGGAGCCGAGCTTGATGCCGTGACGTGTGTTGCCGGCGATGGTGTTGCCCTCGCCCGCACCGATGCCGCCGATCTGCACGCCGCTCGATTCGAAAATGCGGATGCCATCCTGGCCGTTCGGCTGGAACACCTGATCGAGCGGGTCGCGGCCGATCAGATTGCCGATGATCTTCACGCTGTGCACGCTGCTGCCGCGGACCGAAATGCCGTGCCGGTCGTTGGATGAAATGACGTTCTTGAGCACTGGCAAATTGCCGCCGATTTCGTGATCGGCGGTGTTGATCGCGATGCCATCGCCGCGGTTGCCGATATCGACGAAGGTGCCAGCGTTGACCGGGTCTTCGCCGACGCCAATGAAGTTGCCGTAAACGCGTACGCGCGCACTGGCGTTGCTGATCGCGATACCGGCGTCGACGGCGCCGTTCAAGTCCGCGCCCGGCGCGCTGTCGCCGTTGTAGCCGATGATGTTGTTCGGGCCGATCAATGCCGACAAGTTGGTGGGGTTGCTCGGCGCCACGCTGGTCTGCGGCCGTGTATCGACGAACACACCGTGCACCGAGTTACCGAGGCCGGTGACGATGCTGCTGCTGGGACCGATGATGTTGCCGCTGATAAAGTTCGGATAGCGCACCGCGCCTGGAATCAGCGCCACGCCATGGCTGTTGGGATCGCTGCTGTTGCCACTGATGATGTTGCCGGGCCCGATGACGTTGGCGTAGGTGAAGGAATTGAGCCGAACGCCATGGCCATCGCCACCGCCGGTGCCGTTGGGAATCGCCGCCAGACCGCTGGCGCTGGTGCCGATCCGGTTGTTGCTGACGATGGTCACCGCTGCGTTTTCGCTGAAGATTTCGATGCCATCGCCGTCGTTGCCGGAAATCACGTTGTTGTTGATTTTGTTCGGCGGGATGGTACTGAAGGCGGCGATGATGTCGGCCGTGATCGTGGCAATGTTGGTCAGATCGCTCGGCAAACCGAGGCTCGGAATATTGGCCGGAGGCCCGGCAACGCCGGTCACGCTGATGCCATCGCCCGTGTTCTTCGACACCGCGTTGCCTGCCGCGGCGACGCCGATCAAGTTGTTCTCGATGGTGTAACCGTGACCCGTGATCGCGACGCCATCGTCGTTGAAATTGCGGATCACCAGATTCTTAAGCGTCGAGCCTTGAGCGCCGGCATTGAAATCGAAGCTCCCGACGACATTGTTCCCGTTGATGTTGACGCGCCCGCCGACGGCACTGGCGTTCGCGCCATCGATGATCATCGGCGTGGTCGATTGCGGAATCGGCAGGGTCAAAGTAATGCTGGTAATGGCCGAGGCAAATACGATCGTGTCCGAGCCCGGCGTGTCGTTCGCTTCCTGGATCGCGGCGCGCAAAGTGCAATGCTGACCGGCGACGCCCGGCTGGATGTCGCAGATGTTGTCGTTGCCGCCGGGCGCGAGGGCATCGCCATCGTCCTGCGAGCCGACATTGTCGACGGTGAAAGTCGCCGCCAGCGTTGAGCTGGCGGCAGCCAGCAGCGCCAATCCCAGGCACCAGGATCGTGTAGAGAACATCGGTTCCGCTCCAAAGAGGAATCAATGTCCCGAACAAACGTTGCGGGGCCGCGAAGCGCACAACATCGCGCCGAGCGCGGGCGAGCGCAGCAGTTGTGTCGGCAGTTCGATTTAGCGCTGTTTCGCACCGGCCTGGAAACCATCGCAGCCGGTGCACCGTCGCCCTTCGTGTACGTGATCTGGCGCGGCGAGGTGGTCGCCAGGGTTAGCCCGGCGAAGCGCGCACCGATACGCGATGGCCAGTGCTGTCGGGGTGGATCTCCACGCGCGGCCCGTCGAATCGGTTGATCAGATCCGCGTTGGTCTGCAGATGCCCGCTGATCGCGGCGGTCAGAAATTCGCCGCCACCGGCCAACCACATCGGCAACAACAACTGATCGCTCAAGTGCTCGCCCACCGGCGCCGTTCCATCGACGTAGGCCTTGATCTCATCGCACGCGCGCTCGGCCACCGCCTCAGCTGGCACGCCGCGCTGTCCAAATGCAGTGGCGATTTCGCTGACGTTGCGGTATTGCGCGATCACGCTCAGCACGTTGCCGGGACCGGTACGGTTGCCCAGATCGGTGTGCTGCAGATGTTCGCGACGCAAGCGGAAGCGATCGGCGACGTGCGTCAATTCGCGCAAGGCCACGTGCTCGGGCACACCGGCAACCAGCGCATGCGCGCGAATGCCGATTCGCTCGCCGCGAGCAAGCAATGAAAGTGGTGTCAGCTCACCGGGTTCGACGGTCATCACAACGCGGCCGCCGCCCGCCGGAAACAGCCCAACGCGCTCGCAATCGAATACGACGCGGGCACCCATTTCGCGAAGGCGCGGCAGAAAGGCGTGCTCGAAGAAGGTGGCCGACGGCGCCAACGGGTTATGTGTACCGCCTTCGATGGTGATGCGCGAAGGCGCATCGGCACGCAGCAGCGGTGGCAGCACTGTTTGCAGTACGAGCATGGCGCTGCCGGCCGTGCCGATGGCGAAATGATGATGGCCGGGAGCCAGGGCGCGCGGATGAAATTCGAGCGTCGTCGATCCCAGCACATCGCCACGCACGTCCGCAGCCGATATCTGCGCCGCAGCTTTCACGCAGGTCAGATGCTGGCGCATCAGCCCAGGCTTGGGCCGGCCCGCACGAATGTTTTCGATGCGGATCGGCCGGCGCTGCAAGACCGACAGCGACAGCGCAGTGCGCAAGATTTGTCCGCCGCCTTCGCCGGCGGCGCCGTTGATGGTAAGCATTTGGGTTGTTGGTTGTTGGTTGTTGGTTGTTGGTTGTTGGTTGCGGGTTGCGGGTTGCTGGCGGGTTGCTGATTGCTGATTGCTGATTGCTGATTGCTGATTGCTGATTGCTGGTTGCTGGTTGCTGATTGCTGATTGCTGGTTGCTGGTTGCTGGTTGCTGGTTGCTGGTTGTCAGAGCCCAACTTCCGCATAGGAAGGCAATGCGAGCCAGCAAACACGTTCCAACAACCAACAACCAACAACCGACCGCTTGCTAGTTTGGTCAGAGCCCAACTTCCGCATAGGAAGGCAATGCGAGCCAGCAAACACGTTCCAACAACCGACAACCAACAACCAACAACCAGCTCTCACCCCTTAACGCAAACCACTTGCCGCAAGGTATGCACTATCTCAACGAGATCGGCCTGCGCCGCCATCACCTGGTCGATCGGCTTGTACGCCGCCGGCGACTCATCGATGACGTCCTCGTCCTTGCGACACTCGACGTGCGCGGTGGCCTTGCGGTGATCGTCCAGCGTGATCATCTGCTTGGCCTTAGTGCGGCTCATCACGCGCCCCGCGCCGTGCGAACACGAACACAGAGCCTCCTCGTTGCCGAGGCCGCGAACGATGAAGCTCTTCGCGCCCATCGACCCCGGAATGATGCCGAGCTGCCCTTTCTGCGCGCTCACCGCGCCCTTGCGGGTCACGAACAAGCTCTCGCCGAAGTGTGTTTCGCGCTGCACGTAGTTGTGGTGACAGTTCACCGCTTCCTCGGTCAGCTTGAACGGCTTCGGGATGACTTTCGACAACGTCGCCAAGGTGTTGGACATCATGATTGCGCGATTTTCGCGCGCGAAACGCTGCGCCCAATCGACCGCAAACACGTACTCGGCGAAGTGCGGCGAACCCTCCTCAAAATACGCCAGATCGCGATGCGGCAGGTTCTGGATGTGGTTACGCATATCCGCCTGCGCCAACTCGATGAAGTGCGTACCGATCGCATTGCCTACTCCGCGCGAACCCGAGTGCAGCATCACCCACACTTGATCGCTTTCGTCGAGACATAACTCGACGAAGTGATTGCCCGTCCCGAGCGTCCCGAGATGGTTCAAGTTGTTGGTGTTTTTCAAACGCGGATGCATTTCGCACAAGCGCTTGAAGTCGTGCTGCAAGGCGCTCCACGCCTTCTCCGCCGTTTTCGGCGGCTCGTTCCACGCACCCTTGTCGCGCCCGGCGCGCGTGCTCGATCGGCCGTGCGGAACGGCTTTCTCGATGGCGCTACGCACCGCCGCCAAGTTATCCGGCAAGTCGCTTGCGACCAAAGACGTGCGCGCCGCGATCATGCCGCAACCGATATCCACGCCCACTGCCGCCGGGATGATCGCGTGACGCGTCGGCACCACCGAACCCACCGTAGCACCGATACCCACGTGCACGTCCGGCATTGCCGCCACATGCGGCCATACGATCGGCAAGCGCGCGAGTTGCGCGAGCTGGCGCTTGGCGTCCTCTTCCACGGGCACGCCGCGCGTCCACATCTTCACCGGCACGCCGCCGTGCTGGTTCATTTCGTTGTACATCACACACCTCCATCAAGTGGGTGGATGGCGTACTGCTCTACCGCTGAGCTACTGCGGAAGCCCGTTTAGGGACCGGAGCCGCAGACAGGGATCGAACCTGTGATCCGTACGCCAACCATTGAAAACTTACCGACTTGCGCCGGTTTTCTCCTGATACCAGGCGACGAGTGTTTGGACAGTCGGCCTATTGCTCTACCACTGAGCTACCGCGAACGTCTTCAAGGAATCGATTCGCGAGCAGGGATCGAACCTGCGACTCATAGAGTGATGTAGACCGTCCGGGCATTCGCCTGGGTTTTTCCTTCTTTGGTTCTTAGTTGTTGGTTATTGGTTCTTTGTTGTTGGTTCTTTGTTGTTGGTTCTTTGTTGTTGGTTCTTTGTTGTTGGTTATTGGTTAGTGGTTCTTGGGTCTAGGTTGCTGACGTTGAGAATTAGGCGATTCTCGATTCGAAGCCTGCGAAGCTCCCTCCCCCGCTGGCGGGGGAGGGTTGGGGAGAGGGTGGACGCTGCGGATTTCCGCATGCGCGAATGGAACACTCAGGTCGGCGAGACCCACCCTCTCCCTAGCCCTCCCCCGCCTGCGGGGGAGGGGACTGATAACGCTTCGTCTCAGCAATATCTCTTGTCGACATTTTCCGAGTCCTCTGAACGGTCAGCTTCGGTGCTACAACACAGTGAACTTTGCCGAGTGGCGACAAGTGACAACTTCGGAGACGAGACATGGTCAAGATGTAGTCCCCAACAGCATTCGCCACTCGGCAAAGTCCAATAACCTTCAGCTTGGCGTCCGGCCCGCAAGCACAGCTTGCGGTCGTTCGTGCAGGCGTGGCGCAATGCGCCACAAGCGTGCCTGCTCTCACCCACTCGGCAAGGTCCAATAACCTTCAGCTTGGCGCCCGGCCCGCAAGCACAGCTTGCGGTCGTTCGTGCAGGGATGGCGCAATGCGCCACAAGCATTCCCGCTTTCGCAGCCGGGCGGCCTCCGCCGCCCGGCGCCTCTCACAACTCCACTCGCTCAATCGCCTGCGTCCAAGCGGTCTTTCCAGACTCGCCGCGCGAGAAGGCAGCCAACACCTCCCATACGGCATCGCCGAAACCACCAACGTTGAGCACATCTTTGGCGCTCTTGGCCTGGGTATTGGCGTACGGCTGCAAATCGAGGCACACCAATCGTGCCTGCGAGTTGCGTGCTTTCAGCTTCGCCCACGCCTTTTCCGTCGCCGTCTCGTGACCGTTCCGATCATCGATCCAGCTCTGGTTATCGGACACGATCAAGACCATGTCCGGCGCCACGCCAAGGCGGTTCAATGCCTCGATCGGCGCACTCACCGCCGTTCCGCCGCCCAACATCGCCGCCAACGCGGTTGCGTTGTCGATCACGCGCGTACTCGCGGTCCGTAACCACGGCCGCACACTATCGTTGAACGGCAGCACCAAGGCACCCGGACATTGCGCCAACACCGATGCCGCCATCAAACCGGCCACATCCACACAGCGTGTCGCCGTGGTCGCGCCGCGGCGATATCCGGTCACTGGCGATGCCATCGATCCCGACACGTCCACCGCCACGGCGATCGTACCTTTGAGCGCTGGCACGTTCGCCACCGCGATATCCACGGCATCGCCGAGGGCGTCGCGAATCTGCGGCGGCACGTTGGTGGTTGCCTGCCAGGTGGTCAAGAGCTGATACGGAAAAGCTTTCGCCTGCCGAATCAAACGCTCGTTGCGCAGCCGCGCCGCGATCGTCTTGACCATCTCGCGCTCGTTGAACACCCCGTGTCGCGCGAAAGTGTTCAAGTTCATGCGCGTCATCGTATAGCTCGCATGACGCGCGATTGCGATCCAGTGCTGCGTGGTCAACGGCAATGCCGTCAACATCTGGAACGGCACCTCCGGCACCGGCAAGCGCGGATTGCGCTTGAAAGCGTCCAGATCGCGCAGTGCGCGCGGCAGCAAATCGATGTCGACCTCCTTCCCAATCGCATGCGCATAAAGCGCCGAACGTTCTACCGAAGCCGCTCGCGGATGCACCATCTTGATCACATCGCCGAGCGAGGGCGTGTTGCCGACCATCGCTCGGACCAGCGTCTCATCGCTGGCGCGCTCCAACCACGATTGCACCAACCGTTTCGGCCGCGATCCCAGACTCTTGCGCGCCACCAAACCCGAGCGCAACGCTTGCACGAAGCTACGCAACTGCGCACCGGAATCGATGACACGATCGAACACCTTCGCGCACAGCTCGCCATCGAACGACGCCAACCACGCCAACAACACCACCGGCACATCCTTCATCCGGCCATGCTGACGCGCATACACCGCGGTCTTCGCCACGAAGCTCGGCGCCACATCGAAGCACGCCGCCAGCAGCGAATCCAACTGCGAAGCCGCATCGACGTAAAACGTATCGTTCAAGGTGCCGGTCATCGCCAACTGCGCCAGCGTCTGCCGTGCATCCAAGCGATGCGCCCGCGCACCTTCGAGGTTGAGGTCTTTTGCCGCGTAGAGTTTTGCGTTCAACATGGCCAGCGCTCCCAGCGCGTCAAAGTCCGCGCTTTGACTGCCGCAATATCAAGCACCGTGCCAACGTTCGGAACAACTAAGTAAATTCATATATTTCAATAAGATGAGATGTTGTTCCTGAGGAACGCATTGTCTGACCCTCGTTGTATTGCGATAGAGATTTATCGTTGATATATCTCCAGATCACCTCGTTGTCTGCTTTTCGCAAAGTCGACTGTCGCTTTCCTGGGGTCCCTGGCGATCCCACAGATCTGGGATGCCAGGTAGACCGTCGCACCCAAGACTGACTGCATCTCACCACAGGGGATGCATTCATGAGTTTTCGAGTTGGTTTGGGCGCAGCGATTGCGCTGACTGCGCAGTCGGCGCATGCGCTGGATCCGGCGTGGCTGGCGAAGGCCAATGCCAGCATTTCCGCGCTTGAATACGCGCCTACGATGGCCGCCGACAAGGCGGTGATGAACAACCGCACGCAAGGATTCCGCAGCGAAGCGATTGCCGATCGAGTGGAAGTGCGTTCGCGCGAGAACGGAGCGGCGCTGGTGGCGTTGACGCTGGAGCGTTTTGGTCGCGATGGCGCGTGGGTCACTCCAGGGGGAGAGACTCAGGCAGTCAATGGCGACCGGCTGGAAATCCGCCGCAGCGATATCGTCGAGTGGTTCGTCAATCGCCCGAGCGGGCTTGAGCAGGGCTTCGACCTGGCGCAGCGTCCGCGCGGGGACGGCGAACTGGTACTGGCGATCGACACCGATCACGCGAGGCTCTTGCTCGATGGTGATCAGGTACTGCTCGACACGGCAAGTGGCACGCTGCGTTATTCGAAACTGGTCGCATTCGACGCCACCGGAGCGCATTTGCCGGCAACGATGTCGGTGCGCGGCGACAATATTGAGCTGCGCATCGACGACAGCCAGGCTACCTATCCGCTGGTCATCGACCCGATCCTCACCGGCACGTTCGACGACACGCTGCTCGGATCGCAAGCCGGCGCCGAACTGGGTCGCTCGGTGGCCATCGTCGGCGATGTCAATCTGAATGGCTTCCCGGACATTGTCATCGGCGCGCCCGAGTGGGATGGCGCCGTTGGCGTCGGCGAAGGCGCCTGGTTTTTGTTCTTGGGTTCGTCGACCGGTTTCCCGGTCGCGCCTAGCGCATCCGTGAGCGGCCAGCAGGTCGATGCCAAACTCGGGTCGAGCATCGCCGCACTGGGCGATACCAACGGCGATGGCCTGGACGACTTTGCTGTTGCCGCGCCATTTCAGGACACCTCGAACCCGGGGCAAAATTTTGGGCAGGTAACCATCTACTACGGGCGCTCCAATCTGGTGTTCAACACCACGGTGATCCTCGGCACGCAGCTGGGAGAGTTCTTGGGCTCCAGCGTCGCAGGCGCAGGCGACGTAAATGGCGATGGTTACCCGGATGTCGTCGTCGGTTCGCTGGGATTCGACGGCGGCGCCACCAATTCGGGGCGGGCACAGGTGTTCCCCGGTGGCATCGCCGGTATCTCCACGACGGCGTTGGCGGCGCTGACCACCGGCAGTAGCGACATTCGCTTTGGTAGTAGCGTTGCAGGCGTTGGAGACGTTAATGCCGACGGCTTTGCCGATATGTTGATCGGCGCACCGGAATTCGAATCGACCGGTACCGAAACCAATGAGGGCGCTGCGTTCCTGTACTTAGGTGGCGCACCGTTCAACAGCGTCATCGACGCCACCTTGCAGATCAACCAAACCGAGGCACGCTTTGGCAGCGCGTTATCCGGCGGCGGCGACGTCAATGGCGATGGCTATTCGGACATGCTCGTCGGCGCGCCATTGCACGATAACGGCACCACCGATGGCGGTTCGGCATTCCTCTACTTCGGCGCTGCGTCTCCGTCCAACAGCCCAAGCCCCAACGTCACGTATTCGGGCAGCCAGTCCGGGGCCGATTTTGGCCGCGCCGTGTCGATTCTCGGCGACATCAATGGCGATGGTTACTCCGATGTGGCGGTCTCAGCACCCTTGTTCGAAAGCGCGGCAGCGCAAACCGACGAAGGTCTGGTCAATGTTTACGTCGGCGCGGCTGCTTCGCCGCCAGCGATACCGATCGTCTCGATTCAGAGCAACGAAGCCGGCGCCCGGCTGGGCACCGCGCTGCACGGGGGCCTTGCCAATCGCGATGGTTATGCCGACCTGCTCGTTGGCGCTGCGCTCGCCGACCCCACTGCTGCGCTCGCCGATGCGGGTGCCGGCTATTTGTACTTCGGTGGCCCACGCCTGCCTAACGAAACCGCCAGCAACGTGGTGTCCGGAACGCAAGGAAGCAGTTTCCAGGGCTGGAGCCTGGCGATTGGTGACTTCAATGCGGATGGCATCGGCGACTTTGCGACAGGCCTCTTTGGCCACGATGCGGTCGGCGCACCGAATGCTGGCGCCGTGCGGCTCTTCCGCGGGCGAGCCGCAACGCAAGGCGGACCGGTTGCGCTGCCCTTGATCGAATTCAACCAGGGCGACACTCGCTTCGGAGCCAGCGTCGCGCTGGGGGACTTGAACAGCGATGGCTTCAGCGATCTCCTCGTAGGCGCGCCGTTCTACAGCAACGGGCAGACCGAGGAAGGAGCGGCCATGATCTTCTTCAGCAACGCCGGTAGCTTTAACGCAACACCGAGCGTCATCCTGCAGAGCAACGTCGCTGGCGCGCGCGCTGGCACCAGTGTCGCAGTCGCGGGCGACATCAACGGCGATGGCAATGTCGACATTCTTGTCGGCGCACCGAATGTGAGTGGCGGCCTGGGCAACCAGGGCGCGGCCTATGTGTATCTCAATCAGGGCGGAAGCTTCGCAGCGACGCCGAGCGTGACGTTTAACGGCGGGCAAGCCAATGCGCTGTTCGGCACTTTCGTGGCCGGATTGAACGATGTCAACGGCGACGGTTTTGCTGACATCGGCGTCGGCGGTCCGGGCTTCACCGATGCCGCTGTCGCCAACTCGGGCACGGTGCGTGTGTACCACGGCAGCGCCAGCTTCAATCCGACGACGCCGAGTTTCACCAAGACCGGTGGCGACCAGCCTGGCCGATTCGGTGCTGCGATGACCAGCGCCGATGTCAACGGTGACGGATTCAGCGACCTCTTTGTCGGGGCGCCCGATTACACCGTCGATCAGACCACGGAAGGCGCGGCGTTCTTGTACCTGGGGTCGGCGCAAGGCCTGGATCCGGTGCCCAATGCTCGTATCGAGTCGAATCAGGTCGGAGCACGGCTGGGCGGCAGTATCGCCAGCGCAGGCGATCTTAACGACGACGGCGCCGCCGACATCATCGTCGGCGTCACCGACTTCGACGATGCCGCCGTCGACCAGGGCGCCGGCTTTGTTTATCTTGGTACCCGCGGCGGCGCATTCAACAGCACGGTCGACCTGGTGTTGGAAGGCGCCACCACAGCGACCGCTCGCAGCGGCTATTCGGTGGCCAGCGGCGATATCAACGGCGATGGCGTCGCCGATCTGCTGATGGGCGTCATCAACGAAGACCCGCCGGGCGTCACAGACGCTGGCGCCGTGCGCATCTATCCAGCCAACCTGAGCGGCCAGCTGCAAGCGCGTTCCGCCAATTACAGTGGCGCACCGGGTGTCGCCATTGATGCCTGGGGCGTGTCCAATGTTGGAAACGGCTTCGTCGTCAACGGCACGGCTTTCAGTGTGCGCGGCCGCGAGCGTACCAAACTGGAGGTCGAAGCCTGCCCTGCTGGCCAACCCTTCGGCGGCGGCAACTGCATTGTGGAAGCTGGTGTCGACTGGCGTCAGATTCTGCCTACCGGCACAGCGCTGACGACCGTCGTGTTGGTCCCCGAAGGCATGTATCACTGGCGCGCGCGAAATTTGTACTTGCCATCAGTGGCCGGCACGGGCGATGTCACCTTGGTCGAAGCGGGCCCATGGCGGCGCCGCCTCGGCGGAGCGGATGTGATCGACGTACGCGTCACCGACAATCTGTTCCGCAATGGCTTCGAGAACTGAAGCCCTCGCTTGATGCCTCAGCGCCACGACGGTTGCGTTGAGCGTCTGGATCGCGGGCAGGCTGCGAGCCTGCCCGCGTGAGTGGCCGCCCAATCCGGAATCTGGCCGCGCTCTGCGGAACCTGCGGAGCGCGTTTGCTCGCGAAGCGAGGCCCGAAACAAAGTCGAATCGCAGCGCCAGCCGGTGCAGTATCGTTCGTCTCGAAATTTCGGGCGATTCAGCAATGCACCAACGCGAGAACTCTTCCGAGTTGATCGTCGCCATCGCCACGCCGCCCGGCCGGGGCGGCGTTGGCGTGGTTCGCCTGTCGGGTGCTGGCGCTTTGGGACTGGCAGAACGATTCCTGGGACGAGCGCCCACCGCGCGTCACGCGCACTATCTGAAGTTTCGCGACGCCGCCGGCGAGGTCATCGACGATGGCTTGCTGCTCGCCTTCCCAGCCCCACATTCATTCACTGGCGAAGATGTTGTCGAGTTGCAGGCGCATGGCTCACCCATCGCGCTCGCGGCGCTGGTGGAACGCTGCGTTGGCCTTGGCGCCCGTCCCGCACGCCCCGGCGAGTTCAGCGAACGAGCTTATCTCAACGGTAAACTGGATCTGGTGCAGGCCGAAGCCATTGCCGATCTGATCGCTGCTGGGAGCCTGGAAGCCGCGCGCGCGGCGCGACGCTCCTTGGATGGCGCCTTTAGCGAACGCGTACACGCGCTCGCGAACTCGGTGTTGCACTTGCGCGTTTACATCGAAGCCGCCATCGACTTTCCCGAAGAGGAAATCGATTTTCTGCGCACCGATGAAGTCCGGCAGCGCTTTGCCGCCATTGAGTTGGATCTGCACGACCTGCTCGCCAAAGCGCGCGGCGGACAACGCTTGCGCGACGGCTTGCATATCGTCGTGCTCGGCGCGCCGAACGTGGGCAAATCGAGCTTGTTGAATGCGCTCGCACAGAGCGACCGTGCCATCGTCAGCCCTACCGCCGGCACCACGCGCGATGTGTTGCGCGAGTGGATCGACGTTGGTGGGGTGCCAGTGACTCTCGTCGATACCGCCGGCCTTCGCGAGCACACCGAAGATGCCATCGAACGCGAAGGCATGCGCCGCGCCCGCGCCGAAGCCGAGCGCGCCGATCTGGCGTTGGTGGTGATTGCCGCCGGCGAATCCGCGCCACCGATTGCCTCCGATCTGCCGCGAATCCTGGTGCGCAACAAGATCGATCTCATCGGCGAAACGGCTCGTCGCGAAAGCATCGACGGCATTGTGCACGTGCATCTGTCCGCACGGCGCGGCGACGGCGTCGATTTGCTGCGCGAAGCGATCGTCGCGCACGCGGGCCTCGACGCCAGCGGCGGCACCTTCAGCGCCCGCCAACGCCACCTCGCCGCGCTGGTCGCAGCACAAGACGACATCAAACTTGCGCGCGAACAAGTCGACGCCGGATCGGGCGAACTCGCCGCCGAATCCCTACGCCTCGCGCACCAACACTTAGGCGACATCGTCGGTCAGGTCAGCAGCGATCAATTGCTGGGCGAAATCTTCTCGTCGTTTTGCATCGGCAAGTAGCGCCGCTTCCATGGACGTCCAGAGGGTTCCTGTCGGCCAGGGATAAAGCCCTGCACGACGCCACTTCGGTGTCCAGCAACGTCCAAAGAGATGCATTGGAAGCCGACGATAGTTGTGTGAGACGTCGTGGACCGCGCGAAGGAGATGGCAAAGGCAGGTGATGTTCCCGCACGCGCCTGGCTTGCACAGTACCTGATGGGCAAGCCGCAAGGCAGCGCGCCGACGCCGCTGACGGTCGTCGTCTCACAGC
>ERZ1066135.444-NODE-444-length-22553-cov-15.647435_pt1 | contig 22553 bp, 26 predicted proteins | sample MGYA00382782_ERZ1066135 | MGnify/ENA primary metagenome ERZ1066135 (study PRJEB33369, sample SAMEA5778365) | biofilm metagenome | biome: Industrial cooling water; feature: Water cooling tower basin; material: Biofilm | place: United Arab Emirates | collected... | reverse complement strand
TTTCGGTACAGATTTGTACTTTGGGATCACGCTAACCAGATGGACATCTCCGAAATCACTTGTGAGTATCCTTATTTTACCATCCGCGCACGTAAGAGCCAACAGTGTGTCATGTACTTGATGGCATGCCATCTGACTACCGCCATTCCAGTCGTCGAGGGCGAGAACTTTACAAGCAGATACGAACCATAAAGCTTTGCTGGTAAGTGCAACAACTTCTCTCCCTCCATTCACCAAATAGACAGATGCCACATGCTCTTCGTGACGCATGCCGAGATCATAAATGACAGTCTGAGATAATGAAAAGACACGCTTTGTAAAGGTATGGTCCTCAAGTTGTAGCTTTTCCTTCATAGGGGTGCTGGACGCCGCCAGACCAAAAGTGTTTCCTTCCACATTCCCTATCTTGGAGACCTCCAAGAACATCAAGGATGACACTGGAGTCCGTGGAGCCATCTTGTCTTTATACTCTTTAATTAACTTCGACCACTCATGGAGACTGTTGCGCACGGGCACCTTGTCACAAAGGTGAACAGGGAGCTTTTTTCTTTGTGCGAGGCGTGACTTGTTGCTATTTTTGGTGGGGCGCGGTTTTGCGACCACATTTACTTCTGTAGAATCAGCTTCAGTAGAAGTCTCGCTTTCGACTAGTGACTCTTCGCCAGAAACCGTCTCATCTTGGTCCTCGAACCTTGCGTAATCTACTAGAAATTAATTTTTATGAATGGCACCTTCATCTTGGTCTTTCCTCTTAGACGCTTTATCATCTTCATCTAAAAACTCCTCGGTGTACAGCTTCTTAGGACGATCTGACAAACGTGACGACCGTCGCATATTCATACAATAGCAGGGGACGTGAAGGTAATGATGATTTTTATTATGATGAAGTCTTGAATACACAACTATACAAATATATGTTTTAAGCGACAATCTCTACGATACTACTGCCCGAAGTCGTAGCGGACAACGTTCTATCTTCGACTTTATAGATAACTCGAAGCATCAAGGAACAGCTAGGACAGCGAGCTATTTCTTCCCCATCCAAGATCTCATCTTCTGTAATCTGAAATTTGTCACCACAAGGACACGGGTAGTAATATATGCCCTCAGAAGAGTCAAAGATAAAATCCTCCAACTCGACCTCGTCGTAAAAAGAAGACATCTTGTTGTTCAAGACAAACTTTCGCCTAGCGACCAGGGTACCTGAAAGATGAAAAAGGCCTTCCTTTTGGATAAAAAAGTGGTCCCTTTGCTGTATGATAGCTCTTGCGTCGCTGCCTTGGAAGGAACTGAGAACCTGTTGATATCTGTTCGCAATGTTTTCAAAGTTGTGAACTGTCGAAGTTTGAAAGAAGAGCTTGTTGTTGGAGAGGAAAGTGGTGAGGGTGATAACGATAATGTCCCTAGTATTACGGCGATGTGTGGACACGGACCTACGGTCGTAACAGCCAACTCAACTGGTGCCATAGAAGTTTTTGATTTGTCTTTTTCTGGCTCTGCAAAGTCTGTCAAATCATGGAAGACTGTGGACAACTGCGTGATCTCTTGCCTTATTTTGGGCGGAGACAAGGTTATCGCGGGTTTTACTGACGGCTCGATTAGGATCTATGATCTGAATGGAGGCTTCTGCACACATAATTTGAAAGGTGCTCATGGCGCAGCGGTATCAGCGTTGGCTATTTCTCCTAAGCATTCTGGATTTTTATATTCCGCTGCTGTTGATGGCACAATGAGTTGCTTCGACGTGTCAAAGAAAGCTGCTCTTAAAGCGTCTGTGTCTCATCATTCCAGTTCCGTGACTTCTTTATGTTTAGGAGAAGACGTCTTGTTGTCTTGCTCCAGAGATGGAACAGTTACTTTTTATGATTTAACTATGAAGTCTCTAAGGAGCATTCCCACACTGCAAAGCGTCGAAAGTTGCTGTTCTCTAGGTAATGGGGAGTTCGCCGTAATAGGTGATAAAGGGAGTGTTCTCAAGATAAGCATCAATGGTTTGATAGGGTCTTCGCCACAGATCCCCAATTCCGAAGCTAGTCTCAATCGCATATTTTATTATCCTTTTGGTCTGGTTGTGACTTCAACCGATCATATGATTTACACCATCAACGGCGATTTGGCAGTTCAGTCGACATTCGTGGGCAATCTTGGTGAAATTACCGATATGGCGATCAGTCAATCTGGTTCTCTTGTGGTAGCATCTGGTGACTCGAATCTGAAAATATTCGAATCTTTGGATTCATTGTCATGTCGCCTTTTGAGAGGGCATTCTGCAAATATAGTTTGCTTGTCGAGCCATGGTGACTTTATTGTTACCGGGTCTAGAGATTGCTCTTTTCGCATTTGGACCATTCATAGGGAAAATGCCCTCTTCATTGGGCTTGGACACACTGATGTGGTTAGCGCTGTGGCTCTGACTCCCTCAAAGGTGGATGGCGAGTTTTATGTGGCAACTGGAAGCTCAGATTTGACCATCAAGCTGTGGAGGTTTTCAGCGATAAATAATTCCTGCCAAAATATGTGGACAATCAAAGCTCATGAAAAGGACATTAATGCTCTATGCTTTTTATCTAATCACACTTTGCTATCGGGATCTCAAGATAAGTCAATCAGAACTTGGAGCGTAGAAAAAGGCGCACCACTGCAACCTCCTTTCAAGGGTCATCGACGCGGAATATGGTCATTGTGTCGAATTGATTCAAACTCATTTGCGTCGGGCTCTTCAGATAAGACCATAAAAATATGGTCCCTGTCCAAGGGCGAATGCATCAAATCTCTCGAAGGCCATGAGAATTCTGTTTTACGTATTCAGTCAGTGCCCGGCACAAATATACTGCTTGCAACTGATTCAGATGGTCTTATAAGATTATGGGATTATCAGAAGTCTGTTTGCCTTGCATCCTTTGATGAGCACCTAGATCGGCTGTGGTCGCTGTCTGTTTCTTCAGACGCAAAGTATTTTGTCGCAGGGGATTCTCTTGGGGTGCGAACGGTGTGGAGAGACGCTACCACTGAAATTGCAGCGGATGAGTCCAAAAGGGAAGCCGAGCTGATTTTAGAGGAACAAGCCCTGTCCAACTTGATTCTTAGGAAGGAATACTCTGAAGCACTTGGCAAATGTCTCGCAATGGATCTTCCTGGTAAAACTTTGTACTTGATTCAGAAGATAGCTCAAGAGTCGGATCTTTGCCGGTGTCTGATGATTTTAAGTAATCTTTTAAAAGACTCATCTGATGAGTCAATAGAGAGGCTTGTTAAGTGGGCGCAAGATTGGAATTCTAATTTTAAGAGAAGTCTCCCAGCCATGTTAGTCATCAAGTCTCTTTTCATGACTTTCGACCATTCCAAATTGAAAGTCGTTTGTATGTCGTCTGGGGAACTAACACAATTTATTGAACGTCATTATCGGAAGCTACAGGAGCTGATAACTGCGTCTCATATGGTCGATTTAGCGCTTCTGCATCTTTGAAAAAATAGCATGAATAAAACGGCAAGGGTAATATGGACGGCAAAAGTCTTTTTAAATGGTCCCAGGCACGGGTCAAATACGGCATTCCGCCCTCAACGCATTCTTGGCAAGAAGTTTCCCTTCATTCTCACATAGAAAATGGGTGGATTGTCTTAGAGGGGAAAATATTTGACATTTCTGAATTCCTACGTTTTCATCCGGGTGGAGCCGACGAACTAGTTCCATATCTTGGCAAAGATGCCACGAAAGCTTTCAGTACCATTCTTTCAGGATTTACTATAATTTCATAGTGAATATACATCATTGGGTCAATTACATGCAAATTCTGCAAAATTGTTTTGTCGGATTTGTGTCAAATGAATAAATATTACTTTTGTTCCATGACTGTTTCTTGCCCGATCAATCATTTCAGTGATCTCTCAAAAGAGACACAGCTCTACTTTCAATCTTTGATTGCATTCCTGAGGCAGATCTCAGAACAGAAATTTCGGAGCCCCATCGATCAAGCAAGCCCGGAAGATATACAGAAAACAATGCTTGCACTGCAGACCATCAGAGATGCTATTGTTGGAAACACGTATTTGAAGTCGTGTATCTTAGAGCTGGACCTATTAGCAATTTTGAGAAATATTCTCTGTGTCGAAAACACCGGCGAGGTTGCTGCTACATTAATTAATGTGCAAAGTTTTGCTCTTGATATCCTCATATCTCTGCTTAAATGTACCAGATGCCATTAACCACATGTAGGTTTTAAATCATCAGTCAACGATTTTTTGAAGGACTCTGACATGCCGTCTATCGTATGGAGGTTGCATTTTGTATATAGGGACGAGACACCAATCGCCAAACGATTTATCGCTTCGGTGTGGACACTTTTGAGAATAATGCACAAGTACAATGAGATCTCAAATGATATCCCTTTTGACGTACAGTTTCTATTCAATAACTCAAGAACGCCCTTTTCGATGTTATCAACAAAGCCTTTGAATCACAGGACCTTGGCAACTGCAACAACGCTTTATTCATTCTTAGCTACAGCTGCGACTCCATAGACAAGGCCAATCTTTTGGTAAACAACTATGGAATTGTGACAAGAATAAAAGCAATGCTGAGCAACGGCAAGAAAATCGGCGAGGAGGCGGCTGTCCACATTTTAGCTACATTGACAAAGTACAATAGCGTACCAAACCTAAAAGAAAATATGCGAAAACTGGAAATAACGACACACGTTTTCAAATTGTTGTCATCCTCCAATTCATCTCCGAGTTGTCGCCTTATCGCTTCCCAATGGTACCTCTAATAACTGACTACTTAGCATCACCAATATGTACAAAGCAAAGTATATCGAGAAAAAAATGACAGGGAAAATATCCTCTGAGCTGATTCCTAGTCTTTTATCTCTTTTTAAGGACAAGTCAGACGCATCCGTGAAGGCACCGATCGTATTGGCCATTCTTCTCGGAGATGACGAAGAGCTGCAGTCAAAAGTTGCACTTGAAACAGACGCTCTTAAACTACTAGCTGATATTCTCGATAATCCTGGTGAGCTCTACCCTGAGCAACGGAAGGAAGGTGCGCTCTCTTGCATCGCGGCAATAGGGTCCGTCAGAGAAGAATGTAGAAAAGCTATCATAGAATCCAAATCGATTGTTTCACATATGGTGAACAGCATGAAGAATGGACGAAACGAAACAAAATTGATTGCTTGCCAGTGCGCCCGAGTACTTTCCAGATCCGTTAAAGCCCTACGAACTATCTTGATTGATAGCGGGATTGCTGCGCCATTGCTAGAATTATTTACATCCGGCAACGTCGAATTACAAACATCTTCTTGTGCAGTATTGTGCAATCTAGTGCTAGAGTTTTCTCCTATGCGTAAGATGATCATCGAAAATAACGTCTTATCAATATTAAGTCGAATGATCGCTTCTTCTGATCATTCTTTGAAAATCAATGCATTGTGGACCCTCAAGAACTTATCATACCAGTCCGATTCTCAGACTAAACAGGAGATTTTGAAAAACTTCGACTACAAGAGTATAATAAGGTTTGAATCTTAGTTCTCATATTTTAGTTTATTAGATGACCCAGACGAAGATATTCAAGTTCATACTCTAAACATACTTCGAAATTTAGTTTGCGGAAAGGAAGCAGACATAAGCGAGGTGTATGACGGCATTGGTCCTCAGAAAATTGCAAATACTCTAAATTCGAAAATCTGTTCTGCCAATAAGGATATAGTCATACAGACAATTTACATCGCAGTTAATCTATCTACTGGGAGCAACGCCCATAAAGATCTGGTCATCAACAGCCTTAAATTTCTCGAGTGTTTGAAAACTATACTAGTATGAGCATATATTTTGACCCATAGTCTTCAAAAAAAGATAACGACCTGATTTTAGCTGCACTTTGGTGTATCATCAATCTAACTTGGAGCGATGATAGAGGATCAAAAAATAGGATTGAGCAGCTCAGATCTACCGGATTCCTCGCGCCGATCGAAGCCTTATCTACTTTCGGAAATGCGGATATAAAAGATAGAGCTCAAACGGCACTTAAACATTTTACTCAGGACATGTAGCAGGACTGGGGTGTATGGAAGGCGACATTGAAATCGAGCTTAAGAGATTAAAGAAAGCCGCAGTTTCCCCAACTAAAATAATTCAGTTTACGATCATTTGTAACTTGGCGTTTGCATTCATAGTTAGACGAACTTTGAATAGTCGCTCTCTTAGGGCTTTTTATCTTTCTTTCCTTCCCGAATACATCTTCGCTGCATCCCGAAACCAAACCGAATGTGACGCAGGAACGAGTAAAAGTTTATTAGCTGCCGTTCTATCATGGCTGAAAAGTTCGCAGTTTCCATCCGCAACTCTGATCCCAAGAAACAATCTTTTGAAAGTAATCAGTTTTCTTTTTTACACAGCCAAAATGATGCGAATGCAGGCACGAATGCAGATTTTGGTCTCAAACGGATCATCCAAGAAAGATGGCTCAAGATATTTGATGGAGCTTTTCAGTGACAACGAATCGATTGTAGTTGATCTGGTTTCTCTTGAGTTTCTCAATTCAACGCCTGTCGGAGAATGCAAAGGAATTGCCAAATTGGAGTGTGGGGGATTATGCATCCTTGCTCTTCCAAATATCAATAAGCGTACTCCGCCAGTGATAGCAGCCAAACATGCAAAATGTATTCTTGAACAACTAAATACTGACACCGCTGATTGCGTCGATGGTCAATCAGGCGAAGTTGACATTCCAAACTCTTTAGCAAAACTGAAGAATCACCCCGTCTTTGTTATAGAATCTCACTTGAAAAAATACGAAGTTATTTATCCTGCTGACATTGCGGGATTCGTAGGAAATGAAACTATCTATTATCGAAAAAATGTTCAAAAAGTTCGGTCGAAAGAGGCATGGCTGACACAGTATGGAAAGATACTCAAAAATGGAGAGCAACCTGTAAAAATTGTGAGGTTGTCAGAGAAAACCAACAAAATGCAAGAGCTGTTTGGAGAATGGCAGGTGACCAATTTTGTCCCTCAGAAATGTATTGGGAATACTGTGCCTAAAAATTCATTTGGAAATATTGACTTGTTTCAACCAAGCATGCTACCAGAAGAATGCGTTCATATAACTCTCGAAGATGCAGCCAAAATTGCTTCAAAAGTTGGAATTGAATACGCCGAAGCTTGTATTGGTTTTAGTTTTCATGGTGGGCGTGCCGCTCCGAATTTACATGGAATTGTCATTCTAAAAAGAGACGAACAACGTTTCCTTTCAGTACTCTTTTTTACTTTTTTCACTTTATTCTAGGTTTACGGAGATGAATATGAGCGATTGCAGAGAGGCTTGGCTGTTAAGTATGAGTCGGAGATGGCCAATTTTTGGGGCTCTATCTTTGATGCAATGGCACATGCTCGGAAGCTCAAATCATCCAAAGCAGCATTGATTGTTTCTCTTAACAATCGAATCAACACAAATACAAAGCAGGGCACCAAGCGCACGTTAAATATTGGCTTAAAAAAAGACAGTGGAATCTACGATTCTTTCGACAGCATTTGAAGACAGCACGGGGTTTTCTCGAAGCAATTAAAAATCTCCTGCGCACAATCGGCACAGTATGACTCTGAGCAAACCCCGCATTTCTGCGATATATTGCACGCAACCTTGCAACCAAAGCATAACGACTTATGCAGAGATTCAATTTTGAGTTTTTGAAATGTTGCCTTTGGCCTTTGCCCGTGATGCTCCAAATGGTCCATGGTGATCAAGCTTAAACCGCAAATATCGCAAATACATGGAAGTGAAGAAACTGAATTCCGACACATAGGGCAATAATAAAAACATACATTGGAAACGATTAAAGAATCTGAGCCAAGTATTGAAGTATTCCGAGTTTGAAGCGGACTTATTCCATGGACGATCACCTTTGAATCGTTCTTGTCGCTAAAATAAGGCCTCATCAATTTCCCTTTCTCACAGTTATAGTAAGAGCCTCCCACTTTGGCGCACAAGTCCTTCAAGAAAAAGATCTCTCCGCACAAAGAATATACAGAAAATGTGGCTTTGGATGAAAATAAAAATTCCAAAACTTCGCCAGCATCTTGTCTTGAATCAGCAAACACCGGACTACAATTTATGGTCACTATATGCTTCACTGAATGTTCTTCTGTCATGAGTACTTTACAGGCCAATACGAGAGATTCTAAGAGCGGAAACTTGGCCTTTTCTGAGGCCATGTCTCTGATCTTGCTGACTGTGGTTTGGACATTTGCAAAAATAGAAAAAACTGAAGGACCACCCAAGCTCAAGCCAATCACAGTATATTTCAGAGTGTTAAAATGTTTCGAAAATGAACTCAGAATTTCACAAGCCACTAACTGCCCTTGGTACAATCGATTGCTGTCATAATCCGACTCTTCAGAGAACATCGAGTTATCAAGTACGAGAACGAGAGAGCAAGACTTTCCAGCCATGAGACAAACTGCAGGGGATCGATGAGATGCCGTCTTTCTCGCTTAATTGGTATTGATCCTGGAATATATACAACTGGTATTGCTGTAGCCGAAGCACCAAATCTGATCCCAAGGCCGTTAGGGTCTTTGGGACATTCGAGGTCAGGAGTTCTTCTCGACATTCAGGAGAACGCCAGAATTATTGATTTTGGGCTAAAGTACAAACCAGACATACTTGTTTGTGGGGCAGCCTCTTCTATAATACCGAGATATCCTATTTTGAAATGGTTAACAAATATCTGGTCTATACCGAAAGCATCTATTTATTATGTTGACAAATCCTTCACAAGTGTTTTATGCGAAGCTATTGAATCTAGCAATCGAATACATGAACTATCTGCCTGTGCTATACTCAGCATCTTCCAAAAGAGGTTTACGGAATAACAGCAGAAAGAAAAGATGTGGCTTCTAGGGGACTTTTGAACTGAACGGTCAAAATGACAGAGAAATACCTTTAACATATATGTCGATGTTTTCTCAGAATCAGGATGGCCGAAAACAAAGGCCTTGTCAAGCATGTTGTGTAATTTTGGATCGATTAGATCTGAAATTCTTATGTTCATCAAAACCTTTAAGGTTCCATCTGCCCTGATAACTGCTCATTAGCATGATAAAATACCTAGCCTTCTGACTCCCTGACCATCTGCGTTGACCTTGACAGAGCCTGTTCCCCTTTCTTTCCAATCATTTGCATCGCTAATGTATAGTTTTCCTCTGTTGGAAAATATCGACTCTTCTTCTTCTTCTCCCGTCAAACTTTCAGTACGACAGAGCTGTATATTTGAATTAGAAGGCTTTGTATCATTAATTGCATCCAGCTCTCCCAATTCGGTTTTTTTCTCTTCGGCTTCCCAAAATGGTCGTGTTTGGTTCGAAGAATTTTTGAGTTGGGAAAAGGAGATAGAATTACCACCGAATGAGAATTGAGGAGCCTCTTTCGTGCCAGAATCAGAATCGGTCATTTTATATACTGTACTTTCAACATGGGTAGAATTAACTCTCAAATATTGTGCATGTCAATATTCGGCCCAGAAATTCGGTCATATGCATATTTGACACAGCTTCAATAGCATCTTCATCATTTGCAAATTGGATATGATACTCCAAAAATGGAGTTTTGGCTTCATGAGAAGAATTTACTGAAACAATTTCACCGAAGGATGAAAAAACTCCCAAAATTTCAACTTCAGAACACATCGTTGGTACATTCGAGACTCTTACCGATTTCATCGCCTTTATTCTCTCTTTCGTTTTTCTTTTTCTATTTCAGACACTTTTTTGGATAAGCCGATTAATACAGACCGAATGTCGGGTAACTGGATAAGTAAATAATGTATACCTCGTAGTTTTGAGCGCTGTAGACTCCTAATGTGAATCCAGCGATTATTCCGAATAGAAACCTCATATACAGGGGTCATTGAAGGACAATATCAAAGTAGTCTTTGGGTGTCCTTGATTTGTATTCTAAACCAATTCCCGAAACAATAATTGAGAGTTCTTGATTGTTGGTGATTTTCCGCATTAAATATAGAGCTTCCTTTAGGTCATAGTTGTCGTCCAAAAGCAAATCGAATGTTACCATTACTATCTTATTTGTCGTGATTTCGCGATATAATATCTTCCTCAATATCAAAATAAAATCATCAAACTCGGTTACATGGAGAAATTGGCACACATCGGTAAATTCCATCTGGTTATCCATTTTGTGTGTGATGATGGTATATTTATTGTGTTGCTTTATGATGCAGGACAATAGCCTGGATAATTCTCTTTTAGAATTGAAGGAAATGTAGCCCAGTAGCCCGTGTTGAAAGATGATTTCTACCAATCGATTATCCATTGCAGGGCTCCCTGGACTGCAGCTGTTCAATGTCACGGTCAATCTTATCCAGTAAAACTTCCGTAGTTGATTCCTTTTTACAAGAGACAATTCCGCTCATTAAACATAGCATCACATTGAGGCCCACATTAAGAATATAGAATTCAAAATACAATGGGAACCGAGGGCTCAATAGGTATGATGCAAAATACACGCAATACCATTTCGCTGCAGAAACAACCAAAAAAGCAAAAGGACATAAATATGGGGACACCAGCCCGTTATTATATCGCTTGAAAAATATTAAAACGGCGAAAGTAATCAGGTATAGTGGCGCGAGTTCCAGACATGACGTCACATAAAGTGCATCTTTTGAGTCAGAAAAAGGGCACAAAAAACAGGCACTGGATAAATATGGACCCAGTATATTCAGTTTCATCCGCTCATACTGACTCATTAAAGGTATATTACTGTCGTTCAAACATTTTTTCCAAAGCGAATATTTCATATACGCTCCACAATTCGAACTCATAAAAATATCATTCTTAATATTCGAACTGAGGCGCAGTGAAAGGATTGATACATAAACCATAAACAGTGATAAAACCAGAATATTCACAGGTTCAGCACAAAAACGCATCCCCTTGGTGACTTGGAATAGTCCCATGATTACAAACCCTGGCCAAAGAAGCAGTAAACAACCATGAAGTATAGAACAATGCTTCAAGCAATCAACGACGCATCAAGGTCAATCATGAGAACACACAAAAATTGTATATTTATAGGCGAAGACGTTGAGTTTGGGGGCGTGTTTAGATGTTCCCAAGGACTCCTAAGTGAGTTTGGTACCCAACGCGTTATCGATTCTCCTATTAGCGAACAGGGATTGGTGGGATTTGGTATTGGACTGGCGAACAATGGTTTCAAAGTGCTAGGAGAGATCCAGTTCGCAGATTATGTATATCCAGCATTTGACCAGGTGAAGATTAAGTCCTAATATCAGATATGCAACGAATTGTCTAAATTCAGATACAGATCTGGTGGATTGTTTGGCCTAGAGACGATTGTTATCAGAATGCCTTGCTCTGGGGTGGGTCATGGTGGACTGTATCATTCTCAGTCCCCGGAATCCCTATTTACGCACATAAGTGGACTGATTGTAACTTTTGTACCCTCATTTTAGGTCATTTCCCCTTCCTGTCCCGATGCCTCGCACGAGCTGTTGATTAAAAGCTCAAGTCAACATAATCCAGTGATATTTCTGGAGCCCAAAAGGTTATATCGGCAACAGAGTACATATATTTTATAGTATGTATCTGATTAAGTAGAGTACCCATTTCCACCCGACAAGGAATACGAAATTGGAAAAGCCTCCATAGCTAGAAAAGGGTCTGAATTGACTTTAGTGGGATGGGGATCTCAAACCATCGTCAATTACGAGGTGGCGGAGATCGCGAGTAAAACAAAAGGAATCGAAATTGAAGTAATAGATTTGAATACTCTTGTTCCATTGGACACAGTAACAATAGCCAGTAGCTTGAAGAAAACAGGACGGTGTATTATATCACACGAAGCTCCGATCAGAAGTGGATATGGTGCAGAGATAGCATCGATACTACAAGAAATGGCGATTTATAATCTGAAAGCACCGATCATGCGTTGTTGTGGCTTCGACACACCATTCCCATATGCACACGAATCACTTTATTTGCCGGGCCATGGACGCCTCCTGAGCACAATCAATAAAATTCTTAGTTATTGATAGTAGTATCTGTATAGTATTTCTCATAGTCTTGAGGATTTTTTCGATGCGATGTCTTGTATTTATTGTCAGCCCAAACTGTAACAAAATAACCGGCTGTGGCAAGGATGGAGAACAGGATCAAAGGTTCGGCACTACTTCTTAATGCATTCGGAAGTTCATATTTGAAGTAATTCGCAAAGGCCTTTTGTCTATGAGGAGAGATGGAGAACATATATATGTTTTTAGTGCGAGTTTCCCACCAAGGCAGCATTCTCGGAATATTGTACAAATACCAACAATCCCACGAACAGGGGTTAATGCCCGAAAACAAATGGCGCGCTCCGCGAAAGGACAATAATAATTTCAACACTCCCTCGGCGCCCGCTGTATCGTCGCTGCCAAGGCTCTCGTTGGGAGGTCCAAGATTATCTGTGGGTAGCAATGCTCAAATAATTTCCCGTCAATCACTCGGCCCTGGGGCTCTTTCCGGTGACTTTGCTTCCCTTGGTATTTCGGCTGATGCCCCGAGATATTCTCTTGGAGTTTCTAGACAGTCCATTGAAAACAGGGCTTCGCTGAGACGGTACATCATTTGATTTTTATTTTTAGATCCAGCGGCTCTGAGCGTTCATCCTTAATTCAAAAGACCCCTTCGTTTACCGGTAAAGACCCGAGGCCGATCAGAGAAAAAAGTTTCCAAAATGCGTGCATCATGAACCTTCTCGATTATCTAATCAAGTCTGGATATGATAAGCCAATATCGCAGAAAATTCTTACGGCCCCTTCTTCCAAAGATTTTCAGTTGATCTTCAAATTTCTATTTTCCAAGATAGACCCAACTGTTGATTTTGACAAAAAGTTCGAAGATGAAGTTCCAGTGCTTCTTAAAGGAATCAAATACCCCTTCGCCAACGAAATAAGCAAGAGTCAACTATATGCAGTCGGGAGCATGCACGCCTGGCCCGGTTTACTTGCGATGCTGTCGTGGCTTGTTGACTTGATTCATGTCTATGAGGCATTTGAAGATGCGGGAAATGACTCTGATCCCATTGATGACCCCGAAGGAATATTCTTTGATTATCTCTGCAAATCGTACAAGATATTCCTAGCTGGCGGAGACGATTATGACGACTTAATCAAAGATATGTCTTCTTGCTTCGGTATCTGTAATTTTGAACTAAACAATTGTATAGATGTGAAAAATGAAAGGATCTTGAATGACATCGAAGAAAGAGCCATTCGCATCGAAGCTCTAAATACAGAGTACAACTCTTTAATCGGGGACATTTCTCCGTTAGAAAAAGTCGAAAAAGATAAACTGACCTACTCTCAGGACATTGAAAAGTTCTCCAAGTTTATTGAACATCTCCATCTCAGAAAATCCAAATTCATCGAGAATATTTCGAGATTAGAAGAGGAGATTAACATCGCAGGTAAAGCAGTATTGTTAATTATAGAGAATGAGTTGAAAACGATTGATGATGCTAGAGCTGATTTACAAAGGCAAATTGATGCGCAAGACATATCACCGGAAGATATTGATCGCATGAATTCTGAAAAAGAACTTCTTTCCAAGAATCTAGAAAGCTTAATCGCAGCGAAAGAAGAGGCCTCTAAAATATTTTGGGATAAAGAGTTGGCCGCTCAGAAGCAATTGGACATTGTGGAGAAGCTTCTCCTCGAGTATTCCCAAGCCGTTGAGAGGATCAACAAAACAATATTAGATGCTTGCGGAATCGATATCTCGCAACTTCTAATTTCGATGAAGTCATCGCTGTCATCATCTTACGACGAACCATTAATCGACAAAAATATTGAGCAAGATATCATGGTACAATCTAAGAGGTTTCATTAATCTATGTAGCCACTGATAGCGAAGATTCGCGACGACCTTCAAAAGAAAGTCTTTGGACTTCAAGAGGAGCATTTACTTGCTACTGAGAGATTTGAAGATAATGAAGAAAAGTTGTGCGAATTGAAGAATGAAAATGATGACATCCAAGATAGAATCAAAAAGACATGTTCCCAATATAATGGCGAGAAAGAAGTACTCTGTTCTTTATTCAACTTTAGATGTACTTGGCCGAAAACAACAAAAATTCTCAAGAGATCGACAGTCTCGAAGCAGAGCTGCAAAGAATGCGGTCAGAATTGTCTTATTCGTACCTCAACTCTCAACAAACTCTCCAAAAAGCGACCATTTTATACGACCAAACCGTATCCAAGACAGCTGAAGAAAAGGAAAGGGTCGGGAAAGAAATCTTTGTAGTCTTGGAACGACTAATCAACTTCAAGACATTCATCGAAACGACTCTTTTTGATTTTGAGAATCTCTATGAGAAGGAGTTGGAGAAGAATTGAAAGGACCGATTTACTTTCGTTTATAAAAAGCAACAAACTTATCACCTCCTTTTCGGTCAACCTTCATGCTTTCTTCTGTTGATGTTGTGATGCTCTCAATTAACCCAGGGAAGGGACAATCAGGAGCCTTTTCAAACATGCTGTGCGCATCAATGACGGCGGTCATATAATCGAACAGCTCTTTAACATCCGTAGCCACGAACAACATGCCACCAGGCGCCAAAAAGTAGGCATACTCGGTCAGGAGCTGAGCGGTGATGATTCTGGCCTTGTGTTTTTTCCGCTTGAAATGCGGGTCCGGAAACAAGAAAAACATCATTTCCAACTGTCCCTTGTCGAAAAAGTTTGGCAAAAACTTCATGGCGTTTGAACGTATTACTTGACCGTTCAGACATTCTCCCTTGGCACGTAGGGCCAAAATTCTCTGCCTCACATACTCGACCACTTTGGTTCGGATTTCCATGCCCAGACAGTACTTTTCGGGGAACATTTGCGACAGCCGAACCAAGAAACCACCATAGCCGCAGCCAACATCTACAATCGATATTTTCTTGCCCTCTTCAACATTTGGGTATAGTTCGTGCATGCTCAACTTTGAGGGGTCGATGGGATACTCGAGATTGTGGTCAGAGAATGGGTTGGCATGAGCTCTCTGCCGAAAATACCTCTTTTGTGGGAACTTGACGACGTTTTCCATGACCAAAACGTAAACCCTGGCCCCCTTCTACACAGCAAACATGTGCAAAGCCAAACTCTAATAAAATGGCCACGAGATCTGAGACGGATGTGTACGAAATGAGCGGATTCTTCAATTTTCTGTTTCTCGTCGGGGCTCTGGATGTTGTCCATGATTTCCTGATGGGCCGATCGCTGATACTCAATGGTCGAGCCTTTACGATCTTGAAGACGGCAGCCATTTACGTTCTTTCCAGCTACGGTGTTTGCTTATTGGCCCTGTTTCACCATAGCATCTTGCTAGATTCGATTATTTGGTTATCGTGGCCATGCATGTTTGCGAGAACATTTACTCCCACAAATGTAGTTCTGGGATCGGTATTTTGTGGGTACGGAGTGTCCTTGGGGTTGAAGATGATTTCGTACCATGCCAGAAAGACACCGAAATCAACTTTGACATCTTTTCTGTACTTTTTGCTCGTCCCGACCATGTGCTACCAGGATTTCTATCCGCGTACAAAGCAGATCAGCGTTCAGAGAATTTTCCAATTGACTTGTCAGTACTTTGTCTGTCTGAATGTCCTCTTGAAAATAATCGACATGTCCCATACCAGAGGATGGTTCATGGGGCCGTTGTCCTTTGAAAATTTGTTTCCGTACTGCACCATGGTAATGGCTGCATGGATCGTCTCTTTCTACGGCTTCTTCCACTGTTACTTGAATGTCATAGCCGAACTGGTCATGTACGAGGACAGACGATTCTATGACGATTGGTGGAACGCAACTACCGTGCAAGAATTCTGGCGGAAATGGAACGTCCCGATGCACACCTGGTTCAAAAGTCACATTCACTTGACTCGCTTCAAGCGACCAGCCGTATTCATGTTGTCGGCCATTTTGCACGAGTACGTGGTGATGGCGCCGTCGGGAAAAGTCTGCATATGGCCGCTTGTTGCCATTGCCGCCCAATGCCCCCTGGTGATCATATCCAATCTGTTGCCGAAAGCATTTAGAAGCAATACGCTAAACTGGTTCCTACTCTGGTTATTCGGTCCACTGGCCCTCCACACGATCGTCAGAGAGATTTCCTAATTCGGACGAATTGCATGATTAGCCCAATCCAGTAAAAATGGTTTCATTGGACGATTTTTGATTGGCAGAATTTTGACAATGGCGTCATGACAGTCTACAATGGGTCTTGCGGACATGCAGCAAACAGCTTGAATGATCTTTAATCCTCTGCCAACTGCAGAGGACTACAAAGATGAAGACGACGTTGAAATGTGGGAGGCAGCGGACAGGATAAATTTGATTGCCACGGAGAACACGCTGTGGACTGTGATGGAGCAATCGCTGCGCAAGTTTCGCCACATGCAATTGAAAAGGAGCTTCCAAGTAAACTTGAAGGAAAGACTGCTAATCAAGGAGACCTTTCGGATGGCCGTCTGGGAGCTTGCCTGTCTCCGCGCCATCGAGGACGGCGACGACGCGCACATTCAAAAGATTGTCAACATGGCAAAGCTGTCGGAGCAGTGCCTGTCGCGGGTCGGCATGCTGGGAAGGTTAAGAATCAGCATCGACCCGGGCCCGCTCCTCGACGGCATTCCGTCCGTCAAGATCATGCAAATCAAACACCAAAACAATCTCCAATAAACGACCGGGGTCACTGAACATTTTCCTTTTCCTTGAAGCGACTTGATGCAACAAGACCAGCTCGTCGCCCTCTTGAACACCTTTTCCACGACCACCGATAATGCGGCCCGGTCTTCCATCGAAGCGACCTTTGAGGAAGGCTGGACAAAGCAGCCCGTCCAGATGATACAGGCATTACAGGCCTGCATCGGGTCCCCGCTGCCCGTCCAAATCCAAAGCCTGGCGGCCGTTCTTTTGCGCCGCGGAATCAGCAGGGCCGTTCCGGACCCGAAAGACGCCGAAAAGAAGAAGCAAACGTGCCTTTTTGTCAGTCTCCCGCCCAATGAGCAACAGGCCATTGTCCAGGGCCTCTTGAATGTGCTCACCAATTCCAATAATCTTTCGGCTGATCTGGCCAACCGGGTCGTCGATGTGGTCTCCGAGGCCATCCGCGTGAGCCTGGACAGCGGTGAGCACAAGCAAGCGGAATGGCCGCAGGTCCTCAATTTCGTGGCTGCGGCAATTTCTCGCTCCGACCGTCCCGACCTGGTGCTAGTGGCCTTGCGCCTGGTGGACGGCGCCCCCGACCTGATCCCGTCGCACCGGGACATGGCCGGCATGCTGCAACACGTGCTCACCCGCCCCAACTCTACCCTGACCGTCACATCGGCTGCCGTCAAGACGCTCATGACGATGGTGGAGACGTGCGACGACGACGACAAAAAGGCGTACGCCGAGTGCGTCAAGGCGGCCTGTGCGCCCCGGACCCTGCAGCAGCTACGTGAGTCTGACGACGAGGATGCCGTCGAGGACTATCTGTCGGCCCTGATCGACGGGACCATTGAGGTGCCGAAAATGTTCAAGGCCGTGTACGGGGAGGTGTACGCTGCCAGTCTGGCCATTGCCGGTGACAGTGACGCAGAGTTTGGCGTGCGGTCCCTGGCCATCGAGCTGGCCCTCTGCCTGGTCGAGCAGCTGCCGTCGCTGTTCAAAAAGCGGTCCGACCTGATCCAGTCCGGGCTGACGGTCATCCTGCAGATGATCTGCCAGGTGGACGACTCGCAGGACTGGTACCAGGCTGCCGGCCCCGATGAAGACGACGAGATCGACGAGGTCGGCATCTTGGGCGAGCAGTCGCTGGACCGCTTCTCGATCGCCCTCACCGGCCGACATGTCGCCGAGCCGCTGTTTGGCATGCTGCACGGGATGCTGCAGTCGTCCGAATGGCGCCACCAGTACGGCGGTTTGAAGGCGATCGCCAGCGCCACCGAGGGCTGCATGGACGTGTTGGAGGATAGGCTCGAGCAGCTCCTCCACCTCGTCCTCCCCATGTTCGCCAAGAGCCATGGGCGGGTGCAGTACGCGGCCTGCCACGCGCTCGGCCAGCTCTGCACCGACTTTGACGGGGCCATCCAGAAGCACTACACCCCGCAGTCCCTGGAGGCGCTGGTCGGCGTGCTGGCGCGATCCGACCAGGTGCGCGTCCAGCAGCACGCAGCTGCCGCCTTGGTCAATTTCGCAGAGGGTGTGGACGCGGGGCAGCTGAGCCCCTTCCTGGACGGCATCCTGTCGCGCCTTGTCCAGCTGCTGAGTAGCTCCAACAAGCCTGCCCTGCAGCAGCAGTTGATTGCCACAATCGCCGCTTTTTCCAGTGCCGCCGAGGGCCTCTTTGCCAAGTATCTGCCGACGCTGATGCCGCTGCTGAAGGACTGTTGTTTCGCGTCCGAAGACCGCATCCTGCAGTGCCGTGCCGCCGAGGCAATGTCCATTTTTGCAGTGGCCGTCGGCAAGGAAGCCTTTTTCGCCAACCCCAACGGACCGGCTTTCATGGATTTCCTCAAGCAGCAGCAGCAGCAATCAGTGATCGCCGGGCAATCCGACGCTGCCGACATTGCCGATTACTTGCAGTCGGCGTGGGTGCGCATGTGCCAGGTGCTGGGAGACGACTTTGCGCCGTACCTGCAGGTCTGCCTTCCGCAGATGATCCAGCAGGCCCAGGCAGAGGCGGACGTGGCCATCCTCGACGCCGACGACAATACGGACGCGTACGACGAGGACGAGTGGGACTTTGCCGAGGTGAATGGGAGGCACTACGGCATCCACACGGCCGTCCTGGAGGAAAAGTGCCAGGCGCTGGAGAACATTGCCGCCATCGCCGGGACCATGAAGGGCGCCTTTTACCCGTTCGCCAGGGACTGTCTGCAGTCGCTGGCTGTGCCAATGCTCGACTTTGAGCTGCACGACGGCGTCCAATCAGCGGCTGCCGATCTGTCGGCGGTGTGTGTCAAGAGCATTCTGGCAGTGGATCCCGCCACTGGCTCCCAACTGGCCGCCGAGTGCATCGGCAAGCTGATGGAGACAGCCAAATCGAAATATTCGGCCGACTATTCTTCCGCCGCCATCGACGCCGTCTCCATGATCATCGACGACGATGCGGTCAAACTGCCGTCGGCCCTGTTGGAGGACGCAGTGGCCAGACTGGAAAAGATTTGCCGGTTTGCGGCCAAGCGGGTCGTCGACTCGTTCAACCAAAGTGGAGACGATGCCGACGACGAAGACCAGCAAAACGACGTTGAAGAGGACGGCGAGGTGGTGTATGCGGTGGCGCGGGTGTACGCGGTGCTGTGCAAGCGACACGCCGCCTCCATCGGCCGGCTCCAGGACGGGCTCTTCAAGTTTGCGTTGGAGCAGTTTGAGAAGAATCGTCGCCGCCCCGCCTGTCTGCAGCACGCCGCGCTGTGCATGCTGGTGGACGCGGTGCACTGGATGGGTGGGTCTGCCGGTGTGCAGGCCCACGGGCAGCTGGTCATGTCCATTTTGTCTGCAAACATCAACAACCAAGACGACCGCGACATTCGGCAGGCAGCCATCTACGGAGTCGGAATGGCGGCCCAGGCCTTTGAGCCGTTTTGCGTGCAGGCCATGCTGCCGTTCTTGGTCGAATTAGTGGCCGCCCCAAAGACGCCCTCCACTGCCGCCATCCACGACAATGCAGTGTCGGCGGTGATCAAGATTTTAAAGGGCTGTCCGTCTGTGGGGCCGGCCAAGGCCAAGGAGATTGCCGACGTTGTCCTGCAAAAGGGCTTCCCGGTGGTCAACGACACTGCCGAGTTTGCCGACTGCTACGGGTTCCTGTCGTCGATGCTCGAGCAGTCCACTTATCCGTATGAAAGCGTCCTCGAATCTTTGTTGGAGGCGTGCATCGGTAGCGTCTCCAAGCACATTCAAGACGATCTCAAAGTGTCCTTGAAGGCCCGCATCCCTGCCGTCCTCGCTGCTGTGGGACCGCAGCGATCGCAGCCAATCACGGCCCGCTTCAACATGTCTCTCCTTTGAAGATTATTGATAACCTGAATCGTCCAATCAGATTGCTCCATCAATAAACCAATCAAATTGCTGAAACATGTTTTATCCCTCGCCGTACATAGCCTGTTGTTGCAGATCCATTCAGAGTACCGATAGAACATCAACTTGCATACACAAATGTCGGAAGAAGCAATCGTTCAACTGCAAACCGAGGCAACCCAGATTAAGGATAGAATAGCCGCACAAAAGGAAAAGCTGGCCGACGCCGATTTCAGAGCATTAGGGTCGTCGCTGGCAGCAGTGCCACGCCGTGACTATCGAGTGCGCCGCACCTTGAAGGGCCACTTGGGCAAGATCTATGCGCTGCACTGGGCTAAGCAGGCCGGCCTGCTGGTGTCGGCCAGCCAGGACGGCAAGCTGATCGTGTGGGACCCGGTGAGCACGTGCAAGACGGCGGCAGTGTCGCTCCGGTCTTCGTGGGTGATGACGTGCGCGCTGTCGGACGACGGCACCCTGGTCGCCTCCGGGGGCCTCGACAACATGTGCACGGTGCACGCAGTCGCCACCGGGGACATTGTGCAGGAGCTGACCGGACACACCGGGTTCCTGTCGGGGTGTCGCTTCGTCGACAACAAGCGGGTGGTGACGTGCTCGGGCGACGCCACTGCCATGCTGTGGGACATTGACCGCAACGTCCACACCGTCGACTTTGTCGGGCACTCGGGCGACGTGATGGCGCTGCGCCTGCATGGGGACACGCTGCTGACCGTGTCGCTGGACCAGACTGCCCGGCTGTGGGACGTCCGCTCGGGCAAGTGCACGCGCGTCTTTGTCGGCCACGACGGGGACGTGAATGCGTGCGAGTGGTTCCCGGACGGAAATGCGTTTGCGACCGGGGCTGACGACCAGACTGCCCGGCTGTTTGACGTGCGCGCCGACCGGCTCCTCATCGAATATTCCCATCCCGACGTGGTTGCCGGGGTGACGTCCATGTCCTTTAGCAAGTCGGGCAGGGAGCTGTTTGTCGGGTACGACGACAATAACTGCTGCGTGTGGGACGTCCTCAAGGGAGATCGGGTTGCCGTCATGGCCGCCCACAACGATCGATTGTCGACCCTGGCCGTCTCTCCTGACGGCAATGCCCTGGCCACTGGGTCCTGGGACACGATGCTCAAAATATGGGCCTAAGTTTGGTGTTTTATGCTTTAACGGAACACTTACACTGGAACCAAAAAGTATTAATAAAAGTTTTCATTTAAGATATGCGAAACGTCCTTAAATGTCCGCAGACGGGATCGGCTCGGACCAGCCAGAAACGGCAACTCCAGCCTCACCGGCAACGGCAGCAGCGCCGCTCTCACTGTGCAGCTCCAACAACTTGGCGGCATCGTACTTGGGCTGCTTCAGGAGCTTGACCTTGCGGATGCAGACGTTCTGCAGCGGGTAGATCGACTGGCAGGCCTTCTCGACGGCCTTGCCGATCGAGTCGGGAATCAGCTTCTGGACGACCTCCTTCAGGTCGCTGCCAGAAACCTGGGCAGTCATAATCTCAAACATGCGCTTGCGGATGGCGCGCACCTGGGACGACTTGGCGTAGCAAGTCTTGGCGACTTGGCGGGGGCGGCGCTTAGTGAAAGCGATGCAGAACAGGCGCAGCAGGTACCCATCCGAAGTCTTGACGTCGACATGGGCCTCGATAAGGCTCTGCCACTTTTTGATCATCGAGCGCAGCTTGTCCGAGGTCATCGACATGCCGTGGAAGTTGGTCAGGCAGTTCTTGCCCTGGATTTCATCGACACGCAGACGGAACTTGCGGAAGGCCTGGTCCTCGCTCTTCTGGTTCAAGTCACCCAAGCTCATCTCCAGGACGCGTCCACGGAGGGCGTCATCGGCGATTTTGAGACCGGCAGTGCGGTTGACCAAGGTCTTGCCGATGTGGCGGTTCTCGAACATCACGGGGGCCTTCAGGTCGTACCAGTCCTTGCGGGTGAACGGGTCAACAATCTTTTTCTTCAAACCTTTCTTGCCTTTGCTCAAGCGCTTGTTCTTTCCGACAACCTGAATGGATGGATTAGTGATGAATGGATGGCAAGTACCATTTTGTTGGAAGCTAGTTGGGAGACCCCGGTCGGTGACTTGGCAAGATGATTGGATGGGCCAATAGGATATTCGGAATCATATTTTTAATACTCGAACTACACATTGATCTAAAAAGATAAAAACACACAAGAGAGAGACGCTAGTCGTCTAGAATAATCGGATTCATCCAGGAGGAACCTCGGGGAGCCGTAGCCGGTGTGATTGATTCGACAAAGAAACCGACTTCATCGTCATTTCCTACAATTATATCGTCGCGGTCCGGCTGCTCGTCCACTTCTACGAATACGCGCGGCTTTTTCGCAACAACAATGCTTTCATCGCCATCGCCAATATCGATACTAGCCGACTGGCCTTGGGACTGGTTGACGGTAAATTCGCCGGTTTCCGGGTTGATGACTACTGTAGGGTCTTCCAATCCCTCGGTTGCCT
>ERZ1066135.435-NODE-435-length-22958-cov-6.897306_pt1 | contig 22958 bp, 15 predicted proteins | sample MGYA00382782_ERZ1066135 | MGnify/ENA primary metagenome ERZ1066135 (study PRJEB33369, sample SAMEA5778365) | biofilm metagenome | biome: Industrial cooling water; feature: Water cooling tower basin; material: Biofilm | place: United Arab Emirates | collected... | reverse complement strand
AACCCAGCGTCAGCGACGCGGCAGCGGCAAAGAACAGCGAGCGGAAACGACTCATTGGCACACCAGAATGACGGGAATGGCCCTTGATGTCAGACGCATCTGACACGAGGAAATCGCCGTAATTCTCACTCCGCGCCAGTCTCCGCGCAATGACCAGTTTCGCGACACTCTAGGGTCACTGACCCTTTGTGACGACCATCACATGGCGGGCAGGATCGTCACAGGATGTGCATCCCCAACGAACGGCCCGCATGCTGCATCAAGAACCCCGCATCAGGACGGACCTGTCGGACCGGTCGCGCCCGTGGCACCGACCGCTCCGCTCGCGGCCTCGATACACACGGCGTAGGCGCGAATGTAGAGCGCAGTACCGTCCGAGTGCGCTCGGACTTCCCAAGTCGTCGAGCTAGACGGCCAGTCGCGCGTGACCCGGAGTTTATCTGGCCAGGCCGAGACCTGCGTAGTTCCCGCGGGATTCGAGAAGACCTGAAAGCCACCGCCGACCACCACAGAGCCGGTCGCGCACGACGCGGATGCGATCGCACCGGTCGACGTACTGCTCGAGACTGCGCCCGTCACGATGGCAACGTTGGAGCTCACCAGCGAGCCGGGGGCGCCAGTCGCGCCTGTTGCCCCAGCGCTCCCGGTCGGGCCAGTCGCGCCCGCCGCTCCATTGCTACCCGTTGGGCCCGTGGCGCCGGTCGGGCCCGTGGCGCCGGTCGGGCCCGTGGCGCCCGTGGCACCAGTCAGACCCGTGGGTCCCGTTGGACCAACGTCACCCGTCGCACCCATCACGCCCTGAATACCCTGATCGCCCGTGGCACCTGTCGGACCGACCGAACCCGTCACGCCCTGGATGCCCTGGCTCCCCTGCGGACCCGTCGGGCCGGTCGCTCCGACCGCGCCCGTCACGCCCTGAATGCCTTGGATCCCCTGGGGACCCGTCGGCCCCGTCGCCCCGACCGCGCCCGTCACGCCCTGGATGCCTTGGATCCCCTGTGCACCGGTCGGACCCTGGATGCCCTGATTACCCTGCGGGCCCGTCGGACCGGTCGCCCCGACCGCGCCCGTGACCCCCTGAATGCCCTGGATCCCCTGTGCGCCCGTGGCGCCCGTCAGCCCGATCGGGCCCGTGACGCCTTGGATGCCCTGAATCCCCTGAATGCCCTGCGCCCCCGTCGCGCCCGTCGCCCCGGTCAGGCCGATCGGGCCCGTGGGGCCGACCGCGCCGGTCGGGCCTTGGATCCCTTGGATGCCCTGCGCGCCCGTCGCGCCGATCGGACCCGTCGGGCCCGTCACGCCCTGCGGGCCCTGCGCGCCCGTCGCGCCCGTCAGCCCCTGCAAGCCGGTGGTCCCCGGCGGGCCCAGCGGGCCCTGCGGACCCTGGGGGCCCTGCGGTCCAGTCACGCCCTGCACGCCCTGGAGGCCCTGCATGCCCGAGGGCCCCGGCGGACCAGACGGCCCCTGCGGGCCCGTCGCGCCCTGCGGCCCCTGCGAGCCGGTCGGCCCGGCGACGCCCTGGGCGCCCTGCGCGCCCGTCGCGCCCGCCGGACCCACCTGCCCCTGCGGGCCCTGCGGGCCCGTCACGCCCTGCGGGCCCTGCGCCCCCGTCGGACCCACCGGCCCCGTCGCGCCCTGCGCGCCCGTGGCACCGACCGCCCCCGGTGCACCCGTCACGCCCGGCGGACCGGCCGGCCCCTGCGGACCGGTCGCACCCGTGGGGCCCACCAAGCCCTGCACACCCTGCGGACCCGGCGCGCCCGTGGGACCGGCCGGACCCGGCTGGCCCTGCGCACCGGTCGCGCCTGCGGGGCCTTGGGGACCCTGCGGCCCCTGCACCCCGGCACCGGTGGCGCCCGTCGCACCCGCCGCGCCCGGCGCACCAGCGGGGCCCGTGGCGCCCGTCGCGCCCGCGTTCCCCGGGTCACCCTTCTGACCGGCCGGGCCCGTCGCCCCGGTCGCGCCCGCCGGACCCTGGGGGCCCTGTGGCCCCTGCGGGCCCGCAATCGCCGTCGCGGGGAACGAGAACTCGATATGATCGCTGGCCAAGCAGGCCGTCGGCGCGTTCGGTGCCCCGATGCGATAGATCACGCCGCTCAGCGGCACATAACACGCGCGAATGAAATCGCCCGACTGCGCGGCGCGCGTGGTCAGTGGCAGCGCGGAGTCTTGCTGACCCTGGGCACCGGCGACCGAACCCAGCGTCAGCGACGCGGCAGCGGCAAAGAACAGCGAGCGGAAACGACTCATCGGCTTTCGGGTGATGATGGGAAGGGTCGTCGGAGTCAGACACATCGACCGAGCGAAAGTCGCGGCAGCGCTCATGCTGCGCAATCCCCCCCCGCAGTGCCCAGAGTTGCGGCGCGCCTCGGAGCCCGCGGCGCTGTCGTGCCCGCTCACGCGATGGGGGCGAAGCGGAGGATGTGTGGCCTTACCGTCCAGGACAGGCGGCCAGCAAGCCGCTGATCTCGGTGTCGTCGGGCCGCTCGCGCTGCCGATCGAGCAACGCCGGACGCGCGAGGTCGCAGCGGCCGATGGCGAGCGCGGCGAGGGCGAGATTCATGGTGACGCTGCGGCGGCCTGAGGGTGAACTCTCGTGAGACGGCAGCGCCAGATATCGAAGATACCAGTCGATCGCTTCGCCATTCCGACCGAGGTTCTGCAGGGCAGCACCGCCGAGGAACGCCAACGAACTCGGGTCCGTGTCCAACCGCTCCAAGCGCTGCGCGAGGACGACGACGCGCCCCCAATCCTCCGCGTGCTGTGCGTCCATCGCGGCGTACCACTGATACGAGGCGATGGTCGGCGCGGCATCGGCCGCCCGGTCGGCCTCTCGGCGCGCCTCGACGCGCCGACCCGACTCACGCAGCGCGTGCGCGCGCCAAAAGTGGACCCGGCCCACCGTGGTGTCGGTGGCCGAGGACTGGTCCGCCTCGAATCGGGTGACCTTGTCGTCGAGCCCTGGAAGGAGCGCCGCGGTGGCCATCTCGTCGGACGCCTCGACGACCATCTGCCGTTCCGCCTCGCGAAGGTGGACCTGCACCCTCGGGTCCTTCGGATCCGCGATGCTCGCCGCGAGGTTCAGATGGGCGCGGTGATCCGCGCCATACGCGGCCGCATGGGACCAGAAGCGATCCTCACTGCGCCAATGCGCACTGTTCACGAGCGTGACGCCGAGGGCGGCGGCGACCGCGCTCACCGCCAACACCCGGCGCCCGCTCGGAGTCCGCAGCCCGGGCGCGGCCCAGGTCCTGAGCGCGACCGCGCCTCCCAGACCGACGAAGAGCAGCGCGGGATACTGGCGGTACGGCATCATCCAGTTGGCCAGCGGCAGGACCGACGACTCGAGCGCCATCAGGACCCAGTAGCTGCACAGCGCGAAGCTCAGCAGCGGCGCGCGCTCGCGTGTGCGCCACGCGATGCCGAGCGAGAGTACGATGAGGGTGAGGCCCGCGAGCGTCCCGGCATTCCACGGCGAGACCTCAGGCGTGACCAGCGGGAAGTACCGCAGGCGGAACGGCCAGAGCAGGGCGGCAAGGTACTCGGTGCTGTGCAGCTTGGCTTGGGTGAAGGCGAACATCGACGGCGCGAACGTGCCGATGACATTGTCGAAGTCGCTGAAGTCCAACACCGCCTGTGACCACAGGACCCACGCCGCGATGATCACGACGAACGGCAGGGGCCGAAGCCACAGGCCAGGCGAGCGTAGCGGCACCCGAGCGACGACGACGTCGAACACCACCAACAGCGCGGGGAGCACGACGACGTTCTGCTTCGCGAGCATGGCGAACGCGAATGCGATCATCATCGCGCTCCAAGACCGCGCCCACGCCCGCGACCACACGGGTGGGCCTCGCCGGCGATAGCGGACATAGCCCCACAGCGTGGCCAGCAGCCCCAGTTGCGCCAGCACGAGGTCGCGCGCTGAGAGGTAATTGACGGTGTAGGCGGCGATGGGATGGATCGCCACCAGGACCGCGATCACGAGTGCGGTGCGCTCAGGACTCCCCGACGCGCGCGGTGCGCGGTCCCAGTGGCGCAGGAGCTCGCGGACGAGACCGAAGGTGAGCGAGACCACGCCGAAGTGCAGCGCCACATTGGTCGCGCGCAACGCCGAGCGATCGACCCCCCAGAGCGCGATGTCGGCCGAGAACGAGAGCGGCAATAACGGGCGGAACTGCACCAGAGAGGCCATGGCAGCGCTGGTGCGCGGATCGGTGAAATGCCTCCACGGGGGCCAGAAGTGATGCACTCCCTCGTTGCCGACGATGCGCCAGTAGTCGTCGAGCAGGAAAGGGGCATGCAGCGTCGGGACGAACGCGATCAGGATCGCGAACACCAAGACCGACGCGATCACCCAACGAGGGATCTGCGGTTCTGGATCGGGCATCGAACGGAGAAGCGGGGAAAGCCTGAGGGTCCGAGCGGCTCTGCCGTCCCGGACCCTCACGACCATCTTCCCTACGAGGTGGCGATCAGTTACCCACGCACAGGTACGCGACCGTGCGCGTGCCAGAGTCACTCCCACGGCGCAGGGTGATCTGGTTCGTGGCCCGCTGGATCGTCCACTCGTCGTTGTTGGTGCTCGTCGACGGCGCGGTGGAGATGTTGCTCGTGACGACACACCAGTACGATGTCGCGCTCGTGAAGATCGAGCCCCCGGTGAAGGTGACCGAGACCGCATCGGTCGACGTCGAGACCGTTCCCGTGACCATCTTGACATTCGCGATCGGCACCCCAGTGGGGCCGATCAGATTCACGGCACCGGTCGAGCCGGCGGCACCGGTCGGGCCAGCGGGGCCGGTCGCACCGGCGGCGCCCGTCTGACCAGTCGGACCGGTCGCGCCGGTCGCGCCCGCGCTACCGCTCGGGCCAGTCGGACCCGTCGGACCAGCCGGGCCCTGGGCACCCGACGGGCCGGTCGCACCCATCGCACCCGTGTCGCCGGTGGGGCCGACCGGACCGGTCGCACCAGCGACACCCTGAATGCCCTGCGGACCCGTCGGACCCGTCGCACCAGCCGAACCGGCCGCGCCAGACGGACCCTGCGGGCCGGTCGCACCGGCGACGCCCTGAATGCCCTGCGGACCCGTCGGACCCGTGGCGCCAGCCGCGCCAGCCGCACCGGACGGACCCTGCGGACCGGTCGGACCCGCGACGCCCTGATTGCCCTGCGGACCCGTCGGACCCGTTGCGCCAGCCGCCCCAGGCGTGCCCGACGGACCCTGCGGACCGGTCGGACCGGCGACGCCCTGATTACCCTGCGGACCCGTGGGACCCGTGGCACCAGCCGCGCCGGGCGTGCCCGACGCACCCTGCGGACCGGTCGGACCCGTGGGACCGGCCGGACCCTGCGAACCGGCAGGACCAGTCGCGCCCGAGGCACCGGCGGCGCCCGTCGGACCCTGCGGACCCGCCTGACCCGACGGACCTTGAGGGCCCGGCGCGCCGATCGGACCCTGCGGGCCCTGCGGGCCGGTGGCGCCGTTCGCGCCGTTGGCACCGCTCGGGCCCTGAGGACCCTGCGGGCCTTGCGGACCCTGCGGACCGGTCGCCCCGTTCGCGCCGGCCGGGCCAGTCGCGCCCTGCGGGCCAGCCGCGCCCGTCGGACCCTGCGGACCCTGCGCGCCCTGCGGACCGGTCGCGCCGTTGGCACCGTTCGCACCGGCAGGGCCCTGCGGCCCCTGCGCGCCCGTGGCACCGGCCGCGCCGGCCGGACCCTGCGGACCCTGGGGACCCTGTGCACCCGTCGGGCCGACCGCGCCGCCGAGGCCCTGCGGCCCCTGCGCACCCGTGGCGCCCGTGGCGCCGGCGGGACCCTGCGAACCCTGCGGGCCAGCCGGACCGGCGGGGCCTGCGGGACCCTGCGTCCCAGCGGGGCCCTGCGGACCCGTCGCCCCGGCGGGACCCTGCGGACCCTGCGGACCCTGCACGCCCGCGCCGGTCGCACCGGTCGCGCCAGCCGGACCCTGCGCGCCTGCCGCGCCCGTGGCACCCGGATTGCCCGGGTCACCCTTGGCACCGGCAGGACCAGTCGCGCCGGTCGCACCGGTCGCGCCAGCAGGACCCTGCGGACCCGCCGGGCCTGCGATGGCCGACGCCGGGAACGAGAACTGCACGTGGCTGGCATCGATACACGCGGCGGGCGTGTTCGGCGCCCCGATCCGGTAGATCACGCCACTCACCGGGACGTAGCACGCGGTGATGAAATCTCCACTCTGTGCGGCGCGGTTCTGGACGGGGAGGGCGCCGCCCTCCTGCCCGGTACCCTGCGCTCCGGCCACGGAGCTCAGCACGGCAAGCGCACCGAACACGCGGAGGAACGAACGGGGTTGACTCGGCATGGTGTTCAAGGGCCAAAGGGACGAAAGACCACGACCGGTGGTCACGGACCTCCAAAGTGTGGCCGTTCCACGCGGAGCGCAAGCGTCACTTTTCGCCGTGTGATGGAGCGCACATACGACGAGCGCCCCGAGGAAGGCCTCGGAGCGCTCGTCGTGGGTGTCTCGACGCGGACGACCCGGGATCAGGTCGTGATGTTGAACACCGCGATCGAACGGCTCGAGAAGTCGGCATTGCCGCTGCCGTTGTCACCACGATACCGCACGCGGAACGTGTTCGAGCCGGCGTTCACGCCGATGATGAAGCAACTGCTGAGCGTCGCGTCGCTGCTGCTCGAGGTGCCGATCTCGCGATTCGTGGACGCGGAGATCGACGTCGCCCCGGTCACGTCGAACGAGATGAACCCGTCGTTGAGCGTCGCGCCGATGCAGACCATCGCCAAGGTGCCCGTGGACACCGTGACTTGCGGCGTCGTGGTGGCGTTGTCGCCGTAGTTGTTGTCGTCGGCGTCGAACGACAGGCTTCCCGACACCGTCGCCCCGACACCACCGCCACCCGAGCCGGCCGGACCGGTCGCACCCGTCGCACCGGTCGCGCCCGCAGAGCCGGTGGGACCGGTCGCGCCATTCAGGCCGTTCGCGCCCGAGGGGCCGGTCGCGCCAGCCGGACCGCTCGGACCCGTCGCGCCAGTGGGACCCGCGGCACCCGTCGGGCCGCTCGCGCCGGTCGCGCCCGTGGCGCCGACCGCACCCGTCGGACCCACGGCCCCCGTCGGACCCGCCGCGCCTGTCGGGCCAGCCGCGCCCGTCGCGCCTGCCGGACCCACGTTGCCCGAGGGGCCCTGCGGACCGGTCGGACCCGCCGCGCCCGTCGGCCCCGTCAGACCCGTCGGGCCGGCCGGACCTGCGTTCCCCGTCGGGCCCTGCGGACCGGTCGGCCCGGCAGCGCCGGTCGGGCCACTCAGGCCGCTCGGACCCTGCGGGCCCGGCGCACCGATCGGACCCTGCGGGCCCTGCGGACCCGTCGCGCCGTTGGCGCCATTCGCGCCGCTCGGGCCCTGCGGACCCTGCGGGCCGGCAGGTCCCGTCGCACCGTTCGCGCCAGCCGGGCCGGTCGCGCCCTGCGGACCCTGCGGGCCCTGCGCGCCCGTCGGACCCTGCGGGCCCTGGGCACCAGCCGGGCCCGTCGCGCCATTGCTGCCGTTCGCGCCAGCCGGACCCTGCGGACCCTGCGAGCCCGTCGCGCCCTGCGGACCAGCCGGCCCCTGCACACCCTGCGGACCGGTCGGACCCGTCGGACCCGCCGGGCCGCTCAGCCCCGCCGTGCCCTGCGGACCCTGCGCACCCGTGGCGCCAGCCGGACCCTGGCTACCCTGCGGACCGGCCGGACCGGCCGGCCCCTGCGTGCCGGCAGGCCCCTGCGGACCCGTCGCGCCCTGCGGACCCTGGGGGCCAGCGGCACCCGCCGCGCCCTGCGGACCCGTCGCACCGGCCGGACCGGCGGCGCCCTGCGCGCCCGCCGGACCCGTCGCGCCCGGATTGCCCGGGTCACCCTTGGCACCGGCAGGACCAGTAGCACCCGTGGCGCCAGCCGGACCAGCAGGACCCTGTGGGCCCGCCGGGCCCGCGATGGCCGAGGCCGGGAACGAGAACTCCACGTGACTGGGGTCGATGCACGCCGCCGGCGTGTTCGGCGCCCCGATCCGGTAGATCACGCCGCTCGTGGGCACATAGCAGGCGCGAATGAAGTCGCCGGTCTGCGCGGCGCGCATGGAGGTCGCGACAGGGTCATCGCCTCCGGTCCCCTGGGCACCGGCAGCCGCCGCGACGAGCAGCAGCGCGACCGGCGCCGTGAGGAAGAGTCGAACTCGCGTGAACATCATAGGGAGCGTCGGGGGTAGACAGGTGAGGAACGGTGATACGCGAGCGACCCGGTCGATCCCTCGACGGGGCGCTCGCACATCACAACATCGGCGCCAGTGTCACCTGACGCAATGCGCTACATCACATTGATACAGTTCAGGATACCGCGCCCGGGGCCGTCTCGATGTGACGCAGGTCACGACACAGTGGCTGACTGGGCACGTTGGCGACGTCGAACGACACGGCCGCCAGCAGCGACTGGAACCCGAGGATCACCGGCAGGGCTGCCAACAGCACCGTCCCGCTCGTCGCCGCGACCCCGGTCTCGATCGACCGCATCCACTCGCGCACGCCGAACACGCCGCCGAACCCCATCATCGCGGCGCCAGCCAGCAGGTACAGCGAACAGGCGTTGAAGTCCCGCAGGAAATACGAGTAGAACACGCGCTTCACCAGCCGCGACGCGTACTTGGGCGGGAAGTCCCAGAGCACCTGCGAGATCCGGAGACTGCTGACCTCGCCCGCGTACACGGCATCCATGGGCACGTCGGCCACCACCGCGCGCACCGTGCTCAAGCGGAACAAGAGGTCGCTCTCGAAGAAATACCGCCGCGCGAGCTTGGCGACCGGCAGCAGCCGGAACACCGAGGCGTGGATCGCCACGAACCCGTTGGTCGGGTCCATGATCGGCCAATAGCCCGACACCAACTTGTTCACGAAACTCAGCGCGCTGTTGCCGAACAGGCGCACCGCGGGCATCGCCGTCAGCGACTCCAGCGCATAGAAGCGGTTGCCCTTGGCGAAATCCGCCCGCTCGGCCAGCAGCGGGCGCACGAGCCGTGGGATCAGCGCGGGGTCCATCTGCCCGTCGCCGTCGAGCTTCACCAGGATGTCGAAGCCCGCCGCGCTGGCCGCCGCGAAGCCGGTCAGCGTCGCCCCCCCCACCCCTTGGTTCTGCGCATGCGTCAGTACCTGCACCCGCGGGTCGCGGCACTGCGCCTGCACCAGCGCGCCCGAACCCTCGGGGCAACAGTCGTCCACCACGAAGACCCCGGCGACCTCGGGCCCGAGGCGTGCGAGCACGCCGAGGATCTGCTCGGTGACGCGATAGGCCGGGATGATGACCGCGATGCGCATCGCGGTAATATACGGCAGCTCCCGCCGTCCACCTGCGCACCGCTTTGATGCCCGTTCCCGGCTCCCCCACTGCCCGCTGGCTCCGGCACCCGGTCCTGCACGCCGCGCTGCTGCTGGTCACCTGCGCCGGCCTGTACAGCAACAACTTCCACCACGACTTCTTCCTCGACGACTCGCACGCGATCACGAACAACCTCGCGCTGCGCTCTCTCGCGAACATCCCCGCCTATTTCACCGACGCCGGCATGTTCTCGGCCCTGCGGGCCAACGTGGACTACCGGCCCGTGCTGCTGAGCACCTATGCCCTGAACTACCAGATGGGCGGCCTGGCCATGCCGTGGTGGCATGCGACGCAGATCCTGCTGCATGGCATCGTGGTGCTGGCCCTGTGGATGCTCGCGCGCCGCGTGCTCGCGCTGAGCGGGATGCTGCGGGGCAGCGCGCGCGAGGCCGAGGGGCTGGTGTGGATCCCGCTGGCGGCCGCGCTGCTGTTCGCGGTGCATCCGACCGGCTCGGGCGTGGTGAACTACATCTCGGCGCGGTCCAGCCTGCTCACGGCGGCCTTCCTGCTGCCGTCGATTCTATGGTACATGGCGCCCGCGGGGGCGGCCGGCACGCGGCGCATCCCGTGGGCGGCGGTCGTGCTCTATACGCTGGCCCTGTTCACGAAGATCGAAGCGGTGGCTGCGCTGGCCGTGTACTTCCTGTACGAGGTCTGGCAGACGGCCGCCGCGCAGAAGCGGCCGCGCGGATTCCTCGACGACCTGTTCGGAACGTTCACGAAGCCCGTGCTCACGCGCCTCGCGCCGTTCGTGCTGGTGACCGCGGTGTACGGCCTGATCCGGCTGCGCGTGATGGCGGACTTCGCCTTCGACGAAACGCGCAAGTCGGCGGACATGACCTCGTGGCATTATCTGCTCACGCAGACCGTGGTGTGGTGGGAGTACCTGAGCAAGTGGTTCGCGCCGGTGGGCCTCGTCGCCGACCATGGGTCGCACGCGGTGTACCGGTCGCCGCTCGACGGCCCGGTGTTCGTGGCCTGTGTGGGCTGGGCGCTGGTGGCGGGGATGCTGCTCTGGAGTTGGAAGCGCGCGCCGTGGCTGCTGTTCGTGGTGGTGTCGGCCTTCGCGTTGCTCTCGCCGACCAGTTCCATCGCGCCCTTGGCCGAGATGCTGAATGAGCACCGGCCCTACCTGCCGCTGGCCGTACTGTCACTCGCGTGGATCCTGCCCGCCGGCGTGTGGCTGATGCGGCAGCGCGTGCCCGCAGTGGGCGGCGCGCTGACGGCGGTGGTGGCGGCGGTCTTCGTGTCGCTGACGTCGCACCGCAATGTCGATGCGTTCAGCACGGACCGCGCGTATCTCGAGGACATCAATCGCAAGGCGCCCTCGCACCGCTCGCTGATGAACTACGGGCTGATCCTCATGGGCGAGGGGAAGAACGCCGAGGCCAAGGCCTTGTTCGAGCAGGCCCTGACCTACGCGCCGGCCTGGCACTTCCTCCACGTGAACCTCGGCATCGTGCACCGGGCGATGGGGGACCTGGCCAAGGCGCAGGAGCACTTCGATCTCGCGGTGCAGTATGACGGCTTCTCCGGGGTGGCCCTGCGCTGGCGTGGCGATCACTACCGGCAGCAGGGCAACTACCCTGCGGCGCTCGCGGACTTCCTCGCGGCGCGCGAGATCAGCTTGGAGCACTACGAACTGTGTAAGGGGCTCGCAGCGAGCTATGCGGGTCTGGGGCGCGTGGCCGATGCGGTGCGTGAGACGCAGGAGTGCCTGCGCCTCGATGCTTCCCGCACGGGCGTGGAGATCGTGACGATCGCGAAGGGCTTCTTCGACGATCCCGCGCTGACGGCGGCGGGCGTGGCGTACTTCGAGCAGGTCGAGGTGCTGGCGCCGAATGCGTGGTGGGCGCCCGCGAACCTCGCGACGCTGGCGCGGCGGCTGGGGGACACGGCCAAGGCCGATGCCGCCGAGCAGCGGGCGGCGCGGTTGCGCGCGGGGTGAGGGCGGCGGGTCAGCGCATCGCGCGCAGGGCCATCACGAAGCCGTTCGAGAGGTCCGGGATCTGGTGGGGCGAGACGAAGTCGCGATAGAACCCGCCGTAGTCCACGTGCGCCGTGAGCAGCAGCAGCACAGCGAGGAGCGCTCGCCGCTGGAGCGGTCGAAGGGAGAACTGGTCGCTCGCGACCTGCACCGTCGCCGCGATCCCGATCCCCGCCAGGACGGCGATGGGGGCGAAGACCACGCTGACGTAGCGCAGGTTCAGCCAGTGCGCGAGCACCATGGGGGCCGCGAGGAAGCCCGCCGTGACCGCGGTCATACCCACCGCGGCGCGCCACGCCGCCTCACTCCCCAGCAGCGCGACGCGCTGTTCAGCGCGGCGGGCGAAGGCCAGCGCCCCGATACCGAGGGCGGCCATCACGCTGAGCATGGGGGCCACCGTGAAGAAGCCGACGAAGAGCAGATACCCGGGCCCCGTCTGCATCGCGAGCGCGTAGTCGTTCGCCGCGTTGGCGCGCTGCCAGGCGACCATCACCTGCGCGAACTCGCTGAATCCGCCCGCCCCCCACGCAAGCACCGCGATGCCACCCAGCACAGCGGCCCCGGTGACGCCGAGCAAGAGGGCACTGCGACGCAGGTCGCGGGCGCGCAGCACAGGCCACAGCACCGCGAGGGTACACAGGCCGAACATCAGCGGCGCGGATTCCTTGAGCAGGATGCCGAGCAGGCCCACCAGTGCGAACGTGCCGAGCCGGGCTGGATGCCAGCGGCCCTGTGCCAGCGGCCACGCCAGCGCGAGCAGCAGCACGCCAATGAGACCCATCGGCGCATCGCCCCAGCCCCGCATCGCCACCGCGAGCTCGGGCGGGAAGACAGCGAAGGCCGTCACGGCCGCGACCGCGATGGTCGGGGCGAACAGCTGCGCACAGATCACGGCGACCACGGCCAGCGCGGCGGTCGAGCTGACCAGCGAGAAGAGCGAGCCGGCGCGCGCGTCGGTCCAGCCGCTGAGCCGCATCGCGGCGAGCACCGCCGCATGGTGGCCGATGCGCGTCGGCGGCGGGTAGAGCCGCTGCGTCGAGTCGCTGAGATAGCGCCGCACCAGGGCCCGGGTCCCGGCGATGCCGTCGTCGCGCAGGCGCTGGGCCTGATCCACATAGGTCCGTTCGTCGGGCGTGCGGACCTCGATGTGCAGCGTGTGCCGCCAGCGCAGGCCGGCGCCGGCACAGCACAGGGCGAGGAGCGTGAACAGCAGGGCGCGGGAGATGGGCATGTGAGAGGGCATCGGCGCTACGGACGTCGCCACGCAGCCGCCGCCTCGGGGCCAGGCTCGGACAAGGTCGAGGCACGGGGCGCCAGCACGCGGACCGTCGCCGTGTCGCCGACGGCCAGTGTGCGCTGGAGCAGTGTGAGATACGCCCGCCGCGACGAGGAATCGAGTGCGACGGCGCGTTGAGCCGCCGCGAGCGCCGCGGGCAGATCGCCCTGCTCCGCCAGCCACCCCGACACGCGCAGATGATGCTCGACGGTGATGGTCTGCACGGCAGCGGGGGTGAGCTGCGCATGGGACAAAGCCATACTGGCCTGCACCGCGCGCGTGCGCACGACCCCGGTGATCCCCACGAACAGCAGCAGTGCCACGATCAGCGGGCGGGCGCCGGGCCCATCGAGGCCCGTCGGCTCATAGGTGGGGCGGACCCCGCTGCGGGCATCGTCGCGCACCCAGCGCACGTACAGCAGCAGCATCCCACAGGTCGCCAACCACGCGAGCACCTGCGCGGGCTCGACATCGGCGGGCCAGGGCCCTACCGCGTTCGAGTCGCTGAGGTACCAGGGCCGACCGCCGGCCCACACGTCGTATGCCGCGAACACGAAGGCCCCCGCCGTCACATGGAAGAGCAGCGCCGGCACCGCGCCCAGCGCGACCGTGAAGGGGACCAACCACAGCAGGTACTGCACGCCGAATCCCGAACTCCCCGCGAGGAACAGGGCGACGATCAGCCCCACCTGCGCGAAGAGCCGCGGCCGATCGCGCAGTCCGAGGTGCATCCACAGCGCGGCGAGTCCGCAGGAGAGCACGAGCACCAGCGCCCCGGACACGGGGATGAGGTCCAGCAGCACGCGGAGCCCGGAGCCCTCCGGCGCGAACACCCGCAGCAGGTACGGGATGCCCCAGATCCCATCGAGACTGCGATAGCCGAACACATGCTGCGCGATGACCACCGGATCCTCGGCGATATACGGCAGCCAGGTCAGCAGCATCGTGCCGGTGAGTGCCCCGAGGAAGGCGAAGCGACGCCCCCACCAGGGCTGCTGCAAAAAGAACACCGGCACGAGGATGATGGGCACGATCTTCACCCCCATCGCGAGCCCGAGCACGATGCCGACTAACACCGGCGACTTGTCGCGCTCCGCGCACCACACCGCGGCGAGCACGAGGCACAGCATGAGACTGTCGGTGTTCCCGTGATAGCCCGCCACGAGGATCATCACGGGCGAGAGCGCCGCGAGCATCAGCGCTCGCGCGGTGACGTCGGACTCGCGGCTGTCGGCGAGCAGAGCGCCGGTGAGCAGCAGGGTGCCGACGTCGGCCAGCGCCGAGAGACTGCGCAGCCACCACGCGAAGGGCAGCCCCGTCCACGCCGTCAGGGCATCGAGCCCGCGCAGCAGATGCAGGAGCATCGCGGGGTGATTGAAGTCCCACGCCGCGTGATAGATGTCCACGCCCAAGGCAGCGCCCCAGATCGCGAAGCGCTCATAGGCGTACACATCGTTGGAGCCATAGGTGGTCGCGGCCAGCCAGCACTTGAGCAACGTGCCGACGAGCAGCGCGACCACCACCGGCAGGGGTGGACGCCAGGCGGGCGCGCGGACGCCCCTCACCGGCTCCCGCGCGGTGCGACGAACAGCGGCGACGGCCACAGACCCCACGCGGCCAAGCGGAACCGGGTCCCGGTCCACAGGCAGCCCAGCCCGTACACGACGCTGCGCCGGAAGTTGATGCTTGAGGCCTCCGCGAAGTATGCCGTGGGGCAGGACACCTCGGCGATCACGGCCCCGGACCAGTGGATCTGGCAGAGCATCTGGTTGTCGAAGATGAAGTCGTTGGAATTGCGATCGAGTGGCAAGCGCTCGAGCAGCCGGCGCGAGAAGGCGCGATAGCCCGTGTGATACTCCGAGAGCTTCGCCCCGATCAACAGGTTCTCGGACGCCGTGAGGAAGCGGTTGGCCACATACTTCCACCAGGGCATGCCGCCCGCCAATGCGCGGCCGCCGAGGATGCGCGATGCGAGTGCACAGTCGTAGAGGCCGCTGCCGATCATCGACGCCAGCGCCGGCAACAGCTTGGGCGTGTACTGGTAGTCGGGGTGCACCATGACCACGATATCGGCCCCCTGCTCCAACGCGAGGCGATAGCAGGTCTTCTGGTTGCCGCCATAGCCCAGGTTGCGCTCGTGCACATGCGTGATGGTGTGCGGGAGCGTCCGTGCGATCGCGACGGTGTCGTCATGGCTGCCGTCGTCCACGACGATGACCAGATCCACCACCCCCTGCGCCATGACCTCGTCCCAGGTGCGCTTGAGTGTCGCGGCGGCGTTGTAGGCGGGCATCACCACGACGACCTTCTGATCCAGGTACATGTGTCACGCGGTCCGGAGATACGTGGCGAGTTGGTCCCGCCACGGCGGCAGGACGATGCCAAGCTCACGCGCGAGGCGAGAGGCGTCAAGCGCCGAGTAGGCGGGGCGCGGCGCGGGCAGGGCGAGCTCGGCGCTGCTGATCCGCGACACACGGTGCGTGGCGAGTGGCGCGTCAGGTGCGCCGGTGAGGATCGCCTCCGCGAGCTCGGCCCGCGAACAGACCCCAGCACCCGCCACATGGTAGAGGCCGTGGGCCGCCGCGAGCGTGTCGGGCTGCAGCAGCTGCGCGATGGCCTCGGCGATCGCGCCGGCCCAGGTCGGCGAGCCGACTTGATCGTCGACCACGCGCAGCTCGCGGCCCGCGCGCGCTGCAGCCAGGATGCTGCTCACGAAGTTGCGGCCATATGCCCCATACACCCACGCGAGACGCAGCACGACCGCGGTCGGGTCCGCCGCCAGCACTGCCAGCTCGCCCTCGCGCTTGCTGCGGCCATAGACGCTGAGGGGGGCCGTGGCGTCGGACTCGGTGTATGGCCTCACGCTGCGCCCATCGAACACGAAGTCGGTCGAGCAGTGGATCACGCGTGCCCCGATCGCCCGCGCCTCGCGCGCCACGATGCCTGGTGCCTCAGCATTCACGCGGAACGCCCGTGCAGCGTCGGACTCGGCCGCATCGACCGCGGTGTAGGCCGCGCAATTGATCACCACCGCAGGCCGGCGCGCGCGGAGGACGGTGCGGATCGCCGCGAAGTCCTCGAGGTCGAGCTGCTGCCGGTCGCAGGCCTGCACCTCGGTGCCCGGCGCCAGCCGCTCGCAGAGTTCGCGGCCGAGTTGTCCGGCACTGCCCGTGATGAGGACGCTCACGCGGGCCCGGGGGTCCAGGTCGGCAGGGCTTCGGGCGGCAGCGCACCGAGTCGCGGGGCCGCCGCGTCCTTGGCCGACAGCGACGGTGCCGCTACGGGCCACCGGATGCCGATCGTGGGATCGTCCCATGCGATCACCCGGTCGGCCGCGGCCACGTAGGCCGTGGTGCACTTGTAGGCGAAGACCACATCGTCGCTCAGCGTCACGAAGCCATGCGCGAAGCCCGGCGGGATCCACAGTTGCCGCCCCTCGACATCGTCGAGTTCGGCCCCCACCCACCGCGCGAAGGTCGGTGAGCCGCGCCGGACATCCACCGCGACATCGAACACGCGACCGCGGAGCACCGAGACCAGCTTGCCCTGCGCCGCGGGATGCTGGAAGTGCAAGCCGCGCAGCACCGCGCCGCGCGACACCGACACGTTGTCCTGCACGAAGTCGCCGGGCACACCCAGGGCGGCATAGCGCTCGCGCTGCCAGGTCTCGACGAAGTGGCCGCGGGCATCGTGGAACATCCGCGGCTCGAGCAGCAGCACCTCGGGCAGCGGTGCGAGTGGCGTCGCGTTCACGGGCGCTCGGCCTGCTGCGCGATGCGTTGCAGGTAGCTGCCGTAGGGGTTCCCACGCAGCGCCGACGCCAACGTGAGCAACTGTGCGCGGTCGATCCAGCCGGCGCGGAACGCGATCTCCTCGGGGCAGGCGATCTTCAGACCCTGCCGCCGCTCGATGGTCGCGACGAAGCTCGACGCGTCGTGCAGCGAGTCCACGGTGCCGGTATCCAACCAGGCCATCCCACGCCCGAGCTGCGCGACCTGCAAGGTGCCGCGCCGCAGGTACTCGGCGTTGACGTCGGTGATCTCGTATTCGCCGCGCGCCGAGGGTTGGAGCTGTGCCGCGATGTCCACCACGTCGTGATCGTAGAAGTACAACCCCGTCACCGCGATGTCGGAGCGCGGGGCGACCGGCTTCTCCTCCAGCGACAGCGCCCGCCCGTCGCGGTCCAGCTCCACCACGCCGTAGCGCTCGGGATCCTGCACCTGATAGCCGAACACGGTGGCCCCGGTGCTGCGCGCGGCCGCCTCGCGGAGGAGGCCCGTGAGCCCGTGCCCGAAGAAGATGTTGTCGCCGAGGATCAGCGCGACCCGCTCGCGGCCGATGAACTCGCGCCCGATGAGGAAGGCCTGGGCGATACCGTCGGGCTTGGCCTGCTCGGCGTACTGCAATCGCAGCCCCCAGGCCCGCCCGTCGCCGAGCAACGCGGCGAAGCGCGGCAGGTCCTCGGGGGTCGAGATCACGAGGATGTCGCGGATCCCGGCCAGCATCAGCGTGGACAGGGGGTAGTACACCATCGGCTTGTCGTACACGGGCAGCAACTGTTTGCTGACCACACGCGTCAGCGGGTGCAGGCGCGTCCCGGCGCCGCCCGCGAGGATGATGCCCTTCACAGCGCCGGCCTCGCGGCCTCGAGCCACAGCGCCTCGCGCTGGTACTCGCCGCTCACCACGCGCTGCACCCAGGCCTCGTTCGCGAGGTACCAATCGACCGTCGCGGCGAGCGCGGTGTCGAAGTCCGTCTCGCCATCCCAGCCCAACTCGTTGCGGATGCGACGGTCGTCAATGGCATAGCGGCGATCGTGCCCCGGACGGTCGCGCACGAAGGTGATCAGTCGCTCGTGCGACCCGGCCGGGTCGGGGCGCCGGGCGTCGAGCAGCGCGCAGATGCGGCGCACCACGGCGATGTTCTGCTGCTCACAGCCCCCGCCAATGTTGTAGGTGCGCCCGGGCTCGCCGCGGGCGAGCACCAGCCGCAGCGCCCGCGCATGGTCGTCCACATACAACCAGTCCCGCACATTGGCCCCGTCGCCGTACACCGGGATCGGCGCAGCGGCCAGCGCACGGGTGATCACCGTGGGGATCAGCTTCTCGGGGAACTGATACGGCCCGAAGTTGTTGCTGCAGTTCGTGACGAGCACGGGCAGCCCGTAGGTGCGGTGCCAGGCCCGCGCGAGATGATCGGCCGCCGCCTTGGTCGCCGAGTAGGGCGAGCTGGGGTCGTAGCGTGTGTCCTCGCTGAAGGCCCCCTCGGGGCCCAAGGAGCCATAGACTTCGTCGGTGGACACCTGCACGAAGCGGAACCGCGCAGCCGCGGCCGCGTCCAGTTGCGACCAGTATTCGAGTGCGGTCTGGAGCAGCGTGAACGTCCCCACGACATTGGTCTGCACGAAGCCGGCCGGCCCGTCGATCGAACGATCCACGTGCGACTCGGCCGCCAGGTGCAGCACGGCGCTGGGCCGATGCGCCGCGAACAGGGCCCGCATGGCGGCCGCATCGGCGATGTCCTGGCGCACATGCACGTGGCGCGGGTCGTGGCGCGCCGCTCCCAGCGACTCCAGGTTGCCCGCGTAGGTGAGCACGTCCACATTGAGGACGTTCACGTCGGTCTCGGCGATCAGCTGGCGGACGAGGGCCGAGCCGATGAATCCTGCCCCGCCGGTGACGAGCAGCGTGGGGCGGGCGTCGGACGCCGAAGACAACGGAGAGTGCATGCCGAAGAAGTTGCATTGCGACGCAGGGTGATGGAAGGGAATCGCGCACGGTCCGACGCCGTCGTCGCGCTGGCCCTGCTCGTGCTGGGGGTCTGGGGTGCGCAGGTGGCCTTGCAGCGGGCACTCCGGGGACCGCACGCGCCTGCGGCGGCGGCCGTCGCGCGCACCCCTGCCCCGGGCGATGCGCCCTTCGCGGCACTCGCGCGCGCCGTCGACGCCCAGCCCGCATCGGCGGATCGCTATGCGGCGTTGGGCGCGGCATACCTCGCGGCGGGTCGACCGCTCGAGGCGCAGATGCCGCTCCGGGTGGCCTTGGTGCTCCAGCCCCAGCACGTGACCGCGCGCGCGGACTATGCCCGGGCGCGTGCCGAGCGGGCACGCGGTCCAGCGCAGTGACGGCGACGCAATGAGGCCGGCGACAGCACCCACGGGATCGGAGGTCTCCGGCGTACCGGAGGCGCGTGATCGCAGCGTTCCACTCGCGCTGACCATCGTCGTGCTCCTCGCTGCCTGGCTGCGCTGGCGCATCCACGGCGGGGTGCAGTTCACGCCCTGGGACGAGAGCTGGTACCTGAACTGGGCGAACGCGGTGGCCAACGACGGGATCGCCGGATTCCGGGCCAGCGTGCAGCTCTGGCTCGACACGGGTTGGTATGTCCCGCGCCCGACCCGCTGGGGGCACGTATTGCTCAGCGCGGGCGCCTGCCGAGCGGCGGGCCGCTGCGGCTTCGAGCAGTTGGCGGCGCTCTCGATGCTCGCGGGCGTGCTCGCGGTCGGGGCGACGTATCTGCTGGCGTCCACGCTGATCGCGCGTCCCGCGGCCGTGCTGGCCGCCGCCTTCACCGCCGTGTCGGCGCTCGACCTCGGCCTCGGCCGGCGGGCCATGCAAGACGAAGTGGTGCTCGCGACCTCCCTGCTCGCACTCTACTCCGTCGCACGCCTCCGCGGCCGGCCCGCGGCCCGTTGGGAGCTGGGGGCCGCGATCGGCGCACTCACGCTGGCGCTGGCCGTGAAGGAGTCGTTCGTGGTGATGTTGCCGGTGGTGCTGATCCTGCGCTGGCAGGCGCGCTGGCCGCTGCGCGTGGACCCTGCCGACCTCGCGCTGGTCGCCGTGCCGCCGCTGCTCTACCTCGGCGGATTGCTCGCCCTCGGTGGCGGCGCACTCTTTCCCGACGCGCTGCAGCAGTTGGTCGCGCAGACGCTGGGTGGCACGCAGGCCGGCTCGCCGGTGGACACCGTGCAGGGCGGGCCCGCGTGGCGCGTGTATGTCGATCTCCTCGCCCTGAATCCGTTGGTGACGCTGTCGGCGATCGCGGGCATCGGGGCCGTGCTCATCGCGCGGCGGGACGAGGACGACCGGGGCAGTGCGGTGTTGGTCGCGGTGATCGCCGTGAGCACGGTGGCGCTGGCGCTGGGTACCAAGAATGCGCGCATCTGGGTGACCCTCAACGCGCTGCACGCGATCCTCGCGGCGTGGTGGATGTGGCGCCTCATCGCGCAGCGCACGCCGCAGTGGACCCGCAGTGCCATGGTCGCGGTGGCCGCTGTCAACGCGATGCTCGGGCTCTGGATCTATGGCCGGATCTTCGGCGCCCAACCCGGCGAGGCCGATGCCGTCACACTCACGCTGCTGCGGGGTCTGGGGATGATCCCCTGAGCCACCGGGCGCGCGCCGCGTGCAGCGCGGCGGCCACGCCGACGCCCGCGAGCACCGCCAACCCGGGGATCGCGGGGACGATGAACCGCGCCTCGACATGCAGGGGCAGGAACACCAGGGTGAGATACAGCGCGGGCAAGGCCGCGAACGCCGCGTGACGGCGTAGCGGACCGGGCAGCGCGGTCAGCCCCGCGAGCGCCGCCAGCAACATGCCCGCGAGGTACCACGGGGGCGCCTCGCGATCGCGGATGTGCAGGATGTAGTCGAAGAACCACAGCCGCCGCACGCCATCGAGCCACGCGGCCACGGTGCGCGCCGGCTGTGCGCGCATCTCTTCGACGGCCCGCGCCGTGAACGCCGCATTGAATTCGGCCGCGCGCGGCGAGCCTCGTTCAAGGTGGTACACGATCGAGTCATCGAGCGCACGAAGCCGTGCGCGGTCGGCGCTGTCGGGGAAGATCGCCGTGGGGAACACACCCCACCCTTCCCAGGTGTCCGCCATCTCCCAAGTCCCCATGAGGAGCATCGGTCCCGTGGCACCGACCGCGACAGGGATCACGGCCTTGAAGTGCCAGGCGTTGCGTATGGTCCAGGGCGCGATGGCGAGCGCGGTGCCCGCGATGAGCAGCGCGGCCCGGCGTCGCGCGGCGGCATCGCGCCGGGCGCGCCACAGCAGCACGCTCAGTGCGACCACCGGTGCGAGCAGCAGCAACTGCGCCTGACACAGCGCCGCAACGCCCCAAGCCGCGCCGGCCACACCCCACTGCCGCGAGCGGTCGTCGCGCAGCGCACGTAGCGTCAGCCACAGCGCCAGGGCCACGAGAAAGGTGGCGAGCGTCTCGGTGAGGATGGCGCGCGTGTAGTGCGGCGTGTACGGATTGAGCGCGTACACACCGAAGGCCACCGTCGCGGCGATGGGTGACGCGGGCAGCAGCGTGCTGACGGACGCGAGGACGAGTCCGGCGGTCATCATGTCGAGGCCGCCTTGCACCAGTCGTGCGGTGTGCCAGCGCGTCGCGCGGAGTCCCGGGTCCGTGCTGTGGCGATCGCCGATGATGGCGTACTGCAGCGCGAGGAACGCGGGATACGCCGGCGGGCGGGTCACGGCGGGCGGGCGCAGCAGCGAGCCATCGTCGCGCACCGCGACCGTCGTGAACGCGTCGATCGCCGAGAACCCGTTGCCCTGCACGAGATTCACGGCGAGCCGGTCGTACAATCGGGCATCGGCGAAGGGCCCGAGCCCACCGGCCTGACGCTCGGGCGAGCGCAGCTCAGGCCCGATGCGCAGCCACAGCCCCACCGCGCCGAGCAGCGCGACCGCGATCAGTTGCCACCACGGGGGGCGCGTCATCGCGGGTCGGGCCGCGGCCAGCGATCAGCGCCCCGGCGAATACGTCCGCACGGCGTGCCGCTCCACCTCGTCGCGGTAGAACAGCACGTCCTTGAACTGCCCCGTCGCATAGCGCTCGGCCTGGTTCGCGAAGTACGGCGAGCTGGGATCACTGTGCACGCCACCCGCCAACACGCTCTTCGCGCGCACCCGCGGCCCGAACTCCACCGCGGCCACGAAGGAGTTGCCCCGATTGCCGTAGTACCTCTTGGTCGTGCGCACGCCGGTCTGACCGTAGGCCGCGAGCGACCCCCAGGTGGCCGAGGCGAAGGCCACGGGCAGCGAGGGCTGGGCGTCGTCGAAGGCGGCGTCGATCGCCCCGCTCAGGCGCTGGAAGCGGTTGATGTCGCCCCAGGGCACCTGCCACGAGCCGAAGTCGCGCGTGAGACGCGCCACGCCGCGCTCCAGGGCGCCGAGCAGGGCCTCGCGGTCCGCCCGACCGGCGGCGATGAACTCGAAGACGTTCGCGCCCGCGGCACGCGCTGCGGGCGTCGCGGCCGCGAGGACCTCGGTGCCATAGGCGTCGGCGACGGTGGTCGCGATCGAGGCCACGCCGTAGCGCAGATCCCACTGCCGCAGCACACTGACGGGGCCGGCCAGCGCCGTCTTGCGCGCGCCGGCGGGGAGGGCGTCGTAGGCCGCCACCAGCGGCGGCAGCAACTGCTCGAAGGCCGGCAAGGCGGGATCGTACGCGGCGGCGATCAGCGCATCGAGCGTGAAGTCGCGACGCCCCTGCAGCACACGCACCGCATGCACGCCGCGCGCATTGTCCTCGCGCTGCGCGGACATGTACCGCGGCCAGTCACTGATGCGCGGGCTGCTCTCGCCCGCGGCCGTGAACGGCCAGTTGTTGGTGTTCATCAGCCAGCCGCTCGCGGGATCCTTGAGGGCGATCATCTCGTCGAGCGTATGCAGCCCCTGCCAGTCCGTGCGCGGGTCGTGCCCGTCCACCGGGCGCGTGAAGTCGAGACTCGTGTCGCGCCGCGGGATGAAGTTCCCGTGGAAGTACGCGATCACGCCGTCCGCGTCGGCATACACCGTGTTGTTCGACGAGTTGGTGCGCAGCGCCATCGTCTCTCGGAAGCCGGCGTAGTCGCGGGCCTTGGTGCGCAGATAGCTCTGCTGCAGCGCGCGCAGGGGATCGTTCATCAGCTGCACCGCCACCCAGTGCGTGCCCTCGCTGCGCACGACCGGACCGTGATGCGTGAAGTACGCGGTCACCACGCGCTCGGCCATGCCGGTCGCCGTGCGGTACGGCAGACGGATGGTCTTGGCGACGACCGCGCGTTCACTGCGGCCGTGGCGGTAGCGATAGCCCGTGCCCCGCGGGGTCGCGGTGATCAGATATTCGTCGATCACGTCGCCGCCGCCGGAGGTGTGCATCCAGCCCAGCCGCTCGTTGAAGCCCTGGTAGATGAAGAACTGTCCCCAGGTCACCGCCCCATAGGCGTTGAGGCCCTCCTGCGAGACCATGTGGATCTCGGGGCGGAAGTAGAACGACGTGTGCGGATTGATCAT
>ERZ1066135.434-NODE-434-length-22977-cov-7.338801_pt1 | contig 22977 bp, 22 predicted proteins | sample MGYA00382782_ERZ1066135 | MGnify/ENA primary metagenome ERZ1066135 (study PRJEB33369, sample SAMEA5778365) | biofilm metagenome | biome: Industrial cooling water; feature: Water cooling tower basin; material: Biofilm | place: United Arab Emirates | collected... | reverse complement strand
CGAAGTCAACGGCATCTTGAACCGCATGCGCGAGCTGTCGATCCAGGCGGCCAACGGCACGCTGACGACGACCGACCGCCAGACGCTCGACACGGAATACCAAGAGCTGATCGCGGAAATCGCGCGCATCGCGAGCACCGCCACGTTCAACGGCGTCGAGCTGCTCGACGGTTCGACCACCGCGCTCGACATCCAAGCCGGCATCAACCAGACCGAGACGATCACGGTCTCGCTGCAGGAGTCGAGCACGACCGCGCTCGCGCTGGGCACGCTCGACATCACGACCGTCGCCAACGCGACCGCTGCGCTCGCGGCGATCGACACCGCCGTCGACGCGGTGACCACGGCGCGCGGCGCGCTCGGTTCCGCGCAGAACCGCCTGCAGTCGGCGATCTCGAGCATCACCAACGCGCAGGAAAACCTGGCCGCCGCCGAGAGTCGCATCCGCGACGTCGACGTGGCGACCGAGACCGCGGACCTGACGCGCAACTCGATCATGCAGCAGGCCGCCGTCTCGGTGCTTGCGCAAGCCAACGTCCAGCCGCAGCTCGCCCTGAGCTTGCTGCAGCAGTGATCCAAGCGCCGCCCGCGCGCTCGGGATAGCGCGCGGGCGACGCGAGCTCTGACGAGCTCACAAAAAAAACGGCCTGGAGGCCGTCGCTGTGGGGGGGCGCCGCGAGGCGCTCCCCCGATCCAGCGCGCCGCACAGCGGCACTGCGTTTCGCCTTGCGTTCTTTCGCAAAACCTCAATCGCTCACTCGCACGCCGCCTCATGCGCAGCTTCCGCTGCGCGCGGCGAGCGAGCTCCGCGACCTCGATCCGTTTTCGCCGCTCTCCCCCAGAGCGTCGGCCCGCGCGTGCCATCGCGAGCCGACGCTGGAAAGCGCCAGGCCTGCGCGCTCGTGCCACAGCTGCGCGGCCTTTGCGGACGGACTCGAGCGTCGCGGACCCCTTCCATCCGGCGTTCCCTCGCCGGGCGGCCGCGCGCTGGGAGGCGCGCGGTGTCTTCGAGCTCTGCCTCTGGCGCTCTGCGCTTGAGAACGAGCTCGTCCCTCAACACCTCAGCTACCAAGGACGACAGCAATGGGACTTCGTGTAAACACCAATATCGCGGCGCTTTCGGCGCAGCGAAACCTCGCCAGCGTGTCTGGACGATTGTCGGGAAACTTCTCTCGACTGTCTTCGGGTCTGCGCATCGCCACTGCGGCTGACGACGCCGCAGGTCTGGGCATTTCCGAGCGCATGCGCGGCCAGATCCGCTCGCTCGCCGTCGCGAGCCGCAACGCGCAGGACGGCGTGTCGCTGGCGCAGACTGCGGAAGGCGCGCTGCAAGAGGTCAACAACAACCTCAACCGCATGCGCGAACTGGCGGTGCAAGCCGCCAACGGCACGCTCACCACGCAGGACCGCCAGACGCTCGACACCGAGTTCCAGGCGCTGATCACGGAGATCGGCCGCGTCTCGGGCCAAGCCACCTTCAACGGCGTCGCGCTGCTCGACGGAAGCACAACCTCGCTCGACATCCAAGTTGGCACGAACGCCAACGAGACCATCTCGGTCGCGCTCAACGACATGACGGCGACAGCGCTGAACATTCTCGGCGAGAACATCACGACGGCGGCTAACGCCGGCAACGTGATGACGGTGATCGACGGCGCGATCGACCTGGTCACCGAAGCGCGTGGTGAGCTGGGCGCAGCCCAAAATCGCTTGACGAGTTCGATCGCCTCGATCCTGAACACACGCGAGAACCTGTCCGCGGCAGAAAGCCGCATCCGCGACGTGGACGTCGCCATCGAGACCGCCGACCTGACGCGGAACTCGATCTTGCAGCAGGCCGCCGTGTCCATCCTGGCGCAGGCCAACACGCAGCCGCAGCTCGCGCTGTCGCTGCTGCAAGGCTGACGAGCGGCTCGCGCCGCCGCGCGCCCGGGCCGCAGGTCCGCCGCGTGCCGTCGCCCGCTCGCGCGCACCCGCGCGCCGTCGGTCCAGAGCCTCGAGCGCTCTGCCCTGCCGCTGGCGCCCCAAGTTCATCCGAGCATCCAGCCTTCGCCGGTTCCGAATCACGTGCGGACTGTCCGCAACGGTCGGGATGAAGCCGCGGCGCGAGGCGTGAAGCGGAAGCTTTGGATCTGCATCGCAACGGCTTCAGTCTGACACCAAGGAAACTCTCAACATGGGACTTCGAGTCAATACCAACGTTGCCGCGCTGACGAGTCAGCGCAACTTGGGCGCCGTCACCGGACGGCTCCAAGGCAACTTCGCGCGCCTGTCCTCGGGCTTGCGAATCGCGACGGCGGCGGATGACGCTGCAGGCCTCGGCATCTCCGAGCGCATGCGCGGCCAGATCCGTTCGTACACGGTCGCGAGCCGCAATGCTCAGGACGGCGTGTCGCTCGCGCAGACCGCGGAAGGCGCTCTCCAAGAGGTGAGCAACAACCTGACGCGTATGCGCGAGCTGGCGGTGCAAGCTTCGAACGGCACGCTGACCACGGCGGACCGTCAGACGCTCGACACCGAGTTTCAGGCGCTGATCACGGAGATCGAGCGCGTCGCCGGCGAGACGTCGTTCAACGGCGTGGCGCTGCTCGACGGCGCGAACACGACGGGCCTGGACATCCAGGTCGGCGTGGACTCGGGCGACGTGATCAACGTCGGCCTGGCCGACGCGACGTCCAGCGGCCTGGGCGTCGACACCTCGGCGGTCGACACCGTCGCCAACGCCGGTCTGGCCTTGGCTGCGATCGACAGCGCGATCGACGACATCTCGACGGCTCGCGGCAACCTGGGCGCGTCCCAGAACCGCTTGACCAGCGCGATCGCGTCGATCTTCAACACGCGCGAAAACCTCTCGGCCGCCGAGAGCCGCATTCGCGACGTCGACGTGGCGATCGAAACCGCGGACCTGACGCGTAACTCGATCCTCCAGCAGGCTGCGGTGAGCGTTCTCTCCCAAGCGAACGTTCAGCCCCAGCTCGCCTTGTCGCTGCTCGGCTAATCCCCGCGCAGCCACGCAACGGCCGGGTCCCGTTTCCCCGTCCCCTCCCACGGGGCCCGGCCAAGCCTTTCTCCTTCCTCGGCCCGACGGCTGAGGGGGCCAGATGAAGGGACAGGCACAAGAGCCCTGTCCAGCCGCGCGCTGGACGGGGCTCTTTGCTTTTTTTCGGGAGTTGGCCGTGCAGGACGGCGCCGGTTGGCGCCGCGCAGCGAGTTCGCGGGTCGGCGGACTCGGTGGCCCAGCGGAGCGCACCGAAGCGGAGCTCTGCGAGCTAGCTGGCCGTCGCCCGCGCCGCAGCGCAGGCGCTCCGCCCGATTGCGCTCGCGCTGCTCAGCGCCCGCCGCGTGCGCAGTTCTCCGCGCCGGCCGGAAGTTTCTTCGCGAACGCGCCCAGATTCCGGCCTTCCGAAGGCCGCGCAGGGCCCTTGGGCGCGGGTGCTACGACCTTCGAGCACGGCGGGGCTCAGCCCGCATGTGCGTCGCCATTTAGGAAGTTGGATTTCGTCAAGAAGGCCCGCGGGCGCTCCCGATGTACAGCGCGCCGCAAGGCGTGGGGGGGCAGGGTGAGCGGGGACCGGACGGGCTCCGCGCGCACGAGCCATCTCACTGTTCTCTGTGACCTTTTGGCGCCGGTTCCACTCGCCACGGGCTCGAAGCTCGAGCAAGCGCGTGAGCCGGTGCGAGCCCGGCGGATCCCCTGAGCTGACGCCGTGGGCTCGACCCCAACCCCAAGCAGCGCGTGCCGCGCCGCTCGGACGTGAACGTCGCGCCCCCATGCAGCCGTCCGCCTGGTTCCCTGGCCCTACGGAACCAACCAAGGAAAGAAGAAGATGGGACTTCGCGTCAACACCAACGTCGCTGCGCTGACCAGTCAGCGCAACCTGGGCGCCGTCACCGGCCGCCTCCAGGGCAACTTCGCCCGACTCTCGTCGGGTCTTCGCATCGCCACCGCGGCCGACGACGCCGCGGGTCTGGGGATCTCCGAGCGCATGCGCGGTCAGATCCGCTCCTTCACGGTCGCCAGCCGTAACGCGCAGGACGGCGTATCGCTCGCGCAGACCGCGGAAGGCGCGCTGCAGGAAGTGAGCAACAACCTCACGCGCATGCGCGAGCTGGCGGTGCAGGCCTCGAACGGAACGCTCACGACGGCGGACCGCACGACGCTGGACACCGAGTTCCAGGCGCTGGTCACGGAGATCGAGCGCGTCGCCGCGGAGACGTCCTTCAACGGCGTGAATCTGCTCGACGGCGCCAACACGACGGGCCTGGACATCCAGGTCGGCATCGCCTCGGGCGACACGATCAACGTCAGCCTCGCCAACGCAACCTCGTCGAACCTCGGCATCGACAGCTCGGCGATCGACACGGCTGCGAACGCTGGGTCGGCCTTGGCTGCCATCGACACGGCGATCGACACGGTCACCACGGCGCGCGGTGAGCTGGGCGCGGCCCAGAACCGCCTGACGAGTTCGATCTCGTCGATCCTCAACACGCGCGACAACCTCGCGGCCGCCGAGAGCCGCATCCGCGACGTCGACATCGCCACCGAAACGAGCGACCTGACGCGCAACTCGATCCTGCAGCAGGCCGCGGTGAGCGTGCTGTCGCAGGCCAACGTGCAACCCTCGCTCGCGCTGAGCTTGCTGGGTTGATCGTCTAGAGCACGGCCACCCCCCGGGTCGGTCGGAAGAAGGGCGGCTGGCGGCGTGTGGTAGCGCCCGTCGGCCGAAGTTTCGCGCAGGCCCCGCGCAGGCGGGGCCTGCGCATTTTCGCGTGCGTGGCCTGGAGCGACTCCAGCGCCCGCATGCGCCGCCGGGTGCGGCGCACGCAAGTGTGGGATTCGACTCGGCGCCGCTTCGCGGACCGGCGGCGAGCGTCGCTCCGCACCTTGCCCATGGCCCGATTCCGTCCGGCGGTTTCGGTTGCTCCCTCGCGACGGTGCAACGTACGGTGCGCGCGCAGAACATGGGCGCCGCAAGCAACGAGCTCCACCGACCCAGCCCCGGCTCACGCGCGTTCGCGGCCGTGGCGTGCCTCGCCGCGTGGGGCGTGTTCGCGCTGCTGCTCGTCGCACTCGCGCGCCACCCGCTTCCGTGGCAGCTCTCGCGCGCGTGGGGGCCTGCGCTGGGGCTCGAGTTCGCCCTGCGCGTCGACGGACTGTCGGCGCTGCTGCTGCTGCTCATCACGGGCGTCGGCGCGTGCGTGTTCACCTACGCCGTCGGCTATCTGGCCCACGACGCGCGCCGCACCCGCATCCTCGCGCTGCTCTCCCTGTTCCTGATCGCGATGGCGGGCTGCGTCAGCGCGGACAACGTGCTGCTGCTGTTCCTGTGTTGGGAGGCGACGAGCGTGCTGTCGTTCCTGCTCGTCGGCACGAACTACCAGGACGAGGACGCGCGCAAGTCGGCCCAGCAGGCGCTGTTCATCACCGGCGTGGGCGGACTGTTCCTCTTGGCCGGATTGCTGTTGCTCGTGCAGCTCGGCGGCAGCCACTCGCTGAGCGCCTTGCTCGCCCGAGGTCCCGAGCTGGTCAGCGAGCCGCTCTTCCCCTGGGCCTTCGCCGCGCTGGTCATCGGCTGCATGACCAAGTCCGCGCAGTTCCCGTTCCACTTCTGGCTGCCCAACGCGATGGCCGCGCCGACGCCCGTGTCGGCTTACCTGCACTCGGCCACGATGGTGAAGCTGGGCGTGTACTTGCTCGCGCGGCTGCACGTCGGCTTCGGCGCCTGGCCGGGCTGGGCGCTCACGCTCGTGCCGATCGGCGCGCTGACGGCGACCTGGGCGATGGTGCTGGCCCTGCGCGAGCGCGATCTCAAGCGCATCCTGGCGCGCTCCACCGTCGGCGCGCTGGGCACGCTCGTGATGTTGATCGGGCTGCCCGGAGAAGGCGCGGCGCTCGCCACGGTCGCCTTCCTGCTCGCGCACGCGCTGTACAAGGCGCCGCTGTTCTTCGTCGCGGGCAACGTCGACCACGCGGTGGGAACCCGCATCATCGACCGGCTCGGCGGCCTGCGCGATGTGCTGCCGTTCACGGCGGGCGCGGCGTTGCTCGCCGGCGTGTCGATGGCGGGCGTTCCGCTGTCGTTCGGCTACCTCGCCAAAGACGCCATCAAGGCGGCCAAGTCGGGCAGCGACACGTTGCCTTGGCTCCTCACCGTCGCGCAGTCCAGCCGTCTGGTCGCGGCGCTCTCCGTCGCGGTGGCGGCGGTGGCGGCCGTGCGTGTGTTTTGGAAGCACCCCGGCGTGAACGAGCACTGCGACGCACGCGAGGGCGGCGTGTTCATGGTGTTGCCGCCGCTCGCGCTCGCGTCCGCGGGAATCGTGTTCGGCCTGTTTCCCGGCTTGATCGAGCCGCTGCTCGCGCAGGCGGCCGGGGCGATGCTGCCCGGCGGCGCCGCCGAGCCACTGACGCTCGGCCAGGGAGGCTCCGAAGTGCTCGGCGCCGCGGCGCTCGCGCTGGCCCTGGGCGCGCTGGCCTACTTCGCCTGGGATCCGCTGCACGCCCTGCTCGAGCGGCGGCTGTTCAACGATCGTTTCGCCCTGGCCGGCGTGTACCGCGCGGCGTTGCACGGACTTCCCAGGCTCGCGGCGCTGTGCACACGCTCCGTGCAGCACGGCCGACTGCCCGAGTACCTCGCGCTCGTCGTGGCGCTGGCGATCGTGCCGATCGCCGCGGCGGCGTGGAGCGCGGACAGCGTCGACCTCGGTCCGCTGCCCGCGCCCGAGCTCGCCCACGCCGGGGCCGCCGCGCTCATCGCGGCCGGCGCGCTGTCGGCCTGCTTCGTCACCAGCCGTCTGTTGCTGCTGCTCGCCAGCGGCCTGGTCGGCTACGGCAGCGCGGTCTTGTTCCTCTTCAGCGGCGCGCCCGATCTGGCCTTCACGCAGTTCGTGGTCGAGTCGGTGTTCGTGGTCGTCGTGGCCTCGTCGCTGCTCGCCATGCGGCGCGTCACGCACCTGCGCAGCGTCGTCGAGCCCCGCGTCCGGCCCCTCGCGGCCGTGCTCTCGCTCGCGTTCGGCGCTGCGATCGCCGCACTCGTGCTGTGGGTCGGCGCGCAGCCCTTCGACGCTGCTACGAGCGAGTACTTCAAGGGCGCCGCTCTCCCGCAGGCGCACGGTCGCAACGTGGTGAACGTCGTGATCGTGGACTTCCGCGGGCTCGACACGCTCGGCGAGAGCGCGGTCGTGCTGTTCTCGTTCCTCGCGGCGCTGCCGCTGCTCCAGGCGCTGCGCGGCGCGCGTGGGAGGACCCAGGCGTGAAGTTCGCGGGCGATGTGCTGCTGCGCAACGTGTGCAGCCGGGTGTACGTGCTGGCGCTGCTCGCCTCCGTGTGGATCCTGCTGCGCGGCCACAACGAACCGGGCGGCGGCTTCATCGGCGGACTCGTCGCCGCTGCGGCGTCGATCGCGCTGGCCATGGCCTTCGGCGTCCAACTCGCGGCGCGGCGTTTCCCGTTCCGCGCGCCGGTGCGCTGCGGGGTCTTGGGCGTACTGATCACGGTCGCCAGCGGCGCGCCGGCGCTGTGGCGCGGCGAGGCGTACCTGACCCATCCCTGGTCGAAGCTCGAGTTCGGTCCGTTCGCGCTCGACGTGTCCAGCGTGCTGGTCTTCGACCTGGGCGTCTATCTGTGCGTCTGGGGCGCGCTCGGCGGGCTCGCACTCGAGCTGCTCGACCTCGACGCGCCGAGCGACGCCGCGAGCGACGCCGCGAGCTGCGCTCCGCACGATGCGTCGGAGGACCAGCCGTGATGCTCGCGGTTGCTCTGGCGCTCGCCGTCACCTGCGCGGCCGGCGCGTACCTGGCGACGTCGCGCGACGTGCTGCGTGCGGTGATCGGCTTGTCGCTGCTCGGCAGCGCCGTCAACCTCGTGCTGCTCGCGGCCGGACGCCTGGCGTCGAGCGCGCCGCCGATCCTCGTCGAGGGTCAGAGTGAGTTCGGCGCGGTCGCCAATCCTCTGCCGCAGGCGCTGGTGCTCACCGCGATCGTGATCGGATTCGCGTTGACGTGCTTCACGCTCGTGCTCGTGCTGCGCCTGATCCAGTTGGCGCGGGTGGACGACGCGCTGCACTTGCGCCTCGCGGAACCGCTCGCGTTGGACCCCGTCAAGCCGCCCGTTGAGCCGGACGAACTCGGCGAGCCGCGGGACGGCGCCGCGGCGCAGCGCGCGGAGGGTGAGCGGTGCTAGCGCTCGCGCCGTTGCTCGTGCCGCTCGTGACGGCTCTTCTCACCGCGCTCGCGGCCTCGCGCCCGCGTGCGCAGCGCGCGTTGAGCTTCGCCGGGTCGTTCACCTTCCTCGCGGCGGCGGCGCTGCTGCTCGAGCGCGTCCACGCTGGCCAGACGCTGCGCATCGCCTTCGGCGGCTGGCCGGCTGAGCACGGCATCGTCTTCGCCGTCGACCGCCTCGGCGGACTGATGGTGTTCGTGACGGCGCTGATGGGCTTGGCCACGTTGCTGTACGCCGAGAGCGACGTCGACGCGCCGCGGCGAGCGCCGTACCTCGCACCGCTGGTGCACGGGCTGCTCGCCGGCGTCGCGGCGTCGTTCGCCACCGCGGACCTGTTCAATCTGTACGTGTGGTTCGAGCTGATGCTCGTGTGCGCTGCGGGCCTGCTCGTGCTCGGCGGGCGTCTGCGTCAGTTGGACGGCGCGCTCAAGTACCTCGCGCTCAACCTGCTCGGCACGTTGCTGCTCTTGGTCGGCGTCGGGATGGTCTACGGGCTCACCGGGCGCCTCGCCTTCGACGAACTGCGCTCGGCCAGCGAGCACGTCGCGGTCGGTCCGCTGAGCGCCGCCTTCGGTCTACGCGTGTTCGCCTTGGTGCTCAAATCCGGCGCGTTTCCGCTGTTCTCCTGGTTGCCCGCGGGCTACCCGACGCTCCCCGCGCCCTTGCTCGCCCTGTTCGCGGGCCTGCTCACGAAGGTCGGCGCGTACGCGATCCTGCGCCTGGCTGCGGACGTGATCCCACGCGCGCCGACGCTCTACGACGGCGCGTTCGCGACGGCGCTGGGTTGGATCGCCGCGGCGACGATGCTCACCGGAGTGCTCGGCGCGGCCTACCACTGGGACCTGCGCCGCATCCTGGCCTTCCACATCGTGAGCCAGATCGGCTACATCCTGCTCGCGATCGCGCTCGGGACGACGGCCGGCGCGTCCGCGGCGATCTTCTACACGGTCCATCACATCGTCGTGAAGGCGAACCTGTTCCTCATCGCGGGTTTGATCGCGAGCACGACGGGCAGCTACGACCTGCGGCGCTCGGGCGGCGTGCTCGCGGCGCGGCCGTGGCTCGCAGCTCTGTTCGCCGTGCCGGCGCTGTCGCTCGTGGGCATCCCGCCGTTCTCGGGCTTCTGGGCGAAGTGGCTCGTGCTGCGCGAGAGCTTCGCGCTCGGGCGCTACGCCTGGGCCGTTGTGGCGCTGCTCGTGAGCGCGCTCACGCTGTACTCGGTGGCCAAGGTCTGGCTCGAAGCGTTCTGGAAGCCCCGACCCGAGCAACTCGAATCCAACGCGAGTGCGCAGCCGCGCGCGGCGCGTCCGGCGCTGGCGGCCTGCGCGTTGCTCGGTTTGGTGACGCTCGCGCTCAGCTTCGCTCCGCAGACCCTGGCCGAGTTCGCGGACGCGGCCGCGTCGGCGCTGCGCGCTGGAGGCACGCCGTGATCGGCCGCTGGCTGCTGCGGGCGCGCGCCGTGCTCGTGCTGTTCGTGCGCTTCGCCATCGCCGTGGTCGTCTCCGGCGTGACGACCCTGCGCATCATCCTCTCCGAGCAACCCGGCGCGCGCGCCTGCTTCGTGCGCGTCCAGTTCGCTCCGCTTTCGGAGACCGGCGTCACGTTGCTCGGCGCGCTCGTCACGCTCACGCCGGGCGCGACCGCGATCGACATCGACCTGCAGCGTCGCGAACTGACCTTGCACTTGCTCGACGGTTCGGATCCGCAGGCTGTCGCCGCGCAGATCCGCCGCGACTTCGAGCCGCACCTCGTCACCCTGTTCGGGAGCTCCGCGCCGTGATCGCACCCTGGTTGCTCGCGGCGCTGCTCGCGCTGATCCTCGCCGCTGTGGCGCTCGCCTTCGCGCGCGTGCTGCGCGGGCCGACGCAGTCCGATCGCGTGGTCGCGCTGGATGTGGTTTTCGCCGGCGGCATCGCGCTGTGCGTGGTCGCTGCACTGGCCGCGCAGCGCACGGTCTACCTCGACGTCGCGCTCGGTCTGGCGCTGGTCGGGTTCGTGGGAACGCTCGGCTGGGCGCGGCTGGTCCAACGTTCGCCGCGCGACGCAGGAGAACGCCGATGAGCCTCGCCTCGCTGCTCGCCGCGGGGCTGTTGCTCGCGGCCGCGTTCGTGCTGCTGGTCGCCGCGGTCGGCCTGTGGAAACTGCCCGATGCGCTCGCGCGCCAGCACGCGGGGACCAAGGCGGCGACGCTCGCCCTCTCGGCGCTCGCCGTGGGCGCCGCGCTCGCGGCGTGGGACAGCGCCTGGACCGTTCGACTGTTGGCGTTGCTCGGGCTGCTTGTTGCGACGCTGCCAGCTGCGTCGCACGCGCTCGCGCGGGCGGCGGTGCGCGAGAACGTCGCGCCGCAGGAACTCGAGCGCGCCAAGCGCCTGTGAGCGGGCCGGCCCGGCCCACGCCGCGGCGGGAAAGTTTTTCCGCGCGACGTGCGGCACGTGGGCCGCGCAAGCGCGCAAGTTCGGGCTAACCCCGCGTCCGGGATGCGCCGATAACCCGCCTGCAGCTCTCCGCCGAGAGCGCCTTCACGAGTCGCAACATGGCGTCACAGATCAGCATCGGAGGACTGGGCAGCGGCCTGGACACCAACGCCATCATCAGCGCGTTGCTCCAGGTCGAGCGCATTCCCATCGAGCAGCTCGAGGCCCGCAAGAGCAGCGAGCAGAAGAAGATCGACCTGATCGGCACGTTCCGCGGGCTGGTCGATGGCCTGCGCAACAAGGCGAACAGCTTGGGCACGTTGAGCGGCCTGCTCTCGTACAAGGTCACGGCCAGCGAGCAGGGCATCGCCAACTTCAGCGCCAGCGGCGCCGCCGTGGCGGGCACGCACACGCTCGAGGTCCAGTCGCTCGCGACGACCGATCGTTGGGCCTTCAACGGCGTGACCGACCCGACCACGGACCTGGGGACGGTCGACGGGCAGACGGTGAGCTTCACCTACGACGGCCAGAACTACAGCGTGGCCCTCGACGCCGCGGATTCCTCGCTCAACGAGATCGCCTCGGCCATCAACACGGCCGCCGACGACAAGGTGCGCGCGAGCGTGGTCAACACGGGCACCACGGCCGCGCCGAGTTGGCAGCTGGTCCTGACGGCCGAGGACACCGGCGCCGACTTCCGCATCAGCAACCTGACCAGCACGGTCGCTGGCCTGACGATCAACGGCGCGGGTCCCAACGGGCAGGGTGTCGCCCAAAGCGTCAACAACCTGACCGTCGGAACCAACGCGGTGGCCGTGATCGACGGCCTGACGGTGCAGCGCACGACCAACGACTTCAGCGACGTGATCGCCGGCGTGTCGATCTCGCTGCTCGACGCCCAGCCGGGCACGAGCGTGCAGTTCACCGTCGAGAGCGACAAGTCGGCCGTGAAGGGCAAGATCAAGGAGTTCGTCGACGCCTACAACGAGGTCGTCAAGTTCATCTCCAAGCAGAACAAGTACGACGAGGAGAAGGGCGCCGGCGGTCCGCTGTTCGGCGACAACGCGCTGAACACGATCCAGCGCACGCTGCGCACGCAGCTGTTCGGACAGAGCGCGGCGCAGGTGGCGGCCGACCCCTCGGGCTACGGCAGCTTGCGTCTGCTCGGCGTCGAGCAGCAGGCCGACGGCACGCTCAAGATCAACGACACGAAGATGAACGAGAAGATGGACGCGGACCTCGACGCGTTCGCCGACTTCTTCGTCGACCGCGATGGCTTCGACAACAACGGCGCGGCGATCGGCACCGACCGTTACTACTACGACGTCACGCCCGACACCGGCTTCGGCGACGACCTGGCGCGCGCGCTCGACGCCGTCGTGCGCAGCTACGGCAACACGTCGGGTCAGTTCACCAAGGGCCTGTTCGACTCCCGCGTCGACTCGCTCAAGGCCAACATCAAGACCTACGACTCGCGCATCGAGCAGCGCGAGACGCGGCTGGAAAAGATGGAAGCGCAGCTCGTGGCGCGCTTCGCCTCGCTCGAATCGCTCATGGCTCGCCTGCAGAGCCAGAGCGCGTACCTCAACCGTTGAACGTCCCCCCGAGCCCGCCCACCCGATGAATCCGCGCGACGCCGCTTCGGCTTACCGAGAGTCTTCGATCGAGAACGCCCCGCCGATCAAGGTGGTGCGCATGCTCTACCAAGGCGCGCTGCGCTTCCTCGAGCGCGCCGAGGCGCAGAGCGTCGACCCGGCGAGCGCGCAGTACCTCTACTTGCTCGCGCGCAGCGAGGCGATCGTCGCCGAATTGCGGCTCGCGCTCGATCCCAAACACGCCCCGCAGATCGCGGAGAACCTCGAGCAGCTGTACCTGTTCTGCGAGGAGCGCCTGCGCGACGCGGGGATCCAGAAGTCCAAGGCTGCGCTGCCCGAAGTGCGCAAGGTGCTGAGCGACTTGCTCGACGCCTGGCAACGCGTCGAAGTGAGCACACGTTGACGACCCAGCAGGCCGCCGAACGTTGCGAGCGTCAGCTCGCGGCGCTGCTCGACGAGTTGGCGCGACCGTCCCTCGACGGCGCGGCGCTCCACGCGCGCACGCAGTCCTGCGCCGACGCGTTCGACGCGCTGCAGGCCGCGGGCGTGCTCGGCGAAGCGGAGCTCTCGCGCCTGCGCGCGCTCCTGGTACAGGCGCTCGCGCTCACGCAGAGCGAGCTGGTGGCCACGGGCCTCAAGCTGCGCGCTGCGCGGTCCGCGCTGCGCACCGCGCGCCTGGCGACGCCCCAGGCCGATCCTGTCGGCGATTGGTGCGACGTCGCCGGCTGAGCTCCGCGCTGCGCGCGCTCGCGCCGCCTGCCTGCCGGAGCGCTCGGTCCGCCCGCACGACGCCAAAAAGAAAGGCGCCGGCAAACCTCAGGATGGTCGCCGGCGCCCGAGCAACAGGAGATTGGAGTCCGTCCGCCGCGTCGGGGTGCAGCCAACGCGGTGAGCAGCCTCTGGTGACAGTTGTCGCACCAACGGCCAAGGGCGCCACGGGGGCGGGCAGAAAATCGCATCTGCGGATGACGCCGCCGTCAGAATCGCGCTCCGCGGGCCGCTGCGCCGGCCCCAGGGCCCGCGCTGCGCGCGCCCGCAGCTCGCCAGAGCGTCCGTCGACGCCGTCGTAACCTGCTTGCTACGCGTGGTTTCGGGCGGTTCGGGCGACGCCCTGTCCGCGCGCTGGGCGCGGCGCCCGCGCCCACCGACCAGCGCCCAGGGCCCAGGGCGTCCGCGGACTCGCGCTGCGCGCCGGAACGGGCCGGCGGTGCTGGCCCAGCCGCCGGCTCGAGCGCCCGGCCCACGTCGGCGGTCAGGCCGCCTGCGTCACGCGGTTGCGGCCCGCGTGTTTCGAGGCGTACAGCGCCGCGTCGGCACGGGCGATCAAGGCGAGCGCGGTCTCCGGCGCCGTCCACTGCGCGGCGCCCATCGAGATCGACACGGGCAAACCCTTGTACGTCTCGCGCTGGCTGACGCCGTAGTCGTACACGCGCTCGCGCAGATCCTCGGCGACGCCCAGCGCGTCCTTCATCGCGCAGTTGGGGAGCAGCACGACGAACTCCTCGCCGCCGTAGCGCGCGACGAGGTCGCCCTTGCGCACGTGCGCCGAGAGCACCTTCACGAGGTCCTGCAGCAATCGGTCTCCGACCTGGTGGCCCATCGTGTCGTTGAACTTCTTGAAGTGGTCCAAGTCCATGATGAGCAGCGAGAACGGCATGCGCGTGCGCGCCGACTGCGTGATGGTGTACTCGAGCCGATCCATCAGGCGCCGGCGTGTGGCCGCGCCGGTGAGCGGGTCGAGCGTCGCCATGCGTTCCTTCTCCTTGGCGAGCTCCTCGTGCCGCAAGAGCAGCGTGAGTTGTTCGGCGATGATGCCCAGGCAACGTTCCTCGCCCTCCACGGGCGCGCGTCCCACACGTCCCCGGTCGCCGACGAGCAGCAAGCGCTTGCCGGGCGTGAGTTCGCGCAGCGGCGCCACCACGGCGCTCGAAACGCCCGTGAGCTCCAGCACGAACTGGTGCGCGCGCTCGGCGTCGTTGCGCGTGACGATCGTCGGTTCGCTGAGGTACGCGCGGTCGGTGGGGAAGGGCAGCCAGACGCCCTCGCTCACCTTCGCCTGGCCGCTCGCGGCGACCGAGTAGCGCACTTCGAGCTTCGCCGCGGCGCTGTCGACCTCCATGGCGCACATGCGCGAGAAGTCCATGCTCGTCATGGCCTGGTACATCACGCCCGGAATCGGATCGCCGTCGCCGAGGCGGTTGAGGCCGTAGTTGAGCACGTGGTTGACGGCCACTTCCGCGCGCAGGCGGTGCTCGGCGACGAACAGCCGCTCACGCAGTTCGTCCTGCGTGCGGCGCATGCTCTCGAAGCCCTGCTTGGCCGTTCGTGCGAGCGGACGCGAGATCTCAGAGGCGGCTCCGACGGCGCTGCGCGCGCGGGCGATGAGTGTGTCGCGGTCGACCTGTGCGAGCAGCGCCACGACGTCCGCCGGCGCTTCGCCCAGGCGCACGCCGCCGAACAGCGGGAAACCCGAGGAGTGCGCGACGAACAGGCCGGCCCGCGCGAGCGAGGCGAGCTCGGTGTCCGAGCCCGCGTCGCGCAAGCGCTCGAGCTGCTCCGGAGTGCGGTAGGTCGCTGTGACGACGTCGCACAACTGCACCGGCAGGCTCCAGCTCTCGGCGATCACGACGGCGAGCGTCTCGTGGTCGACACCCAGCGCCTGGCGTTCGACTTCGACTGCGCGTGAGAGGTCTTGACCCGCAAGTCGCGCGCGCAGCTCCGGCAGGTGGTCGTCGAACAGATCCCACAGCGCGAGCGAGCCCATCGAGGACAGCAGCCCGGCGGCGTACGCCACCTCGGGCTCGTCGTAGCCGGTTGCGATGGCCAACTCCTGGGCGGCGGCGGCTGCGGCGACGGAGTGTTTGCGCGACGAGAGCGAGCACACCGCGCCGTCGTCAGCTTCGAAGATGTGCACGGCGCCGCGCAGCTCGGCGCGCAGCGCCAGTTCGCGCAGGCCGTCGATGCCCAGCGCGTGCACGGCGTTGGGAATGTGCAGCGCGTGGCGGCGCTTGAGTTGCTCGGGCGGCAAGCGGCGCAGCACCTCCACGGCGAGCCCCGGGTCGGTGCGGACCAGGTCCACGATCTCGTGCAACGCCGGACGCTCGGACAGGGTGATTTCGAGCAGGCGCACAACCGTGTCGGGCGGCGAAGAGAGCGCGCGCAGGCGCTGGAGCGCGATCTGGGCTCGGTGGACGCTGTGCAAGGCAGGCTCCGTCAAGGTGGGGGGGCAGCAGGTGCATGGACGCTCGGCGGCGAACCCACTCGAGGCAGGTTCGAGCCGTGCGAACTTCGCCGTAGGCAAGCGCGGCGCCGCTCCACTTCGGCCAACGCGGCCACGAGACGTGAGCGCGCCGGGCCCGGGATCGGGAAACCCCGCCGGTGTCGCCTTTGCCGACACAAGCTCCGTGTCGCTTTCTCCGACAGGGAGGGCGGACCACCCCGGTTCCCATGCCCATGCCGATCCACCTCCTCGCGAGCGCCGTGCTCCAACTCGCCGCAGCCGTCCCCGAAGGCGCTGCGCCCGCCGTCAGCGCTGGTACGCAGGGTCCCGACATGACCCGCTACATGCTGGTCTGCGCGGGCCTGCTCGTGGCCATCGTCGGCGTCGCGGCGCTGATCCGGCGCACGCTCGGCAGCGCGCTCTCCAAACGCGCGGCCGCCCGCAACTTGCAGGTCATGGACGTGCTCCCGCTCGGCGGGAAACAACGCCTGGCGGTGGTGCGCTGCTACGACCGCACCTTCCTGCTCGGCCTGGGTGAGAAGGAACTGACCTCGATCAGCGAACTCGACGCCGTGATCGCGCCGCAGCGCGAAGCCGCGCCGTCGCGCGCCGACCTCAAGGCCTTCTCGAGCGTGCTCGAGCGCCTCGCGCCGAGCGCGCTCAAGTCGCCGACCCCGACGCCGTCGTTGCGCAAGGAAGGGATCCTGGGATGAACACGCTGCGCGACCTCATGCGAGCTTGGCTGGCGCTGTTCGCCGTGGCGCTGCTCGCGCTGGGCGCCAGTGCGCAAGCGCCGATCCCGGCGACGGCCCCGGTCACCCCGGCGGTCTTCGGGCCGCCCGCGCCGCCCTTGCCGCTCATCGGCGAGCTGTCGGACGAACTCACGCGCGTCGGCGAGGACACGATCGACGAGGCGCGCATGTCGACCGCGGTCGAGATCGCCGTGCTGCTCACGGTGCTCTCGCTGCTGCCGGCGATCCTGATCACCATCACGAGCTTCACGCGCATCGTGATCGTGATGAGCTTCGTGCGCCGCGCGCTCTCGACCAACGAACTGCCGCCCAACCCGGTGATCATCGGGCTCGCGCTGTTCCTGACGACCTTCATCATGGCGCCGGTCGCCGAACGCGCCTACGAACGCGCGTGGGTCCCGTACCAAGCCGGCGAGATCGGCATGAAGCCCGCGGGCGAAGCGGCCTGGGCTGAATTGCGCGGCTTCTTGGTGGCGAACACGCGCCAGAGCGAGCTCGAGCTGTTCGCCGACCTCGCCAAGTTGCCCGAGGCCGAGCGCGACATCGCCGCGCTGCCGCTGCGCGTCGTCGTTCCCGCCTTCGTGACGAGCGAACTCAAGACGGCCTTCCAGATGGGCTTCCTGCTGTTCCTGCCGTTCCTCGTGATCGACCTCGTGATCGCCAGCGTGCTGCTCTCGATGGGCATGTTCATGTTGCCGCCGGTGATGATCTCGACGCCGTTCAAGATCCTGATCTTCGTGCTCGTCGACGGCTGGCACCTGCTGTGCGAGTCGCTCGTGAGCTCGTTCGTCGTCAACTGAGCGCGCCGTGAACGACCTCGATCTGCAAGTCGCCGAGTTCGCGCGCGAGATGCTCGTGACCTCGCTCCTCCTGGCCGGGCCTGTGTTGATCGTGGGCCTGATCGTCGGCGTCGGCGTGAGCGTGTTCCAAGCGCTCACCAGCGTCCAGGAACAAACGCTCTCGCTCGTTCCGAAGATGCTCGCGGTCCTCGGCGTCGCGTTGCTGCTGCTCGTCCCCGCGCTCGGAATCCTGCGCGACTACACGCTGCGCGTGTTCGCGCAACTGGTCTCCTTCGGACTGTCCTGACGCGCCATGCTCGCCGACGGAACCCTCGCCGCGTTCGGTCTGTTCCTGGTGCGCACCAGCGCGCTGGTGCTGGCCACGCCGTTCATCGGCGCGGACTCGGTGTTCGGCGGCGTCAAGGTCGCGTTGATCGCTTCGCTGGCGCTGATCAGCTTCACCACCTGGGGCGAGCCGCTGCCCCAGGCGCAGGCGCCGCTCGCCTTCGCGATGCTCGCCCTGCGCGAAGTGCTCATCGGACTGTCGCTCGCGCTCGTGCTGCAGTCGGCGCTGCTGGCGATCCGCGTCGCGGGCGAAATGATCGGACAGGAGATGGCGTTCAACATGGCGAACGTCGTCGACCCGGCCTCGGGCTTGAGCACGCCGCTGGTCACGCAGCTCTACGAGGCGATGTTCATGCTCGGCCTGCTGGCCGTCGACGGGCACCACCTCGTGTTGCAGGCGCTCGGCTCTTCGTTCGAACGCGCCCCGGTCGGCGCGCTGCTGATCGAGGCCGACCTGCCGACGCTCGTCGTGGCGCAGCTCACGCAGATGTTCGCCGCTGGAGTGACCTTCGCGGCGCCCGTGCTCGTGCTGCTCATGCTCTCGTCGCTCGTGATGGGGCTGCTCGCGCGCATGGTGCCGCAGATGAACGTGCTCGAGGTCGGCTTCACCTTGCGCATCGTCGTCGGCCTGGTCGCGATGACGCTCTTTTCGCCGCTGATCGCGCCGGCGCTCGAAGTGCTCTTCAAGGGCGTCGACGAAGGCCTCGAAACCATGCTCCTCAACCTCGGAGGCTGAGCCGTGGCCGATCAAGACGACGACGCCGAAGACAAAACCGAGGATGCGACTCCACGCAGGCAGGAGGAGGCGCGCGAGAAGGGCCAGGTGGCCTACTCGGGCGAGCTCCTGTCGGCCGTGGTGCTGATCGGTTGGACCGGCGCGATGCTGTTCGCCGGCGGCAAGCTCATCGGCGCGCTGGCGGGCGTCGTGCAGTCGGTCGTCCAAGACGCCGGTGTACGCAGCCTCGCCGATCTCTCGCCGCAAGACGTGTCGGCGCTGCTCACGGGACTCGCCAGCGAGGCCTTCGGTCCGGCTCTCGTGCTGATGCTGCTCTCGCTCGCGCTCGCCGCGCTGATCGGCTACAGCCAGGTCGGCTTCGTGATCGCGACCAAGGCGCTGGAGATGGAGCTCTCCAAGCTCGACCCGGCCAGCGGGATGAAGAAGCTGTTCAGCATGCGCGCGGTGATGCGCACCGCGATGTCGCTGGTCAAGACGCTGGTCATCGCAGGCGTCACCGCGTGGATGGCGTGGCTGCAGCTGGACGACATCGTCTCGCTCGTCGCGCTCGAGATCGGCCCCGCGCTCGCGGGCCTGGGCAAGATCGTGCTCAAGTGCGTGAGCGCGACGCTCGCGGCGATCCTCGCCATCGGCGCCATCGACTACTTCTTCCAGCGCCGGCAGTTCGAGAAGGAGCTGCGCATGTCGAAGAAGGAGATCAAGGAAGAGGCGCGCCAGTCGGAAGGCGATCCGCACGTGAAGGGCCGCATCCGGCGCGTGCAGCGCGAGATGGCGCAGCGCCGCATGATGGCCGACGTTCCCAAGGCGACGGTGGTCATCACCAACCCGACGCACTACGCGGTGGCGCTGCGCTACGACCGCGACGCGGCGGCGGATCAACGCGGCGCGCCGAAGGTCGTCGCCAAGGGCGTGGACCACGTCGCGCAGCGCATCAAGGAATTGGCGCGCGAGTCGGGCGTGATCGTCTACGAGAACGCGCCGCTGGCGCGCACGCTGCACGCGCGTTGCGAGATCGGCGACGACGTGCCCGTCGAGCTGTACCAGGCCGTGGCCGAAGTGCTCGCGTACGTCTTCGAAGTCCAAAAGGGCGCAAGGGCGCGCGCGCTTCCCGGCCGCAACGCCGCGGCGCTCGCGTAGAGGTGACGCATGGCTGAGAGCAACGCACAACCGATCGCGCAGGTGGGCCAACTCATGCGCCGTTACGCCGACTGGGTGGTCGGCGTCGGCGTGCTGGGGCTGATCGTCACGCTGGTGTCGCCGCTCCCGCCGCTGCTGCTCGACGCGCTGCTCGCGCTCAACCTCGCGTCGTCGCTGCTGCTGCTGCTCTTGTCGATGAACTCGTCGCGCGCGGCCGAGTTGTCGGTGTTCCCGACCTTGCTGCTGTTCTCGACCTTGTTCCGTCTGGGCCTCAACGTCGCGAGCACGCGCCTGATCCTCTCGGGCGAAGACGCCGGCGACATCATCGAGGCTTTCGGTGAGTACGTGTGCGGCTCGAACCTCACGGTTGGGATCATCGTGTTCTTGATCCTGGTCGTGATCCAGTTCGTGGTGATCACCAAGGGCTCCACGCGCATCAGCGAAGTAGCCGCGCGTTTCGTGCTCGATGCGATGCCCGGCAAGCAGATGGCGATCGACGCCGACCTCAACAGCGGCCTGATCGACGCCGACGAGGCGCGCCGCCGCCGCGCGCAGGTCGCGACCGAAGCCGAGTTCTACGGGGCCATGGACGGCGCCTCGAAGTTCGTGCGCGGCGACGCGGTCGCCGGCTTGATCATCACCGCGCTGAACCTGCTCGGCGGCGTCACGATCGCGATGGTGAACGGGGCCACGCTGGCCGAAGCGGGCGTGCGCTACTCGATGCTCTCGATCGGCGACGGTTTGGTGAGCCAGATCCCCGCGCTGCTCGTGTCGACCGCGTCGGGCGTGCTCGTGACCAAGGCCTCGAGCGAAGCGAGCCTGGGCATGCAGATGATGGCGCAGCTCGGCGGCCGGCCGCGCGCGACGCTGATCTCGGCCGGGATGTTGTTCGTGATCGGGCTGCTGCCCGGTCTGCCGAAGATCCCGTTCTTCCTGCTCGCGACCATGTTGCTCATCGCCTGGCGCGCGACGCGCAACGTGCGGTCGTCCGACGAGCTCCTCGCCGAGCCCAAGCCGGTCGCCGCGGCCGCGTCCGCCGCGCCGACGACGCCCAGCGCCGAACAGGAGAGCGAGGCCGCGCTCGAGTTGCTCAAGGTCGACCGCATCGCGCTCGAGATCGGGTACCGACTGATTCCGCTCGTCCAGGACTCGCGTGGACAGGGCATTCTCGAGCACATTTCGCAGCTGCGCCGGCGTTTCGCGTCGCGCGAGGGCGTCGTGCTCCCGCCGGTGCGCATCAAGGACAACATCAAGCTCGCGCCCAACTCCTACCGCGTGCTGCTCGGCGGCCAGGAGATCGCGCGCGGCGAGATCGAACCGGGCCAGATGCTCGCGATGGACTCCGGCGCGACCAACGGCAAGGTGCGCGGCAAGCCCACGACGGATCCCGCGTTCGGGCTGCCGGCGCTGTGGATCGCCGAGAGCGCGCGCGACGAGGCCGAACTGCTCGGCTACACGGTCGTCGATCCGGTCAGCGTGCTCGTCACGCACTTGACCGAGGTGTTGCGCGGCGCGCTGGGCGACGTGCTCACCCGCGACGACGTCAAGGAACTCGTCGAGAACGCCAAGAAGGTCTCGCCGGCCGTGGTCGAAGAGCTGATCCCCGCGCGCATCGGCTTCGGCGAGGTGCAGGCCGTGGTGCGCAACCTGCTCCGCGAAGGCGTCTCGGTGCGCAACATGCCTGCGATCCTCGAAGTCATCGCCGACAACGTCGGACGCACGAAGGACCCCGACGCCTTGACCGAGCTCGTGCGCCAGCGGCTGGGTCGCGCGCTGTGCGAGTCGCACGCCGACGCCGGCGGCGTGGTGCACGTCGTGACGCTCGATCCGCGCATCGAAGCGCGCCTGGCGAGCGCCGTCGGCGGCGCCGCGGATCCCGAGAGCCAACCCGTGAGCCCTGCGTACCTGCAGCGCCTGGTGGAGCGCATCGCCGAACAACTCGCCCAGGGCGCCAAGACCGGCGCCGACGTCGTGCTGCTCGCGCGTTCGAGCGTGCGGCGCTTCCTCGGCGAGCTCGTGCGGGCGTCGCTCCCCAAGGTCAGCGTGCTCTCGTACCAGGAAGTCACGCCCGCCAAGGCGCTCAACACCGTCGCCACCGTGCGTTTGGAGGACTGATCCAGCATGCAGATCCACCGCGTGAGAGGTCGTGACCTGCGGGACGCGCTGCGTCGCGCCGGCGAACAGTTCGGCGCCGCTGCGCTGCTCCTGTCGCACGAGGTGCTGCCCGACGGCGACGTGATGGTCGCGGTCGCCGATCCCGCGCGCACGCTGGCGACGCGCGGCGAGCCCGCCAAGCCTGCGCGTTCGACGGGCTTGGACGACGTGGAGCGCGCGCTCGTGCGCAGCGGCTGCTCGCGCGAGTGGATCGACGCGGCGCTCGCGCACGTCGAGCAGAGCGGCGCGCGCGGCGCGTACGCGCTCGACGCCGCGGCGGCGTGGGTCGGCGGTCGCGTCGCGGTCGCCCCCAGCCCGCGTCTGCCCGCGCGCGATGCCGCCACGAACAACCAGCCCTGCGTGCTCGCCTTCGTCGGGCCGACGGGCGTGGGCAAGACCACCACGTTGGCGAAGATCGCCTCGCGCATGGCGCGCGTCGGCCGCCGCGTGTCGCTGGTGAGCATGGACACGCAACGTCCGGGCGCCGTCGAACAACTCGCGGCGCACGCACAGGCCATGCAGGCGCCGCTGCAAGTCGCGGCGAACGGCGCCGAGCTCGCGCGCATCCTGGCGCTGAGCGGCGGACGCGACTGCGTGTTGATCGACACGACGGGCCGCTCGCCGCGCGATGCGCAGGCGCTCGCCGAACTGACCAGTTCGCTCGCGCAGACGCGCGCGAGTTTGTCCACGTACCTCGTGCTCTCCGCCGGCGCGAGCGCGGCCGCGCTCGCCGAGGCGCAGCGTGGTTTCGCGCCCACCAAACCCGACGCCTGGATCGTCACCAAGCTCGACGAGACGCGCGCGCCGGCGCCGGTGCTCGAAGCCGCAGCGCGCGCCAAGGCGCCGCTCGCGTTCCTGTGCGACGGCCCCGACATCGACGCGCATCTCGAGCGCGCCAGCGCCGAGCGCTTCGCCGACCTGTTCCTGCGCGGGAGGCTCGCGTGAGCGCGCCGTTGCTCCTGATCGCAAGCGGCAAGGGCGGCGTGGGCAAGACCACGCTCGCCACCAACCTCGCCGCGCGGCTCGCGACGCAGGGCCTGCGCGTTCTGCTGGTCGATCTCGATCTGGGCCTGGCGAACGTCGACGTGATGCTGCGCCTCGCGCCGCGCGCGACGAGCGAAGACGCGCTGTCCGCGCAGCGGCCGTTGCGCGAGTGCATCACCAGCGCGTCGGGCTTCGACGTGCTCGCGGCGGCGAGCGGCGTCGCCGAGCTCGCCGATCTCGAGCGCCCGCGGCTGGAGAGCTTCGTCGAACAACTGGGCGAGCTGGCCGGGGACTACGACGTCGTGCTCGGCGACGGAGCCGCGGGCCTGGGCCGTGACGTGCTCACCTTCGCGGCGCGCGCGAGCTTGGTGTGGATCGTCACCACGCCCGACCCCGCGGCGCTCAGCGACGCGTACGGCTTGCTCAAGGCGCTCGACCACGACGCGCGTCGGCGGGACAGCGAACTCGCCACGCCGGAGCTCGTGCTCAACTGCGTGAGCGGCGTCGACGAAGCGCGCGAACTGGCGAACAAGCTCGCGGCGGTCGCGGAGCGTTTCCTCGCACGTGCGCCGCGGCTGGCCGGTTGGCTGCCGCGCAGCACGCGTGTGCAGCAGGCCTGTCGGCGCCAGACGCTCTTCGCGTC
>ERZ1066135.431-NODE-431-length-23144-cov-5.909957_pt1 | contig 23144 bp, 25 predicted proteins | sample MGYA00382782_ERZ1066135 | MGnify/ENA primary metagenome ERZ1066135 (study PRJEB33369, sample SAMEA5778365) | biofilm metagenome | biome: Industrial cooling water; feature: Water cooling tower basin; material: Biofilm | place: United Arab Emirates | collected... | reverse complement strand
GGAGGATCGTCGAGGCCGGAACGCGTACGCTTCCGGTGATCTTCGTGCTTTTCCTGCCGATCCTTTTCGGCCTCTCGCAGCTTTACGAATGGACGCACCTGCCGCCGGACGATTACGCGATGAAGCACCGCGGGTGGTTCATGACGACCGAGAGCTGGATACTTCGGTCGGTCATCTACTTCATCTTCTTCGGCGTGATGGTCTATCTGCTAAACAAGTGGTCGGCCGCACAGGACGCAGCGAAGGACCATGAAGAAGCGGCGAAGTGGCTCGGCCGGGCAACGGCATTCTCGGGCCCGACGATGGTCATTTACGTGCTTGTCGTCACCTTCGCGACCGTCGATTGGATGATGATGCTCGAACCGCACTGGTTTTCGACCATCTGGGGTTTCCTTTTCGTGGCCGGCTGGGGTCTCGCGACGTTCAGCTTTGGCGTTGTCCTGCTCGCCTTTATGTCGGACAAGGCTCCGATGAACAGAGTGCTCGGCAAGCGGCATTTCCACGACCTCGGCAAGCTGATGCTCGCGCTGACGATGGTCTGGGCCTATTTCAACTTCTCGCAGTTCCTGATCATCTGGTCAGGCAACATCCCGGAAGAAACGGGATGGTACATCTTCCGGCTCGATGGCGGCTGGCAATGGATAGCCGGGGCGTTGCTCCTTTTCCACTTTGCATTTCCGTTCCTCATCCTGCTTCAGCAGGACTTCAAGCGGAAGGCGAAGCTGCTGGCGACGATGGGGCTTTTCATCCTCGGTATGCGGCTTGTCGATATGTATTTCCTGATCGGGCCGACGCCGCGGATCGAGACGCACGGCAAGGGGCTTCCGCTGCTTCAGAGCTTCAGTTGGCTCGACATCGTCGCACCGATCGCGGTCGGCGGATTCTGGCTGGCGTTCTTTATCTATCAGTATGGAAAGCGTCCGATCCTGCCGGTAATGGATCCGTTCCTTCAGAAGGCGATCGATCACGGAAAGGGGCACTAGGTTTTACGAATTTTTGTTATGGCACACACTGCTAAAGATGATCTTGCGGTCGATGTTGACCTCGGTTACGAGCAAAACAACATCCAGCTACGCGGCATTATCGGCTTCGCGGTCGGCCTGCTTTTGCTGATCGTTATCACGTTCGGGCTGATGTGGGCACTGCTTTACGTACTCGAATCGTATGCGGCCGAATCGCACGCCTCGAAGAACCCGATGCAGCTTAGCGAAAAGGACCGCCTGCCGCCCGAACCTCGCCTGCAGGGTGCACCGGGCTTCGGTGTTGATGGGCCGAACGGCCGCGTCAACCTTGAGCTGACCGTTCCGCAGTCGGAATATTGGGAACTTGAGAAACAGTGGAAGGTCCTTTGGAAAGAAGGTGCCAAGCACCCCGAGACCGGTGCGGTGATCTCGATGCCGATCGAAAAGGCAAAAGAGGTCGTGCTCAGCAGCGGTCTCAAGGCTAAGCAGGGGCCCGAAGCCGAAAAGCTTGTTGAGAAGTCACGCAGATACCTGACGGATGCAAGTGCCGGCCGCGTTGCCGGCGGTTACCAGAAGTAGTTCTCCCGTCGGTTCAAAAAGAGGTTAAGTAACGTGTTTACGCAAATGCAAAAGAGTGAAGCAGTAAGGCAGGCAGTTTGGCCGATGCTCTTGCTTTGCATGGTTTTCGCCGGGGCGATAACGGCCGCGGGGCAGAAGAACGAGCATTACAATTCGCCGCTCTATTCGCCGCGCAAGTATGACCCGGCACAGCAAACGGCCAACGGTATTCCCGAGCCGCTTAAGAAGGTCGGGATCGAGCAAAAGCTCGGCGAACAGCTTCCGCTCGATACGAAGTTCAAGGACGAGAACGGCAATATCGTCGCTCTCGGTGATTATTTCAAGAGCGGCCGCCCGGTCATCGTAACGCTCGTTTACTACGATTGCCCGATGCTCTGCAACCAGGTGCTGAATGGCCTGACCGGCTCGCTCAAGGGCATTTCGCTTGACGCGGGCAAGGACTTTGACGTCGTTGCCATCAGCTTTGACGCAAAGGAATTCGATAAGCCGGAGATCGCAAAGAACAAGAAGGCCTCTTACATGGAGCGCTACGGCAGGCCGGGAACGGAACAGGGCTTTCATTTCCTGACGGGCGAGCAGGCTTCGATCGATGCGGTTACGAACGCGGTTGGTTTCACCTACGAATGGGACGAGGCTTCCGAGCAGTTCGCCCATGCGAGTGCGATCATGATCGCGACGCCGCAGGGCGTGCTTTCAAAGTACTTTTACGGCATCGATTATGCTCCGCGTGACGTCCGGCTCGGCCTGGTCGAATCGGCCGAGAACAAGGTCGGCGGAGTGACGGATCAGCTATTGCTCTATTGTTTTCACTATGACCCTTCAACGGGTAAATACGGCCTCGCCGTCCTGCGGATAATGCGCGGAGCCGCGGTCGCCACTCTTCTCGGAATGGCGGCGATGGGATTTGTTTTCTGGCGGAGAAATAAGCGGAAGTCCGATGGGCTGAAATAGCCCCTGGCAAGAGGACAACGGTTTTTATATGCAGACGGATTGGATACCACTATTCCCTGAGAGCGCGTCGTCATTTTCATGGCAGATCGATGCTCTCTATTTCTACCTGATCGGGATCAGCGTCGCTTTTATGATACCGATCGTCGCGGCGATCTTCTGGTTCGTCGTCAGATACCGCGAACGCGAGAAATTTGCGACCCCGGAGGAGATCCATGGCTCAATCGTCCTTGAGACGGTCTGGTCCATCATCCCGTTCATCATCTCGATGACCATCTTTCTTGGCGGAGCGGTCGTTTATTACACACAATACCGCATGCCGGACGACGCGATGCAGGTCTATGTCGTCGGCAAACAGTGGATGTGGAAGATCCAGCATGAGACCGGCCAGCGGGAGATCAACCAACTCCACGTCCCGGTCAACACCAAGGTCAAGCTGACGATGACGACCGAGGACGTGCTCCACGATTTCTCGATCCCGGCGTTCCGCACTAAGGCGGACGTCGTTCCGGGCCGCTACACGTATCTTTGGTTCGAGGCAACAAAGCCCGGCACCTATCACCTTTTCTGTGCCGAGTATTGCGGGCTTAACCACTCGGGCATGATCGGCTCGGTCGTCGTGCTTGAGCAGGACGATTTCGAACGTTGGCTCCAGGGAAATGCCGCAAGCCAGACGCCGGTCGAGCAGGGCCGCGATCTTTTTGAGAACAAGCTTGGATGCGCCTCGTGCCACGCCGGCGGAAGCGGACAGCGGGGTGCGGTGCTTGAGAATATTTACGGTAAAGAGGTCAAGTTCGTCGGAGGCGGCACTGCGATCGTTAACGACGAGTACCTCAGGAATTCGATCTTGAACCCGAGCTCGCAGGTCGTCGAAGGCTATCAGCCGATAATGCCGACCTTCAAGGGCCAGGTGACCGAGGAGCAGCTCATGGCGCTCGTGGCTTATATCAAGTCGCTGAGCGGCGTTGACGCCTCCGCAACCGCCCCGAGTGCCCCGGCCGCCCCTGCACCGGCCCCGGCGAATAATATGGGTTCAAACAGCAATCAAGGTGGGAGATAAATATGCAGAACGCAGACGCTTTTAATCCTTCGCTGATGCGCGAACCAAAGGACAGTTACCTCACGAACGGCTATTCGATCAAGTCGTGGCTCCTGACCAAGGACCACAAACGGATCGCCCTGATGTACCTGATCTCGATCTCGGTCTTCTTTTTGATGGGCGGGCTTTATGCGGCGGCCATCCGGCTTGAGCTCCTCACGCCGAACACGGACCTGCTGCAATCGGCCACCTACAACAAGGCCTTTACGCAGCACGGGATCCTGATGATCTTCTTCTTCCTGATCCCGTCCATCCCGGCAACGCTCGGAAACTTCCTGCTGCCGCTGATGATCGGGGCCAAGGACCTTGCTCTGCCGCGCATCAATCTCCTTAGCCTTTATCTTTACTGGATCGGCGGCATTTTGACGCTCTATGCTCTGATGCAGGGCGGCGTTGATACCGGCTGGACGTTCTATACGCCTTACAGCACGACGTTCTCTAATTCGTACGTGATGGCGGTCGGCCTCGGTATCTTCATCAACGGGTTTTCATCGATCCTTACGGGGCTCAACTTCATCGTTACCATCCACACGATGCGTGCTCCCGGAATGACGTGGTTCCGTCTGCCGCTCTTCGTTTGGGCACATTACGCAACGAGCCTCGTGATGATCCTCGGAACACCGGTGGTTGCCATCACGGTCCTCTTGCTCGCCATCGAACGCGTCGTCAGGGTCGGCATCTTCGATCCGGCAATAGGCGGCGACCCGATCCTTTTCCAGCACCTTTTCTGGTTCTATTCGCACCCGGCGGTCTATATCATGATCCTGCCGGGAATGGGCGTCATCTCCGAGGTGATCTCCAATTTCTCGCGAAAGAAGATCTTTGGCTACGAGTTCATCGCCTTTTCGTCGATCGCCATCGCGGTTTTCGGTTTCCTCGTTTGGGGACACCACATGTTCGTTTCCGGCCAGTCGATCTATGCCGGGCTCGTCTTCTCGTTCCTGACGATGGTCGTTGCCGTGCCTTCGGCGATCAAGGTCTTTAACTGGACCGCGACGATGTACAAGGGCTCGATCTCTTATGATACGCCGATGCTCTATGCCATCGGCTTCCTCGGGCTGTTCCTCGTCGGCGGTTTGACCGGCCTCTTCCTCGGCTCGGTCGGCCTTACGGTCCACCTGACCGACACGTATTTCGTCGTTGCCCACTTCCACTACGTAATGGTCGGCGGACAGGTGATCGCCTATCTCGCCGGTATCCACTACTGGTGGCCGAAGATGACCGGCAAGATGTATTCGGAGTTCTGGGGCAAGGTCTCGGCGATGCTCGTCTTTATCGGGTTCAACCTGACCTTCTTCCCGCAGTTCATTCTCGGCTATCAGGGAATGCCGCGGCGTTATGCCTCGTATCCGGCCGAGTTTCAGGTGCTTAACATCTTCTCGACCGCCGGTGCTTCAGTACTCGGTGTCGGCCTGCTGATGCCGGTCGTTTACCTTACGCATTCGATCTTTGCCGGTAAGCCGGCGGGCGATAACCCGTGGATGCTTCCGGGCCTTGAGTGGCGCTGTCAGTCGCCGCCGACAACCTATAACTTTGAAGAGCAGCCGGTCGTTACTTGGGAAGCTTACGAGTTTGGCGAAGAGAATGGCCTCGATATCGAAGAGGCACGCCGCTCCGCCGGCAGCCCGGTGACCGTATAGATTTGCTCATTTTTTGATTTGGCTTATGTCAACACACGCAGACGCACACGACCATCATCACCACGAACCGGGGCTTCAGCACCAGTTCGAGAACATGGGCCAGCAGGAGGAATCCGTCTCGATCGGGATGTGGATGTTCCTCGTGCAGGAGATCATGTTCTTCGGCGGCCTGTTCACCGCATATATGGTCTTCCGGTGGCGGTACCCGATGGCCTTTGCCGAGGGCTCCAATCACCTCGATGCATTCTGGGGCGGCTTGAACACCATCGTGCTCATCGTCAGCTCGCTAACGATGGCTCTTACCGTCTATTACGCCCAAAAGGGAATGCGTAATATGCAGGTGATAATGATCGCCCTGACGATGCTTTTTGGTACGGTCTTTTTGGGCGTGAAGGCGATCGAGTACACGGACAAGTACAACAACGGCCTGATCCCGGTTGCCGGCTGGAACAAGAAATCCACCGGTGCCGAGGTTGCCGAAAAGGCACAGGCGTTCGCGTTCCCGTGGGAAATAAGGACCGAGGCAGCCGATGCCGGCCACGGCGAGAAAAAGCCATACATCAATCCGCGTGGCGACTTTCAGTGGAACTACGGCCATAAGCTCGTCGAGCAGGCCGAAAAGGGCGGCTACCTGACCGCGGACGAGAAGATCCACTACTACTCAAACGGCGTTTTCGACCCCTTTAAGTTCCAGGAAAAGGTCCGGCTGTTCTACTTCATCTACTTTGTGATGACGGGCCTGCACGCTCTGCACATGGTCGTCGGGTTGCTTCTCATGGCCTGGCTGCTCTGGAAGGCATGGCTAGGGACCTTTAGTGCTCTCTATTATTCACCCGTCGAGATGTCAGGGCTTTACTGGCACTTCGTCGATATCGTTTGGATTTTCCTTTTCCCGCTCCTCTATTTGCTGGGGCGGCACTTTATACATTAGGAGGGACCGATGGCAGATAATCACGCAGATCACCAGCACATCGGAATTCCGGGCTACCTGGCCGTATTCGCAATTCTCATCGTCGGCACGTGGATAACGTATGTCGTTGCTTTTTGGGACCTCGACGCGATCTTCCCGGGAGCAAACACGCTTCTTGCGTTAGCGATCGCCTTCACCAAGATGACGGTCGTTATGCTTTATTTCATGCACGTCCGGTGGAGCAAGGAGCTTATTTGGCTCTCGGCGGTCGCCAGTTTCTTCTGGCTGATCATCATGTTCGCCTTTACGATGCAGGATTATTTCACCCGCGTTTCGGGCGTCTTTTCCTCCTAGGGTATCTAAGAATAGTTCATGGACGCGCCGGCCCCTTCTTCGGGGCGGGCGCGTTTTTCCGTTATGGCTAGAAGTTGCCCCGTGTACGTGTTATTATCATCGGTTTGATGTCTTGATTTGGGACATTTCAGCCCCTTTTCGTGCAACAGGGCCGCTGCGCCGGACATCAGAGATTGGAGATGATTCGCCCTTTTTATTCAAGCGTTGTGCGCGTGGCTCTTGTTGTCGCTCTTGCGGCCTTTTTTTCGGGCTGCATTTCGGTCAAGGATGAACGCGGCACCCCGACGCTTCTAAAGACCGAGGAGGCCTCGATTGCGTTTCTTCGAAGCGAGGTCGATCGCTTTGCTCGGGTCGATTCGCTCAGGGCGAAGATGGACCTCAAGTTCGAGGATAATTCCTTTGCCCAATTTGGCAGCAAGGAGGTTTATCGCTCGGCCGACGGCGAGGTCGTCGTCCAGCGTCCGGCGAGCATCTATCTCAAGGTGCAGGTTCCGGTCTTGAAGACCGATGTCGCCCAGATGACCTCTGACGGCGAAAAGTTCCGCGTCGCGGTGCTTCAGGATGGCGGGAGCGGCAAATACAAGAAATTCGTGATGGGCACCAACAATGCCGATTACACAACGCTCCAGCGTGAGATAGACCTCGCCAATGGCGACGGCACGATACGCCAAAACGTCAACGCTTTTGCCAATCTCCGCCCGCAGCATTTTACCGATGCGATGCTCGTTAGGCCGACCGGCGGCGAGCATACGTATTCGATGAGCTCGACCTTCCTTATTGAGGAAGACCAGAAACAGCAGAAAAAATCGCCGCTCCGGATCGTCAACCGCGGGTACTATCTGCTGGATGAATTTGGCCGCAATGCCGATGGCGAGCTGCAGATCGTCCGGCGATTCTGGTTCGACCGCGTCGGCGGCATCCGCCTCGCCCGCCAGCAGATCTTTGACGCCCGCGGCGAGATCGAGTCCGACATTGTTTACGGCCGTGAGGGCGTTCTCGGTGATACGGGCGAGCATAAAAATCTCCCGCTTGAGATCGTCGTAACGCGCCCGAAGGAAAAATATTCGATGCGGCTGACCTATCAGGTGCCTGAAAAGGTGATGATCGGCAACCAATTTCCGCAGGAGGCTTTCGTTCTGCAAAACTCTTGGAACCTCGAGGAGGTCGATCTCGACAAGATGCTCCGCGAACTGAACGCCGGGTCACCGACGCCGCGGCCCGTTCCGGAGGCAAGCCGGCTGCAATAGCCCACGTAATGAAGACCATTCTCAAGACAGAGGACCTGACAAAGTCCTACCGGATCGGAAAGAAGATCGACGTCCCTGCTCTGCGGGGCGTTTCGCTTGATATCAAGGAAGGCGAATTCGTCGCGATCATGGGTCCCTCGGGCTGCGGCAAATCGACGCTGCTTCACCTGCTCGGCGGGTTGCTTAGCCCGACCACCGGCCGGATCATAATTGACGGCGAAGATATCTCTAATGTTTCTGATGCCAAGCGGACCGACATCCGCCGGCGGAAGATCGGCTTTGTCTTTCAGCGGTTCAACCTTTTCCCGACGCTTTCGGCCGAGGGAAACCTGAAACTCGCCGAGCGGATCCACACCGGCGACCACAGCCACGACGATTCGAAGCGGCGCGAGGTATTGCGGCTTTTGAAGCTGGAAGATAAAATGCACCACAAGCCGCTTGAACTTTCCGGCGGCGAGCAGCAGCGGGTCGCACTCGCACGTGCCGTTATCAACGAACCGGCGATCATCCTCGCGGATGAGCCGACCGGCAATCTCGATACGGAGAATTCGAAGATCGTGCTTGATATGTTCCGCCGGCTGAACGAAGAATTTAATCAAACGATCATCATGATCACGCATAACCCCGAGGCGGCGGCCGTATGTTCGCGGACGATAAATATGCGCGATGGGCGAGTGGTCGAGGAAGAAAAGGTCGGATAAAAAATGGGCGTTTTCAAGCGAGCAGTGCTGTGGGATTACGGTCGGGAGACCTCGATCTACGTCATTTTTTGCCTGCTGATCGTCGCCTTTATTTTCTTGACGCCGCGGTCGTGGTTCGATAAGCGGGAAAAGCTTGCAACCCAGACCTCGCGGCTGATCGTCAAAGCCGAGGACTTCTCGCCCGACAGGGCAACGCTCGAACGCCGCGTACGCGAGCTGAGCGGAAATCCATCGGCGGTCGTGGTCGAGACCCGCGAGAAAAAGAACGCCCGCGGAGAGACCGTTTATGAGATAGAGATCCGCTAGAAGGGGCCGTGTGCCTTTCTTGCATTTACGGAGATTTATTTATATGAGCAATTTAAAACGATACTTGGGCTTTGCCGCATTGCTTTTTGTTTTCATCGGCGGTGCGGCCGCGAGCGAGGCCTCGGGCCAGTTGAAAAACACGATCCTTAGCCGTATGGACGCCCATAACAAGGCACTTCAGTCGCTCAGGGCCGATGTAACGATGGTAAAGGAGAACACCCAACTTCGTGTTAAGGACACGACCGAGGGCAAGGTGCTCTATGTGCCTCAGCGAAATAGCGACCCGCTCGTTCGGATCGATTGGCGGAGCCCGGATGAAACGTTTGCGGTCGCAAAGGGCACTTACATAATTTACCGTCCGCGTCTTCAGCAGTACATAACCGGCAGCACCAAGCAGGCAAAAGGCAAGGGAACCGCGGGCGGGGCACTTGCATTTATGAATATGTCGCGTGCTGAGCTTCGCAAGAATTTTGAGGTGGTGATATTGAGTGAGAACGCATCGTTGAGCGGTGGGGTCAGTACTATCCACCTGAAGCTCACGCCAAAGACCAAGACCTCTTATCAATATGCCGAGGTTTGGGTCGATTCTGACGGAATGCCGCGGCAATCCAAGGTCGTCGAAAATAATGGAGATTCGACCACGATCTTGCTCAAGAATCTTGAGAAGAACATCACCATTGACCGGTCGACGTTTCAAGTAAAGCTTCCGCCGGGAACGAAGCGGGTAGATGCCTAGTTTGGCGATCATTTTCGATTGGCCCCGGGCGAAAGCGGTCCGGGGCTTTTTCTTTCGGTTTGAATTGCCGTTCACCGCATCTTATAATTTCTGTTTCGGCAGATAAGCGGAAGGCCGGCCTTCCGAGCAGAGTTTTATGCCCAAGGCGAGTTCATTTAGCAGGTTCACACGCGGCGTCCGCCATACGGTGCGGGCGTTCGCTTCGACCAAGCACCCTGTGCTGGTCCACATCGTCCCGATGCGGCGGTGCAATCTTTCGTGTACCTACTGCAATGAATATGACAAGACGAGCGATCCGGTGCCGATCGATGTAATGCTCGAGCGGATCGACAAGCTTGCCGAGTTCGGTTCGTCGGTTATCACCATCTCGGGCGGCGAGCCGATGATGCACCCGGAGATCTACGAGATCATCGCCCGCATCCGCCACCACGGAATGATCGCGGGCCTTATCTCGAACGGCTACTATTTTCAGGTCGATAAGATCAAAAAGCTGAACGAAGCCGGGCTCGATTATCTGCAGATCTCGATCGACAACGTCAACCCGGACGATGTTTCAAAGAAGAGCCTCAAGGTGCTCGATTCGAAGCTCGTCAACCTCCGCGACCACGCGAAGTTCAAGGTGAACATCAATTCGGTCGTCGGCGGCGGCGTGGCAAATCCTGAAGAGGCTTTGATCATCGCGAGCCGTGCCCGCGAGCTTGGCTTCTCATCGACCGTCGGCGTTATCCACGACGAAATGGGCCTGAACAAGGGCCTGACCGACCGCGAGAAGGAAGTTTACAAGGAGATCAAATCAAAGGGCACGCGGTCATACGCACGCTGGAATTGGTTTCAGGATGCGCTCGTCGAAGGCAAGGAATACGAATGGCGGTGCCGTGCCGGTGCCCGCTATCTTTATGTTGATGAGGGCGGCATCGTCAGTTGGTGCTCGCAGCAGCGAGGCACGCCGGGAATTCCGTTGCTCGAATATACCCGCGAGGATATGGAGCGGGAATACATCACCGAGAAATGGTGTGCACCGACCTGCACGATCCAATGCGTCCATCAGGTCGGCCACCTCGACGCCTGGCGGGATAAACAGATCTCGATAAGCGACTACAACAACCGCAAAGGCAATGGCCTGAAAAAGGAGACCGTCGCACAGGTCCTCAACACCGAATAAAGGAACCGCCGGGCACGTCCCGGCGTATTTATTTCCATGACCGGCGAAGAACACAACAAGTACGTTTCGTGGGCCTTTTTGGCGTATGGGATATTTCAGGCTGTGGTGCTGATTTTCATCGCCGCGGTATTTCTTGTTATCTTCGGTGCGGCCGGTGCGAGCGACCCGAACTTTCCGGGCCTGCTCTTCGGCCTGATCGCTACGATCGCTGTTCTCATTAACCTCGTTTTTGCGGCTCCTTCGTTCATCGCCTATTACGCGATGAAGAACCGAAAGCCCTGGGCACGCATCGCGGCGATCGTCGCCGGAGCGTTGGCCGTGATGAACGTTCCTTTTGGGACGCTCGCCGGCGTTTATGCCTTCGTCTTTTTTCTCGGTGAGGACTGGAAGCAGGTTTACGAGCCGCAGCGGCCGCCGCAGTTTCTCGGCAACGAAGCCAGATTCGGCTCTTCATTCGGCCGGGACGATTACACGACCGCCGACCGCGACGCTCAATTCCAATACCGCGAACCGCCCGACTGGCGATAGGCCAACGGTTGCGTCCCTCGGTCCCGATCGAACATCCGAACAAATCCTTGTGTAAACCCAAGTGATACTTTAATATCACTTTATGCGAGCCGAACTTGTTACCACACTAAAACGGAAAGCGACAGAGTTGATCGCCGAGGTCGACCGAGAAAAGCAGCCGATACTGATCACACACCGCGGACTGCCTGCGGCCTATTTGGTAGATACCGAGACCTTTGAACTGCAGCAGCGGCGGATCGAGATACTCGAGGCGATCGCCAGAGGTGAACGGGCCCTTGCCGAAGGGAAGACACGCACTCACGACGAGGTCGAGCGAAGGTTCAATAAATGGCGCAAGTAATTTGGCTCGAGCCGGCGGAGCTTGACCTCGAAGAGATCGCAGAATACATTGCGCTCGACGACCCGGAAGCCGCGATCGAATTTGTCGCTCGTGTTCTCAAAAGAGTAAGACTCTTGATAGATCACCCGCGAATTGGAACGTTCATTCCCGAACTGTCTGAGTCGAAATATCGGCAACTCATTGTCGGCCCGTGCCGGATATTTCATCGCATTGAAGAGGACAAGGTCTATATTGTTCACATTCGGCGATCCGAGCAGTTATTTCGACCTTCTTTGTTGGATGAAGTAGACACGGCGGCTTCCTGATTTCACGCGCTGAACCGAATTCGGTTATTCTTGGATATATGAAATACAACAGGAACCAGGCGAAAACCCTGACGAACGTAAAGGAACTCGAGCTATATGACATGGCGCGTCCGCCGCGTCTGAGCAAGCTCACGGCGCAGGAATTGAAGAACCTGGTCAAGCGCAGCCGGACGCTCCGCGATAAGCTGACGGACGTTAAGCGAAACCAGGTGAGGGCAAAGCAGGCCGGTGCGAAGGCTCGCGGTGCGGCTCCGGCCGATCGCAGCAAGGAGAAAGCCGAGCTGTTTGCAGAGGTCCACGACGTATTTGTCGCCCGGCTTGAAAAGGTCGAGGCCGCCGAGGCAAAAGCAAAGGAAAAAGCGAAAGCCGCCGCAAAGAAGCCGCTAGCTTCGGCAGCCAAGGGCCGCGGTGCCGGTGCCGGAAAGATCCCGGCAAGCCGCTCCGACAAGGCGACCTTCGCTTCAAAGGCCGCTGCACATCCTGAGGTTGATGCGTCGAAGGGAGCGCAGGCGAAGGCCCGGCTCGAAGACCCAAAAGCTCAGGTCGAAGAAACCCGGATCGCCCGCGGCGGGCTGAAACGTCAGCAAGGCCACATGGCCCGGCTCAATAAGCAGCGGCAGGGAAAGCGAGACTCGAAATAAATGGACAAAGTCGGCGGGGGAATAAACCTGCCGGCTTTCGTCCTTTAGCCCCTATGAGTGAAAAACTTTACGTACCCGTCCTGCTCGGCACGAACCGAAAGGACCGCCAAAGCGAGCGCGTTGCGAAGTGGGTCTTTGCAAAGATGCAGGAACGCGACGACATCGAGCCCGTCTTTTTCGACGTTCGCGATTTCGACCTGCCGCGGGATCATTACGGCACCGAGATCGGGCATCTTTTCCCTGAGTGGCGCGATGCGGTGACCCGGGCGGACGGTTTGGTCATCGTTACGCCGGAGTACAATCACGGCTATCCCGGAGCGCTTAAGAACGTTCTTGATCTGCTCTTGAAAGAGTACATCCACAAGGCCGTTGCTCTCGTCGGCGTTTCGGCCGGCCCTTGGGGCGGGACGCGTGTCATCGAATCAATGGTTCCGATGGTCCGTGAACTCGGGCTTGCCGTAACCTTTACCGACCTTAACTTCCCAAAGATCGGCACTAAATTCGACACGGACGGAAAGTTGCTTGATGATGCCTACGAAAAGCGGGTCACAGGCTTTCTCGATGAACTCGTCTGGATGGCCCGGGCTCTTAGGTGGGGAAGAGAAAACCTCGCTTCTAAGCATCATTGATCGAAGCCTGATTAACTATGCGGCATTCTGAATTCCACAGGACCGAACGGATCGGTTGGCTTCGGGCCGCAGTGCTCGGTGCCAACGACGGCATCGTCTCGACCGCGAGCCTTGTTATCGGTGTCGCGGCGGCGGTCGGTGACCGCGACGCCATCTTGATCGCGGGTATTGCCGGCCTGGTCGCCGGAGCGATGTCGATGGCCGCCGGTGAATACGTTTCGGTCTATTCGCAGGCGGACACCGAGCGGGCCGACCTTGAGCGGGAAAAGAAGGAACTTGAAGAAGATCCTGAGGGCGAGCTGGCTGAGCTTACAGGTATCTACATCGACCGCGGGCTCAGCCCCGGGCTTGCCAAACAGGTAGCCGAGGAACTCACCGCCGGCGACAAGCTTGCCGCCCATGCCCGCGACGAGCTGGGTTTGACCGAGGAACTTAAGGCAAGGCCCGTTCAGGCGGCGGTCTTTTCTGCGCTGAGCTTCGCGGCCGGAGCTCTCATTCCACTCATACTCGCATGGGGCTTCACCGGCGGTTGGTTGATCTACACCGTCGGCGGCGGTTCTCTGATCTCGCTTGCATTGCTTGGCGCATTGGCGGCACGAACCGGCGGAGCCGACCCGTTGCGCGGTGCGGCGAGGGTCGCTTTCTGGGGAGCGGCGGCGATGATCGTGACCGCCTTGGTCGGAAAGATCTTTGGAACGACGGTCGGATGATTTCGAAAGCTTTCCTGTTCAAATGAAAAAGGTTCTCCTCGCGATAGGTATTCTGATCGGCTCGCTGCTTCTCTCGGTCGGAGTTTTTCTTGGCTGGGCGTTGTGGATCCCGTCGCCGATGCCGGAGGCTCTTGCGGCGATGACGAGCGACGACACGGTCGAGGTACGCACCGAGCCAACTCTGACATTTCTTCCAAAAGCAGCGAAGCCGAAGGCCGGTATTGTCATCTATCCCGGAGCAAGGGTCGATCCGCGTTCCTATGCTCCGCTCGGCCGGCGGCTCGCCGAGGCCGGATATCTTGCGGCGATCCCATTTGTAAGGCTGAACATGGCGGTCTTTGAGCCGGACGCGGCGGCTCGGGTGATTGGTGAAAACCCGGATATTCTAACCTGGATCGCGGCCGGTCATTCGCTCGGCGGCACGATGGCTGCGAGGTTCGCGGAGGCCAACCCGGGGCAGTTCCGAGGTGTTATTTTTCTTGGGTCGTATCCGCTGGCGGCTTCGCAACTAAATGATTCGGGCCTGGCGGTGATTTCGGTTTATGGAACGCTCGACGGCGTTTCCGAGCCCCGCGAGGTTCGGGCGGCCGAGCATGTTCTGCCGGCGAACACCGTTTGGGTCGCGATCGAGGGCGGGAACCACGCTCAGTTCGGTTACTACGGCGACCAGAGCGGCGACAACGCGGCGACGATCAGCCGCGAAGAACAGCAGCGGCAAACCGCCGCGGCGATCATTAGTTTTCTTAGTTCTCTTGTGCCGGTGCAGCCTTGAGGTCGCGATGCGGTACGTCGGTACCGATCGTCCAGACGACCACCGAGCTTGAAAGCCCGAGGCCCGAGAGCCGGCCCGCCATCATTACAAGCGTCTCGCCCGCCGAGACAACGCCCGCCTCGAGCAGCGTCCGCTCGCCGATCTTCAACATTTCCTGCGTTGCCCAGGGCACCTCGTGAACGAATGGCTGAACGCCCCAGATGAGTGAAAGCTGGTTATAGGCGTCCTCCGATGTCGTCAGCCCAAAGGTTCTCAGGCCCGAGCGGAAGCTCGAAAGGCGGCGGGCCATCAAGCCCGATTCGGTATAGACGGCGATCTTCTCGGTCATCGTTTCTTTCGCGGCGTAGGCGGCAGCCTTGCAAAGTGCCTGGCTCGTCCGGCCCGAGGGCGGAAGCGAATATTTGACCGGTTTCTTTAGCTGGTCGGGCCTGATCGTCTCGGCCGCGTCGATGATCTGGGCCATTGTTCGAACCGTCTCGACCGGATATTTTCCAGAAGCGGTTTCCGCCGAAAGCATTACGGCATCGGTGCCGTCCCAAACCGCGTTGGCGACGTCCGATGCCTCGGCACGCGTCGGGTACGGGCTGTCGATCATCGATTGCAGCATCTGAGTTGCGGTGATGACAAAACGATCATTCGCGACGGCCCGTTCGATGATGCGTTTTTGATAGACCGGAACCAGCTCGACCGAGGTCTCGACACCAAGGTCGCCGCGGGCGACCATAACACCGTCTGTCTCCTGGATTATCTCCTCGAGGTGCTCGATGGCTTCGGCTTTTTCGATCTTCGCCACGAGCAGTGCACGGCCCATCTCCCTGGTATTTAGCTTCTTGATCAGCTCCTTCGCCTCGCGGCAATCCTCCGCACGGCGGACAAATGAAAGCGCGATGTAATCTACGTTTTGTGCCATCGCCCACTCAAGATCGACGTGGTCTTTTTCTGTCATTGAGGGGATCGGAAGCTTTGTCGAGGGAAGGTTGATTCCTTTGCGTTCATTTAGTTCGCCGCCAACAACGACCGTGCAGTTAACGTCGGTTTCCGTTACCGAATCGACCTTGAGCTTGAGTGCTCCGTCGTCGAGAAGTATCACGGATTCGGGCGTGACAACCTTTGGGAGTTCCGAGAAATTTGTCCCGACGATCTCGTTCGTACCATCCACTTCGCGGGTCGTGATGGTGAAGGGCGAGCCCTCATTCAGCGTTACGGCATGGCCGCCTATCAACGAACGAGTGCGGATCTTCGGCCCGGAAAGATCGACAAGGATCGCAAGCGGGCGGTCGAGCGAGCGTGCCGCGGCCCGAGCATTGACGATGGTCTGTTCATGCTCGCTATGGGTGCCGTGCGACATATTGATGCGGACGGCATTGACTCCTGCTTCGAGCATCGTCCGGATGATCGGTTCGGTATTTGAAGCCGGCCCGAGCGTTGCGAGGATCTTTGCGTTTCTCATTATTTGGATTGTATCTCACAGCGGCGGCACCTGCGAAAATGGCCGCCCGCGGGTTAACAGATATGTTTATCGTTCGTTAATTTGTGAGCTCCCGAAGCTTCTCACGATAGTGCAGCGTCGCGGCAACGAAGGTCGAGTGCGACCACGTGAGCGGTGCGACCGAGACCGGGCCGCCAGTTACGGGGTCGGCCTGCTCGGCGAGTACTCCGGAGGGCAACGCCTTCTGCACGACCCAATCGATTATGTCGAGAGCTTTCTTGAGTTCCGCGGCGGTCGTCGCCCGAGCGATGTAGTACTCGGCAAGCCAAAGCGTACAGATGAACCATGCATTGCCCGGCTCACGGTCCGAGACGCGCATGTAGCCGTCATTTTCAAAACGGGCCGTGCCGCCGCTCGAGACGCCAAGCTTTTCTTCGACCGCCCGCATCGTGCTTTCGACCTTCGGGTCGGTGACGGGAAAGCAATCGAAATAAAATAGGCCAAATAGCGAGGCATCGACAGTAGCGTCGGGCTCGAAGTTTTCGTCGCCGTTGAACTGCAGCGAGCGGAGAAAGCGGCCGTGCTGTTCGTCGAAAAGGTAACGCTCCATCGCGGCGACTATCGAATCTGCCCGTTCGCGATAGCGTTCGGCCCTGCCGTGCTCCGCAAAGAGCTCGGCAAAGTTTGCGGCTGCCCGAAGCCCCGCAACGACCGAAGCACAGGTAAACGTGTGAACGCCGCGACGGTCCTCCCAGAGGTTCCAACTCGGTGCCGGAAGCCCAAGTTCGGGATGGATGAATTCGGCCATGAATTCGGCACACGGAATGGTCATCCGGGTGTAAAGCCGATGGGCGAACTCGATGTCGCGATAGCGGTCGTAATGTTCCCAAAGCGACCAAAGGACGAGAGCGGTTTCGTCCTCCTGGATCGGCACCTGCGGCTTTCCGCTCCAGCGGTCCCAGGCGGCGTGCCAGCCCGAGGCGACCGTTCCGTCGGCATTGTATTTCTGCAGGAAATAGCCGTTTGGATGAACGATCCTCCCACAGAGGTCGAAGAACTTTCGCGTCAGGTGCGAGAAGCCCGCTAGGTCGAGAGCCTCGGCAACAAAGGCACCGTCACGCGGCCAGAGATAGCTGTAGTGGTCGGTTGCGCGAAGCGTAACGTCCCAGTCGTTGGCGGCGAGGATCGCACCGCCGTTGTCCATCTGGCTGTGGACGATGAGCAGCGAACGCTTGAAGAGCTCCTTGATCTCAGGCGATAGCGGCTCAAGGTCGGTCTCGTTCTTGTTGACCCACGCCCGCCAATAATTTGCCGTGTAGTCCAAATACTCGCTCGGGTCAGAGCTGGCAACGTGCCCGTTTAGCCGTGCAACCTCGGCGTGATCCGTTCCGGCGGCGATCCAATAAAAGAACTCGAAACTTCCACCCGGTTCAAGCTCAAAATGAACACCGATGGTCGAATCGACCGAGCCTTCGGTGACAACGCCGCCGTGGAGTTCGCCGTCCTCGGCGTCTCGCCAAGTGCCTTCCTGTCCTTGAAAATCCTTACGGCCGGTCGCAAAGGAATCAAAATGCGGAGCGGTATTAATGAGGAAGTAGCGTTCCTTCTGATAATGGATCAGCGAACGCGTCTCGGGATCGTAATAGGCCGTATCGCCGACCTTGTTCTCATAAAGCCGAAAGTCGTGGTGGAGGAAAACGCGGACGCTCCGCTTCCGTCCGGCGATATCAAAAACGCGGACGCGGCGGAGGAAGATATTCTCGTGGCTTGCGACCGTTTCGTTCGCCTCTATCACAAGGCCGAGCGATGCGTTCTTAAGCTTGACGGCCGTGACGAGTGTTTCGGGTTGGTAGCGAAGATCGCGTTCCCAGCCGGCGTCCGACGTCCACGCAAAACTCCCGTCGCACCAAACGCCGAAACGCGAGACGGCCCCGTCCGTATGGTTCTCTTGCCCGACGTGCGGAAAATATATGTCGCGAATTTGGTACTTGTCGTCGAAATTGACGAGCAGCGAACCATTGCCAACGGGGATATCACGCATTCTGAATCAAGCTAAAGTTCTACTTCGAAGTCATCTCAAAATTGGCCTTACCGAGAATCACGACCGACTTTTCGCTGTCGAAAGCGAGGGTGCTTATGGCTTCATCGACCGGGAACCAGCGGGCCTCGGCCACTTCGTGGTCGTGGTCGGCGACGTCGCCGGAGACGTACCGCATCAGATAAAAATGAACAAATTTATGTATCCTGATCGGCGTTCCGGAGCGTGAATCGACGAACCAATACTCGATCGTCTCGATAGGCTCGATAAGTTCGCACTCGATGCCGGCTTCCTCGCGGACCTCGCGGAGAGCGGCTTGCTCGGGAGTTTCGCCGGGGTCGATGATGCCTTTCGGCAATTGCCACCGCATTTCCGGGATCATCAGCACAAGCGCGACCTCGAACTTGCCGTCTATTTCCCTGAATGCGGCCCCGCCGGCCGAGACCTGCTTTCGTGTTTCCATCGCGGGCTATTTTGCTATCGCCTGAGCGATGGCTTCGTCGAGCTGGGCGGCGATCTCCTTATCGAAGCCAACGATCTTGCGGACGAACTTGCCTTCACGGTCGAAGATCGCCGTTTGCGGTATCGCCGATTCTTCGCCAAAAACGAACCGTGTAAGCTCGTCCTCGGGAACCGCGAGCGGATAGGTGATCTTCATTTCCTCAAGAAACGCCGGAACCTTCGGCCGGTCCTCCGGGCCGCCGACGTGGAGCCCGATGACCTGCAGGTCGTTCGGGTAGCGCGCCTGAAGCTCGAGCAAATGCGGAATGCCTTCCTTACATGGCGGGCAATAGGTAGCCCAGAAATCAAGCAGCAAAACGCGGCCCTTGAAGTCCTTGACCTTCTGCACATTGCCTTCAAAGGTGCTCCAGCTAAGCTCGGCCTCGGGCTTCATCGCACGCCGCGGAGCGTCCTTGACCGGCATGCCGTTCACGGCAACCGGACGGTCACCGACCGCGACCGGAGCCGCCGCGGGCTTGCAGGCGGCCGAGAAGAGAAGCGATACGATCCCAATAAAAAACAGTCCAAACCGCATAGCCCGATTTTACATAAGTTCGCCGGTAAGTTCACATTGGCGGTAGTCTTCGGCCGACCTGTGGCAAAATTGTTATGTGCCGCAGGGAAGCGAAAAATTGTCGGACGTTCTCGGAAGGGCTCTCGCCCTCCACTGTGACGAGCCGAATGCCAAGGGCAGAGCGGTCCGGTTTGCCTGCGGCTGCTTTGTCGAGTTCAGTCTTGCGATCGACGATGAAAGCCGTGTGATCGGCCAGCTTTCGCTTAAGACAAACGGATGCCCGGCGATGATCACGGCCGCCGTTGAGCTCTCCGAGCGTCTTAAGGGACGCGGCTTGCGGGAGCTTGAGGGGCTTGAGGACTTCGGGCAAAGTGACGAGGAAGACGGCTGTGCCGTAACCGCCGCAGATGCGCTCCGGTCGGCATTTGCCGCTTACCGCAGCCGGCAGGTTGCCGAGTTCATCGGCGAGCGGGCGCTGATCTGTTCCTGCTTCGGAATTGGCGAGGACGCGATCGAGGCGGCACTCCGCGACCCGGAAGTTCATTCGCTCGATGATCTGATGGACACGACACGTGCCGGAACCGGCTGCGGCTCGTGCCGATTGCTGCTCGTAGAGATGCTTGATGCCCGCGAGGAGCGTTGATTTTTGTGGTTTTCGTTGTGATATAATTCCGAAGTTCGTCAAACGCTGTGTTTTGGCGAACGATTTCAATTAGGGAGTGGTATTTTGTTTCGGGCTGCCGTTTGAGCAGCGTAAAAGTTTTGTTCGATAAGTAATGGACGACCCTGCCAGTTTATCTGCCTTGATCTCGGGTCCTGTGCTGAACTTCGCTCTGGAGTTCCCTTCGATAGGATCTGTCACGTTCAACTTTATTTTGGTGATCGCGCTTGTCCTGGCCAACGGATTTTTCGTAGCCAGCGAGTTCGCCTTGGTCAAGGTGCGCCGTTCGCGGATCGAATCGCTGGCCGCCGAGGGCGACCGCTCGGCCATTCGGCTGCTCGGCATGCTCACGAATCTGAACGCCTACGTCTCGGCAACCCAGCTCGGTATCACGCTCTCTTCACTGGGCCTCGGCTGGCTCGGTGAGCCGGCGGTGGCGTCGGTGCTTGAACCTTTCCTCAGCCAATTTGCGGAGATGGCCGGGCTTCCGTGGCTTGCATCCGGAGCCGTACTTCACACGGTCTCTTTCGCCATCGCTTTTTCTCTGATCACATTCCTGCACATCGTCTTTGGCGAGCTTGCGCCAAAGACCGCTGCGCTCGAGATCTCAGAAAAGGTATCGTATTTCGTGGCCGTTCCGCTCCAGATCTTTTACAAGGTGTTCTATTACCCGATCCGCCTGCTCGATTGGGCCGGTACAAAGACCGCAAAGGCCTTCGGGCTCGAGCCGACCGGTGAGCACGGGGCGAGCTATTCGGAAGACGAGATTCGTGCATTGATCAACGCTTCGCAGGAAAAAGGGCTGCTCAATGAGGACGAACGGCGGCTTATCAACCAGGTCTTCGAATTTTCCGAAACGACCGTTCGCGAGGCGATGGTGCCGCGGACCGAAATGGTCGCGATCCAGGCAAAATGTTCGCTCGACGAGATCGTCGAAGCTTTTCGCAGCCACGGCTATTCGAGGCTGCCGGTCTATGATGAATCGCTCGACGACATCCGCGGCGTCATCCACAGCAAGGACATTCTTCGGTTCATCAATTCCCCGAGCTCATTTCGGCTTGAAAAGATACTTCAAAAGCCGGTTTATGTTGTCGACGCCGCCCGACTTGAGGATGTGCTCCGGCAGATGCAGCAGGAGAAGTTCCACTTCGGTTTTGTCGTTGACGAACACGGCGGCGTTGAGGGCATAATCACGCTTGAGGACCTGCTAGAGGAGATCGTCGGCGAGATCAGCGACGAGCACGACGAAGAGGTCAACGAGCAGATCCACGAACAGCCGGACGGCAGCTTTGTGCTCGACGGCGGGCTCGCGGTCCGCGACCTGAACAAGCGGCTCGGGCTTCATCTGCCGATCTCCGAGGCCTATACGACTATCGCCGGCTTCCTGATGTCCGAATCCGGCCAGATACTCGATGAAGGCGACCTTGTCCCCTTCAACGGCCATACTTTCGAGGTCGAAAAAACAGCGAAACGCCGGATCATCAAGGTCCGAATGCGGGCGACCGTAAAGGCGGAGGCTCCGGAAGCCGATACGGCACTCGCGGCCTAGCCGACGCAGATCGAGTTGACCAGATGGCCCCGGCGACGGGGCTTTTTGGTTTTATGCCGAAAGCGCGATAGATTACTTGCTTGCACTCATCCAAACCAATTCGGAGAAATTAACTTAATGAGCTTGATCGAACACGTCTGGGCAAGGGAGATCATGGACTCCCGCGGAAATCCGACCATCGAGGCGGAGGTGATACTTGAGGACGGCATAACTGGCCGTGCGGCGGTGCCGAGCGGCGCTTCGACCGGCGAGAACGAGGCCGTTGAACTTCGCGACGGCGACGACCTGCGTTATCTGGGCAAAGGCGTGCTGAAAGCGGTCGAGAATGTCATCGACAAGATCGGGCCGGAGATCGAGGGCCTTGATGTCCTTGATCAGACGGAGATCGACGAGACGATGATCGGGCTCGACGGCACCTCGAACAAGTCCAATCTTGGAGCGAACGCCATGCTTGCCGTCTCGCTTGCGGCGGCTCGTGCCGCGGCCTCGGCACTCGAAATTCCGCTTTATCGCTACATCGGAGGGGCCAATGCACGAACGCTGCCCGTGCCGATGATGAACATCCTCAATGGCGGTGCCCACGCGGACAACAACGTCGATTTCCAGGAGTTCATGGTGATGCCGGTCGGAGCCGAAAGCTTTGCCGAGGGGTTGCGGATGGGAGCCGAGATCTTTCACAACCTGAAAGGCGTTCTCAAATCGCGGGGATATTCGACCAGCGTCGGCGACGAGGGAGGCTTTGCGCCAAACCTGAGATCGAACGAAGAAGCGGTCGAGACGATCCTCGAGGCGATCGAAAAGGCCGGCTACATTGCCGGAGATAACGTTATGCTCGCGTTGGACCCCGCGGCGAGCGAATTCTTCATCGACGGGAAGTACGTTTTCAAAAAGTCGGACAAACGCGAGCTTTCGTCGGACGAAATGGCCGCCTATTGGACCGATTGGTGCGACCGCTACCCGATCATCTCGATCGAGGACGGAATGGCCGAGAACGACTGGGATGGCTGGAAGGCCCTGACCGCCTCGGTCGGTGACCGCGTCCAGCTTGTCGGCGACGACCTTTTTGTTACGAATGTCCGCTTTCTGCAGCGGGGCATTGAGGAAGCGGCAGCGAACTCGATCCTGATCAAGGTCAACCAGATCGGCACGCTGACCGAAACGCTTGATGCGATCGAACTCGCGCGAACAAACAACATGACGGCCGTTATATCGCACCGCTCGGGCGAAACGGAAGACACGTTCATCGCCGATCTTGCCGTCGCGACCAATGCCGGGCAGATAAAGACCGGAAGCCTTTGCCGCAGCGACCGCATCGCGAAATACAATCAGCTTCTTCGGATCGAGGAAGACCTCGGCGATTCGGCTCGCTACCCGGGCCGCAAGGCGTTCTATCAGATCAGCTAGCATCGGTTCGAGAGATCGGTGCTCTCCCGGCGGGAAGCGGTATGCAAATTCGCTTGGCCAGCCGCGTCAAGTGATGGTCAAAGGCCGGTCCGGGGTTTTCGGTCCGGCGTTATTTGCCTTGAAAACCGGGCTTTCTGAACCGTTCGCGTGTACGGCCGGTTTCAGCACTTGAAAGATCTTCTGCGAAGAATATAATCGTGCTGATTTTGGGACGACGGGTCCTCGGGTTTACGCCGACAATATCCGATTCGGCTTCGTCCGGCAGATGGTCTTAGAGGAGGTAATGATATGCCGCTACAGGTTTGCAACGGGGCAATGATGCAATGCAGTTTTGGGGCTGCCCCAAGCGCGTTGGTCGTCTTGCCAAAGAACCGCGTCAACACCAATCAGGTGCCGGACGCCAACATAATGGACCACATACCGATGGTCAACATCATGCCCTTCGGAATGTGCTCGGCTCCGACCAATCCGGCAGTGAT
>ERZ1066135.430-NODE-430-length-23152-cov-9.061999_pt1 | contig 23152 bp, 25 predicted proteins | sample MGYA00382782_ERZ1066135 | MGnify/ENA primary metagenome ERZ1066135 (study PRJEB33369, sample SAMEA5778365) | biofilm metagenome | biome: Industrial cooling water; feature: Water cooling tower basin; material: Biofilm | place: United Arab Emirates | collected... | reverse complement strand
CCTTTGGTGGTATGTCGACGCCCTGAGCGACGACGGCCGCCACGGCCTGACGATCATCGCCTTCGTCGGCAGCGTGTTCTCGCCGTACTACGCCTGGGCGCTGAAGCGCCGCGCCGCGCCGGCCGAGGACCACTGCGCGCTCAACGTCGCGCTCTACGGCCCCGGCTGCCGGCGCTGGACCATGACCGAGCGCGGCCGGCGCCACGTCGAGCGCGACGCGCGGCAGTTCCGCATCGGCCCGAGCCGCGTGCACTGGGACGGCGCCGCGCTGGTGATCGACATCGACGAGCGCGCCGTGCCCTTCGGCCAGCGCGTGCGCGGCCAGGTCAGGGTGCACCCGGAGCGGCTGTTCGACGCCGTCTGGCCGCTCGACGGCCTGGGCCGCCACCGCTGGGGGCCGATCGCGCCGGCGGCGCGCGTCGAGGTCGCGATGGACCCGCCGGGCCTGCGCTGGCAGGGCCGCGCCTACCTCGACAGCAACGAGGGCGACGAGCCGCTCGAGCGCGCCTTCACCGAGTGGGACTGGTCGCGCGCCGAGCTGGCCGACGGCAGCACCGCGGTGCTCTACGACGTGCGCCAGAAGGCCGCGGCCGACCGCCTGCTGGCGCTGCGCTTCGCGCCCTCGGGCCTGGTCGAAACCTTCGAGGCGCCGCCGCGCCACCCGCTGCCGCGCACCGCCTGGCGCATCGGCCGCAGCATGCGCAGCGAGGGCGCGACGCCGCCGACCGTGGCGCAGACGCTGGAGGACACGCCGTTCTACGTGCGCTCGGTGCTCGACGCGCAGCTCTGCGGCGAACGCGTCACCGCGCTGCACGAGACCCTGAACGTGCCGCGCTTCGCGTCCACCGCGGTGCGGCTGATGCTGCCGTGGCGGATGCCGCGGGTGGCGTAGCCGGCGACGCTTGAGCCGGGCCGCGGCCGGCGAGAGGCCGTCGTCGGGGGGCCCGTGGCTTTGCGCTGTACGGCCGCTCAGGTGGGCTCGACCGATGGCATATACGTTTGCCATATCCCGCCAGGAGGCCCGCGATGAGCATCACATCCGTATTCACCAACAACCGATCCCAGGCGGTGCGTCTGCCGGCCGATGCGCGGTTGCCGGAGGGCGTCAAGAAGGTCCGGGTGCGCGCGCGCGGCGTGGACCGCATCATCTCGCCGGTGGGCCGGACCTGGGACGAGTTCTTCCTGAACGGGCCGCAGGCGTCCGAGGACTTCATGGCCGAGCGCGCCGCCCAGCCGCAGGCCGACCGCGAAGCCTTCTGATGCCGACGCCGCGATGCTGAAGTACCTGCTGAAGGCGGGGCAACCCGTCGGCGTCAACGATCTGCACATCGCGGCCCACGCCCGCAGCGAGGGGCTGACCCTGGTCACCAACAACCTCGGTGAGTTCGCGCGGGTGCCCGGGCTGTTGGTCGAGAACCGGGTCGCCAATTGCGCCGGCGTGACAGGCGGGGCCAAGGGGTCTACGCTGAGGGCGCCGCGGCGGCTGACCCGGTAGGGCACGCGGCAGCGCTGCTGCTCCAGCGCTGCCGCAGAGCGCGCGTGCTCCTGCCGGGCAGGCCATGTCGATTGGAGGCCAGCAGCGGCCGGTCGTTCAGCGGCCAAGCAGCCGTTCGGATCAGCCCGGAGGGCCGAGGTGAGTGGTCATGCGATCCACCGCCGCGGTCAGCGCCGGCACGTCTTGTTCGACGACCAACCAGACCGCCCCGAGGTCAACACCAAGGTAGCCGTGCACGATCACGTTGCGAAACCCGGCGAGCTCGCGCCACGGGATCTGCGGCTCGGTGCCCTTGATCTCGCTCGACAAGCGCTGGCTTGATTCGGCCAGCGTCTGCAGATTGCGGATCACGGCGTCCTGCACCAGCCGCGACGCGTCGAAGCGGGAGCGTTCGGCGCTCGTGTACTCGAGGATGCGGTCCAGACAGTCGCGCATGTGCGCCAGCAGCACTCGGTCCGCCTCGGGGCCCGGGTTCACAGCGGCACGGCGCCTGCCATCACGCGCTCGCGCAGCGCCGGGTGCAAGCTCGCTTCGGTGACGACGTCCACGCGGCGGCCCAGCAACGCCTCGGCATCCAGCAACAGGCCACCCAGGGCAAGGGCACTGGTCCCTGGGGCCAGGCTCACCAACAGATCAACGTCGCTGTTGTCGCTGCCGTCGCCACGGCTCATCGAGCCGAAGACCCGCACACCCGTGATGCCCCGTCTGCGTGCCAGGGCCAGCAGTTCGGTGCGGTGGGTTTCGATCAGCGGATGCATGGCGGCAGTGTATCCATCCGGTACCTCCAGCGTCGCGTTGGACTGGATCAGGATCCGTGTCGAGGCGTACGGATCGAGCAGGGCGAGCCCGCGGCCGCGCTCACGAAGAAGCATCCGCCGCGGCGAAGGCCAGCGCGTCAACGTCCTGGTCGCGCAGCCGTGCGCCTTCGCGGCGCAATCGAGCGAACGTCTCGTCCCCGAGCGCGCTGCGTCCGATGGATTCGGTGCGTTTCACGGCCCGCCGCGTGGCCACGCCGCGCGGGCGGCCGATACGCTCCCAGCCTGCATCGCCCACGCCCAGCAGCGTCGCCGCCGCGCGCGGCCGGCCTTCGAGCGCGGTCAGCAGCGCCAGCAGGTCGGGCCAGGCCGCGCTCGCGAGCAGCGGAAACCGCACCGCGTGGCGCCAGCTGAACTGCGCCAGCGGGCGCGCGCGATCGAGGTCGTCGTGCGCCAGCAGCGCGGCAACGACCGCGCGGCGGCACACGCCCAACGCCGTCTCGTTGCGAGTGCCCTGCATCTGCTCCAGAAGCGGCAGCCCGTCGGCGAGCACCTCGGCCGTGCGGCCGGCGGCGAGCTTGGTGCCGATCAGCCACGCTTGGACCATCCAGATCACGTGGCGAACGCCGGTCTGCGAGATCAGCATCAGCGCGCGATCCAGGCACGCGATCGCCGCGGCGGGGTCTCCCAGCTTGGTGAGATGGCCGGCTTCGGCGATCGGCGCCGCGCTGCGCGCGAACGGCGCGATGCCCGGGTCGTCCAGCGCGTGCAGTTCGTCGAAGACGCGCGCCGCCTCGGGCGTGCCGGGGACCAGGAAGTCGGTGAGACTGCCGAGTGCCACGCACAAGGCCGGCACGTCGCCATGCGCCCGGGCATGCGCAATCGCGCAATCCGGCCAGTCCCGGCCGATCGGCACCGCGGTACGGCCCTTCGCGCGGCCGATCGTCCAGCTCCATAGCGAAACCACGCCACCCGGCAAACGCTCGCAAGGGACGTCGTCCGGGCTCAGGTGCCGCGAAAGGCTCATCGTCCCGGCGCCGACAAGGGCCAAGTGGCCGCCGATGCACATCGTGAGCGATGCCGCGGTCTCCGCGTCGTGCGTTTGCGCCCATTTCAGCGCGGCCCGCGCGTTGTCGAGGTCGGCATCCATGGCGGCGAATGCCGCCTCGGCGCGCGTCCCGCTGCGGATCAGCGAGTCGCAAGAGGATTCGCACTGCAGCCGCATGGCGCGGGCGTGACGGGTGGCGATGAGGTCGAACTCGCCGGCCGCCGCCAACCGCTCCCTCGCATAGTCGCGCGGGCTGTCGAGGAGCCGGTAGCGTGGCGGCTCGTCGGCACTGACGGCAACCAGCGACCGGTCGACCAGCCCGCCCAGCGCCTCGACCGCGGCCCATGCGTCGACCGTGTCGTCGGCAACGACCTGCTGCACCAGCTCGAGCGTGCTGCTGCCCTCGAGCACGCCGAGGCGGCGGAACACCAGCTGCTCGACCGGGCTCGCCAGACCGTGACTCCATTCCAGCGCCGCGCGCAGCGTCTGCTGGCGCGCTGGCGCGCCGCGGCTGCCGGCCGTGAGCAGGCGCAGCCGCTCGTCCAGCGACGTCGCGAGCCTGTGCACGCCGAGCAGCGGGACGCGTGCCGCGGCGAACTCCAGTGCGAGCGGCAGGCCGTCGAGCCGGCGGCAGATGTCGACCACCCCCCCGACGTTGGCCGCTTCGAGCGCGAAGCGGCGGTCGGCCGCCTGCGCACGGTCGACGAACAGCGCGACGGCACCGAAAGTCAGCGCGTCGTCGGCGTCCACCTCATGGTCGGGCAGCGCCAGCGCGCCGATCCGGTAGATGCGCTCACCGGCGACCTTCAGCGGCGCCTGGCTGGTGACCAGCAGCTGCAGCCCCGGGGCGGCGGCCAGCAGGTGCTGCGCGATGCGCGCCACCTCGTCGAGCAGGTGCTCGGCGTTGTCGAGCAGCACGAGGATCTCCAGCGGTGTGATCGTGCGGGTCAGCGCCTCGGTGGCCTCGCCAGCGGCGGCGGGCACGCCGAGGGCGGAGGCGATGGTGGTGGCCACCTGCCGCGGATCGTGCGTGGGTGCCAGGTCGACGAAGCAGACGCCGTGTGCATAGTCGCCGGTGCGCGCCTGCAGCAGCGCCTGCGCGACCCGCGTCTTACCGATGCCGCCGGCGCCTGCGATGGTGACCAGCCGGTGCGTGCCCCGATGGCGGTCGATCAGCGCGCCGAGCGCGAGCAGGTCGTCGTCGCGGCCGATCAGCGGCGGCAGCACGGCGGGCAGATTGGTGCGCAGCTTGGCGGCTGCGGTTGCCGCCGGCGCTCGATCTCCCGGCCCACCGGGCGCCTGCGGGGCGGCCGCCGGGCCCGCTGAGGGGCCGTCGTCGATTGCCGCGGTGAAGCGGTAGCCGCGGCCGGGAATCGTGCTGATCGCCTGCGGGCCGAGCAGCTTGCGCAACTGGCTGATCTGGGCCTGCAGATTGTTCTCCTCGACCACGGTGTCCGGCCAGACGAGGTCGAGCAGTTCGTTCTTGTGCACCAGCCGGTCGCGCCGCTCCAGCAGCGCCAGAAGCACGTCGAAGGCGCGCGAGCCCAGTGCCGCCGCCCTGCCGTCGATCAGCAGCTGGCGCTCGCTCGGGCGGATCTCGGCATGGCCGAAGCGGATCGACGGCGACACGTTCCTCTCTCCCTGTCTTCTTGAAGCGGGGCCGAGTCTGGATGAGGCGCGGCGACGTGGCAAGCGCCGCGCCGCGCGCGACCGGCAAAGGTCAGAACGCTTCAGCCGATTTCAGGGGCCGGATCAGGACGCCCAAGGACTGAAGGCGGGCCCCGGGCGAAGACTGCGGCATCGACCTTCACCCCCGGGAGACACAGCGATGACCGCCCTTGCAACCCCTTCGATCCGCCTCTTCCCGACCCGCACGTCGCCCGGCGTCGCGTCGGTCGCGCTGCGGACCATCCGGCCCGACGATGCGGGCGCGCTGCAGGATTTCGTCCGTGCCCTGGCACCGGTGTCGCGGCGGATGCGCTTCCACGCCGGGGTTCGCGAACTGTCCGAGTCCGCGCTGCGGGCACTGACCTGCACGGACGAATGTGCCCATATCGCCTTCGTCCTCACGACCACGGAACGCGGGGCAGAGCGGATCGTCGGTGAAGCCCGGTATGTGGTGTCCGGCGACGGAGAAACCGCCGAGTTCGCCATCGCCGTGGCCGATGCGTTCCAGGGCCTCGGGCTGGCGCAACGGCTGCTGGCCGCGGTGATCGACGCGGCTCGTGCTGCCGGACTGCGCTGGTTGGTCGGCGAGGTGTTGGCGGACAACGCGCGCATGCTGGCCTTCGTGCGCCGCCTCGGCTTCGCGGAGACCACGCGCGGCGGCCTAGCGCCCGGCTTGGTTCGCGTGGAGCGATGTGTCGACCTGCCGCTGGTCGTGACGCAGGCCGCCGGATCCTGGGGTTGGGCAGCGCGCCGCCGGGTCCGCCGGGTGCTGGCGGCATGGCGGCCTTCGCGGGTCCCGGCCGCGTGAAATTGCCGGGCGAAGCGGTGATACTTCTCTCGAACGGGAGACAGGGGTGCTGTTCATGGAGTGGTCCACCATCGCGCAGATCTCGGCGCTGGCGCCGCTGCCCAACGGTTATCGCTACGAGAAGCTGGCGCGTACCGACGTGCCCGCGCTGATCGACGGCATCGCCCGTTGGCACCCCGACATCGCCGTCGGCGGCGGCAGCTGCTACCTGCGCCCAGCCTTCTACGACGCCAGCGTGTGCCTGGACGACGAGACCGGCAAGGATGTCTTCGTCGGCGTGTTCAAACGGCAAGATGAACTGGTCGGCATGTGGTCCTGGGAGCGCAACCCCGACACGCTGACCCTGTACGGCCGCCTGATCGTCATCGCGCCCGCGCACCGTAGCGCCAAGCTGGCCTCCGCGGTGATGCCGCTGGCGGAGTTGGCGGGGCGCGCCATGGGCGCGGAGTTCCTGTACGGTCTGGCCACGCTGAAGATCCCGCACATGCAGCACGCGCTCGAGAGCGCCGGGTGGCGGCTGATCGGCTTCACCTCCGGCTACGACTGCGAGGAGGTCGCGCCGGGCGACGTCAAGCGCGTCTTCGAGGCCGCCTACTGCAAGGTGCTGGTGCCCGAGGGCGAATTGGTGCGCCCCGACCCGAAGAACCTGACGCCGCGCGCCCGGGCCCTCTTCGAGGTGCTGTTTCCGCCGCCGGGCGCCGCCGAGCCGCAACGATGAACTGGCTGCCTCTCGATCGGTTCCGGACCCTGATCCCACTGTCGCCCGGCCTGCGCCTGGAGGCTATGCAAAGCGCGCACATCGAGTCGGTGATCGCGGCGCTGCGCAGCTGGTACCCGGACGTCGCCCACGGCTCCAACAGCGGCTACCTGCGCGACGGGTTCTATCACCGGCAGGTCTGTCTCGACGGCGCCGCCGACAAACACATCCAGGTGTTCACGATCTGGGCCGGCGGCGAGCTGGTGGGCGTGTTGTCGCCCAAGCGCGAGGTCGACTCGTTGGCGCTCTACGCCCGCGTCGGCGCGGTCGCGCCGCACCACGCCCGCACCGGATTGATGAGCCGGGCCACTGCGGGCATGGAGGACGTCGCGCGTGAGATGGGCGCGGCCTTCATGTACGCACTGGTCACGCTCAAGCACCCCTACATGGCGCAGGCCCTCGAGCATGGCGGCTACCGGCTGCTCGGCTTCTGGCCCGGCTTCGACCGCGAACTCGTGGACGGCGTGGTCAAGCGCGTCTACCAGGCGGTCTATGCCAAGCTGCTGGCGCCCGAGGACAGGGTGCTTCGGCCCGACCCGAAGAACCTGACGCCCGGGGCGAGAGCGCTGTTCGAGCTGCTGTTCTCGGACTGAGGTGCAAGGCGCTCGATGAGCGTCTCTTGGCGCGAACGCCCCGCGCCGACGACCGCGCGGGAAGTCACGGTCCGCACCATCGTCCGCCCGCCGCCCGACGGACAATCGGCCCATCCCGACCCCGCGGCACCCGACCGCGATCCGACCATGAACCTGCAGCTTCCGATCACCATCGTCGACGAACTGAGCGAGCATGAGGTGCGCTCTCAGGGCGATCTCGACCTCGCCAGCGGCGAGATCCACAACGTCCGCTACGACGACTACGACGCGGCCGCGGGCGTGCCGGCGGCCCAGCAGGATTACGAGTTCACCGTCGGCATCCTGCGCTACGAGGGGCGCGAGGTCGAGTTCCGTGTCGAGGTCGACGCGGTGGGCCGCCGCTACTCGGTGACGCCGAGCGAACTGCTCGAGCTCAAGGGGCGGGCGGCCAAGCTCTTCACCCAGCCGCCGGCCAAGCTGCACTGAACGCGCCTGCCGCCCGCGGGCCGCGGCCGGCAGGCGGTGGGGCCGGGTCAGGCGGCGGCAGGCTCGGCCGCGTCGGTCGGCGCGGTGCTGCCTTCGGCCGGCGTCGTGGGCGCGGTGGCGTCGGGCGCGGGTGTGGTCGTGGCGCCTGGTTCGGTCGCCGGCGCTGCCGGCGGCGTCAGGGTGATGCCCTGCATGTCGGCGTAGCGCTGCAGGTTGCGCTGGATCTGCGCCAGCGCGTGGCTCTGGCCGGCGGTGCGGCCTTCCACACCCATCGCCTCGAAGCGGGCGGCCACGCGGACCAGGCCCGGCGGCAGCTTGCGCGAGGCCATCGCCACGGTCGATTCGGCCGGGGCCCCGGTGGTGGGCGCATCGATGGGCGTATCGATGGGCGTCGCAGGCGCCGTGCTGGCCGGCGGGACGGCCGGCGCCGGGGCGGCGGTCGCGGTCGGCTCCGTGGCCTCGCGGCCGGCCTTGGCGTGCGGGCGCATCGGCGCCGCGTGCACCGGATGCGGATGGTGGCCGTGAACCTTCATGGTGTACCTCGCAGGTCGGCGGGCCGTACGCCGCCGCATGCCGCCCTATCGTCACGCCGCCGGCCGGGCTTGAGGGCGGGGCGGGCGCGTGGGTGGCGCATTTGCAATGTCTTACGCTTCGGCCCGGGCCAGCTTGGCCCGGGCCTCGGGAACCACGCGTGAAAACCTACGACATCGAAGTGCAGCGCCTCAAGTCGATGAAGCACGACAAGGGCGTGCTCGAGCTCGGCCTGGACCTGCTGGTCCTGCCGCGCCCGGCGCGCGACGACCAGGCGGCCGGGAGCTGCCTGCGCCTGCCGGTCGAGCACGCGCGGGCGCTGCTGCTGCTGCTCAAGCAGCAGCTCGGCGAGCTCGACAAGCTGCAGCCGCGCAGCCGCCGCTCGGGCCGCTGCTGAGCGCCCGGCCTGAAGCGCGGGGCGGCGCCGGCGTGACAGGCGGGGCCGGGCGGTCTACGCTGAGGCTGCCGCGGCGGCTGACCCGGCGTGCGCACCGACCGGTCGACCCCACAGGAGTGAAGGCATGTCCTACATCGATGGTTTCGTGATCGCGGTCCCCACCGCCAACAAGCAGGCGTTCATCGAGCATGCGCGCCAGCTCTGTGCCTCACCCTTCGTATCGGCAAGAGGTATCGAGCATGGGTCTATGAGGTCACTTCGAATGGAAAGACCACGCGCTTTGCTGCCGCGGAGCTCTCGAACGGTGTGTGGGGCTTCTATGCGCGGCGGCATGTCGCTGCAAACCCGTCATTCCAGCAGACCACCTCCGGCGGCCGCTGAAGCCCAGCGTTCGGCCTCATAGACGAGTCGTCGCTATATTGCTACAGTGCAATATATAGACGCCGTCCTCCTCGCCCGCGCCAAGGAAGTCCGCGACGACGGCTCCATCGTGGAGATCGTCATCTGGGAACTGCCTGAACCGCTGCCTCCGAGCCGGCACCGCTACAAGTACCGCTTGTACTTCGGGGCCGCTGGCGTAGCCCGCGTTCGGTACGACAACGAGCGGGGCAAGGGCGATCATCGACACGTCGGAGACCGAGAGGAGGACTACCTGTTCACCTCCGTCGAAGAACTGCTCGCGGACTTCCAGTCCGACGTCGAGCGCTGGGAGTCACCATGAAGGCAATCATCGAAGTGTCGGGCAAGGGCTCGGTCTTCAAGGCCGCCGCCGCACAGGTGTCGGGCTCTCGCAAGGGACGCGCTCCCGACTTCCATCTCAGCTTCGAGTCGGCCCGTTCGCTGTTCTCGGAGCTGACGCCCGCGCGCTTGGACCTTCTGGACACCCTGCGTCGCGTTGGGCCCTGCAGCGTTTACGCGCTCGCCAAGGCCGCGGATCGGAACTACTCCAACGTGCACACGGACGTTGCACGTCTGGAAGAGCTTGGCCTCATTGAACGCTCCGAAGCATCGGAAGTCATGGTTCCGTACGAGTCGGTCGAGATCGTCGTTCCCCTGGCTCGAGCCGTCGCGTAGCGCGATGAGGCCACCCACCGCGCCAGGGCAACCCGACCCTCACCGCACCCACCCCACCTCCGGCACCACCGTCTCCAGCGCCTTCGCCGACGACAGCACGCCGGGCATGCCGGCGCCCGGGTGGGTGCTGGCGCCGACCATGTAGAGGCCGTCGATGTCTTCGCTGCGGTTGTGCGGGCGGAACCAGGCGCTCTGCAGCAGCAGCGGCTCCAGCCCGAAGGCGGCACCCTTGTACGACAGCAGGCGGTCGTGGAAGTCCTGCGGCGTCGTCACCAGCGAGGTCGTGAGGTTCTCGCTCAGGCCGGGCAGCACGCTGCGCTCGAGCAGCGCGGCGATGCGCTGGCGGTAGGGCTCGGCCTGGGTGCGCCAGTCGGTGCCGCTGTCGAGGTGGGGCACCGGGGCCAGCACGTAGAAGGCGTCGCAGCCGGGCGGCGCCATCGCCGGGTCGGTGGCGGTGGGCCGGTGCAGGTAGAGGCTGAAGTCCTCGGCCAGCACATGGTGCTTGAAGATGTCGTCGAGCAGGCCCTTGTAGCGCGGGCCGAGCAGCATCATGTGGTGCGGCACGTCGTGGTACTGCTTGCGGGTGCCGAAGTACCAGACGAACAGGCTCATGGAGTACGAGCCCTTGTCGATGCGCTGGTCGGTCCAGTGGCGGCGGTGCTGCGGCTCGATGAGGTGGCGGTAGGTCCAGGCGGTGTCGGCGTTGCTGACCACCAGGTCGGCGCGCAGCCGGGCGCCGTTGGCGAGCGTGACGCCGGTGGCGCGGGGGCGGCCGCCGCCGCCGGGCTCGACCTCGATGCGCCTGACCTCGGCGTTGCAGCACACCGGCACGCCGCGCCGCGCCAGCAGCTGCACCAGGCCGCGCACCAGCGCGCCGGTGCCGCCCATCGCGTAGTGCACGCCCCAGCGCCGCTCCAGCGAGGTGATCAGCGTGTAGACGCAGGTCACCGCGAAGGGGTTGCCGCCGATCAGCAGCGGGTGGAAGCTCATTACCGTGCGCAGCTTGTCGTTCTTCAGGTGGCCGGCGACCACGCTGTACAGGCTGCGCCATGCGCGCATCTTGGTCATCGCCGGCACCGCGGCGAGCAGGTCCTTGACGCCGTCGAAGGCGACCGCGCCGAGGCCCTCGAAGCCGAGCCGGTAGCACTTGTCGGTCTCGGCCACCAGGGTTTCGTAGCCCGGCAGGTCCTCGGGCGCGAAGCGGGCGATCTCGGCGCGCATGGCCTCGTGGCTGCCGCGGTAGTCGAAGTGGCTGCCGTCGTCGAAGCGGATGCGGTAGAACGGGTCCATCAGCCGCAGCTCGACGTCGTCGGCCATGCGCTCGCCGCAGAGCGTCCAGAGCTCCTCGAAGAGGAAGGGCGCGGTCACGATGGTCGGCCCGGCGTCGAAGGTGTAGCCGTCCTGGCGGTGCACGTAGGCGCGGCCGCCGGGGGCGTCGAGCTTCTCCAGCACCTGCACGCGCCAGCCGCGCACGCTCAGGCGGATCGCGGCGGCCAGGCCGCCGAAGCCGCTGCCGATCACCAAGGCCAGCGGCCGGCGGTCGTGCGCCTCGCCGCGGGCCGGCGGCGCCTCGCCGGGCTGGGAGTACAGCTGTTTCATCGCAGGCCCTCGCTCGCGCCCCGACGCAGGGACGCAGGATGAGTGTAAATCTTGGTTGACGCTTTGCAATGTCGCCACCAAAATCATTTGCATGGCGGTGCCTGCCTTCTCGGCCGTTGCGGAGCTGCTGAAACCGATCACCTGGTTTCCGCCGATGTGGGCTTTCGCCTGCGGGGTGGTGGCCTCGGGCGTGTCGCCCGAAGGGCGCTGGCCGCTGATCGTGCTGGGCGTGCTGCTGGCCGGGCCGCTGGTCTGCGCCACCAGCCAGGCCGTCAACGACTGGTTCGACCGCCATGTGGACGCGATCAACGAGCCGCAGCGGCCGATCCCCTCGGGGCGGATGCCGGGGCGCTGGGGCCTCTACATCGCGGTCGGCTGGACGGCCCTGTCGGTCGCCGTGGCGGCGCTGCTGGGGCCCTGGGGCCTGGCGGCGGCCGTGTTCGGCCTGGTGCTGGCCTGGGCCTACAGCGCGCCGCCGCTGCGCCTGAAGCGCAACGGCTGGTGGGGCAACGCGGCCTGCGGCGTCTGCTACGAGGGCCTGGCCTGGATGACCGGCGCGGTGGTGATGGCCGGCGGCCTGCTGCCCGACGGCCGCTCGCTGGTGCTGGCGGCGCTGTACAGCCTCGGCGCGCACGGGATCATGACGCTGAACGACTTCAAGTCGGTCGGCGGCGACCGCCGCATGGGCATCGGCTCGCTGCCGGTGCGGCTGGGCGTGGACCGCGCGGCCCAGGTGGCCTGCGCGGTGATGATCGCGCCGCAGCTCGTCGTGGTGGCGCTGCTGGCCGGCTGGGGCGCGCCGGCGCACGCGGCCGGCGTGGCCGCGCTGATCGGCGCGCAACTGCTGCTGATGCGGCATTTCCTGCAGCGGCCGACCGAGCGCGCGCTGCTCTACAGCGGCTTCGGCGTGCCGCTGTTCGTGGCCGGGATGATGGTCAGCGCCTTCGCGCTGCGGGCGGTGGGGGGCGACGCGTGAGCCGGGTTTTCGGTTGGATCGACATCGTGCGCCTCGGCCTCGTGCAGGCCTGCCTAGGCTCGATCGTCGTGCTGACGACCTCGACGCTGAACCGCGTGATGGTGGTCGAGCTGGCGCTGCCGGCGCTGTTGCCGGGCCTGCTGGTCGCGCTGCACTACGCGGTGCAGCTGACGCGGCCGCGCATGGGCCACGGCTCCGATGTCGGCGGGCGGCGCACGCCGTGGATCATCGGCGGCATCGCGACGCTGGGCGTGGGCGGCGTGCTGGCGGCGCTGGCGACGGTGTGGATGGCGAGCAGCCGGGGCCCGGGCATCGCGCTGGCGGTGGCCGCCTTCGTGCTGATCGGCCTGGGCGTCAGCGCCAGCGGCACCTCGATCCTGGTGCTGCTGGCCAAGCGCGTGCCGGCCGGGCGGCGCGCGGCGGCGGCGACCATCGTCTGGCTGATGATGATCCTCGGCTTCGCCGTCACCGCGGGCGTGGCCGGGCAGCTGCTCGATCCCTACTCGCCGGCCCGTCTGCTGGCGGTGGTGGGTGGCGTGGCGGTGGCGGCGCTGGGGGTGACGCTGCTGGCGCTGCGCGGTGTCGAGGGCGACGGCCGCGCGTTGCCGCCGGCCAGCGCCGAGCCCGCCGCGGCCAAGCCGAGCTTCCGCGAGGCGCTGGCCCAGGTCTGGGACGAGCCCGAGGCGCGCCGCTTCACGGTCTTCGTGTTCCTGTCGATGCTGGCCTACAGCGCGCAGGATCTGATCCTTGAGCCGTTCGCCGGCACGGTGTTCGGCTACACGCCGGGCGAATCGACCAGCCTGGCCGGCGTGCAGCACGGCGGCGTGCTGGCCGGCATGCTGCTCGCGGCCTTCGCCGGCGGTCGCTTCGGCGGCCGCGAGTTCGGCTCGTTGCGCAGCTGGACGGTCGGCGGCTGCATCGCCTCGGCGCTGGCGCTGTTCGGGCTGGTCGCCGCCGGGCTGCTGGGCCCGGTGTGGCCGTTCAAGGCCACGGTGTTCGTGCTCGGCGTGGCCAACGGCGCGTTCTCGATCGCCGCCATCGGCTCGATGATGCGGCTGGCCGGCGAGGGCCGCGCGCGGCGCGAGGGCGTGCGCATGGGCCTGTGGGGCGCCGCGCAGGCGATCGCCTTCGGGCTGGGCGGCCTGGCGGGCGCGGCCGCCAGCGATCTGGCGCGGCGGCTGATCGAGTCGCCAGGGGCCGCCTACGCGAGCGTCTTCTTCGTCGAGGCGCTGCTGTTCCTGGCCGCCGCCGTGCTGGCCGCGCGCATCGGCCAGCCGACCCCACGATCACCAGGGCCGTACGCCCGAACGTCGGCGACCGCTGCGTCGCCCGCATTGGAAGCGAGGTGAGACCATGAACGAGCACCACACGACCGAAACCTTCGACGTCGTCGTCGTCGGCGGCGGCCCCGCCGGCGCGACCGCGGCCCACGACCTGGCGCGGCGTGGCCGCAAGGTGCTGCTGCTCGACCGCGCCGGGCGCATCAAGCCCTGCGGCGGCGCGATCCCGCCGCGGCTGATCAAAGACTTCGACATTCCCGACGAGCTGCTGGTCGCGCGCGCCACCGCGGCGCGCATGATCGCGCCGAGCGACAAGACGGTGGACATACCGATCGAGGGCGGCTTCGTCGGCATGGTCGACCGCGACCACTTCGACGAGTGGCTGCGCGAGCGTGCGGCGCGCGCCGGCGCCGAGCGCCGCACCGGCAGCTTCGACCGGCTCGAGCGCGACGCCGACGGCACCGCGCGCCTGCACTTCCACGCCCGCGAACGCCACGGCCGCGGCGAGGGCGTGCCGCAGAGCGTGCGGGCGCGCTACGTGATCGGCGCCGACGGCGCGCGCTCGGGCGTGGCGCGGCAGGCGATCCCGGGGGCCGAGGACATGCCTTGCGTGTTCGCCTACCACGAGATCGTGCGCGCGCCGGCCGTCAAGCCGGCCGGCTACGACGGCTCGCGCTGCGACGTCTACTACCAGGGCAAGCTCTCGCCCGACTTCTACGGCTGGGTGTTCCCGCACGGCGACACGCTCAGCATCGGCACCGGCAGCGCCGACAAGGGCTTCTCGCTGCGCGGTGCGGTCGGCAGCCTGCGCCAGTCGGTCGGCCTGCAGGGCGCCGAGGTGCTGCGCCGCGAAGGCGCGCCGCTGCCGATGAAGCCGCTGAAGCGCTGGGACAACGGCCGCGACGTGGTGGTGGCCGGCGACGCCGCCGGCGTGGTGGCGCCGGCGTCGGGCGAGGGCATCTACTACGCGATGCACGGCGGCCGGCTGGCGGCCGACGCGGTCGAGGCCGCACTCGCCACCGGCGACGCGCGCCAGCTCGCGCGCGCCCGCCAGCGCTTCATGAAGGCGCACCGCAAGGTGTTCTGGGTGCTCGGCGTGATGCAGTGGTTCTGGTACTCGGGCGAGAAGCGCCGCGAGCGCTTCGTCAAGATCTGCGAGGACCGCGACGTGCAGCAGCTGACCTTCGACGCCTACATGAACAAGGAGCTGGTGCGCGCCCGGCCGATGGCCCATGTGCGCATCTTCTTCAAGGACATGGCGCACCTGGTGGGGCTCGCGCGGGTATGAGTCTCGGGGCGGCGCAGCGCCGCCGCGCGGCGGTGGGTGCGGCGCTCGCGGCCTGCGCTGTGGCCGCACTCGGCGCGCTGGCCACCGACCTTGGCCCGTGGTACCAGTCGCTGCGCCAGCCGGCCTGGAAGCCGCCCGATGTGCTGTTCGGGCCGGCCTGGACGATCATCTTCGCGCTGTGTGCGCTGGCCGGACTCGAGGCACTGCGGCAGGCGCCCGACCGCGCCGCGCGGCGCCGCATCGTCGCGCTGTTCGGCGTCAACGGCACGCTCAACGTGCTGTGGAGCCTGCTGTTCTTCCGCGTTCAACGGCCCGACTGGGCGCTCGCCGAGGTCGGCCTGCTGTGGGCCTCGATCCTGCTGCTGATCGTCGTGCTGCGGCGCCATTCGGCCCGGGCCGGCTGGCTGCTGCTGCCCTACCTGGTCTGGGTCGCGTTCGCCGCGGCGCTGAACCTCGCGGTGGTGCGGCTCAACGGCCCCTTCGGCGCCGGCTGAGCGGCGGCCTCGTATGGACTGGGCGCCGAGCAGTGCGCTGCTGATCGACATGATCATCGGCTTCACCGTGCTCGAAGGCCTGGCGCTGCTGGCCTACCGGCGCGTCACCGGCGGCGGCGTGCCGGCACGCGAATTCGCCGCCAACCTGCTGTCGGGGCTGTGCCTGATGCTGGCGCTGCGCAGCGCGCTCGGCGGCGGCGCGTGGGGCGTGGTGGCGCTGTGGCTGATGGCCGCCGGCCTGCTGCACGCCTTCGACCTGTGGCGCCGCTGGCCGCGGCGCGGCTGAGCTTCTAGGGCCTGTTAACGCTATGGGAGTCCTCCCATAGCGTTAACAGGCCCTAGGTCAGCCCACCGACGCGGCGGCACGCCGCTCGGTCGCCGCGAGCAGCTCTTCGTCGAGCCGGCGCAACTGCACCAGCACCAGGGCCAGCGTGGCGTGCGGCTTGTCGAGCACGACGTGCAGCGCCATGCCGGGATGACCGGGCACCGGCCGCAGCAGCAGGTGGTGCTGGCCGAGGGTGACAGTGGCCTCGGGCGGCGTCACACCCAGGCCGAGCGCGCGGCTGGCCGCCAGCAGCGCGTTGTGCATGTTGTGGCCGTGGCGGGCGAGTTCGTCGGGGCCGGGCCGCGAGCCGGCGTGGCCGAGCGGCACGCCGGTGGCGGTGTCGAAGGTGCAGGCGCTGACCACGCCGGCGAGTTGGCCGAGGTCGTGCAGCCAGCGCTCGAGCGGCGCGTCGCGCGGCGGCGGCGCGGCGCCGACCACCGGCATCGGGATCGGCGCCGAGGCGGCCGCCAGCGGCGCCGGTGCACTCGCCAGCGGCGTCGGTGCACTCGCAAGCGGCGCCGGTGCACTGACGCGTGCGGCGGGCGCACCCGCCAGCGGGCCCGAAGCGCTGTTCAAAGGTGCCGGGGCACTGGCCAGCGGCATCGGCGCGCTCGACAAGGGCGCGGGGGCGCTGGCCAGCGGCATCGGCATGCTGATCAGCGGCATCGGCGCGCTGGGCGAGCCGAGCGGCATCGGCCCGCTCGTGCCGGCCGCGGGCGTGCCGAGCAGCGGCAGCTTGCTGCCGTCCAGGCCCGGATGGCGGCTGCGCTGCAGCAGGTTCCAGGCCGAGCAGAGGTAGGTCCAGACCTCGGCCGGACGTGTGACGCGCGGCGTCGGCGTGCAGTCGAGCGAGGTCGCGGCGCGGAACCGGGTGATCTCGCTGGACAGCGCCGCGCCGCCGGCCAGCGGCATGAAGAGCAGCCGCCGGCAGGCCCAGCCGCCCTGGCGCACGGCGATCTGCCAAGGCTCGAGCGCGCTGGCGAGGGCGTGCGCCGGCAGGTCGCCGACCAGCACCACGCCGACCTGGCTGCGCGCCAGCAGCACGCGCGACAGCGCCTGGCGCGTCTGCGTGTCGGCGTCGACCGAGCTGCAGTACAGCCGCACGCGGTGGCCGTCGGAGGCCGGGCAGTCGACGAACTCGATCGTCGCCAGCACGATGCCGCCGCCGGGCCGCCGGATCACGAGCTTTTGCACCGGCTCGCGGCTGGCGGCGGCGATGCCGGCGAGCAGCTTGCGCGAGGCGCTGGTGCCGAGGTCGTGCACCGCCACGTAGTCGGGCCGCAGGTGGTCGAACTGCTGGCCCATCGCTTCGGCCGGCTCGCAGGCGACGAAGAGCTCGCGGGTGTCGTTGCCGACCGGCTTGCCGATGTCGCGCTCGCCCGGGCCGTCGTCGCTGCCGAACAGGCGCGTCGCGATCTGGGTCTGCACCCGGGTCGCCTCCCAGCCTTGCGAGGGCAGGGGCGGGCGGGTCGACGATCGGTCGAAGGGCGACGTCATGGGGCGGGCGCGGCAGCCGAGGAGTACGCGGTCGAGTGTAGTGCGCCGGCCGGGGTGCGCAGAGGGCGTCGATAGAATCGATCGGACGCTGGCGCCACCCGGGCGCGGCCCCGACCCGAGCGCCCCGATGCCGACCCGCCGCGATCCCGAGTCCCGACTGCCCGTGGTGATCGTCGGTGCCGGCTTGGCCGGGCTGACGGTGGCGCTGCAGATCGCGCCCGAGCGGCCGGTGATCGTGCTGGCCAAGCGCCGCCTCGACGAAGGCGCCACCGCCTGGGCCCAGGGCGGCATCGTCGGCGTGCTCGGCAGCGACGACAGCATCGACAGCCACGTTCGCGACACCCAGGCGGCCGGCGCCGGGCTGGTCGACGAACACACCGCGCGCTTCATCGCGCACCACAGCGCCGAGGCGGTGGCCTGGCTGGTCGAGCGTGGCGTGCCGTTCTCGGCCGACCCCGAGGGGCCGCTCGGCCTGCACCTCACGCGCGAGGGCGGCCACGCGGTGCGCCGCATCGCCCACGCCGCCGACGCCACCGGCAAGGCGATCCACGACGTGCTGCTCGACGAGGTGCGGCGCCACCCGAACATCGCGCTGCGCGAGCGCTGGATGGCGGTGGACCTGATCACCTCGCGGCACCTGCGCGAGGAGGCGGCGCCGCCGCGCTGCTACGGCGTCTACGCGCTCGACATCGAGACCCAGCGCGTCGAGACGCTGCCCGCGGCGGCGGTGGTGCTGGCGACGGGCGGCGTCGGCAAGGTCTACCGCTACACCTCCAACCCCGACACGGCCACCGGCGACGGCATCGCGATGGCCTGGCGGGCCGGCGGCCGGGTCGGCAACATGGAGTTCATCCAGTTCCACCCGACCTGCCTGTACCACCCGCAGGAGCGCAGCTTCCTGATCACCGAGGCGCTGCGCGGCGAGGGCGCGCACCTGCGGCTGCCGAACCTGGACGGCGAGGCGGGCCGCTTCATGGCGGCGCACGACGAGCGGCTGGAGCTGGCGCCGCGCGACATCGTCGCCCGCGCGATCGACTTCGAGATGAAGAAGCACGGTGTCGACCATGTCTGGCTCGACGCCGCGCCGATCGTCGCCGCCAAGGGCGAGGGCTACCTGCGGGCGCACTTCCCGACCATCCACGCGCGCTGCCTAGCGCTGGGCATCGACATCGCCCGCCAGCCGATCCCGGTGGTGCCGGCGGCGCACTACACCTGCGGCGGCGTCGTCACCGACCTCGACGGCCGCAGCGACCTGCCGGGCCTGTACGCCGTCGGCGAGACCACCTACACCGGCCTGCACGGCGCCAACCGGCTGGCGAGCAACTCGCTGCTCGAATGCGTGGTGCTGGGCCGGACCTGCGCGTCGCACATCCTCGCTAACGCCCGCGCCGGTTCGCCGGCGCTGCCGGCCTGGGACGAGAGCCAGGTCGAGAACGCCGACGAGCAGGTCGTCATCGCCCACAACTGGGACGAGCTGCGCCTGCTGATGTGGAACTACGTCGGCATCGTGCGCACCACCAAGCGGCTCGAGCGCGCGCTGCACCGCATCAAGCTGCTCAAGCGCGAGATCGACGACTACTACGGGAGCTTCCGCGTCACGCGCGACCTGCTGGAGCTGCGCAACCTGGTGGACTGCGCCGAGCTGATCGTGCGCTCGGCGCTGAGCCGGCACGAGAGCCGCGGGCTGCACTACAGCCGCGACTACCCCGAGGCGCTGCCGGTGAGCTTCCCGACCATCGTCGGGCGGCGCGGCAAGCGACGCGACGCCGACTGAGCGGCGCGGCGCCTCAGGTGCGCGCGCGCATCAGCACGCGGGCCTGGACGAACTCGAAGGCGTAGGCGACCGCCTCGTCGATCGCGCGCTCGTTGTCGGCGCGCTCCTTCTCGCTGAGGTAGAAGGCCAGATCGACCTCGTGGCGTATGTAGCGCGACGGCAGCCGGTTCAGCGCCACGCAGGCCACGTCGGCCAGCAGGTCGCGGGCGATCTGCGGGTAGCGGCCGTGGCCGGCCAGCACCGCCGCGAACACGGCGCGCTCGTGGTGGTTGTGGATGCTGCTGAAGTCGGTGCTCATGCCGCCAGTGTGGCGGCCGGCCGGCGCGGCCGAAGCCGCGAAATGCGCCGCCGGTGCGCGGCAGTTCGGGCCTTCAGAGCACCCGCATCGAGAAATCGACCGCCTGCACGTCCTTGGTCAGGCGGCCGATCGAGATGCGGTCCACGCCGGTCGCGGCGATGTCGCGCACCTGCTCGAGCCCGACGCCGCCCGAGGCCTCCAGCAGCGCCCGGCCGGCGTTCACCGCGACCGCCTCGCGCATCTGCGCGAACGTGAAGTTGTCGAGCAGCACGCTCGTCGCGCCGTGCTCCAGCGCCTCGCGCAACTGTGCGAGGGACTCGACCTCGATCTGGATGTCGACGCCGGCGTTCAGCGCACGTGCCGCCGCCAGCACCTGCGGGATGCCGCCGGCCGCCGCGATGTGGTTCTCCTTGATCAGGATGCCGTGCCACAGCGCGAGCCGCTGGTTCCGGCCGCCGCCGGTGCGCACGGCGTACTTCTGCGCCTGGCGCAGGCCGGGCAGGGTCTTGCGGGTGTCGAGGATGGCGCAGCCCCTGGGGTTGGGCGAGGCGCCGGCGATCGCGTCGACGTACCGGCGCGTCAGCGTCGCCGTGGCCGACAGCAGCTGCAGGAAATTGAGCGCCGGGCGCTCGGCGGCGAGCAGCGCGCGCGCGTCGGCCTCGATCTCGCAGACCGGCGTATCGGCCTTCATCGGTGCGCCTTCGGCGCAACGCCATTCGACGCGGACCTGCGGGTCGAGCGCCACGACGCAGGCCTCGAACCAGTCGCGCCCGCACAGCACGGCGTCCTCGCGCACGACCACGCGTGCCTTCACGCGCCGGCCCCCGGGCACCAGCCGCCCGGTCCAGTCGGCACGGCCCAGATCCTCGAACAGCGCGTCGCGGACGTTGCGCGCGCGGGCTTGTTCGAGCGTCTCGTCGGTCTCGAAACTCAGCATCATGCGGCGCCGATGTCCGGCACGAAGCCGCGCGCCGGCTGCGCGATCGCGGCGGGGTTCGCCTTCACGAAATCCAGCATCCGCTCGATGCACCCCAGCGCTTCCGCCCGCGTCGGCTCGGGTACCGTGATCTGCCCGACGTCGTGTTCCAGGCAGTTCACCAGCCCCGCCAGCCCGTTCATCGCCATCCACGGGCAGTGCGCGCAGCTCTTGCAGGTCGCGCTTTCGCCGGCGGTCGGGGCCTCGAGCAGCGTCTTGCCGGGGGCGAGCTGGCGGATGCGGTGCAGGATGCCGTTGTCGGTGGCGACGATGAAGGTCGGGCGGTCGCTGCGCACCACCGCGTTGATGATCTGCGAGGTCGAGCCGACCACGTCGGCCAGGTCGATCACGGCCTTGGGCGATTCCGGATGCACGAGCACCAGTGCGTCGGGGTGCTCGCGCTTCATCAGCTCGAGTTCCAGGCCCTTGAACTCGTCGTGCACGATGCACTCGCCCTGCCACATCAGCATGTCGGCGCCGCTGTGCTCGGCGATGTAGCGGCCGAGGTGGCGGTCGGGCGCCCACAGGATCTTCCGGCCCTGTGCGTGCAGGTGCTCGACGATCGCCACCGCGCAGGAGCTGGTCACCATCCAGTCGGCGCGCGCCTTCACCGCGGCGCTGGTGTTGGCGTAGACGACGACGGTGCGGTCCGGGTGGGCGTCGCAGAAGGCCGCGAACTGGTCCGGCGGGCAACCGAGGTCGAGCGAGCAGGTGGCGTCCAGGTCGGGCATCAGCACCGTCTTCTCGGGCGACAGGATCTTGGCGCTCTCGCCCATGAAGCGCACGCCGGCGACCACCAGCGTGTGCGCCGCATGGTCGCGGCCGAAGCGCGCCATCTCCAGGGAGTCCGACACGCAGCCGCCGGTCTCGAGCGCGAGGTCCTGCAGGTCGCCGTCGACGTAGTAATGCGCGACCAGCACCGCGTTGCGCGCCTTCAGCAGCTCTTTCGCGCGCGCCTTCAGCGCGTCGCGCCGCGGCGGCGTCAGCGGCGCGGGCGCCTTGGCCCAGGCCTGGGCGGTGGAGCAGGCGCCGGCGGCGTTCTGCTTGGTGAAGTCGTAGAGGGTCTGCGTGCTCATGCCGAGAACGATTCTCCTACGCCGCGAACAGCCGGCTCGGCGGCGCACCGAGCGAGCGCCGCACCATCGCGCTGAAGGCACTCGGGCTCGCATAGCCCAGCTCGGCGGCGATCTCGCTCATCGGCCGCTTCTTCGCGGCCAGCGTCAGCGCGCGCGCCAGCAGCACCTGCTGGCGCCACTGGCCGAAGCTGGTGCCCAGCTCCTCGCGGAACAGCCGCGCGATCGTGCGCTCGCTGGCGCCGATGTCGCGCACCCATTCGGCCAGCGTGTCGTGGCGCGTCGGCGCGGCGAGTACCGCCTCGCAAAGTGCGCGCAGGCGCTTGTCCGCGGGCATCGCCACGCCCAGCGGCACCGGCGCGGCGCGCTTCAACTCGTCGGCCAGCAGCGGGGCGACGAGCTTCTCGCGTTCCAGCTCGGTGGGCGGGGGCGGTGCGGCACCGTCGGGCGAATCCGGGGCATAGGGCAGGGCCAGCATCAGCGCGCGCAGCAGTTCGGAGACCTCGAGCACGCGGCACTGCTGCCAGTCGCTGCCGCCCGCCTTGCGTGCCCCCGGCCCACAGCAGCCGGGCCGCTGGTGCAGGTAGAGCGTGCACAGGTCGGCCGATTCGACGACGGTGACCGCATGCTCGACGCCCGGCGGGATCCACACCGCTCGCGAAGGCGGCACGAGGTAGGTGCCGCTGTCGGTGGTGAGCCGCAGCACGCCGGTGGCCGACCAGGCGAGCTGCGCCCAGGCGTGGCGGTGCGGCTCGACATGCGTGTCCTCGGCCAGCCGGCTGTGCTTGGCGCGCAGCGGGCGCTCGGCCGTCGGCGCGTACAGGTGCGGCGTGGACGCGGTCACGCGGTTCAGGCGGGCGGCAGCAGGGGCAGGGCGCTTTGGCATGAATTCGACAGAACTTGTCCCACTATCGTAAGCACGCCGAGCCGACCCTCACTACGATCGGGTCATGGTTTCCACCGAGTCCGTACCCCCCGCGTCGCTGCGCGACGACGCCCGCACCATCGGCCTGATCGGGCTGGCCCACGGCGCCTCGCACTTCTTCCAGATGCTGCTGCCGCCTCTGTTCCCGCTGTTCATCCGCGACTTCGGGCTGAGCTGGTCGCAGGTCGGCCTGCTGGTGACGGTGTTCTTCGTCGTCTCGGGCATCGGCCAGGCGCTGGCCGGCTTCCTGGTCGACAAAGTCGGCGCGCGGCCGGTGCTGTATGCCGCGCTCGGGCTCTTCATCGCGTCGGCGCTGGCCGCCGCGGGCGCCCCGGGCTACGGCGGGCTGATGCTGTCGGCGGTGCTGGCCGGGCTGGGCAACGCGCCCTTCCACCCGGTGGACTTCACGATCCTGAACCACCGCGTCTCGCAGCCGCGGCTGGGGCACGCGTTCTCGGTGCACGGCGTGACCGGCAACCTCGGCTGGGCCGCGGCGCCGGTGTTCATGGCCGGCATCACGGCGCTCAGCGGCTCCTGGCGCATCGCCTACCTGGCCGCGGCGCTGCTCGGCGCGCTGGTGCTGGCGGCGATGGTCTGGCAGCGCGACGCGCTCGACGACCGCGCCGGCCGCGCGGCCGCGGCACGCCAGGCGCAGCACGCGCCCGAGGAGCACCCGCTGGCCTTCCTGAAACTCGCCTCGGTGTGGCTGTGCTTCGGCTTCTTCTTCTGGACCACCGCGGCGCTGGCCGGCATCCAGAGCTTCGCGAGCCCGGTGCTGGAGAAGCTGTACGGACTGCCGCTGTCGGCGACGGCCTTCGTCGTGACCGGCTACATGCTGTGCGCCGCCGCCGGCATCGTGGTGGGCGGCTTCCTGGTCGGCCGCGTGCAGCGGCTCGAGCGCACCATTGGCTGGGCGATGACGGCCGCGGCGCTGGTGCTGCTGCTGGCCGCCAGCGGCTGGCTGCCTGGCGGCATGGCCGCGGTGCTGGTGGCGCTGGCCGGCGTCGGCACCGGGCTGGCCAGCCCCTCGCGCGACATGCTGATCCGCCAGGCCGC
>ERZ1066135.425-NODE-425-length-23883-cov-11.550697_pt1 | contig 23883 bp, 28 predicted proteins | sample MGYA00382782_ERZ1066135 | MGnify/ENA primary metagenome ERZ1066135 (study PRJEB33369, sample SAMEA5778365) | biofilm metagenome | biome: Industrial cooling water; feature: Water cooling tower basin; material: Biofilm | place: United Arab Emirates | collected... | reverse complement strand
AAAAAACAACCAGATGATGGTATGAAGGAGTTTGATGAGTGTGAGAGGTTTCATTGACTTAAAGATACATTGTACTTGATCATCTTTACACTGAATTTTCCATAGGTGAAAGAAGTATCTCTGTAATGCCAGACAGCTTCACCATAAGCAATAAGATTCATTCCATTGATAGGTTGATAATCACTTACAGGTGTTGAAAAAGGCAGCCATTGGTTTGTATTGGTTTCATACCGGTCGTTGCTGATGAAATCAATTAACTGCCCTTTTTCATTGAAATACAATACAGCGCTTACTTTCATAGCTCCATTCGTAAAAATTATTTTTGATTTTAAACTGTCTATCGCCTCCCACGCTATCTGTTTACTGAGCAAACTGGCCGGCGCCATCAAACACATATCATTTAAAACGGTAACCGTTTCGCCTTTTGTAAGTTCCGGGCCTTCGATGTTAACTACATCAATCAAACCAAATAGTTTGATATGCATCAATGCTTTTTGGTTTTCATAACGGTGATAGCCCGGAACTGTAAGACCAAACATCTTTCCTTTCATAAAAAACAAACGGGAAGGTTTATCAAAAAAATTATACTGTTCGGAAGTAAATGAAAACCAGTCTTTCCCCCTGCTGCGCATCTCTCCATTGAACTTTACATACATATTATGCAGATAAGGTGTGCCAACAACACCGCTGTAACGGAGATATTGCTGAACCGGTTGCGGTAAGTGCTGCAGATCACTTTCTGTAATCAATTTTACATCAGATGGTGTTTGCTGCAAAAGCCGTTTCACATCTACTTTAAACTGTTGTTCAAAGCACCATGTGGTAAATGATAGTAATGCAACAATCAGTAGCAGGAAATTGGCTACAGTTCCCCATTTGGCATCTTTCCAAACCATAATGATGAGCACCTGCGAAATCACAACTGCAGGCAATGCAATGAACATCCAGCTTTCTTTTTTCAACAAGAACAAAATAGCGGCTGTTATAAAAAGAAAGGCTGCTATCATCCATATACTGCCTGTGGGTTTTGAAATGGGCTGTGTAAGTTGTTTCATTTCACCATAGCCATAGGCTTTGGCAAAGCCCATGAAATGGATTAACCCGTGAACCAGCATGATAAACAGAAACAAGTATTTTAACATGGTTCAAAGCTAATAAGTGCTTTCACCATACAAAATGACTGTCAGGAACGTATTGATTGATTAAAATCAGGTTCAATAAGCATTTGCTTCTATGCAGGAATGACTTTTCCAGAATAATTTGAACGTACAGCACATACGGATTTGTGCCAGTATTCCTCCGAATGCAGTTAAAAAGGCAACAATGACAAATACGGCCTGGATATTCAGCAAATCGGCCAGCCAGCCGGCGCCCAAGGCACCCAGCACATAACCCATATCCCTCCAGAAACGAAACATGCTAAGCCCTTTTGAACGTTGTGCAGGCAACAGGTTTTCAGCAATCACCGTTAAAAAATTAGGATAGACTAATCCTGTACCAAGTCCCAGCAGGACCATGGCTATCATGACTGAAATATGTGTCAATGAAATCACCATCAATAAGAGCCCGGCAGCCTGCATCAACATGCCAATGGTAATCAATTGCTTTTTACAATAAGCATCTCCCAGTTTTCCTGCAAAGAGTTGACTGATGCCCCATACGGCAGGATAGATAGCAGTAAGTGCTCCTGCCTGCACCAATGTATAATCATTCATGAGCAACCATACGGGCAGTAAACCCCAAATAACACCATCGTTGAGATTATTGATGAAGCCATTCACCGTTACAGTACCCATATTAAAATGTTTGTAGCTTATTTCTTTCCATAAGGATGAAAAGTACGTTTGTGTTCCACTCTGTTGTTCTGCTGAAATGAAATGTGTTGTATCCCGTATGAAAAGCCAGCTGATGAGTAAACCGACAACAGAAAAGATAATAGCCGGCACAAACGGATAAAAACCTGCGCCGTATTGATGCGCAATAGTAGATGCCAGGTATCCGGCAGAGCCAACGGCAATGTAACCTGCAAATTCATTGATGCCCATGGCCAACCCACGGTTCTTAGCGCCTACCAAATCCACTTTCATAATAACGGTAGATGACCACGCAAGTCCCTGGTTTACGCCTAACAAAATATTGGCTGCAATCACCATCCACCATTCAGATGCATACATCAGCAAAAAAGGAACCGGTAATGCTGCCAGCCAGCCAATAAGTAAAACTTTTTTACGGGTAGTATGCTGATGCAGATAACCTGTTATCAAATTAAAAACAGCTTTGGTAAATCCAAAAGCAGCGATGAACGTAAGCAGTACCGTTGTTGAATGCAGATGAAATCGTTCTGCCGCATAATCCGGCATCACAGTGCGTTCCAAACCTACCATAGCACCAACAAATGCATTGGCAATCACCAGTAAAATGAACTGGTTCCTGTTTTCTTTCAATCCCTGTTGTATGGTTTTACTCTTTTCCAAACCAATAGTCAATGATAAAATTGAGATGGTGCATCTCTACTTTATTGATGATATTTCGTTTTACCGCCAGGTCCTTCTCAAGATTGCCTTTGTATAAATAAATCAACCGCAGGGATGTTCCTTTTAAAAACCCTTTGAATTGATAACGAACATCTGCCACCAGATGATAATAGGAAGGCATGCTGTATTTGTTGAGTTGATAGTTGGTAGTATGTGGTACATCATACCAACCTGCTGCCAGCATTGCCTGCCAGTTTTTATTGTTGGGTTGATGTTGTGCCGAAAATACCAATCCATGTACGTCACCTAACCCTTCATTACGTTCACGAACTAAGAATGTATAGAATGGATCACGGCCCCACTCTCTTGGAAAAAGAAAACGGCCATGTGATGTGATGCGGGTATAATTAGCTGTAAGTGTTGTTGCATTGAGCTTAACACCTGCACGTGAGCTGATGATAAAACTTTTATAGCCCGGCTGCACATACGCTTTTGTAACATCTGCATTTCCGCCATTACCAACACGGTTCTGATGGGTGAGTTGTAAACCAACTAATATTTGGTTTTTGGTATTTTGTTTGAAAGGTAAAACCAGGTCTGATTGGAGCATGGCCGTATTGAAAATATTATCAACCCAATAATTCCAGAACTGAACTTTAATGATTTGTTTTTGCTGCCACTGTACATTAAAAACAGCAATGCCTTTTGTTTGAAGTTTACCCTTGAAAGCTGATGGCATACCTTCTTCATTTACACCAACAGAATATAAACCAATACTGTTGCCCACGCTATACCATTTAACAGTTGAACGTGGTGAAATACCATTAATCCAACCCGCCTGCAGTTTTATATTTTTGAATTCATTCACTTCCAGCCATAATCCTTTTTCCATTGTTGGGCGCATACGGCCATCCTGCTGATTGATGTAAGGCGTGTTGAGGTATTGCTTGCCATAGGTAATGGCAGATTTCCTGAAATGATACTTTAAGTACAATTCTTCCAAACGGTCTAAGTCATGTTTGTTTTCGGGATCAGTAATATCAAACAATGAAAGCTCATAGCGGCTGAGTGTTTGAGTTTGCCGATCTCTTTCAGTAAGATCAGATGAAGCAGTATTGTTAATGAAGAAGCCACTCACTGCAAATTGAAAGCCTTTAAGTTTGGCGCTTTCATAACCAATGCCTGCACCTAATCCCCATGCACCATAATCATTCAACTCTTCTTTGTTAACAGTTGCCATTACAAAACTCCTTGCATGCGCAAAGAATTTTCCTTTTTGAAAAAACTGGTTCAGAGAATGTATGGAACTGTCTGTTGCAGTTGTATCAGTTCGTTCTGAACGGTGTTCTTGTGCGGTAAGTAACAAAGGCATCGTCACCAACAAGATTAATAATTTCCATTTCATATTAATCACCACCTTTTATATAACTCCACCCTTCCTGCTGTTTACGTATGATCTCTACAAACGCAGATGGAACAACAAATGCCTGTGGTATTACGCTTTTAGGATCTATTATTCTTTTTTTAAGAGAGTTATTGCAGACTGCCAATAAAACTCCCCGTTGATGAAGTTTTAAAATTTCCTTTTTATAATACCCTGTATCAACAAGCAATGCATACACAGCATCACCATGAAATACAAGTTCAATTTTTGTATCAGGTGCAGCATTGAGCACATTGTTCACCTGGCGGTACACACCTGCCTGTGTAGCTGTATCACCTGTTGGTAGTTCCCAAACAGCTTTTAGTTGAGCTGAGGCATAATTATTGAAAAAAGCAACAAAAAGAAAAACGATGATGAATGCGAATGATTTCATGAGCTTGATGATTTAGATGAATTGATAATCGTAACCTTCCAGTTGTGATAAGAGAGTTGATGGAGCATCCGTAGCTATGGCTCTGCCTTCAATCTTTGGTGCTACCAATGGATGTACTGCCAGGTATTCCCGCACAATGTTATGCAATGTATGACCGGGTTTCCTCGGGCTTTTTACCTTTTCCATCCGGCACAAGGTATCATCAGGATCACCTTCCCTTTCACAGGCCAGCATGGTGAATACATCATCAGGCTTTACTTCTTTTTCTTTTACTTTGATCCAGTTGACACGTTTCCCAAGGTCATTGTTCATTGTGAAGTTAATCTGCATTCCCTGGAAACGTACGACCCATCCACCAAATCGTTTGGCCGGATCTTTGGCAAACACATTGTGCAGTTCCTTTTCCATCCAATCATACAACTGTTTGCCGGTTACTTCTCCCATCTTCACTTCGCTATCTACCGGCAACATGCTCCACAAATAATCATTAGTGATCTCAGCATATCCTTTTACTTTATCAGGAATCAATGGCGGACAAAAACGGAAACCATTACTCACCACAATATCAACCTTGGCATCTTTGTACTTCCACATCAATGCATCGGTGATCAAATTGTCCATAGGATTTTCAATCACATAATATCTTACAAGTGGTGTTTTAGTTTTACCAATTACCTTGCTGAGTTCTTTTTTGTACGGGGCACTTACTTTTTCAACCAGTGCAACCATTTCAGCATCGGGTTTGTATTTCACCGGGTCAACATCCAGTAGCCTGTAATTCTCATCTTTGATTTTTCCATTTTCAATCACTACATCCAAACGTGCTATAAATGAACCAAAAGCACCGGGTTCCGTTACTTTCGCAAATTTTCCCTGTATGGGTTTGCGTACACGTTCATGTGTATCAGCTCCCAGAATATAATCCACTCCGGTAACTTCTATTTTATTGGCAAGATCAACCTGTTGTGCCAATCCCATATGTGTTACAAGAAATACCATGGCACATTGCTCATACTCACGAAGAATTTTTACATACTTAGCTACATTAATTTCCGGTTTTGTAAAAGTGATGCCATAACTGTAGGCAGGTGATTGACGTTTGGGTGTTAACGGATCATTGTAACCAATAAAACCAATCTTTACTCCTGCCACCATCTTTGTCCAATAGGGCGGAAAAATGAGTTCATTCTTAAACTCATCAGTTGTATCATGAAACATATTGGCGCAAATCTTGGCACTGTTGTATCCACCCAGGTCTTTCCACATCGCCTGTTTTCCATAAACCACTTCCCAGTTACCGGGAAGAATGAGATCATAACCAATATTGTTGATCAAGGGTACAATACCTTTGCCTTCCGTTAAAGCCGCAACACCGCCGCCCTGAAAACAATCGCCACCATCGATGATCAATGTATTGTTTGGATTCTGCGCTTTCAATGTTTTCAGCATCGTTTTTAAAACCGCAAAACCACCACGCTTTTTATACACAGGTTTCCCATTCTCAAAAAAGAATTCATCATGTGTGTACAGTTGTGCATGTATATCGGATGTATGCAGTAGTGTAAATACTTTGGCCTTACCATCAGCTACTGCTTTGTTGTTGAAGATTTCATTTTCATGATACGCATCACCGCTCACTGCATTGGCCAATGATGGGGGCATCAATGCACCTGCGGTGAGCATGGAAGCATTTTTAAAAAAATCTCTTCTTGAATTTTGCACAATGGGAGATGGTTGTTCCGCTTCATTGCAACTGTTACAGCTGCAATGAGAAGTATGGATGATGTGATGTGACATTCAATTGTTTTAAAAATTATTTGGAAGCAGTTTTCTTTTTCTGTTGCGCTTCTTTAAACTCTTTGATAGGACCGAAAGGACCATATTTGTGTTGTTGTTCACTAAACGAATCTGCATAAGGACCAAATGGATGGTCGACCGGTTTCTTGGAAATATCAGGCCAATCTTTACTCAAATCTTTAGAAGGACGTGGTTGTGAGTTTACAAAGGCAGCCACATCCCATGCTTCTTCATTACTCAATTGAGGTGAATGATAATCTGCACCCTGCGGCATATTGTTTTTTACATAACCTGCAAATCGTGATAAACGAAATAAACCTGCTCCTGTGTTATAGCTATGTTGTCCCCATAATGGCGGATATTGATACATTGTTCCTTCAAAGTCTTTCATTCCCTGTCCATCAGTACCATGGCAGCTTTGGCATTTTTGTGTATAAACAATTTTCCCGTTTTCAGCATCAGCTGCACGGTTCATAAAAGGCAGTTCAACAATGCCGCTACCTTTAGGCTTTGTTCCTTTTTGTAAATCTTCGCCCAGCCATTTGATATACGCATAAATGGCTTTCATTTCATTTGAATTGGAATCAAGCGCTTTTCCATTGAGACTTCTTTCAAAACAATCATTCACTCGTTTGTAAATGGTTTCTGTTGAGCCTGAACGGTCTCTGAATTTTGGATACGTTGTATAAACTGCTCCGTAATTATTTCCCCACGGTTTAGTGCCTGCATCTAAATGACAGTTCTGGCAATTCATACCGTTACTTATTTGCATTACAGAACCATTGGGACCAAGATATTTTGATGTGTGTGCAATCAATTCATAACCGTAATAAATGAGTTTGCCATCTTCTCTTGAATAATAAGGAATCTGATTAAACGATGCTCCTACCCAAACACTGTTACTGAAAACGGAATCTGCAGATACATCAGCAGTTTTATCACTGCTGCAACTTTCACAAGAGAAAGCAAAGACCGCAAGCAGTGCAATGATGATTGCCAAATATGTTTTCTTCAGTTTCATATTGGAGTTTCCGTTGATTTAGTGCGGAAGTTTTGTTCTGAACTTTCCATACACCCATGTGCCCGCAATGGCACTGAGCAGTGTAACAAGTACAACTGTTGCGCCGGTTCCTATCTGTGCAAATAACGGTCCCGGGCAGGCGCCTGTAACAGCCCAGCCCAAACCAAAAATCAAACCGCCGTAGATTTGTCCTTTGCTGAATTTTTTAGGCTCCAGTTTAATTTCTTCTCCTTCAAAAGATTTTACTTTCAGTTTTTTAATGAGAAATACACTGATGATGCCTATTACCACTGCTGAGCCAATAACTCCATACATATGAAAACTCTGCAGGCGAAACATTTCCTGTATACGAAACCAGGAAACTACTTCTGACTTTACGAGAATGATTCCGAACCAGAGGCCCGCAACTAAATATTTCCAGTTGCTCCATAACGGACGGTCGAGTTCACTTTGATTCACACACATCGCATGGTCTGTACGCACTTCAAAATCTGTATTGATATCTTTTATGCTTTGAATTTTATCTTTTACTTGTGTTGACATGATTTGCTGATTAGAGTTTCAGAATAAAAGGAAGAATTAAGTTGGCCATAATAAAACCACCTGCCATGAAAGAAATAGTAGCAACCAGTGAAGGCCATTGTAAATTGCTTAAACCCATAATGGCATGCCCGCTGGTACAACCACCTGCATAACGGGTACCAAAACCCACCAGAAAACCACCGCCAATCATCATTACAATTCCTCTTGCAGTTAACAATTGAGGCCAGCTGAACACATCAGTTGGCACCAATGATTCAAAATTGGTAATGCCGTATAGCTGTAATTCAGTTGCCAAGGTTTCATTTACAACTACCGGAGCCGGTGTTGATAAAAATAAAGCAACAGCTACACCGCCCAGCAACACACCTGCCACAAAAAATAAATTCCATACTTCCTTCTTCCAGTCGTAAGAGAAAAACGGAATTTTTGCCGGTACGCAAGCAGCACATACGTGACGGAGTGAAGAGGAAATACCAAACGATTTATTTCCCATCAATAAGAGTAATGGTACTGTTAAACCAATAAGCGGACCGGCCACATACCAGGGCCATGGCTGCTTTATCCATTCTATAACATTCATAATGATGCGTTTTAACTTCTGTTTGTTTAAATAAACTTTTTATGATTCATCTTTTGATAAGTCTGTTTCTTTTTTTGATGACTTGAACGTACTGTTGAGTAATCCACCCATTGTTGCGCCGTACAACATACTGCGCCATGGGCTGGATGTAATCATACAGGTACCATCACATCCCCAGAAATGATAATAGATATATCCTGCAACTGCACCCAGCAAAATGCCTGGTACATACCATTTCCAATCTTTTAAAATCTTATTCATTTTACTTCTTCAAATTTTATTTCTTCAGTGTTTGACATATTCGTTTGTGTGTAAGGTTGGCTGCAGGTAAGTCCCGGACAACCCAAATTAAAGATACCCTGTATCAACAACAACATGCCAATGGTTCCTAAAATAGTATTGTAGGAAGCAATGCCCTGATACAATGCAATACTTCCGGCCAACAAACGAACGAGTCTAATCCAGTTAAACCCTGTAAACATGTAATTTAATTTAAACGATTACCCAGCGCAACCCATGACCCTCCATTGTAAGCCTCAATTCCGTTTTGCTTTAAGATGGCTGCTGCTCTTGCACTACGCATACCGCTGGCACAACAGGTAATCACCGGTTTTCCTTTTTGCTTCAATTCATTTGCTTTGCTGCTGATGCTGTCTACAGGTATATTAATGGCGTTCTTTATATGACCGCCTTTAAACTCACCACTTGTTCGCACATCAACAATCAATGCGCCCTGTTCTGCAAGCGCTTTGTAATCTGTACCCGGACCAAATAATTTTTTTATGAAACCAAACATCTTCAGTTGAGATTTTTTTGAGTTAAGACTAATAAATTTTCTAATGCGCCGCCATTAAATACATTTTCCAATCCTGCCTCTTTCAATAACATTACTGCACTGGCACTTCTTGCACCTGAGCGACAGTATACCACCACCGGTTTATGCAATTCTTTTAATTCATCTGTATAATCTATTAATGTATCCAGTGGAATATTCTGAGCACCGGGAAAATGACCCGACTGAAATTCCTTAGCTGTACGCACATCTACAAACTTTGTTTGTGCATCCTTTAATACCTCTTGTAACTGTATCATTGTTTTTCGTTTTGTTGCAGGAGTTCGCCTTTCCATGCAAGAATACCGCCCTCCATATTATAAATATGTTTGAATTGATTATTGATAAGCAGTTCTGATGCTTTTACACTCCGTTTTCCGCTGCGGCAATACACCACATAGGTTTTGTTTTTCCGGAGGGATTGTATTTGCTGTATAAAGTTGACGGAATCCAGCACATCTATATTCACTGCACGTGGCAAATGACCCTCTGCAAATTCTTCCCTGGTACGTACATCCAGTACCACAGTTCGTTTCTTTTTCATTTTTACTGCTGCTTGTTCAGGAGTAACCGTAACAAATTGTGCCCGTGCTGCATTGAATGCTGTTAACAGAAAAAAGAAACTCAACAATAAATACTTCATGTGATACTTTTTTGTTTTTGATACTTACCACATAGTATAATCCTTAAAAATTATCATCCCGTCTGGTGAAAAGATGTACTGCTAATTTTCAATGATTATTTCATACTTTTTAAATAAAAGGGGGCGGGTTAGGCCCCCATGTCATCAATCACCATCATTCCGCATCATCAATTATAAAAGTGTAGAAGGACATACATAATCCGTTACCGGTAGTTTGTTGCTTTCCTTAATCGCTTTAAAGCCTCCACGCACATCTATAAGCTTATCATAACCACGTGCTTTTAATATGGAAGCAAATATCATGGAACGGTATCCTCCGGCACAATGCACATAATATGTTTTATCCTTGTTTAATTTGAGCATACTGTCGTTCACAAAATCAAGTGGTGCACAAATTGCATTTTCAACATGTTCACTTTTGTATTCACTTTCTTTACGTACATCCACAATTTCTGCCAATGGCTCCTGCTCTTTTAAAGCTGCCAGTTCATCTGCTGATATACGTGTGATGCTATCAATTTCTTTACCTGCATTTTTCCAGGCATTGAAACCACCTTTCAAATAACCCAGTGAATAATCATAGCCTACACGTGCCAGTCTTGTCACCACTTCTTCTTCACGTCCTTCATCTGTTACTAATAAAATTTCCTGTTTTACATCCGGTATCATAGCGCCTACCCATGGTGCAAAGCTTCCGTCAATTCCGATGTTGATAGAGTTGGGAACAAAACCTTTTGAAAAGGTTTCTGCATCTCTTGTATCAAGAATCAAGGCACCGGTTTCGTTAGCCGCTGTTTCAAATGCTTCGGGACTCAATGCCTGAGTACCACGTTTGATCACTTCTTCAATACTATCATAACCATGAATGTTCATCATTACATTTAATGGAAAATATTGAGGCGGCGCCACCAACCCGGTAGTTACTTCTTTAACAAATTCTTCTTTGGTCATATTGGCACGTAAAGCATAGTTCACTGCTTTCTGATGACCCAATGTATCAGAAGTTTCCTTGCTCATATTTTTTCCGCAGGCACTTCCGGCACCGTGTGCAGGATATACGATGATATCATCTGCCAATGGCATGATTTTGTTACGGAGCGAATCAAATAAATAACCCGCCAGTTTATCCTGCGTTAAATCACTTACTATTTTCTGTGCCAGATCCGGACGTCCCACATCACCAATAAACAAAGTGTCACCGGTAAAGATGGCTACATCTTTTCCTGTTTCGTCTTTCAATAAATAACAGGTTGATTCCATGGTATGGCCCGGTGTGTGTAATACTTTAAATGTAATCTTGCCTACTTTAATTTCTTCACCATCAGTTGCGGCATGAAATTCAAAGTCGGGCTTTGCATTGGGACCGTATACAATCTTTGCACCTGTTTGCTTCGCCAGATCGATATGACCGCTTACAAAATCTGCATGGAAATGTGTTTCAAACACATACTTGATTTTTGCGTGGTTGCGTGCCGCCTTTTCCATGTAGGGTTTCACTTCACGCAACGGATCAATCACTACTGCTTCACCTTCGCTTTCAATGTAATAAGCACCTTGTGCTAAACAACCGGTATAAATCTGTTCAATCTTCATTTTAAAAAGTTTTAAAGTATAGAGCAAAATTGCAAAATCAGTAAAAGGAATACTATGACTTTTGTCACTTAACGGGAGGCCGGGCAGCAGAAATCATTTAACCCCGGTGCTCACCTTTTGAACTGAAGAACATTATTTATCTGTTAAAAACAGTTCTTTTATAATAATGTAAACTCCCATCACCAAAACAAACCATCCAAATCCTTTTTTGAGTTTATCGCCACTTATTTTATGGCTGAGCAAGTTGCCGATAAAAATACCTCCGATGGCCAAAGCGGTTACAATAAAAAGTAATTTCCAGTCGATTATCTGATGCCCTACATCACCCAAAAACCCAATCAATGATTTGGCTGCAATAATGAGTAAAGAAGTTCCAACAGCCTGTTTCATTGGCAGTTTACTCAACAAAACCAGAGCAGGAATAATAAGAAAACCTCCGCCGGCGCCAACCAAACCGGTTAATATACCTACCACCGTTCCTTCAAGCAATATGAGCGGATAATTGAATTTCTGTTGTTCCTTTGTTAGATCGTTTTCTTTATTCGTTCCTTTAATCATACTGTAAGAAGCAACTACCATGAGTACTGCAAACAACAGCATGAGTAATATAGGTTTGGTTACAGTAAACGTTCCCATTGTAAATACCTCTTGCGGAATTGCAGGAACTATAAATTTCCGTGTAGCATATACAGCAGCTATGGCAGGAGCACCAAAAATGAGCGCTGTTTTAATATTGAGCAATCCCTGCTTGTATTTGGGAACAGCTCCTACTAATGAGGTGGAACCAACTATAAATAAAGAATAGGCTGTTGCCAGCACCGGTTCAACTCCAAATAAATACACGAGCACGGGCACAGTGAGAATGGAACCACCACCACCAATCAAGCCCAATGAAATACCAATAACAATTGATGCGATATAGCCTGCAATTTCCATGAGTGCAAAGATGGGTTGATGCAAGGTAGGGTTTTGTGATGTGAATCACAGAAGTCCTAAGCACCTCATCCCTGCTAAACATTTTGTTCTTCCAAATCAGTTATGAAACGATAATCATCACATAACAGCCGGCCTCATTGTAATGACGAGCGTAAATAAGCGTGGGTTGTGCTATGCAGTTCTCCCTTTGGGGGCGGAGGGGGCTGCTGTTATTTCAATCGCATTCCGATGCAATCTTACTTTTCCCCGTTGCTCCATTTTTTTTAACAGCCTTGAAATCACTTCACGTGAAGAATTCAATTCATCTGCAATTTGCTGATGACTTACTTCAATAGTATGAGATGCGGTGGCTTCCTGTGCACGCTTGAGGTAAAACTCCAGACGCTCATCCATACTGCGGAATGCCACATTATCCAGTGTGAGCAACAACTCATCAAACCGTGAGCGGTAGGTTTCAATTACAAACTGGTACCAGCTTTTGTACTTACCCATCCACTCACTCATGGTTTCAATAGGTATTTGTATAATTTCTGTTTCAGTAACGGTTACGGCACTGATGGGACTTGCTTCATGTTTAGCAGCACATACCATGGACAACGCACAGGCTTCGCCGGGCTTTAAATAATACATCAGGAACTCATTGCCTTCTTCATCTTCACGAAACACTTTGATGAGTCCGCTTACTACCAGCATGGTGCTGCGGATGTATTGACCTTTTCGCATAAGCACTTCATGGGCAGGAATGATTTTATGTTCACCTGTGGTTTCAATGGCCTCCGCCAGTTGAGGTTCAAATAAAGGATAAGATGTTTGAAGAACGGTATTCATAAGTGCAAATGTGGTGTTTATTTTGGAATGAAAGTGTTGCCACTGAAAACACGGAATCACTGTTGTATGATTTTATTAACCACCAGAAACATATTAGAGCACATGAAAAACCTCTGCGCTCCCTGCGCCCTCAGTGTGCTAAACCTTTTATTCACCACCTGAGACACATTTGAGCACCCAAGAAACCTCTGTGAACCCAGCGCCCTCTGTGTTCTAAACCTTTTATTAACCACCTGAGACTCATTAGAGCACCCAAGAAACCTCTGTGAACCCAGCGCCCTCTGTGTGCTAAACCTTTTATTAACCACCTGAGACTCATTAGAGCACCTGAGAAACCTCTGTGAACCCTGTACCCTCTGTGTGCTATGTTTTTTTCTGTGCCTCTGTGTCCTCAGTGGCAAAATAATATCTTTGGCCGATGCCTTTGCTCAACTCTTATCAGGATGAATTGATAGAAGCCGGTTGCGATGAAGCCGGTCGTGGCTGCTATGCCGGGCCTGTGTTTGCTGCAGCCGTAATCTTGCCAAAAGATTTTCATCATCCATTACTCAACGATAGCAAGCAGGTAAAAGAAACACACCGCAATGAATTAAGAATAGTCATTGAAGAAACGGCGCTTGCTTATGCCGTAGCACAGGTGAGTGTGGAAGAGATCGATCGCATCAATATTCTCAAAGCGTCGTTTACCGCCATGCACCGTGCTATTGATGCACTGCAAACAAAACCGCAATTATTGTTGATTGATGGCAACCGTTTTATCAACTACAAACGCACACCGCACAAAACATTTGTAAAAGGCGATGGACGGTTTGCCAGTATTGCCGCCGCCAGCATTCTGGCTAAAACCTACAGAGATGAACACATGCTGCAACTGCATGAACAGTTTCCGCAGTACAACTGGAAACAAAACAAAGGTTATGGTACAGCAGCGCACCGAAAAGCCATTGAGCAGTTTGGATTGTGTATGCACCACAGAAAAAGTTTTGATATAGAACCGAAAGTGGAGACCTTATTTTAATCCATTGACTTTTTTTAGTTGATAATTTAAGTTGTATTTTCCCCGTACAAAAACACATTGATGAAACAATACCGTAACATTCTTTTTGCTGTACTGCTTATCTCCTGCTGCAGCAGTTGCCTCACTTTAAAAAAACTGGACGCTTTTGTTGCCGAACAATATGGCAACCAGGTTCCCAAACTCAATAAGAAAAATGCAGCGAACCTCTCCGTGGTCTCCACCTTGCCCAAAACAGGTGATGCCATTTCTGTTTCCCGAAACAAAACCAGCAATTTTCTGCCACTCATTCTGTACTGGCATTATGAGTTCAGGCGGGTATGTGCGTTGAACCCAGATATTGCGGCGAATACGTTTACCAATGCACTCAACAATGCCTCCTCCAAAGCATTGCAGCAAAAACTTGAAGGCAAAAAATTAGAGTTAACGGTGGAGCAGGCGCCCGTAGGTTTTTCATTTACGGAAAAGACCAATATCATTTTTGTAGTGTATATCATCAGTTGGTCCCGTTTATCTGTAGAGCCGGATTTTAAAGACCTTGTTGTTTCCTACAAACTCACCCATGCCGATGGTACATCTAAAACCGGAACCATACAGGTAAAAAACCCGATGCGTGATAAAGGGCTGCGACTGTTTCAAAGCTGGAAGTCTGCCGTGTCTGAGTATATAACAGAGTACAATTATACCATTAACAACATGGCGAAGAGTTTTGCTGGGGAGTTGATGAAGGAGTTGTGAGGTTGTTGTAAAGATTGGGATTGATATTCAATTATATTTTCAACAAGAAATTACGCAAATCGTAGTGTTGGTTGTCAGGCCAAAGTGACATACTACTTCGAATTAAAATACTTAATCATAGACCATGCAAGCAAAGGAAACTAAACTACAAGACATTATCGAGGGGACAAAGCAATATGTAATCCCTCTTTTTCAAAGAACATATAGTTGGACAACTAAAGAATGGGATGTTTTATGGAAAGACCTTGTTGAGCTTAGTGAAATGGAAAATCCAAGAACACATTTTATTGGCTCAATTGTAAATATGCCTACCGTTTCCGTTCCAGAAGGAGTAGCAAAGTATCTTTTAATTGATGGACAACAACGTCTGACAACAATATTTGTGCTTCTTACATTACTTCGTAACAGAGCAAGGGAAATACAGAATCAAGAATTTGCTGAAGAAATTAATAATACCCTTCTTGTAAATCCATACAAAAAGGATGGAGACTTTTTTAAATTGATGCCAACCCAAGTTGACCGAGAAACTTATCAGAATTTAATTAACGGGACTCCGAACGATGTAGAAAATCAATTGACACGGGCATACACTTTCTTTGATAAAAAACTGAAACAGGTTGAAATCGAACCCGAAAAACTTAAAAAGATAATCACAAGTTATTTTTCTGTCGTTAGTATCGTACCTACGCCGTGGTTCGTGTCTCCACGAACCACTCCACTCACACTCGCTACAATATTTCACCGATAGCACTTACTTTTAATTAAATATCGCAAGCAAATGCAAACACCCACACCTCTACGAAAATCATATATGGATATTGGCGCTGTTTATTTTTTCACTGCCACGATTCATCAATGGAAACCACTGTTGCAAAATGAAGCCTATTGTACAATTATTTTAAATTCATTTCAATTTCTATCGCAAAAAGGATTGCTTGATGTATTTGCATTTGTAATTATGCCCAATCATATTCATACCATCTGGCGTACCAACGGACGTAACGGTAAAGAAACAGTACAGGGGTCTTTCCTGAAATACACCGCCCACGAGTTCAAAAAATTAATGCTACGGACAGAACCGTTGCTGTTAAATAATTTTACAGTGGATGCAAAGAATAAAAAATTTGAATTTTGGCAAAGGGATTCACTGGCTGTGCATTTGTATTCACCGGAAGTGGCGTATCAAAAACTGGAATACATTCATTTAAATCCCCTGGCTGAACATTGGCAATTGGCAAAAGATCCATCTGATTATTTCTATTCTTCCGCTTCGTTTTACGAACGGGATGAATGGCGATTTTCTTTTCTTAAAGATTTACGGATTCAAATGTTGGGCTAAGTACTTTTGGTTCGTGGAGACACGAACCAAGGCGTGAGGAATTATTCCCAGAAGAACCAAATGTTTCAGACAAATACATTAAGGTAACCCGACAGATATTAAGGTCAGCTTTGCAGTCACATAAACTTAAACCGAGATTTACCAAAGTCGAAGTTGCAATCCGTGACAACTTTGATTGTTTTCTAAATTACTTTGAGATTTTTGAACAATATATTGAAGCCGGTCTAATTACTTCAAAGGAGCTTGAACCTTATATTAAATACTGGATAAATACTATAAGTGACGACATCGAATCAGATGTAAAAAATACAATTCACCATTATATCAACGAATATGGATACAAAGGCACACAAAATATTTTCACAAGATTTGGAAAAAATATTTTACCTCAAACCCAATTAGATTCGACAAAGTTTAATGAGGAGGAAGAAATTGACACGAGTGATTTAGAAAATGAAAACGATGACTATGACAAGTAGTAGCACTACCGCCATCACGGTGATAAAGGTTACAATACCGATTATTTATTTGGACTAAGATTATGGCCTGCTTATTTTTTATCATCTCACGCTATGGTTCGTGTCTCCATGAACCACTACATCATTCATATCTACATAAACATCAATCACAACACCATCATTCAACCATCAAACAATGAAGAAGTCTCTCTTTTATTTTGCCGTTACAGGGTGGGCATTAGGTCTTATTGTTCACATTCTATCACTTGCGCATATTAATGTTGCAGCCAAAGTTCCTTTTGTGTGGCTGTTGCACGTCGGTATTTTTGCTGTGTTTGTTCCTGCAATTCTTGAGATGAAGAAAAATGAAGCACTCAAAGCTTATCAACAATCAGAAAAGGCAAACAGAAAGAATCCATTCGCTGTTGTTAAAATCATATTCAATCAAACACCCTCCTGGCTGGCTGCAATTGCAATAGCAGGCTTTGTGTATGCATTTATAAATTTTTTACTGTTCATGACGTCTCAACAGGGTAGTGCCACTATTCAAGACGGGCAATACATTTTACACAATCACGGTCATCTCATCAAAACCTTAACACAGCAGGAATACAATTACTGTAAAGCAAATGAGGTAAGAGGATTTTCAGGACACTGGCTGGCGTTTTACGGATTGTCAGCAGCTATTTTATTTCCATATCAAAGAAAAGCAACAACTATCTAATCGCAACCTTATTGATAAAACCTCCGCTGTTTCATCAAGTGAATTACAAACAGTGAACCTGCGTACAAAACCCCGGAGGTTTTATTGCAGCTTGTTTATTTGCTTCATTAAACCTTGCCCACCTGCCTCCGGCAACCTGTAATGATAAGCAGATTATGTGCATCAGCTTCTTCCCTTACTTGGGTACAAGTTATGCCTGCATGTAACCGATTGAATCAACTTTCACCTTCATTGTTCAACGAAACATGTTATCAATACATCAAAACAATCAACACCACCTTTTCGCTTAACAAATGATTAATAATTACGTTACAATGCCTTAGCACACACGTAATGTGCCGCAGATAGTTTTGTATCAAACATAAACAATGAAACTAAAACTATTTACTGCATTATTTGCAACTGTTGCTTTACTGGGCACAGCCTGCAAAAAAAAGGACAACAACACTCCACAGGAAGACAAAGCTGAATTTAAAAACCGTTCAGTAACTCCATCCTTTATCAAAATGGCACCTGAATTTTCAGGTGTGGGTGTGCACACGCTGGTGAGCAGCGAAGATGTAATTCCAAACTCCGCCGGTATGGTGTATGGTGGTGCGCCCGATGGTCAGGGTTTTATCAAAAATCCTGATGGCAGCGGGTACATCATGGTTACCAATCATGAAAATACATGGGCCATTTCAAGATTGTACTTAAATAAAAAACTGGATATTGTAAAAGGCGAATACATTGTAAATACAGATGGCGGTTTGTTCCGCTTATGCTCCGGTACTATGGCTACGCCTGATATTCATGGCTTTGGCCCCACGTTTTTAAGTACAGGTGAGTCAAACGTAAATGCAATGACACATGCTATCAATCCCATTGCACCTGCTAATCCATCAGACCAAACAAGAGTAAAACCAGCTTTAGGAAAATTCAGTGGCGAAAATGCAGTGCCTTTAACCAAAGCTGCCTATCCCGGCAAAACGGTAATCATTCTGGGTGAAGATGCAGGCAATGGCCAGGTATATCTCTATGTATCCAACACAGTAGGCGATTTAGACAACGGCAAACTGTATGTGTTAAGAAGAGTAGATCAAAATCAAATTGAAACAGCTATTACCTGGAACAATAATTACAATGTAGAATTTGTAGAAGTACCCAATGCTAAAAACTTAACCGGTGCAGAAATTGAAAGCCTGAATGCTTCATTAAAAAGTATTGTGTTTGCCCGTGTGGAAGATTTGGATTACAGAAAAGGTTCCGCTGCCAATAACAGAGAAATATATTTTGTTGCTACCGGCGTAAGCGGCAGTACAGAAAAAACATATATGGGTCGTGTGTATCAATTAAAGCTTGACCCAACGGATCCATTAAAAGGTGTGCTTAAAATAGTAGCTGATGGCGATGTATCACCCACCGGCGCTAATGTAAAAGGAACAGATATTATTAATCCTGATAACGTGTGTGCAACTGAAAACTTTCTGTACATCCAGGAAGATGGTGATTCCTTCTGGCCGGAAGCAACACACAACTCATTAATCTGGCAATATGATATGAGAACAGGCACCAAAAAAGTGTTTATGGATATGACACACAGAGATGCTGCGGTACAGGGTTCAAAATACAATCCTGCAGGACCAAACCAAAACAGATATGGTCTTTGGGAACATGGAGCTATGGAAGATATTTCTGATGTGATTGGTGTGCCCGGCACATTTACTATTAACATTCACGCACACTCATGGGTGGAAGGTGATAAATTTCTGAACCCAAGTAAAGCGGTATCCGTACAACCTTATAAAAGCGGCGGACAAACATTGTTTATTACAAATGTTCCCAGATAATTTACATTAACTGATCACAAAGGCCTTTCGTTAATATGCGAAAGGTCTTTGTATTTATACATCTTCTTCAAAAACTATATTCTATGGTGAAATACGTACCGCTGTTTATATTAAGCCTCATTCTTTTCATTGGGTGTTTTATCAATAAAGAACAAAATTTTGAGACCGTAGCCCGTAACAGTATCAATAATAAAATTGATTCTCTGGTTCAGGCAGTAAATGAAATAGAAACTACATCAAACCCGGAGCAAATAAAACTGCTGTTTGTCAAAAGCCGAACTTACTATAAAAAAGTTGAGCCGTTTATTGAATACTATTACCAGGGTTTAAGCCGACGCATTAATGGCCCTGCATTACCCGAAATAAAAACAGATGATAATGTGGTGAACGAAGCAACAGGGTTTCAGGTACTTGAAGAAATTATTTATAATGATATTATTGATACAAATGAACTGAAAAAGCAAACGAAAATCCTTATAACAGATTTACTGTTTGTTAAAAAATCAACCGGAGAATTGCCCATACAGGATCATCATTTTTATGAACTGATACAGCACCAGCTCATCAGAATTGCAGCGTTGGGCATTACCGGTTTTGATTCTCCCGTTTCATTTCAGTCAGTGCCGGAGGCAGGAAATACATTGGATGGTATACTGGAGTGGTATAAAGCGTACAACAATGTAACTAACAAAAACAATAACAGCAGGATACTTTCTGTAATACAGCAGGCCATCACATATACAAAGCAGCACAACGATTTTAATAACTTTAACCGGCTGCAGTTTATCAAAGAATACCTCATGCCATTGAGTGTGGCATGGGAAGAGGAGTTTAAAGAAGTAATTAAACGTAAACCTGATTTTAAAAATAATAAAGTTTTTTACGGACATCTGGCAGATTTAATGCAGGGAAAGAATCTCAATCCGGATGCATTTTCACCTTATGCAGAGTCAGTTTCAACACCTCAAAAAATTGCATTGGGTAAACTGCTGTTTAATGATGTGCGTTTGTCCAGAAAAAATAATATGAGCTGCGCCGGTTGTCATAACCCCGGCATGGCATTTACAGATGGAAAGTTAACCTCTGCTATTAATATTCACAGCACGTCTCTTAAACGCAACTCACCTACTGTTTTATACGCAGCATTTCAAAAAGCATTCTTTTATGATTTACGTTCACAGGATTTGGAAAATCAAATTGAAAGTGTGATGAAGAATCCTGAAGAATTTAATTTATCGCCACAGGAAGTACAGCAAAAAGTAAAAGCAAATCCAATGCTTGCAAACGAATTTGCAAGAGCGTATCCGAATAAAAAAGAAATTTCGCCTTTTGAAATCAGAAATGCCATTGCAGCATATGTAAGAAGTTTAATGCCGTTCACTTCAAAAATTGATGCCTATTTCAAAGGACAAGGTTCTTTAACAGATAGTGAAATTAATGGCTTTAATTTATTTACAGGAAAAGCAAAATGCGCAACCTGTCATTTTATTCCATTATACAGCGGTACCATTCCGCCGTGGTTTAACAATACAGAATCAGAGGTAATAGGTGTACCCAAAACTGCTGTTTGGAAAAATGCCATGATAGATGAAGACCCCGGCCGCTATAGTCTGAATCAACTGGAACAACTCCGTTTTTCATTTAAAACTCCCACCATACGAAACATTGAAAAAACCGCACCTTATATGCATAATGGTGTTTATGCTACCTTGGATGAGGTGGTAAAATTTTATGAATCAGGTGGAGGTAATGGCATCGGTATGAACTTACAATATCAAACTTTACCTTTTGACAACTTACAACTAACAGAAAAAGAAAAACAAGATATCATCAGTTTTTTAAAAACCCTTACAGATAAAAATGAAACTGAATAAGAAATTATTGCTTTTCATTTTTGTTGCAGCAGGAATGTGGGCCTGCAAAAAGAACAATAGCATTTGTACGCTTAACGCATCAGTTTCTGCAACGGTCATTGCTTCACAACCATGTGCAGCTACAGGTGCAATCATTATAACATCGCCGGTGGGTTCACAGTACCGGTACAAACTTGAAAATGCGTCTTTTCAAAATGAACCTGCCTTTCAGAAGTTAAAAGCAGGCAAGTATCGTTTAATGGTTAAAGATGCAAATGGATGTGAAGCAGTAAAAGAAATAAGCATTGATACCATTTTACAGGGAACAAAATTTACACAGGTATTTCAAATACTGGCTAATCGGTGTTTAAATTGTCATGCAGGCAATAATCCGCAGGCGGGTTTAAATTTTACCAACGTGTGTGATGTTTTAAACCACTGGCAACGTATTGAAGCAAGAGCGGTACAGGGCATACCATCACCCATGCCACAGGCGGGTTTAATTCCATTGGCAGAAAGAACAATCATTCAGGATTGGATTAATGCAGGGCATGCTTATGATAAATAGCTTTACAAAAAACCTCCGGGGTTTCATCAAGTGAATTACAAATAGTGAGCCTGTGTACAAAACCCAGGCAGTTTTATAGCAACTTGTTTATTTGCTTCATTAAACCTTGCCCACCTGCCTCCGTCATAGCTGCATAAAAATTACAGTTATGAAATACAAATTCATTTTAATCGCAACCCTGCTGTTATTCATAAGTGCCTTTAGTGTACAGGCACAGCTACGTGGCCGCCATTTTGCACCAAGCCCCGGTATTAACGACGGTATTACAAGAGGAGAAGCCTTTCGCCTCCGTGCTATGAAAGCAGATTTGAGAAGGGATTATGTACGTGCTAAACTTAATGATGGCCGCATAGGACCTTTAGAGCGCAGACATCTTAAACAGGAGCGCCGGCAGATACGCCGTGCTGAATTTCGCTTTCGTAACAATGGCAGAGGTTAAAGCACTTGCATTCTTTTCTCATATATTGGTTGGTTATCATCAATCCCGCTGTAATGGCGGGATTTTTTATACAGCCGTCTTCCGACCCTGCCTTTACCGGCAGGCAGGTTCCACAAAGGGGGAATCCATCAAGCCGCAGCCCTCACTTTTAGTGCCAGCCTCATTAATGATTAAACAGTTTGCATTACCGGAAAAATTAAACTAAACAACAGATTTGATTAACCATTAAACGCACCCAACCCCTCCCGCACCACCACCGGTTCATCACCCGTGCAGTCAACAACCGTTGATGGTATCATACCCCCAATTCCGCCATCGATAACAATATCCACCAGCTTGCCAAATTTTTCAAACATATACTCAGGGTCTGTATATTCTTCCACCAGCTCGCCGGGCAGTGAAGCACTCAGCAGCGGATGACCCAGTTCTTTTACAATACTGTTGGCAATGGCATGATCAGGCACACGCAGACCGATGGTGTCTTTTTTTGTTTTTAAAATTTTAGGTACTTCTTTACTGGCCGGCAATATAAAGGTGTAGGGGCCGGGCAGGTGTTGCTTGAGCAATCGAAACACAGGTGTAGCCAGGGGCTTGGTATAAGTACTCAGGTCGCTCAAATCATCGCAGATAAAAGAAAGATTGGCTTTAGCCGGTTCTATTTGTTTAATACGGCAAATGCGTTCTACTGCTTTATGCTGAAAAATATCGCATCCAAGTCCGTAAATGGTATCAGTAGGATAAATAATAATGCCACCGCCTAATAAACAATCAATTACGGTTTTTATTTGTCTGAGCTGGGGATTGATCGGATGAATATGCAGCAGCATGCTGTAAAATAATGAAACCTTAATTGTTTACTTAAAAATTGAAATAAAAAAAATTATAACGTCAAGGGTTAACTGCTTGCATATTTCAGACGTGTTGATTACATTAGCGCATCCATTTTCCACCAGTTCCCTTAACTACTTCCAAAGTCCTTCACCATGTGCGTTTATGAAACGTACAAACTATCATTCTATATCATTAGCTCATTATTATAAGCTAAGCCTTGAGAATCCAAATTGGATTTGACAGGTTTTTGTGGTTTCAGAGGTAAGCAAAAAGGGCCAGGGATTTCCATCCCGGCCCTGCTTTTTTTGAACTGACGAGAATCAGTTCTTTACACCACATGTATTCTTCTGTCGGCCAACTACTGCCTCTATCTTTCGCCCCTGAAATGCGGAGTGAAGGTTCCGCTCACTCATCGTTTGTTTAAAAAACATTTATATGAACAAAATCATCACAGCAGGGTTAGTGGCAGCAGCAGTGTTGCTGGCTCTTGCTTTTGCGTCCATCAAACTGCTTCCTTTAATTATGCCCGCAGTAGCAGAGGAATATTACAAGCCTGTGTTTGTAAATGATGAAACCCGTAATCTTTTTTATTTTGTACACCCCGTAGTACTGGCTTTTGCACTTTCATGGTTCTGGAGCCGTTTTAAGGGTGTACTCAATGGAAACTGGCTTATGCAGGGTCTGGAAATGGGTCTTATCTATTTAATTGTAGCTACACTGCCTGCCATGATTATCATCTTCAGCGCCATTGATGTATCAATAAGCGTAATAGGTACATGGTTGCTGTATGGTTTTGTACAGGGTACACTGGCCGGTATTGTATTTTCAAGAATGCATGCATAAGGTTTTGAGTAGCAGCTTGTTTTAGTAGTGCAGGGGCTTATGATCATTTGTATGCACTGTGTACTTCAATTTCTTTACACATGCTCACCTCCGTGACCTCCGTGCACCCAGTGTGCTAAAATTTCCTCACACAGAGATATGAAGAGAACACAGAGTTATTGCTTACAAACCATCAATAACAC
>ERZ1066135.420-NODE-420-length-24164-cov-5.909163_pt1 | contig 24164 bp, 16 predicted proteins | sample MGYA00382782_ERZ1066135 | MGnify/ENA primary metagenome ERZ1066135 (study PRJEB33369, sample SAMEA5778365) | biofilm metagenome | biome: Industrial cooling water; feature: Water cooling tower basin; material: Biofilm | place: United Arab Emirates | collected... | reverse complement strand
CACGTATATGGTCGAGGAAGAGAACGATCAGGCCGTGAGATATTTTCAGCAGATCGTTGCTGAATTTCCGAATAGTGAATTCGTTGCAAAATCTAAAGAGCAGTTGGAGCTTATCGGGGCATCGGTTCCGGAGCCTAATCCGGACCGGATGAATGTTTTGCCGGCCCCGAAAGATGGTTTTTTCACGAATTTCCGTAACCAGCTTTTTGGCATCTATCCGATGACGATCGACAAGAACGGCGTTCTGATGACGAAGGACTTTGACCGAGAGAAGTTCGAGTTGATCGATCAGATCATCGAGAATCAGGGTGATATTCAAACGAACCAGATCCCGCAATCTTTTACGACGGTCATTTCGGATCGGCGGACCGCGAGCATTACCTCGCAAACCCCGTAGTTTAGCGAAAGGCTCGTCGATCTTAGACACTTTAAGGGCGGGGCCGAGGCTTTATCTTCGGTCCCGATCTTTCTTCGTGCCCAAATATGAAGCCATGACGCTAAATCGATCGTTCATGCCTCGGCGGAGCTCGCTTCTACTGCTCGCCGTCTTTACCTTATTCGGATTCCACTCCGTGGCAGCAAAACAGACGGACGAATGGGAAACAACGATCTCCCGCCTGGAAGCACGAGCAACCAATATCACGGGCGCAGGTCGCGTTCCTGTGCCCGAGGCCTATGCGAAACTCCTTGAAGGCCAGAGGCACACATGGGCTGCCAAACGGACCCGTAGTGCAGCCCGAGCAAATGTCGCGATCCGCTCTGCCAGAGCAGCATTGGTTGCGGCCGTCGATGCAGACCCGCGCTTGGCAGAGGGCTATACAGCCCTTGCGGAATTAGAGATCCTTCGGCGGCTTGGTGAAACGGAGGTCAAAAACTCTATCCGACTCGCGAAACTTGCATTAAGATTCGATGACAAAAATTTCGGAGCAAGGCGTGTCCTCGGCCGCCTTTACTCACTTGGAGCAAATCTCGCCCGAGGGCAGCTCAACCGCGACAATGCCGAACTTGCTGTCGGCGAATGGAATAAAGTAACAGAACTCGATCCGCGAAACACAGAAGCGTGGGCATTTCTTAGCGTTCTTTACGAAAAGCTTGGCGAACAGGAGAAACGTATCGAGGCTTTAAGAAAATGGGTTTCTTCGAGTGGGGCTATAGAGAGCCAGTATTACCAGTTCATTGTCGGTGTTAGCGAGGATCTTGCTCCTGAACGGGCATCGGTGCGCTTGGCGTCAGACCTGATGACTTTAGGACGCATCAATGAGGCGTTGGACGTGATCGCTCCGGTTGTTTCAGACCAACCGAACAACTCGGTGGCCGTTAACATCCTTAGGGACCTCGCAGAACGGGCGGATGAAGACCAGTTCGAAAAGGCGGCCGAGCCTTTAGCACAAGCGATCGCAACAGATCCTTCGAACGTTGAACTTGCGAACACGCTGGCTCGTCTTTACAAACGTCGAGGCATGGCCGTGCGTGCCGAGTCCGTTTTTTCCAGAGCGCTATTGCAGATAAGTCCGGGCGAAAGACAAGTGCGAACGCGGCTACTAATTGGAAGAGGTGATCTTCTGGCGAGCTCCGGTAAATATTCAGAGGCGATCTCGGCATATTTGAAGGCTCTTGAAGGCATTGGCGGCAGTGTTGGGCCCGGTGGGCAAGAGGTAGTTCGCGAGGCCGCCCGAAAAATGATACTTACTGCTCGCGTTACAGGCGATGCCAGCCGTATCGCAAATGCGTTCGACACTGCGTCGAAGATTCTGGGTAGTGACGACGTTTCAGTAGTGCTTGAACGGGCGGCACATCTTCGGGAGACCGGGAAGCGGATCGAGGCCCTAGCCTTCATTCGAGCTGCCGGAACGCGCGGTACGCGTACGTTTGAGGTTTTTCGAACCGAGATAAACCTGCTGGTAGAAACTGGGAAGATACAGGAGGCGGTCGCTTTGATCGAGAGCTCAACCCGAACCGAACTATCGGCCGCACCTTCGGGGCAAGCAGGCTCGAACACACAATTTCTAGATCGATTCACTGCGGCCATTTTAACGACCGGGGCATATATTTCTGCGAAAATGGGTCCACAAGCGCTTGCCTCAGCCGAGGAGGTTGCGTCGCTCGCACGGGGAAATGAACGGCGTCAACTCGCTGCCATCACCAAAGCTACGGCACTTAAACTCACGGGGGACCGAAAGGCCGCGTTGGATGTTCTTCGTGCAGTGCTTAGTGAATCATCCAGCAACCCTATCGCGCTTAATAACCTTGGTTATTATCTTTTGGACGATGAACGGTCGCAGGATGAGGCTATCGCCTTGATCAGAAGGGCAGTTTCGATTGATCCGAGAAATCCATCTTATTTGGATAGCCTTGGGAAAGCGTTGTTATTAAAAGGAGATTTGCAGGCCGCCGAAGGTTTTCTGCTTGAAGCTGTCGCGATCGAGCCCGGGTCCGCGGCAGTCTGGGAGCATTTGGGTGAGCTCTATAGGCGAAAGGGACAACTCGTAGAGGCTAAGGCGGCGACTTCGAGGGCACTTGAGCTTGCCTGGCACGAAGACGACAAAAAGAGGCTCAGCTCCTTGTTGAAATAAACTTCAATTATTGCACTCGAGGCGATGTTCGCGAGTCTCCCGATCTGCTTTCTTCAGGTACACATTTTGCGGACTGGCACTCCTTTATTACCGATCAACGCTTTTTTTCTTAGGTAATCATCGTTGAGATCCGACATTCAACTATCGCCTGGGCAGGGGCTCTTTTTGCGATCATCGATGGCCTAATGGACGGCGAAACAACCTCTTAGAATACAAAAAGGCCGCCTTTTCAGACGGCCTTAAAATTCCAATATCGACCACGGCTCTCAGGGCTTTTCCGGAGACGGAGTGGGCTCCGGAGCCTGATCCCGTCGCTTGAGTTGCGGCGGCTTGCTCGACGAAGAACCCGAGGAGTCAGAACTGTCCGAATCGCTTACGCCCGGTTCGCCTTCTGGTGAGCGACGCTTGAGGGTCGGCCTGCCGGGCTCACCTTCTGCATCGTCACGCAATATGCCCGCCTTCGCATTCGTCAGCCTCAATAAATGTCCTTTGACACGTTGAAATTCAGAGGTACTGATGATGTACTCCTCACGCTCAGGGAAGCGAGCGACAAGTGCCAGGCTCGCATCCCTCCTGTCAAGCGACTGCGGATGAGTTGTAAAGATCTTGGCAAGCGTTCCCGGCTTCTTCTTGTTCTTCTCGTTCAACTTTTCGAACATCGTGGCCATAGCGGACGGATCGTAGCCCGCGGCATAAAGATACTGTACGCCGAGCATATCAGCTTCCATCTCGGCGTTTCGGCTGAATTTGAGGAAGCTCAAAAGCTGAGCAAAGCCGCCAGCATTTTGGGCGATAGGCGCCGCTATTCCGCCGCCAAATATTATCGTTGCGAGCAGTCCGTAATTAATGGCTTGAAGCTTACCCTGATTTTCCATCGCGTGGCGTGCAGCAACGTGAGCAATCTCATGAGCCATAACGCCTGCTATCTCTGCTTCATTGTCCGCGGCAAGTATCAGGCCTTTGTTGACAAAGAAATAACCGCCGGGCAAAGCAAATGCATTAACCTCGTCGCTATCGATGACCTTGATCGTGAAGGGAATCTTCGCATCGGAGTGAAGCACCAGGTTCTGTCCAACCCGATTTATGTATTCGGTGACCAAAGGATCTTCAACCAGTTTCGCGGACTGCTCGACCTCAAGAGCCAGCTGCCTGCCTAAGGCGATCTCCTTGTCCTGCGACCCGCCGAGCCAACCGAAGAACTTGTCGGTCCCCTTGTTGATCTTGCGTTTCCCGATCATTGCAGGGTTCTCTTTATCAGAGAGCGGCTTGAGTGAACTTTGTGAGACTAGCTGGGTCGACTGGGCATCGCTATTCGATTTGCCATCACTTTTCTGAGCTACTGCCTGGGACGGCAGAAAGGCAAAACTACCAACGACCATCACGAACGAGAGCAGGAACGACAACGCTTTTGACTGTTTGATCTTCATACGGGTGCCCTTCGATAGGTTTATCTACAATCCTACAGAATCAACCTACTAGAATTCAATAGCTTTTCGATGCATGAACGAACGATTTGGTTGCGACAATTACGTGCTTTGAGCTTTTTTTGGCTGCCGCTTGGGTATTTCATTTGCGATGCGAACTTTTTTCTTTTTTCGAGTACTCGATACGTGCTATATTTTAAATCGTGAGCAGAGCCAGTACAAGGCTCTGACGTCTATCCCTTTTCCCGCCCGCAACTCTGCTTTGACCATTCCGCAACCGAATGAAGATCCAGGAAAAAGTTAAAGATCTCGTCGAGGTTCGACACTACAAGGGACTTCGCGACTTTCACGCTGACCCTACGGCGACGCTCGAGAGCTACTGCTTCACGGACGAGACCGCATCGCTAATGGCTGCATGGCTAGATTCGGCCTCATCGATCGGCCCAGGCCGAGGCAGATCGCTCGCTCTTGCCGGTTATCGCGGGGTCGGAAAAAGCCACTTTCTTGCAACTTTCGGTTCGATTCTGGCTCTTCCCGAACTTCGGTCGAAGATCCCGAATCCGCATGTTTCGGTGGCTACACAAGGCCTTCTTCGTCGCCATTATCCTCTCTTGAATGTACGTCGGGGGTCGCAGGAAACACTCATCGAGGAGCTGAAGACAGCGATCTCGGCGTCTATTGGGCCTGAAGCAGTACTCGGCGCAGAGTCGGTCACGACGCTGTTGGAACGGGCGGCCGCACGGTCGGGGGACGTTCCACTCGTGATAATAGTCGATACTGCGCATGACCGTATCAATCGGGTGGCTCGTAACGACGGCGACGACCTCGCCGAGATGTCCTCCTTCGCTTCTGAGAACAATGCAGTCCTTGCAGTTGCTTTGGACGACGACATTGCCGGAGCCGACGGGTCGAACTCGGCGATCGTAAGGGCATTCAACATAGATTTTCTCGACCAACAGCATCTTTTCAAGGTCGTGAACTCGTTCATTTTCCCGAAGAACAACCAAAAGCTCGCGTTGATCGAGGAGATCTATGCGTATTTCAGCCGCGTTGTGCCGAATTTTCGCTGGAGCTCGCAGCGTTTCGTCTCATTGTATCCATTACATCCGGGAATCCTGGACGTAGCCCCATATGTGCGGCTGTTCGTACAGGACTTCGCGTTGCTAGGTTTTGCGGCCGAGGCCGGTGAGAGAATTCTTGGCCGGCCAGCGACCTCGCTCATTGCATTTGACGAAGTATTTGACAATGCAGAGGCAGGGCTAAGGAAGATCCAGGACCTTGAGGATGCCTTTTCTGCTTACGACCGGTTGAATTCGGAGGTTGTAAGCAAGGTTCCGGTGATGCAAAGACTGCAGGCCAAATTGATCCTCAAGGCCTTGCTTTTGCTTTCCTTGAACGGACGCGGAGCCACAGTTGAAGAGATCTGCGCGTCGATGATGATCTATGACGAGGCGGACTCAACGAAGGCACTTGAAAGTGTCAACGGAATAATAAGACTTTTCGCCGACGCCCTTCCGGATGATATTTCGTCGTATTCCGAGGAAGGCGTCGGAGTTCTTTACAGCTTTCGGGCGAACGCTAAGGAAAGTGCGAACAGTGTTCTTGACGAGGCGATCGGAAGGACCGATCAGGTCGTGGCTTTGGATGTTCTCAGAAAATTGCTGCAGGAGAGATATCCGGATCTGACGTTGACCGCCGCGCCGGATAACCCAGGCCTTTTGTCATCGGAATCGATCGCGGTGTGGCGAGGCGGCCAAAGACGCGGTCGGTTTTATGTCGCACTCGACGAGAACGGGCTTGAGTCGATCTTGAGTCAGGAAGACTCCCTGGATTGGAGGGCAACACTGGATCTGGGCGGTGTTCTTCTGCCGCGTGGACTGCCTAAAGTTGCCCACGATTGCGTTCTTTGGCAGCCCGACCAACTTAGGAAAGACGAGATAGATACGCTGCTTCGCTATCACGTTTTGCAAACGGAGACCGACCTGATCGAAACGTTTGGCGACCAGCATCGAGCGCTGCTACATTCGCAGAGGGTCGCGGCAGTGAACATTGCCGAACGCGTTTTCCTAACGAACGGCAATCTGGTTATAAACGGCTTTGATTTCAATTTTACCGAAGAGGCTATTGCTTCGCAGTCGGTTTCAGGGCTTATTTCGGCGATGTTGGATCCGATGTTCGAGACACAATACCCTGAGCATCCGGTTTTTCAACGGACGCTTGGATTAAGGGAAGTTGCCTCGTCTATCACCGATTTCTTCGATCCGGCAAAAGCGGGGCTGGATGAAACGCAGGAACTCGCAGCCGCTTTCCTTGTTCCGCTAGGATTGGCCGCAGAGCAGGGAGGAACTATTGTCCCGATAAATGGAGAAAGGCTCGACGGCCTGCCGTTCATTAGGTCGGTCACAGACTATCTCGATGCTTCAAGTGACGGTCAAGTAGAGATCTCCAAAATTTATCAGTGCCTCAAACAGCAGCCATTTGGGTTTGTTCGGGAGGCCCAACATTTGATCCTTGCTTCGCTGGTCGCCGATCGGCGTATCGAGTTTGTGACGACGCGGGGCGACCGCATCAATTCTCGGTCGCTCGACCTGAAGATCGTGTGGGGAGACATCGTTGGCATTGCCCGTCCGGCGGTTAGCGAGCGCGCCGTTGTATCGAATATCAGATGGGCTCAACTTTTGACGGGCGTTGACGCAGACCTCACGGGTTCGAGAGGATCAGAGGAAGTGGTCGCGGCGTTGTCCGCCTGGCTCGAAGAATGGAATGCAGCGAATCTATTGAACCGATTTGATAAAGTTCCCGACGCCTTGGTCAACACGAAGACCTGGCTTGATGCTTCTTTCGTAAAGAAGACCCTCGGCAGGGTCGTCGATGCTCTTAGTCATTTGACCGCAGGAACGTTCGGACTAGACCAGGCACTCAGCGACATTGCAGATGCATTCTCACACAGCGAAGTAGAGTTCGAGAAAAGTGTTGCATCACTCGGGCGTATCGAGATGTTTTTGTCGTCCGTAGCAGTGCGCCAGCGCGTCGTCGGTTACACGACCCCATCCGGAGTTGTGAATGACTCGAGAGCCAACGATACCAAGCGTGCGTTGCTTGCCTGTCTCTCTGAAAGCGTGCGTGATCCAGGGTCAGCGAGAAACCGCGAAACTGGCTATTTGTGGGACGGCTTTCGGACTCAGTACCGGGATTCATTTGCCAGGGAGCACTTGAATATCATGCGTTCGCACGAACTTCAAGAAAAGTTCGACAGTATCCGGCGGACCGATATCTGGTGGGAATTTGAGTCGCTTAGCGAAATACCACAACTCAGAACGCAGAATTGGCATTATGCCGTTAAACTTATCGATAGCATGGCCGAACTTGATTGCGGCTTCGAGAGTGAAAAGGGGCTCGAACATCGAGCGGGATGTATTTGCGGTTTCGATATTTCCAGGGTGGCCGAATGGGAGGCGATCACGGATAGGATTTGGATGCACGTTACAACGGGGCACAATTCCATCCGCGAAACGATAGTCCGGGATCTTGAATGGCTACTGGTCCGGACGCCGGATGTTTCGGGCGTTTTCGAAAGTAGCGGTGATTTTGAGGCTTTCAAATCACTTGTTAATGGCCTTCGGTCCGATGAGCCTCGCCGATTGAGCAAAGCTGAGATCGATCTTCTCCGTTTGATGTACCACAAATTCGGTGGGTTAACCGGGCGGCATACGGGCAGTGTGCATGAACCAACTAGTCATCTGCAGAATGAATCCAAGTTCGTTGAAACCGAAGTTGGCGAACCGGTGGCGGTTTAGAAGGCAGTATCGGTATTTGCCGTGCCCCATCGAATTTAGCGAATTCGATCTTGCCGATGTATCCTAGGGGTCGTGAAACAGGCTGCGATCATCGGTGTCGGACGTGTTGGCGGAGCGTTTGCGATAGCACTCGACCGGTGCGGTTTCGTGGTAAGTGAACTGGTGACCCGAGACGGTTCAATTCCGAGTATTGCAGACAGTTTGTCGCATTTGCCAGAAGTATCCGGTTTCGGCTCGTCCGCCCTGATCACAGCGGAGATCGTAATATTAGCAGTTCCCGATCCTTCAATTAGTTTGGTCATGGAAGCGGTTCGGCCGCGGGTTGCGGAAAGTGCGGTTGTATTTCACACAAGCGGGTCGCTGGCCTCTGACGTTCTCATCGGCAAGGGACAAACAGCCCGGAATTGCGGCTCACTCCACCCGCTGATCGCGATCAGCGATCCGATCGTAGGATCAACGGCGTTTTCGGGGGCTTATTTCTGCCTTGAAGGCGGTGAAGAGGCTGTAGCGATAGGGCGAAAACTCGTTGCGAGTTTCGGCGCGCACGAATTGATCGTCGAAACAAATAAGAAGCCGTTATATCACGCGGCGGCGGTTATGTCCGCCGGTCACGTCATCGCTTTGCACGCCATTGCAATGCGCTTATTTGCACATGCCGGTGTTGAAGCAAGCACCGGTAAGGAAGCATTGCTAGCTTTATCGCAGTCGGCACTTCGAAATATCGAAACGTTCCGTCGGCATCTTGAATCCTTTGATGCGTACGGCGACGAAGACAGCAGGGAAGTATATCTTGACCTTGGTTTTGCGTCGCTCGGGTTAGTCCTAGAAACGCCGGAGAACTTTGCGGCCTGGCAAGAATTCGCGCAAGAGTTGAATATGGCTAAAGCGAAGGGTAAGTGATAAACTTCAAGTTACAGAGGGCGAGGCGTGGCAGAGTTCGAAAAAGAAAAAGAGATCTTTCTTGAGCACATCCGGAAGTCGGGTCTCAGGCGGACCGGTCAGCGTGATTTGATCCTTGAGATCTTTCTGAAAACGGAGGAACACCTGACAAGTGAGGATCTTTACTGGCTCGTTCAGAAAGAGGATCCTTCGGTCGGGCACACGACCGTTTACCGCACTCTTAAGCTGCTTACTGAAGCCGGGCTGGCTCGAGAAGTTCGTTTTGGCGACAACAAGACCTATTACGAGCACCATTACGACCACGAACATCATGACCATCTGATCTGTACTTCGTGCGGTAAGGTGGTTGAATTTTTTTCGCAGCAGATCGAGGAACTTCAAGACAGCATCGCCGAGCAGCACGGTTTCAAGCTTTCGCATCATAGCCTTAGGATGTGGGGGCTCTGCGAAGTGTGTTCTAAGTCCGAGGCAGACGTCTCGTCGGTTCCGCCGGGAGCCCAACCGCGAGTTAGAGTTAAGACGGTCATTGGCGGATATTAGCGAACATCAATGGAAAACGAATCGAACGCTTTAGAAGTTGAAGTTGAATTCAAAACGGAAGGGATACGGGGAAATGTACCGATCGGAACGTACCTTATTGACGCTGCAAAGCGTCTCGGCGTTAGGTTTCCGATTCCGTGCATTCCTGTTTCTGGCGAGCACTTTTGTTCCGTTGATGTCGAGTCCGGTATCGGTGCTCTTTCGGACCCTTCGGACATTGAAAAGGAATTCTATGAACGAGTTACGGCCGTTTTCGGTAACAGGCTTGCATGCCAAGCCCGGCTCGAGAAGGCGGCCACTATTGTTGTTGAAACGCGTTTTGTCGAAGTTGCGGGTGAACAGAAACCCGAGCCTGAGACTGAACCGTTCGAGAACTACAAAAAGCGGTTCGCCGCCCTGCCGCTAGAACAGAAAATGTCTGAGATAAGTCAGCTTGAAGCGATCGCTCTTGCGGACACCTTCGGTTTCGTGATGAATGCTCCATACGCCGTTGGAAATAAGGTAACTGACATACTAGCCGGCATCGGAATGAAAAAGGACGTCGGAGAAAGCGCCAATGCCAGCGACGAAAATGATGCAGCCGATACGAAGTCCGGTGACGGGACGGAAGCAGCGAGCGGACAGTAACGGTTCTTGGTACAGGGAATAGAGTTGTGAGCGATAACGCTATCGAAAAACGAGTGCCGAGCGTGATCAAAGAGAAGGGGCAGTACCTCCTCGCCTTCGGGATCATAGTTTCGATGCTGGCTGTCACCAATATTCCATTTCTGGTGATCTTCTTTTTCGGCGTCTTCGCTTATTTCGTAATCAAGCTATTTGCCGGAGGGCCGAAAGCGGACAATCGAGAGATCTTCGAATTCTACCTGAGCGCAAATGAGATCCTTCGGGACGATGATCGGCGTTGGTTCGGATTCGAACTTCGTGAAACGATCGAGCGCGGTGAGAATATTGTCCGTCGAATGGCCGCCGCTCCGCCTTTGGTTTATTTCGCTCTTGGAGCGCTTTACAACAAGCTTGGCGAACATAAATCCGCGGTCAAATATCTTTCCCGCATTGTGGAAAAATCAGAGTCAGACGAATCGGCATACGTCTATCCGACGCCGGAATTACGTCAATACGTAAGGGTACTTCGCAGAATCGAGCGTGAACCTGCGGACGCTCCCCTTACCTCTGCGGCAATACGCTCGCTTGAACGGGCACGTAAGCTCCGTGGGGCCACATTGCTTGAGAATAGCCGCGAGAAGTTCTCGAATGGTGAGTTGAGTCCCGGTCAGATCGCAGCCGCGGCGCTGCCATTGGGTGTGAAGGTAGACGAGTCAGCCGTTCCTCTGGTGTATTCTGAGGAGATCGTGAGAAATACAAACTCTGTGACGACAGAAGTGAAAACGGACCCGGAAATTGGTGATCAGGCGAGGAAGGACTCTGCTTCGGATCCGTTTTCAGATCGAAAACCGATAACGGAGCTGCTTCACGATATTTACGATAAGAATCCCCGCTGATCACTTCTCGAGGCCAAAGAACTGCCTTAACGATCTAAGCACACTTTGTTTCCCTGAAGACGCTCTTTCGTGGTGCTGATCCTCGATAGCCGAGAGCTCGCCCCGACGTTTCTCGACAATCTCCGCGATTCTCTCAGCAAGCGAAGGGTCTTTTTTCAAGATCGGAGCCAATACTTTCTTTCTGATCTCGGTGACCTGCGTTTCGTCATCTGCAACAACGCTTGCCGAACGTTTTTCGCCAGTTAGAAGACTCATCTCGCCGAAAAAATCGCCGTCACTTAATCGAGCCAAAATGTGCTTCTCGGCGCCATCAGAATGCTCAACTCTGACTGTTCCTTGAGTAACGATGAACATCGAGCCGCCCGATCTGCCCTGTTCAACAATGACCTCACCCGGGGCAAACACGCGATTTTCAGCATTAGCAGCGAGAAGTTCGAGATCGCTTTCAGAGAGAGGTGAAAAAATCGGCACTGCCGCAATGATCTCGGACGAACGGGCGAATAGCTCATCCTTAGCCGTCGCTGCTACTGGGCTCTCGACGTGAACCGTACGGGTCGGAAATGCAAAGTGGATACTCTCGCGGTTGAAAAGATACCAGATCGTCTGTCTGATCAGCGCATCGGTGTCATTGTGCCGTCGGTAGTCCTCGCACCAATACTTGACCTCCCAGTCGAGACCGTTATCGCCGAGATTCCGAACTCGAACGATCGGCCTTTTCAAGCCTGAAACGTTCGGAACGTTCCGGACCGCTTCACGCACCAGTTTCGCCGTGCGGGAAGGTGAAAAGCCATACTCGGTGTTGAAAAAGACTAAACGTGCATTCAGGTTGTCCTTCGGGGCAACTTCGATGACCTCTTTTCCAACAACGGAATTACTGATTATGACTAGCTTGTCCTGAAACGTTCGAATCTTAATTCCTCGCCAAGTGACCGACTCAACGACGCCTGTCGCCCGGTTGGAGACGGATATTACGTCTCCGACCTGAAACGGATGATCCGCTTGAAGTGCTACTCCTGAAAAGAAATTCCCGAGTGTGTCTTGCAGTGCAAGGCCGACCACGATTCCGACTATTGTTGAACCGGTGAATATCGCAGCTAGCTCGACGTTCGGAAAGTGCGACTGAAAGATGACGAAAAAGGCCGTGATATAAATAAGAACGGAAACGACGGTACGCGTCAATGAGACTATTTCCGACTGTGCGACCGAACGCAGAACGGTTGCAAGGATGACCATTGTCAGCAACCGGACGATCGCTATGACCAATGACATCCAAAAAATTATTTTGAGAACCGGGAAAAGATAAGCGGCAAAGGACCGGAGGCTCCCGACAAACATCTCGGAGGTCACACTTCTCGCGAACATCCCGCCGATATAATCGAGTGTTATTGCCTCAACGCGGGGCAAGAGGAAAAGAACAAAAGCGACAAAAACAATAAAGAGGACCGTCGGGAGAAGTCGACTGAGTAATTTGGTTTGATCCATGGCCTAGCCGGTAAAAGTATCAGCAATCGAGTACCCAATCAACATCAGCGACAGTAAGGACACTATTGCCGTTATCGTCCACGCGAAGAAGTTGAAGTATTTTCCGTTCGCGTGTTCGCCCATTATCTCCGTATTACTCGCAAGCTTCACGATTGCCACTAGAATTACGGGTAACAGCAGGCCATTGACGCTCTGTGTAAAAATCAGCAGTTTTATCTGTGGAATTCCCGGAATCAGCGCAACGACGGTGCCCACAACGATGAGAATCGTGAAGAGGCCCAAAAAGATCGGTGCCTCACGAAAGGTCCTTGAGAGCCCCTTTTCGAATCCAAGTGCCTCACTCATCGAGTATGCGGTTGCTAAAGGAAGAACCCCCATCGCCAGCATCGCTGCGCCGAAGAGGCCAATGGCAAAAAGGTACTTTGCGTATTCCCCAACTACCGGAACCAATGCTTGGGCAGCGGTCGCAGCCGAATCGACTTCGTAAATTCCCTGCAAATGCAGAGTTGCAGCAGTTGAAATAACTATGAAAGCCGCGATTACGACAGCAAATGTCGTCCCAAACACAACGTCCGCTCGAGCTATCGGAAGGTCGTCCTTATCGAGCCCCTTCTCGACAACCGTCGATTGTACGTATACCTGCATGAACGGGGTGATCGTCGTGCCTATAAGCGCCATGATCGTGAAGAGGTAAGCGGTTTCCGGACGGAATGTGGGCATCACGAAAGCAGTTGCTACATCTCCCCAAACCGGTCGCGCAAGAAACGCCGAAAGCACGTAACAGAAGAAGACCAGCGACATTGCCAGGAAAACACGCTCGACGCGTTTCTGCGTGCCCCGGACGACCAACCACCAGATCAAACCCGCAGTTACCGGAACAGCAACGTATCTGGGCACACCGATGAGTTCCGAAGCCTGGGCAATACCAACGAACTCGGAAATGATGACGCCGGTGTTTGCGACCAGTAACGCTAGCATCACCAAAGCGGTCCAGCGAACGCCAAATTGCTCTCGAATAAGGTCAGCAAGCCCTTGCCCGGTGACCACGCCCATTCGGACACACATTTCCTGGACGACGATCAAGCTGACCACCATTGGAATGAAAGCCCAGAGAAGCGTATAGCCAAATTGTGCGCCGACGGACGAGTACGTAGCGATACCGCTGGCGTCGTTTCCTGCGTTTGCGGCGATGACGCCCGGCCCTAGAACCGCAAGGTAGGCATAAAAGCGGTAAGTAGACAGACGTTCAGCAATCCGCCCCTGAAGGCGCTGTATCTTTACGATCAAGAACTTTGGTGAAAGTTCGCCGAAGATCATTGCTGCAACTATCGCTTTCTGACATGTCTGAAGAAAATGCTGACCGGGTCGCGAACGTTGACTATAACCCGTTTTGGCAAAACCGCAAAGCATCCCACATGACATCATGGTAGATAACCGACCTGACTTGAGATGTCGAAGTTTGTCTGCAAACAAGGGCTTTGCTAAAGTTCCGTTATGATCAGAGCCACCTACCGTCGAGTCGCAACTGCATTCCTGCTTATAACATTTGGTATCACACTTGCCGCACCGGCGGTTTCTGCCCCCGCAGTACGCGAACCGGTCAGAGCCCGGAGCGCGATGGTCGCGTCCCAGCACGAATTGGCATCCAAGATCGGCGTCGAGGTGATGAGACGCGGAGGTAACGCGGTAGACGCAGCGATCGCGGTCGGCATTGCCCTTGCCGTTGTCTATCCGGAAGCCGGTAATATCGGCGGCGGGGGGTTCATGCTCATTCGCTTCAAAGACGGAAAGACGCACGCTATCGATTATCGAGAAATGGCTCCTGCCGCCGCCCATCGCGACATTTTTGTTGACAAGGATGGAAATGTCATCCGCGGCGAGGGCGGTTCAACTATTGGATATCGAGCCTCGGGCGTTCCCGGTACCATTGCTGGCTTTGAGATGGCACTCGCCAAATTTGGTTCAGGAAAATTGAAATGGAAAGACCTGATCGAACCTTCTATCCCATTAGCTAGGGACGGCTACGTGCTCACGAATCGCCTGGCGTCGCTTCTTGAGGGATATAAGGAACATCTCTCGAAGTATCCGGATAGCAACCGAATATTCTTGAACAATGGCAAGTACTTCAAAGAGGGCGATGTATTCAAGCAACCGGAGTTAGCGATGACCCTGAAACGTATCGCGGAAAAGGGCCCTCGCGAGTTCTACGAGGGCGAGACCGCGAAATTGATCGCATCGGACATGAGGGCCAACAATGGCCTCATCACGCTCGAGGATCTAAAGAACTATAAGGCTAAAGAGCGAACCCCGATCCGAGGCACTTATCGAGGGCACGAGATTATCTCTATGCCGCCGCCGAGTTCCGGGGGTATTGTCATGCTCCAAGTGCTCAATATACTCGAAGAGTGGGACATCGCGTCGATGGGACATAACTCAGCCGCCAAATATCACCTTTTTACGGAGGCTTCCAGACGGGCATTCGCCGATCGAGCTGAGTATATGGCAGATCCTGACTTTGCGGATGTTCCCGCGGCTGGCCTTGTTTCGAAGAGTTACGCCGCGTCACGCAGGAAGGGAATCGAGCCGAAGAAGGCGTCATCGAGCCGTGAGGTCAAGTTTGGCGAGGTTTCAATCAGCGAAGGGCAGGATACAACACACTATACGGTGGTCGATCCTGCCGGAAACGTGGTCTCGAATACGTATACCATTAACGACCTGTATGGTTCGCGGGTAACGATCAAGGGTACTGGGATATTAATGAATGATGAAATGGACGACTTTGCTGCTCGGCCCGGAATCCCGAACCTTTTCGGCTTGGTGCAGGGAGAGCGCAATAAGGTCGAAGGCGGCAAAAGACCGCTTTCGTCGATGACTCCTACGATCGTGCTAAGGAAGGACGGATCGGTCTGGTTTGCGGTCGGGGCACGGGGCGGTCCGCGGATCATTTCCGCGGTAATGCAGACCGTTATAAACGTGATCGACCACGGGATGAATATTCAACAGGCGATCGACGCGCCCAGGATACACCACCAATGGCTCCCAGACGAGATCTTTCACGAACCTTACGGGCTGTCGCCCGATACGATGGCAATCATGCGAGGCTTCGGCCACAAGTTCGCGGACCGACCCGGCAATATCGCCTCAGTGACGGGGATAATGATCGGGAACGACGGTGTGCGGTACGGTGCGATCGATTCAAGGAGCGATGGAGCTGCGATCGGCTACTGAGGCTTTTCTTCACCATCCAATAGCTTTGTGGTGTTCTCAGTAACGCTGCCCGGTCGGCGTTCAAGTTCATTTGTGTCCCGCCAGGCCCCTTGTGTCGGAGCGGCGTAGACACTTGCGGGGATCGAACTCTCCTTCGGCAACTCTTTCGCACTTCGGGAAAATCTCGGAAGAAGCGAGGGCGATCGCTCCTCGCCGCTAAGTGCCGGCACCGGGTCTGAAGACTCGAACATTAGGGCATATGCCACGCGGAGTATGCCTCCGACCGTGAGTATTATCGCAAATGCCGCGACAAGGAAGGGTTCGGCATTAACGGCAACGGTTAGCAAGGCGACCAACGGCACTACCAAGAACGATAGCAGGAATATGAACAGGCCCTGATAGATACCTTTCCGACGCGGCGATATCTTCCATTCTTTGTCCGAAGGCAGAAGCTTTCCGCCACCATCGATCAAGGCGGCGACGCCACTCATCTCGAAGCCGCAGCGGGAGCAATACCGAACTTCTCGCGAAATCTGTTGTTGGCCGCAGATCGGACAGTGCATCACTTTTCAAGTTCCTTTTGAAGAAGTTTTGTTGTGTCTTCGGTGACGCTCGCCGGCCGTGCAAGATCACCGGTTTCCGGGGCTTGCCAACTACCCGCCGCCGGAGGCACGAAATCGGCTACGGACGCTCGGTCGCCGACCGGCAGTTCACCATAGGATCTTGGCATTGAGATCTCAGACTGGCGATATGGAGTCTCGTGCCGAGGCAGTTCGGATTGATCACGTTTCGGCGACCGAGGGAGAATTATCAATGAAATGAGCAGAAAAAGTAAGCTCCCAAATATTGCCAGAACACCCGAGATCGGAACCAATTCATCGCCATCGAGGATCGCAAGTATCGGCGTGACAATAAATAGCATCACCAAGAACCAGAATCCCGTGAAGATCAGGCCATTTTTTCGTGTCAAAAGCGATCCGGCGCTCGCCGGCAAAAAGCTTCGATACGGGATCTCGCCGTTATTAGCAAGGACGTCCGCGATAGCACCGAGCGGTAGGCCGCACCGGGCACAGAATCGTGTCTCATTGCTTACTTGCTGCTGTCCGCACCTGGGGCAATGCATAGTTGTCTTTGCTTTTCCGCCGAACGGAAATCAACGCGTCGAAAAACTTACGAATTCTTACATATAAATGTTCGCGATGTAAAACCCTAAAGTCGTGGGGGCGGTTCGTCACTCAAGAGCTGAAATAGAGCGAGAGCGCGACCCTGAAGGTGCTCGGCCATACAAAGCGACTCGAGAAGCACGTCGACAATTGGTCGTAGTGCAACCGGTGCAGGAATCTCGCGGAGGAGATTTTCATCACTACCGATGAACGCGAATCCCTGCTCGGTTGTCTTGCGGACCTCTGAAAAATACTCAAGCACCTTCTTTCTCGAGCCGATCGTTTCTGCCAGTGTCCATTCAAATGGATCGTCCCATAGGCGTCTCGTGATTCCACCGAATGTCATTTCAACGTTGGCGGCAGAACGAACGATAAACTCGCCGCACGAGTAAAGAACCGGGAAATAGCCAAGTTGCTTTGGCCTGTGGAATAGCATCTCGTCGGGGCACTGCTCTACCAGACTGACGGCCCGGGAGTGCATGCCTTCAAATCTCGCGGCGAAATGGTCCAAGAGTGTGTTCATAAAGAAAAAAAGACCGCAATCTAACGCGGCCTTTATTCTATCTCATATTCGCATGCTCTAGCGCTTCCTGAATCGCCTGTCCTTTTCAAGCATGCCAAGCCCGAAATTCCTTCCTTGCCAGCTGACACCACTGCCGATACGGCCCTTGACGCCGATCTCAGCTCCCTTGTTCGGAACCACGTCTTCCGTAATTACCCAAAGCGTTCCGGTACCGTCGTCGATCTTGTAGGCTCCGCCGCGGATAGGAGTTCCGGGAATATTCACGCCGTAACTGTCGCGGACGACACCTGCAACAGCGATGTCCTTATTGTTGTATCTGGACGGGTTAGCTTGTAGCTCGGCGATGCTCACGCGCTTTGGGCACGCGGCCAGCAGCAAGGCCCCTGCGAGCAGAACTACGATCCCCACAATAGTACTCTTTCTCATTTACCTGTTTCTCTCCTTCGGAACTCGATTCTCGGCCGCGGCCGACGCCTAAGAGATTCGTTCTGGCGGTGAAAGGGTTGCCGCAAAAATTTGGAAGGAATGCGGAAGCCGGGCCTCTTGTTTTGGCATTGTGTGCTCAGATCACAAGCAGAAAGTGGGAATTGCTTCAGCATTTTTATGGTATATTTATTGTTTACCCTGCGTCGCTCGCGTAGGTTAAAGACATCCGAAAATCTAACTTTATGTCACACAGCCTTTTTAATTCGCGCCAAACATTTCAAACCGGGTCCGGCAAGGACGGGGTGTTTTACTCTCTGCCGCAGCTTGAATCTGAAGGCATCGGACCGATTAGCCGCCTTCCGATCTCAATTAGGATAGTTCTTGAGTCGGTTTTACGTAATTTCGACGGCGGCCTTAAGGTCAGCGAGGACAACGTTCGAACCCTGGCGAGATGGAAGCCGAATTCAGAAAGAACAGCAGAGATTCCGTTCGTTGTTGCCCGGGTCGTTCTCCAGGACTTCACCGGAGTTCCTCTACTTGTCGATCTTGCCGCGATGCGTTCCGCTGTTCAGAAGATGGGCAAGGATGTTGGGATGATCGAGCCGCTTGTACCGGTCGATCTGGTAATCGACCACTCCGTGCAGGTAGATTATGCCGGAAGTGAGACCGCCTACCAACGCAACATGGAGATCGAGTTCCAGAGGAACGAGCAGCGGTATCGCTTTTTGAAGTGGGGAACGCAGGCGTTTAATGGGTTTAGTGTAATTCCGCCGGGGATCGGGATCGTCCACCAGGTAAATCTTGAGTACTTGGCGAAGGGCGTTTTTGATCGAGACGGTGTTTATTTCCCGGATACATTGGTCGGAACGGACTCGCATACGACGATGATAAACGGTCTCGGGATAGTCGGATGGGGTGTTGGTGGTATCGAGGCAGAGGCAGGAATGCTTGGCCAACCGGTTTATTTCCTCACCCCGGACGTTGTCGGCGTTCACATGACGGGATCTCTTCCGGAGGGAGCAACCGCGACGGATCTGGTTTTGCGTGTTACGGAAATGCTTCGTGACGCAAAGGTTGTTGGCAAATTCGTTGAGTTCTTTGGTGAAGGGGCGGCTGCGCTAAATGCAACCGACCGAGCTACGATTGCGAACATGGCACCCGAATACGGCGCCACGATGGGATTCTTTGGCGTTGATGAGAAGACCCTAGATTATTTCCGTTCAACCGGCCGCGCCGATGAACATATCGAAACGATAAAGAACTATTTTGTTGCTCAGCAAATGTTCGGTATTCCGAGGCGTGGTGATGTCGATTACAGCGAGGTGCATGAACTTGATCTCGGCACCATAGTGCCCTCGGTGGCGGGACCGAAGCGGCCGCAGGATCGGATCGACCTTAAAGAACTTTCGACGAAGTTTCGCGACCTTTTCGCAGCGACAACGGCAGACGGTGGATTTGGTAAATCTGCAGAGCAACTCGACGATCGGTTTCCGGTCGAACTCTGCGGTGTTGGGAATGAGGTGGTCAAGGGCGGTGGAGATCAGAGTTCTACTTCAATTCCGTTGCCGGTTTTCGGACAAGAAAGTGCGGTCGGGACAAACGTAACGACCGAGGTCGAAATGATCAATAACCGTCCGACGCCGGATGGTGTCGAGGTCTCGGCGGAGGAATGCCCGCCCCAACGTACGGACATCGGTCATGGAGACGTTCTGATCGCGGCTATCACTTCCTGTACAAATACTTCGAACCCGTCGGTCATGATCGCGGCGGGGCTTGTTGCAAAGAAAGCCTCAGAACGGGGAATGAAGGTGCCGGATTACGTTAAGACGTCTCTAGCTCCGGGGTCGAGGGTCGTTACGGATTACCTGGAAAAAACGGGTCTGCAAGAGCATCTAGACGCGGTCGGGTTCAATTTGGTCGGTTACGGCTGCACGACGTGTATTGGAAACTCCGGCCCGCTGGACGGCGGGATCGAGAAAGAGATCGTGGCAAATGATCTCGTTGCCGCATCCGTACTTTCAGGCAATCGTAATTTTGAGGCACGTGTGCACCAGAACATCAAAGCGAACTTTCTAATGTCGCCGCCATTGGTGGTCGCATACGCCCTAGCCGGCAGTGTATTGAAGGACATCTATCGCGATGCGATCGGAACGGACCGCGAGGGCAACGAGGTTTATTTGAAAGATCTTTGGCCGTCGCTTGACGAGGTGCGAGAAATTCTAAGCCAGGCTTTCGAACCAGAAACGTTCAAACGACTTTACAGCGAATTTGCGGAGCAAAACCCGCTTTGGAATCAGATCGAATCGTCGGTCGGCAAAGTTTACGAGTGGGATCCGTCATCAACTTATATACAAGAACCGCCTTATTTCGAAGGGTTTTCGTTGGAATCCGGTTCTTTTTCGGACTTTCAGGGAGCAAGGGCTTTGGCGATCTTTGGCGACTCGGTTACCACGGACCACATTTCGCCTGCCGGGGCGATCAAGGCGGACTCACCGGCGGGACGATATTTGCAGGAGATCGGCGTAGAGCCAAAGGATTTCAATTCTTACGGTTCACGGCGCGGAAATGACAGGGTCATGCTCCGCGGCACCTTTGCCAATGTTCGAATAAAGAACAAAATGGTCGCCCCCAAGGAAGGCGGGCTCACGCGATTTCAGCCTGCGGGCGAGGAAATGTCGATCTACGATGCCGCGATGCGTTACAAGGCGGAAAACGTCCCGTTAGTGATCTTTGCAGGAAAAGAGTATGGCACGGGAAGCAGCCGAGATTGGGCGGCCAAAGGGACGCGTTTAATGGGCGTAAAGGCTGTGGTCGCAGAATCTTTTGAGCGTATTCACCGCTCGAACCTTGTAGGGATGGGCGTACTGCCGCTTCAGTTCAAGGAAGGCGAAACTGCTGAAACGCTGGGGCTTGATGGCACGGAGACATTTGATCTCATTGGGTTAGAAGCGAGTGAGGTGCGTCCGATGCAAGACGTAACGCTCCGAGTAAATCGGTCGAACGGTGAAACGTTCGAAACTGTACTCAGGCTTCGAATCGATACGCCGATCGAACTCGAATATTATATGGGCGGCGGAATTCTTCCTTTTGTGCTTCGGCAATTGATCCGCTCGGGAGACGCCGCCTCGGCTTAGTTGTTTTTGATTTTGCGGGAATAATTGGCAAGGTATTTGAGATAACGAGCAGAGAAGTGTGAGTTCTTCAGTCCGTTTTTCAATCGATCATCGAAAATTCTCAAAAGGTTTCCCATAAGATCGAACCTAAAGGTTTGTCAGGAGTAGTTATGAAAAAGTTGTTTTCTCTGGCGATTAGCTTTACGTTTGTGGTCTCGATACCCCTCGACTTGTTCGCCCAGCGGGGCGAAGGCAAAGGACCAAAACTTCCACCATTCGCATCTATCACCCCGAAACAAAGCACGGAGACTACGTTTGGCCCGGCCTTTGCATTTACGGATGGCGAGATGACCCTCGTTGAATGGTCAATGATCGCTGAGAAGCAAAACTTTGGCTTCAACCTGCAACGCCTCGGCGAAAAGGGATGGGAAACGATTAACGATTCTTTCGTCGGCGGTTCGGGCTTGATCCAAGGTTCTGAGATCGTGGTTGGTGAGAAGTACAACCTACTTGACGAGAATGGGACGATTGCCTCCGTCTATCGTGTCGAAAGCATATCAACCAGTGGATCGCGGTCGTTCTCGGAACCGTTCACCTCAGTTCAGGTCAGTAACCTATCAGGATTTTCAGGATTTCAGTCGGCAGAACAATCTAGAAATGCACGACTCTCATCTGCGAACAATACGACGGCATCCCCGAGTTTGCCCAAAGAAGTTGTTGCTGAAGTTGAAGCGAACGCCCTCGCCCCAAATCCTGACGGCCATCGTTGGGTGGTCTCTCAGCCGGGTGTTCGTATCGGCGTTCGCAAGGACGGCTTTTATCGTGTTACGCGACCGGAGTTGGAGGCTGCGGGATTCGATGTAAACACCGATCCTTCGCTCTGGCATCTTTATCTTGAGGGAAATCAGCAGGCGATCATTGTCGAACCAACCGGCCAGTACATAGAGTTTTACGGCCGAGGGCTCGACACGCCTGAAAGTGACAATCGCGGGTATTTTCTCGTTGTTGGCCCGAGTGCAGGTAAGAGAATGACAACCCGCGTTGCTCGGCCAGATACGAGCACGGTCAGGGCACGTAATTATCAGCACCGGTTCGTTTTCAAGGAACGCGTCAATTACACAAATCAGATCCGAAACGGGGATGCGGAGAACTTTTTTGGACGGCCGATTCTAAGCACCACGCAGCCTCCAGCGACAGTTTCCTTTAATCTGTCGGAGATCGACACCGACGCTCCCACTGCAAATGTATCTGTGCGAATCCAGGGCTTTAGTGCTGGGTTACATTCGGTCACCGTTACATTAAACGGCCAGAATATTGGTACCGTCGAAGGAGCCGGTCAACTTAACGTTGTCCAGACATTCTCGGTGCCAACTGCTTTGCTTCAGGAAGGTGCAAATTCGATAGTGCTGACAGTCCCACCGAATGACACCAACTTGTTTGACACTCTTGCGGTCGAATTTCCACGAAAGCATGTTGTCGAGGGCGGGAAGCTTGACTTTTACACGATTGGCAACCGCGGTGCTACGCTTTCGGGATTGTCGTCAGCAAATGTTCGGCTGATTGATACGACGTACGAGGGGGATCCGATAGAGGTTATCGGATTAAGTCCGACGGACTCAAACGGGTCATTTTCGATTCAGATCCCAGCCGCACGTCCGAAGACGTATCATGCTTTTGAACCCTCACAGGTACTTTCGGTGGCAGATATTCGCCCGATCATCGTCGACTCGCTAGGGACGCCTGCGGAAGGGGCTCAATTAATTGTCATTGCCCACCCAAGCCTTATGACCGAATCAACCCAATGGGCGGCCTACCGTCAAGGTCAGGGCGTGAGTGTGAAGATCGTGGACGTCAACGATATCTACGATGAGTTTGGATATGGCGTCCTCTCATCTTCATCGATCAAGTCCTTTCTACAGTTTGCTTACACGAATTGGAGCACCGTTCCTGGCTACGTACTGCTCATCGGAGATGCTTCATTCGATTCAAGAAATTATTTGGGCGGCGGGTACTGGAACATGGTGCCCAGCCCGATCATTAACACGATATTCACCGAGACTGCGAGTGACGATTTTCTCACGGATTTCAATTCTGACGGCCTTTCCGAAATCGCGATAGGTCGAATCTCAGCACGTACAAGTTTACGAGTGCAGACCGCTTTTGAAAAAATGACCCGATGGGAGCAGTCACTTTCACAGCCACTTGATCGAGGTGCTCTTTTTGCTTACGACAACCCAGACGGGTATGACTTTGAGGCAATGAGCCATCGTTTACGCGAGCGGCTGCCCACTTCTATGCCGGCAACCTTTGTCGGTCGCGGCGAGGTGAATTCACAGGCCAACTTAGTAACGGCTATGAATACAGGTCCCTACATTGTGAATTATGCCGGTCATGGCAGCACGGGAGCCTGGGCCGCTACGAGTTTCTTCTCAGTCTTTAACGTTACGTGTTCTAACGGTGCGACCCATTGTGTTAACAATGTCAACAACGAATCCATATACACAATGCTGACTTGCCTAAATGGCTTTTTCCATGGAGCGTCTTCGGATAGTCTTGCAGAATCTCTATTGTTTGCCGAAGATAAGGGAGCAGTTGCGGCATGGGCTTCTACAGGACTCACCACAGCCGATGTTCAGGAGATAATGGGACAAAGGTTCTTCCAGAAGATCGGAGAAGGTACGCTCCCAAGAATGGGTGATCTGATCAAAGATGCAAAAACCGTTATTCCCGGCGGCACCGATGTACGGCTTTCCTGGGCTCTTCTCGGAGATCCGATGCTCAAGGTAAGGTAGATTCACTTCTCACTAACAGAAAAGGGCGTCCGGTCAATTCGGACGCCCTTTTCAATGTATGGTACTCGCGGCAGGAGTCGAACCTGCGACTTCTTCCTCCGGAGGGAAGCGCTCTATCCACTGAGCTACGCGAGCGGAAAACGAAAGTATAGCACAAAGCTATTCGCGAGGTTCAATCCTGATAGTTTTGATCCTTACGTCCTCGACGGGCCTTTCAAAGTCCTTTGGTTGCACACCAGCGATAATGCGGGCATTGTTCATTCCGTCGATCACCTTACCGAAGATGGTATAACGCCGATCGAAAGCGGTCTCCCGCTTCAAGGTGATGAAAAACTGTGAGTTTGCCGAGTTAACGTCCTGGCTGCGTGCCGCGCCGACTATTCCCGTATTGTATTCGATGTCCGAAAACTCAGCGGGGACGTCCGCTTTTGACGACCCGCCTTGGCCATCATTTCGCGGGTCGGCGTCCTTCGAGTTTGGGTCGCCACCCTGAATGACGCTGTCGTTCACCCGGTGGAAGGTGGTACCGTCGTAAAATCCCTCGCGGGCGAGTTCCTTGAACCGTTCGACCATCTTGGGCGCGATGTTTGAATACAATTCGATCTTTATCGTCCCGTAGGCTCCTTGGTTCTCCATCTCGATCACTGCGATTTCGGGGTCCGCAACCGGCTTAACACCTGTCTTAACTGAAGCGTTTGTCGCGTTGCTCGCGGTTGGGGTGGTAC
>ERZ1066135.418-NODE-418-length-24258-cov-6.371400_pt1 | contig 24258 bp, 23 predicted proteins | sample MGYA00382782_ERZ1066135 | MGnify/ENA primary metagenome ERZ1066135 (study PRJEB33369, sample SAMEA5778365) | biofilm metagenome | biome: Industrial cooling water; feature: Water cooling tower basin; material: Biofilm | place: United Arab Emirates | collected... | reverse complement strand
CTTCTCTTCGGCATTGTAGGCATCGATAGCACGAAGTTCGGGCTGGATCGAGGCTCCGCCGTCGAGTGCCATCTGGTCGTGCGGCTGGTTCAAATAACCGTTGAGTCCGATCACGGTGTGGGCATCGATGAGGCCGGGAGTGACTACCTTTGCATTTACGATCCGATATCCATCGGGAATGCGAACCTGCGCCGCTGTGCCGACCGCTTCGATCTTGCCGTCCTTAACAAGTACGACACCGTTGGTGATCGGTTCGCCCGTCATTGTCCAAACGGTCTCTCCGCGGACGGCGATCTGTGCCGATGCGGACGAGGCGAGAGGAAAAGCGACGATCGCAAAAAGCGACATCGAAGCGATCGCCTTCGATACTGTTGCCCGACTGAAGATATTCCTAAAAAGTTTCGAGATATTCATTAGTTTTCACCTCCGATATCACCGTCAAAGCAGTGAATGTGGTCGGTGCCTTCGTCATTGCCCGCACCGAAACCGCCAACGGCTACGAGGTAATCTTTCGGGTCCGAGCGGTCAAAGACCTTGTTTCCTTCGACCCACGTTTCGAGCACATTCGTATAAACGCTGAGCGGATCGCCGGAGAGAACGACCAGGTCCGCGTCCTTGCCGACCTCGAGCGAGCCGACCCGGTCCTGCAGGTCCATCATGATCGCGTTCGCCATCGTGACCGCATAGAGTGCCTTGTCACGCGACATTCCCGCACGAACCGCAAGTCCGGCCGAACGGAGGAACCAACGCGAATCCGTTATCGAATCGTCCGTATGGAAACCCGTAAGTGCACCGGCCTTTTCGAGGGCAATGCCGTTCTCGAACTTGATGTCCATCGTCTCAAGCTTACCGCCCGGCGAATCGATGAAGATGATCGAGGCTGGGGCTTTTGCCGCCGCGATCTCTTCGGCAACTTTCCACGCCTCCGATACGTGCTGCAGCACGATCCGGAAACCGAACTCCTTCTGCAGCCTGAGGGCGGTCAGGATATCGTCGTGGCGGTGCGTGTGGAAATGAACCATCCGAGTGCCTTCGAGAACCTCGACAAGTGCCTCCATCGCGAGGTCGCGAGGCGGCATCATGCTCGCATCGCCGTTAGCTTTGCGGATCTTTTCACGATACTCCTGTGCCTTGATCAGTTGGGTTCGAACCAGCGATGCTGACTTTGCCCGTGTTCCCGGAAAGCTGCCGCCGCCGGCCCGGATCGAGTTCGTCCCGTTGGCGAACTTCATTCCGCCCATGTATTTTCCGTTCTTGTCGAAGATCAGAACATCATCGATCTTTACGGCATTGTCGCGAAGCTTCAGGTAGAGCGTCTGGCCGCTATTCAGATGGCCGGAACCCGGCATGACATTCACCGATGTGATGCCGCCCGCCTGCGCACGCTGAAGGCTTGCCGAACGGACGTTCAACGAATCCAAAAGCCGCACTTCCGGTTGGATCGGCCCCGAGGCATCGGCTCCCGCGGTTCCGCCGATATGGCTGTGAGTGTCGACAAGGCCCGGCATGATCACCTTGCCGGCCATATCAACGATACGGGCGCCCGCAGGTGGGCGTACCGAAGCGGACGGCCCGATCGCGGTTATCTTTCCGCCCTGCACGACGATAGTTCCACGCTCGATCTCCGGCCCGGTTATCGGGATCAGGCGCGCATTTGTAAAGGCAACCGGCTGCGGCTGTCCTAAAATCGGACAGGCGAACAGAGCGGCTACGCAAACTAGCCTTAATAATTTTCGCATTTGTTTGACCTCGTTTTTGATTGCGGTTGTAACGGGAATATGACTAAGGTGCAACGAAATCGTGTGTCTGTCAAGAAAGCCCGCACTATATCGTAGGTTTGGGTTCCAATATCAGGGCGCCCCGATCCTCAGATCAGACTTTGCAAACGCAAAAGACGCAAAGATTTAAGAAGCCGTGATCTATACAGCCCGCTTTGGCACGGAGCTTGTTTACTATCCCTATGTAATTTCTTATTGGGGGGAGATCTTATGAAGAAACTAGTAATTGTCGGAATATTCTTCGCATTCATTTTCACTATGATCGTACCGGAATCATACGGTCAGACGCGGAGAAAGAAGAAAAAGTACGGCGGTCTCGCGACCAACATCGCGATCGTCGCAGGTAGTACGGCCGCAGGTGCCTTGATCGGACGCGGGCGTAACGGTGCAATGATCGGTGCCGGTGCCGGTTTACTTTACGCATCAAGCCGTAAGGGAACTAAGAGGCGAGCTTACAACTCAAACTATCGTCGGGCTGCGAAGATCGCCGGCGGCTCGCTACTTGGTGCCGGAACCGGTGCCTGGATCGGCGGAGAGACCGGTATGGTCGTCGGCGGACTCGCCGGAGCCGGTGCAACGTATCTTTACACTAAGAACGGTAACCGCTATTACAGGGCCGATAACGGGCGTCAATTCTACGTCCGTAACGGCAAGCGATACTATGTAAGGTAGTTTTCTCGTATCCGAAGAACGAAGGGCGGGCGTTTCGGCGTCCGCCCTTCTCATTGAGCTATCGGTAATTCGATGACGATCTCTGCTCCGCCTGGGGCACCCGAACGTATTTCGATCGTCCCGCCATGTGCGGTTACGATCCCATAACAGACGGCAAGGCCCAGCCCTGTGCCTTTGCCAGCCGGTTTCGTCGTAAAGAAGGGGTCGAAAGCATTTCGCGAAACATGCTCGTCAAATCCGCTCCCCGAATCCGCAACCGAGATTCGCACTGTATTGCCAGAGCTTTCCGCCTTTATTTCAAGCATTCCACCTTCCGGCATCGCATCGCGGGCATTTAGGAAAAGGTTGAGCAGGACCTGCTGCAGCTGACTTGCATCGGCCAGGATTTGCGGCAGTTCGGCGGGTACTCGCGTATGGATCTCGAGCCGATTGAAGCTCGCATCATAGTTTGCCAATTGAAGAGATGAATTGACGACATCTCGAACGTTGATCAAAGCCCGGCCCGGCGGACGGCTCCGCGAAAAATCTGTAAGGTCGTGTGTTACTCTCTTGATCCTCTCGATCTGCGCGGCGACGAGGTCAAGGTCCTCAATGGTTTCCGGATCATTATCTTTGCGCGAACGAACTAGTTGAATTAGCGAGGAAATCGAAGCGAGCGGGTTGTTCACCTCGTGGGCAACTCCGGTTGCCAGAGTGCCCATTGCGGCAAGCCGGTCAGCCCTTTGGAGTTGTTCATTCATCCGGCGAAGGCGTTCGAGGTCCTCGGCCATCTTGCGGCTCATCTCGTTAAAGGACGACGCGAGCACGCCGATCTCGTCATTGCTCTTTCTGAGGTCAGCCTCGGCTCCATAGCGACCATTGGTCACCTCGATCGCCGCGAGGGTTATTCGCTGAAGCGGGCGCGATACCGAACGAACGATCATCAGCAGCAAGAGTAGGTTCGGGACAAGGGCGGAGATGATGCTAAATATCAAATACTTTTGCCACGCGAATGGGGTCATTCCGTCGCGAAATGCCCACCAAGCTATCGGCACCTGAAAAATAAAGAACGACGGCACCGCGACCGCGGCAATGCTCACCGCGATCTTGTAAGTTATCGGAAAAAGTCGAAATCGGTCGAGCGCCGTCTGCAGCGAAAGAAGCTTGAAGTTTGTGATCGCATAGGCATAGATCAACACGCCCGGTATGACGAACAGCGAACTGTAAGGCAGAAGCTCGTACTGGTCGAAGTATGGAAGTACGAGATTAGCGAGGGTCTTGAGAACACCGGTGATCGCAAGAGCAAGAATGATCGCTCCGATCTGTTTTGCCCGTTGGGTCCCTGCATAAAGCCGGTACTTGCCGATGAGTACGGCAAAGCCGTAGAAGAACAAAAAGTAAACATATCCGACAAAGAAATAGGCGAGCGGGGCAAGCGAGATGTCGAAACGGCCATCAACATACTCGACCGATTCCCATAGGTAACCAAAAAGTGCTGCCGGGATGAAAACGATCCCTGGTGCGAAGAAGATAGCGGCCCTTTCTCGCGGAATTCGATTGTTCTCCGGGAACACCCAAGCAAAGATGACGAGAGCAAACTGGAGTAGCAAAGCTGTCACAAAGCTCGCCGCTGCCCACCAGCCAGCACCAAAGGCCGCATCATTGAAGTTCCAGAAAACAAGGTCCTTGGTCGTCCAAAAGGCGAGAAATGCGATGAACCCACCAAAGGTTTGGTTCGCCCGGCTTCGCGGATCGTTAACAAATACGAAAAAGCCGAGCAGGACAAGCAGAATCACGACCGCTAGCTGAAAGAATGCGAACATCAAGAGCATTCTAAGCCCGCGGCGGCGATCGCGTAAACCGGACGTTTTGAGAGTTAGTCGATCTCGACCTTAAAGTTAATCCCGATGGCGTTTATGTATTTGGGCAGCCCGCCGGTGTTGTAGCGATTGAGGTAGAAGATCTCGGTCGTAAAATTTGACGTCACTTTCCGCTCAATGCCGGCGGCAAACTCGTTTCTAAAAAATCGGCCATCGCGGAAATCATAGAAAACCTCGTCAGCAACGAAAGGCGAGAAAATCGTTTTCCCGTTCTTCTTGACCGGGTGTTTGAAGGTGATGCGATTGCGGTAGCGGACGGTGTCGGGCCGGCTATGACGTATCCGGTACTCGACGCGGTTGCGGTCTTTTATCGAAAGCTCTTTGTATGCAAAAGAGAGGGTTGTATCGAACCGGACGCGATGCTCGATGTCCTTTCGTCCGGGAGATTGCTCAGCGTACTTGTATATGTAGGTGGGCGTTATCGAAACGTATTTGTTGATGCGTTTGTCGAAGCCGACGCCCACCCGTTCGTCAACAGGAAAGAGCTTATTCCGGCCAAGCCTCAAGCTGCCGATGAAAAGCAGCGTAAGGTCTTTGTATTCCTTGCCTTTCGAGTCCTTTTTCTTGACCAAGGGAACGTTAATCGTGGTTTCGCTCCATACTTGGAAGTCACGTTCGCCTGCGGTCGATTGTGCCGAAGCCGTTGGTGCGGCAACAGCGAGAAGGCCAAAAAGAAAAAAGAAGAACTTCGATTCTACGTTTGTTTTTTCCACGATGCCCTTTGGCATTAATAGCCAATTGAAAGTGGAATGTTAACACAACATTAACAACTTGTTACAAACACGATAGGAGATTAGGTATCAGGCACCAAGAAAAAGAGCGGCCACCGAGCCCGAAATGCCGGCAGCAATAGGAAGAAATCGTTTGACCGAGATCTCGCCTTCGTCTGCAATGAGGTTAAAGAGTCCGACAAATAGCGGTAATGCCGTTCCCGCGACCATCCCGCCGATCACTCCGCCGACAAGTGCTCCGAGTACAAAAAGAAACAAGCCGCCCGCGGCCCCGGAAATGATGCCCCACGCCAATCCGATGATCGGAACCAAAAGAAGAGAGCGAAGAAAGCTCGTCGAAAGGACCCGTTCAAGAGCCGCCGCGGTAACACCGGCTGTCAGGTACCCGACCAATCCGGTCACAGCAACTGCAAGGGCGGCGAGAAGCAGAACTGCCGGATTTGGCGAACTGTCCAAAACGAATAACCTGAAGAGGATCGCCGCCGTTGGAACCGTTCCGATAGCGATGCCGAAGAATCTCAAAGATGTTGACAGATCGAGCCGTCGGGCGAGAAAACTCGTCGAGATCTCCCGGTCGCCTGAAGTTTCGGCAAGTTCGTCCGCAGCTTTCCGAAGCTTGATGATCCGAAGTTCGAAAAACTGGTCATCGTCAAGATCTGGCCTGATTTTTTCGGTCTCAGTTTGCTGCGTTATGACGTTCATATTACCTCCACGGTGTGATGACCGCAGCGTCCGGGGAGGTTGCTTGCTGAGGTTCCCTTGGGTCGGCATCCGAAAGAAGCTCGATGAGTTCGGGTATGGCGGCGACCACTGGAGTCCGAAGATCTATTGTTTCCTGAAGGTCGGCCGCAGCACGGGAGGCATGCATGGCGATCCGCTCCGAGTTTTTCCGGGCAAGGCAAATGGTCGCGAGACTTGGATCCGGATGTCCGGCAACCGTAAAGATCTCTGCACTGGCAGCTTGTGCCGGCAGGCTTTCACCACTCGCCAAACGCAACCCGACGAACCTGTCGATGGCGTCGAAAAGCTCCTTTCTGACCGCGAATCGGCGATCCTCCAGATCGCCAATTCTTTCCTCAACCGACGCACGCAATGAATTTGCTGCCAGCGTGATACGTGAATCCGACCGATCACGCGTTTCGAAAGTAGAGGCATCGGCAAAATTCGACCGCCGTTGATAGATCAACAGCCCAAGGGCGATCGGCCAAAGAGCGAAACCGATCAAAGTTTTCGACGCCGACCGGACGTTTAGTTCTTTCCTGTCGGCTCGGAGAAGCAGATAAACCCCGACCGGTGACCCGAGAGCGATATAGGCAAGTAGAATATCGACGTCCATCACGGTTAAAGTCGGCAAGTTTCGTTCCCGTAGATTTTTTGTCCGATTTTTCGAGCGTCTCACGTCTTATCTATTGAAAAGTAAGAGGTTGCCGTCGATTTTCGGAACTTCTGATCGCGGTTGGTCGTAAGCCAAGTTAGTGATAATTGCGAAAGAATGAGCTTACTTATTTGCAAAATGCAAATGTCGCGGTTGATGGAAGAAAAATCACGGTCCTATGCAAAAGGTTGAAACTCGAACGTTCTTATAACAATGGCACGGTGATTGCTGCTAACCTAGGTAGGCAATTCAAAAGGCCGGAGATCTTGGAATAATAAATACCCGCTTAGGGATTGAACAGGAAAAGTAATGAAGAAATTAAAGGTCAAAGTCATAAAGAAAGGAGCAGCTGAGGCATCGTCGGAGCGAAAGATCCAACAACCTACAAAGGCCCGCGATGCCGCCCGTGACGCAGTAAAGACCGTCACGAACTGGGTAAATGATTTTCAATCACGAAAGCGCGAAGAAACCTACATCGCGTTCGAGAAACTCTTTGCCCAAGGCCCGCAGGCCTCCGAAGGCCAGGCTTGATCGAGATAAACCACATCATTACCTACACTTAGGGCCGGCACGTGACCGGCCCTTTTCTTTGTCCCGCCGCGTAAACGGTTTGCAACGCATCCATTCAAGTTGGTATTCTAACCGTTCGAAAACTGTACAGAACCCCCTAAGTAAATGAAGAATAAAGTTGCTATCGTGACCGGTGCGAGCAGCGGTATCGGCAAGGCCACAGCGGTCCGGTTTGCCGAAGAAGGCGCAACCGTCGTTGCCGTCGGGAGGAACGAAGCTGGCTTTGCCGAGCTTCGGGAAGAGGTCCGCGACCTGGAAGGCACAGTTCGGGTCCATCTAGCCGATCTGACCGAACAGTCGCAAATCGACCGACTTGTCTCCGAAACCGTGCAGCATTGCGGGCAAATTGACGTTTTGGTTAACGCAGCGGGGATCATCCGTTCGGGGACGCTTGTCGATACGCCGCTCGATGAACTCGACAAGCTGATGAACATAAATGTCCGCTCGGTTTACTATTTAATGCAAAAAGTTATCCCATTTTTGGAAAAAACGAGCGGAAACATCGTCAACATATCGAGCATTGCGGGATCAAGGGCATTTCCGGGCGTGATGGCGTATTGCATTTCGAAGGCTGCGGTCGATCAACTGACACGATGCGCCGCCCTCGAACTGGCAGAAAAAGGCATTCGGGTAAATGCGGTCAACCCCGGCGTTGTTGTAACGAACCTGCATAAGCGCGGTGGCATGACTGAAGAGGCCTATGAAGCGTTTCTTGAGAATGCCAAACGGACGCATCCGCTCGGACGGCCCGGCGAGGCCCGCGAAGTTGCTGACCTTGTAGCGTTTCTCGCTTCGGAAAAGGCCGGTTGGATAACCGGCGTAACATATGAGATCGATGGCGGCAGAGGCCAAACCTGCCTCAGATAACGCCAAGCGATCGAGGATAGGGAATTGAAGCTTAAACTGCTTCCAAGCACTTTCGATGAAAATGGCGGTTATTCGGCCGGCCAGCATCTGACGTCCTTCGTGATCGATGGCCGTGTCGCTCTCGATGCCGGAAGCCTTGCGATGGCGGCGTCCGAAAACGAGCGAAGATCGGTCCGCGACATCGTCCTTACGCACGCACACCTGGACCACATCGCCGGACTACCGCTTTTTGTCGATGATCTATTCGCCTCGCTGACCGAGCCGATACGCGTGCACGCAACACGTGAAGTGCACGAAGTTCTTGAACGAGATGTCTTTAATTGGTCTGTTTACCCGAGGTTTTCAGAACTGAACAATGAAAACGGGCCGGTTCTGGAATACCGTCCTTTCACACTCGGTTCGGAATTTTCGATCGGCGGCCTGAAGTTTCATTCAATTCCGGTCGATCACAAGGTGCCGTCTTCGGGCTTCATCATCGATGATGGAAACGCGGCGATCGCGTTCTCGGGTGATACATCGAGTTCCGCGGCGTTTTGGGGAAAGGTGAATGAGAGGGGCGATGTCAAAGCTGTCCTGATCGAATGTGCGTTTCCTGACCGTATGTCCGAACTTGCCGGGGCTTCCCATCACCTTACCCCGGCAACCCTCAAAGCAGAACTCGAACAGCTTCACCTCGACGCTAAGGTCTGCGTCATCAACATCAAGCCGATGTATCGCGTTGAGGTGATTATGGAGCTAAGAAAAACGCTTGACCGCGAGATAACGATCATCGAACCCGTGAGGGAGTATCATTTCTGAGGTTTTCCGGCAACCGCTCTAAGGAAATTTATTGGTTCAAACGAGCTTTGCCGATGCTCGTCCGGGAAGTCGTAGAGCCGCACGCGGCCGTTCGGTCGCACCTCTTTGACCTTAAAGGTTCGCTCTTCGCGGGTCTTACCGGGCATTATTTCGGCACGGAACGTGACAAGCATCTCAGGCCTTGCCCAAATGTGCTTTTTGATCGGCTCCTGCTTGCGCTTACTGAACATCGCCGTTATCTTCCTTTTCGGGCCGCTGTTTGTGCTTGCTCTTCCGGCCTGAGGGGTAAAGCTTCTCCGTCGGCTTATCCTCGTCTATTTTCCGGCTCGGCGGAGCGGTTGGCTTTCGGATCGATCCAAAAATCGTCGTTCGCTTCTTTTTCCGTCCCTTCGCCACAGCGAGGCGTATTATAGCAAAGAAGTGCGATGGTACAGCAGACCCGGGAATGTCGAAAAGTCGTTTAATTGACTAAATGGCCGAAACGATTCAGTATTTACGTCAATAATGTCGGGCAAACGGGCAAATGCATTGAATGGTCGGTTTCCAAAGCACGCGGCAGCGGCCGGCCGTCAGGCACGTACCAAGCGAGAGCCGTTTCGGGTTCCTGCCGGAAGCTTCTATGCGTTTTCTGTGCTCTTCTCGATAGTAGTGGCTCTTTTTGTCGGGATGATATTGTTCGAGACCGGCGAAGCTTCCGCCGCCAATTGGGCACTATTGTCCGGTGGTGCGTGCTTTGTGGCGGCCGTGCTGTTTCGGGAAGTTTTACTCCGAGGACGCAGGCGCCAAATGCTTGCTCGAGAACGACGTTTGATCAGCAATGTTTCCGGCGAGTATGAGGCTCCGCCGGCCGTAAATAAGCTGACCGTTGAGCACAATTCGGCGCTCATCCGTTCGATCCAGCAGAAGTCCGAGGCAGCCAATGTGCTCGGGGGATTGGCCGATGGACACAAGGAAGTTTTCATCCTGTGTGAGGAATATTTGGATCTGATCAAGAGTGAACTGCCGCGGGTTGCTCCCGGTTCGCCCAGGTTTGCCGCCTTTAGAAAAGGGACCGTTGTAGCCAACCGCCTTCACTATGAACATATGATCCGTTGGGCGAGGCTAGAAGCGGCAGTTGCTACCGAACGACGCATTGCCGGTGATCCCGGGATGCGATCTGCACGGGCGATCGAGGCGCTGGAATTGGCACTTTTTCATTACCCGGAGGAACGCGTACTTATCGAACTCCGCGAAGCTGTTTCTGTCGCGGGCCGTGGCGATGGCCTCGGGAAAGTAATCGACGTTGAGGGAGCGATAATCGAAAGCGAGCCCTGATCTCGTCAAGCTTTGCGGTGCCAGGTATGAACCGACCCGCAACTTCTTCGTTTGATTCGGGCTTACGCGTTAAATCTTTGTTAGAATATTGGCTATAGGGCTTTATGCAATGCCGGCAACGGCAACGCACTTTTTAAGATGATCTCTCAACGCTGTCCAAAATGCCGAAGCGACCGTATCCGACGCGGCTATCGGCCTACGCCTTTCCTGCTTAAGCTTGTCTGTAGGTTCAATCTGCTGTGCGATAACTGCAACCTTGAATTTCGAGGGTTTGCGGTTCCCGGAACGCTCAACTCGCGCTCGAAAAAGCGTGATCGGGCCCAGGTTAGGCCTCTTCCGAGCGATCAGGATTAAATTCGTCCCAAACCTTCATTTTTGGGTGTGTCGTTCCGCTCCAACATTTCGTAGAATAGGGAAATTGAGTCGAAATAGCACGCACAGTCCCTTACGTGTCCTCGCCGCCCTTGCTGCCGTTATCTTAACGGCGGTCGGTGTTTTGGGGCAATCGAAGCTTCTCACGACCGTACATTACGGCGACCGCATCGAGATCGACGTTCTCGGCAGTTTTGAGTTCGATTGGCGCGGCGGGTTGAATCCGGAAGGGTTTCTCGACGGGTTCGATCGGGCTGAGGGTCAGATATTTGCTCTTTGTAAAACGGAAAACGAGATCGCCGACGAGGTAGCCAAGCTCTACTCGCGGTTCCTGCGCGAACCGAAGGTGACCGTAAGGATCATCGATACTTCCGGCCGTCCGAACGTTTTCCTGACCGGAGGCGTGCGGAACGCGACCCGTTTTCGCATTATGCGAAGCGTGACCCTTCAGGAACTGCTTGTTCTGAGCGGCGGCTTGACCGAGTTTGCTAGCGGTGATGTGACGATCTTTCGCCGTCCGGATACGAGCTGTGAGCAGGGCGGCAACGGCCCCGAGCGGCAGCCGCGTACCATACGGGTAAAGATCAGCGATCTTCTTGCAGGCGATGTCAATGCCAATCCGGCAATACTGACCGGCGATATCATTGACGTCAATGAGGCCTTCCCGATCTATGTGATCGGCGGGATCACGAGGCCTGGGCGGCAGCTTTTTCGTGCGGAACTCAGCCTTTCCCGGGCAGTTGCTGCGGCGGGCGGGCTAGATAAGAACGGTGTGGCATCGCAGGTAGTTATTTATCGCCGGGAGGGCGGTGCGAGTTCGGTCATAGAGGCAGATCTTGAGCAGATCGCGCAGGGCTCGGCGGTTGACATCGAACTTAAGCCATACGACGTCATCGATATCGGCATCCGTGGCCGCGAGCGGCGGCAATTTCCGCCGGTGGTCGATGGTTCCGGATCGCCTCCGGTTCCGCGTGAGCAGCTTCCGCTTCGAGTGATAGATTGATCAAAAGTATTTTCATACGCAAGCAAACGTTGTAAAGAGTTTCCGAATCAGTTTATTATTATTGTTCGCCGGCAATACTCCGGCAGTTTCTTATGGCTGAAAAGAAAAAGCTTAGCAGGCGGATGTCCGCCCTTCTTTGGCTGGTTGGGGTCGCGATCGTTATTGGCGTTCTGATCGCCATGCACCAGATAGCCATCATCTATCTGATCGCAACCGTCGCGTTGGTAGCTCTCCTTTTGATCGTTGCGTATTCCGACCTCGAAAACATTGACCGTCAGGACATCCTTGGTTCTGAAGCTGACTAAGGTTTGTCGAGGCGGCTCGTTTTGATGAAACGTAGCCTCAAATTTTTGCTGCTCGCCACCGTGCTCTTTACGGGCACGATGCCCGGGCTTGCTGCGTCATACGACAGCGATTCGGCGAGCATTCGCGACCTACGGTGGCGTGGCAACACGATCCGCGTCGCGATCTCGAGTTCGATGTCGGAGCAAAGCCCATCGATCAAGCGAGGAAGCGATGTTGCCCAGGCGGTCGAGCGGAGCCTTCAGCGATGGGCTGAGGCAGCAGGGCTAAGCCTTCAGATATTTCATACTCCGCTTCAGAATGTGAGCCCTTCCGGCCCGCGGGGCGACGGCATTTCTCTTATTACGATCGGGGCGACCGCGGAGAACACCCTTGTCTTCAGTAAGAACGGAAACTCGCTGCCGGCAGCGACCCGCGTCTTTTTTGACCGCAACGGCAACATCACCGAGGCCGACATCGTTCTCAACGCAAGCCATCAATTCTCGACCGATGGAACATTTGGCACTTACGACCTTGAGACAGTGCTGATGCACGAAGCCGGGCACCTGCTTGGCCTCGACCATTCGTCAACGGTCGGAAGCCTGATGTGGCCGCAGATCGGGAGAAACGGGCTTTTTTCGGTTTCGTCATTTTTCCGTAGAGAACTTCTTGATGCCGATCTCGCAGCGGTCCGTGAAATGTATGGGGTATTTGCGGATGAAGAAAAGTGCTGCGGAACGCTTGAGGTGAAGGTGCCGTCGAAGGCGGGCGATTCGCTTTCGGGCGTGTGGGTCGAGGACGCGGTTTCGGGCAAGTTGGTTGCGGCCTCGGCATTTGCCGCGAATGAGAAGGCCGCGCGTATCAGTTCACTTCGAGCCGGATCCTACAACGTCTTTGTATCTGAGGGCGGTGACGGGATCAGGAGCGGATCGATACTCGGAACAGTTGAAGTCTCGAAAGGCTCGACTGCTGTGCTCAAAGCCGATACCGATCTTGCAGCATCTCGCTCCTCAGCCCAAGTTGGTCTCAACGGCGAGGCGGCCGTCATGAGCCTGCCGGTGAATCCCGGAAAAACCTTTACGGCCTCATTGGTCCTTCAGGAAAATGCCGGTGACAGGCCGGTCCTCTATTCATCATCGAAGTTCATTTCGATCGATGACGGAAGTATCGAGATGACACTCGATCCCTTCGGTCGTTTCGTCGCGGTGTTCGACGTTACCATTTCTGAGGATGCATCACCCGGTGCCTACTCACTCTGCTCGCTTGACCGAAACGGTCAGGAAAATTGCTTTCCGGGTGCCTTCACCGTTTCATCTCATCAAAATGCGTGGTATAAGCGGGACTTTTCAAAATATTAAGAAAAGTTTAAAAACTTCTTCCATTTTTTCCCGATATTGTGCATAATCGAGGCGTTCACCTCCCCGGTGAACATCGGTCCGCAAGGGGTGAGGACTTGCGGCCAAAACGGGCGGCGGTGTGGGAGACGCCGCCCATTTTCGTTTTCGGGCCATATTTCAATCGCTTTTCTCGTAAAGTCTCAAGCTAACTGATCACATTGCCGGGCGTTTTCGCGGCAGTTTGGAATGGAACCCGGGTTGTTATATGCTCGGAATGTTTTGAAGCGGCCGGCGTTGGCATTATCGTTCGGTCGAATGGATGACAGTAGGAAGAGCCTAATCTCAGCCTCACGGCCGGGAAGCGGTTCTTTTGAACTTTTATGGCGATAAAGAAGCGCGGCAGACTCGGCCAATGGATGTTCGAGGGCGTCCCGGAGGTCGAGGGTCCTCACGAACCCGAAGGCCGTCACAAGAAGCATCCATGGTGGCAGGTAATGTGCCTGACCGGGGTCGACTACTTTTCGACCCTTGGTTACCAGCCCGGCATCGCCTTGCTCGCCGCCGGCGCATTATCTCCCTTCGCGACGCTCGTTCTCGTACTCTTAACTCTATTCGGTGCATTGCCGATGTACCGCCGCGTTGCGGAAGAAAGCCCGCACGGCGATGGCAGCATTTCGATGCTTGAGCGCTTGCTTTCCCGGTGGAAGGGAAAGATGTTCGTGCTCGCATTGCTCGGCTTTGTCGCAACGAGCTTTATCATCACGATCACGCTTTCGGCCGCTGACGCCACGGCACACATCATCGAGAATCCCTTCGTCGAGAAGAACCTGCATTTTCTCCACCACGAGGTCATCGTCACACTCGTTCTTATTGTCCTGCTCGGTGCGGTCTTCCTTCGCGGCTTTAGCGAGGTCATCGGCTTGGCGGTCGGCATCGTCGTAGTATTTCTCGCATTGAATCTCGTTACGATCGGCGTCGGGTTCTACCAGATCTTTTGGATCCAGCCGGACATCATTCCCAACTGGAGCGCCTTGCTTTGGACGCAGCCGAACGTCAACGGGAGCATCTTCATGCTGATCGCTGCGTCGCTCCTGACGTTCCCTAAGCTCGCGTTGGGGCTTTCCGGATTTGAGACCGGCGTGGTCGTGATGCCGCTGGTCAAGAGCGATGTAGATGTGCCAAAGTCGCAGCTCGTCGCCTTCCATTCGACCCACGTTGACCACTCGGAAGCCCCGGACGACATCAAGACCCATATCGAAGGACGCATCCGCGGCGGTAAAAAACTCCTGACAGGTGCCGCCGTGATCATGAGCTTCTTCCTGGTCGGCTCGAGCATTATAACGACGATGCTCGTGCCGGCGACCGAGATCGGGCCCGGCGGAAAGGCTTACGGGCGCGCAATAGCCTATCTGGCACATGAATATCTTGGGCCGGCATTCGGCACGGCCTACGACCTTTCGACGATCGTCATTCTTTGGTTCGCCGGTGCCTCGGCAATGGCCGGCCTTCTCAACATCGTTCCGCGATACCTGCCGCGGTACGGCATGGCTCCGGACTGGGCACGGGCGACGCGCCCGCTTGTGATGGTCTTTACGGCGATCTGCGTCGTTGTGACGATCTTTTTCGAAGCGAGTGTTTCAGCCCAAGGCGGTGCTTACGCGACCGGCGTTCTGATGCTGATGACCTCGGCGGCTGTTGCCGTAACGATCTCTTCGAAGCGGAAGAATGAAAAGAAGTGGATCGCATTCCTGATCATCACGTTGATCTTTAGCTATACGACCGTCGCGAACATGATCGCCCAACCGAGCGGCATCCAGATCGCGGGCCTCTTCATCATCGGTATTATTCTTACGTCCTTCATCTCGCGTGCGCTTCGGACGACCGAGCTTCGGATAGACCAGATCGAATATGACGAGACGGCTCTCGAATTCATCAAGGAGATGGCCGAGGGCGATATCCGGATCGTTACCAACCGACGCGAGGTCGGCAATGTGGTCGAATATCGGTTCAAGGAGCACGAAAAGCGGATCGACAATCACATTCCCTCGACCGATCCGGTGATCTTCTACGAGGTCGATCTCGGAGATGCCTCGGAATTCAAGGGGACGATCAACATCCGAGGCGTTGATGTGGACGGGTACAAGATACTTCGGACCGAATCTCCGGCGGTGCCGAATGCGATCGCGGCGTTGCTGCTCGATCTTCGCGATCGGACCGGCAAGATACCGCACGTTTATTTCGGCTGGAGCGAGGGCAATCCGATAATGTACCTGGCCCGTTACATTTTATTTGGCGAAGGAGATACGGCTCCGGTCACGCGCGAAATTCTCAGGCAGGCAGAGTCTGATCCCGAGCTCCGCCCGAACGTTCACGTCGGCGGTTAACGAATTATTCGTGCGGCGGCAGCAGCGAGGGATTCAATTCCAAGAAACACGAACGGCAATAGACGGGCCGGCCCTGCGAAGGATAGAACGGGACGGTCGTGTTGCAGCCGCACTTGGCGCAGGCGACCGTCACCTCGATCCGCTGCTTGATGCCGAGTTCCTGGGCGGCGTTGATGGCAGCGATGCGTTCATTCTTGGCTTGTTTGCAGGGCTTACAGCGTTTCGGCGGGTTCTTTAGATTTTTATCATAGAAGAACTGCTGCTCACCCGAGGTCCAGATGAAATCACTGCGGCAATCGATGCAGTTTATCGTCTGGTCGGTAAACTCCGGTTCACCGGGGTTGTCCTGCGTCACCACGTTGAATGATTCTGAGAAGCCGTTCTCTGACATGCCCTACCTCTTAATCGTCAATGAAAATTCGGACCGCAAAAAAACGCGATCGGCAGCCGAACCGTTCTGGCCGGGAAATGTAGTAAATGCCCTTTTCACTGCGGCCGGCATCCGGGAGTGCTAGCCAACTTGTGCGGGGGAGCGGGCCATGCGGGAACAAAAACAGAAGTTATAAAATTAGCTAATCCATGTCAAGGTAATGGGATTTGAATTGGCCTGATTTCTCTGTAAAGATTGTCGAAGCGTATGAAAATTCTGGTTATCGGTTCCGGCGGCCGCGAGCACGCCATCTGTTATGCGTTCTCGAAAAGCCAACGGGTGACAAAGATCTACTGCGCAAATGGCAACGCAGGCATCGCATCCATCGCCGAGCTGGTGGACATCAAGCCCGATGAGATCGGCCGGCTTGCCGATTTTGCCGAGAACGAAGCCATCGATCTGACATTTGTTGGCGGCGAGACGTCGCTGGCGCTTGGCGTGGTTGATGAGTTCGAGGCCCGTGGACTGAAGATCATTGGAGCTTCAAAGGCGGCGGCGAGGCTTGAGGCAAGCAAAGCGTTTGCGAAAGATTTCATGAAGCGGTACGGCATTCCGACGGCTGATTATGCCGTCGCAATGTCACCGGCAGAAGCTATCGAGCTTCTCGAGACGGGCCGATTCGGTGACGCGTCGACGCCGGTCGTCGTGAAGGCCGACGGCCTTGCGGCAGGGAAAGGCGTAGTGGTCGCTAACGATCGCGCCGAGGCGATCGATGCGATCAACGAACTAGAGTCGCTGGTCGGGGCGGACGCCGCATCGACCATCGTTCTCGAAGAATGCCTTTTCGGACGCGAGGTCTCTCTCATCCTTTTTGCCGACGGCGAAAGCTTTGCATTGATGCCGCCGACGCGCGACCACAAACGCATCGGCGAGGGCGACACCGGCCCGAATACCGGCGGCATGGGGACGTTCACAGACGATTCGCTGCTTTCTTCACAGCAGGCCGCGGAGATAATTGATACCGTGATCCGGCCGACATTGAAGGGATGCTCTGACGAGGGCTTTCGCTTCCGCGGAATACTTTTCCTCGGGCTGATGATGACCGAAGCCGGGCCAAAGGTGCTCGAATACAACGTCCGCTTCGGCGACCCCGAAACGCAGGCGATCCTCATCCGGCTTGAGACCGATCTTGTGGAGATCTGCGAAGCGATGCTTGCCGGTAGGCTCGGTGAGACCGAGATCAAGTGGCGCGCGGGTTCGTCGGCTTGTGTCATTCTCGCGGCCGAGAACTACCCGGCAAAGCCGCGGACGGGTGATGTTATCAATGGCCTCAATGAAGCGGCGGCCCACAAAGATGTTGTCACATTCCATGCCGGCACGATGCTCGACGACCGTGGCTCGTTCGTGACATCTGGCGGTAGAGTACTCGGTGTCACGGCCGTCGGCGAAGACCTCGCATCGGCGCTTGAAAAGGCATACGCCGCTGCGGGCGAGATCACTTGGCCCGGAATGCAGTTAAGGCGGGATATCGGAAAACCGGCCGGAAGTTAATATTCGGCGATGCTTTTTTGATAAGCCTCGTAGTTTCGCAGCATTTCTTCGATCGAATCTCCGCCGAATTTTTCCCGCATCGAATTCGCAAGCACAACAGAGAGCATTGCCTCGCCGATCACGCCGGCGGCGGGCACGGCCGTAATGTCAGAGCGTTCGAAGGCTGCCGGCGATTCCTCTTTCGAATCGATATCCACCGAGGTAAGCGGCTTCCGCAGTGTGGAGATCGGCTTGAGATAGCCGCGGACGCGAAGCTCTTCGCCGTTCGTGATCCCGCCCTCAAGCCCGCCGGCCCGGTTCGTCTTTCGGACAAAGCCCGCATGGATCTCGTCGTGGACCTCCGAGCCGAACCGACCCGCATTCGCGACACCTTCACCGATCTCGACCGCCTTGACCGCATGGATCGACATGATCGCCCGGGCGATCCGCCCATCAAGCTTTTCTTCCCACGAAGTGTGCGACCCAAGCCCGACTGGAAGCCCGTGGGCAACGACCTCAAAGATCCCGCCGAGCGTATCGCCATTCGCCTTCGCCTCATCGACCAAGGCGACCATTTGTGCCTCGATCTCTTTGTTCACGCAGGCGAGCGGAGCATCTGCGTTGATCGCCGTGATCTCTTCCCAAGACGCATCGATCGGTGTTTCGGGTACCGAGCCGAGCTTTGCGACGTGGCTGCGAACAGCGATCCCAAAAGCCGAAAGAAGCTGCTTCGCGACGGCACCGGCCGCGACGCGGGCAGCGGTCTCGCGGGCCGAGGCACGCTCGAGGATGTCGCGCAGGTCGCGCGTCTGGTATTTCTGTCCGCCGGCGAGGTCGGCATGGCCCGGCCGCGGGCGTTTGACGATGCGAGGATTCTTCGGCTCAGCCTCAAGCCGCTCAGCAGACATTACTTCCTGCCAATGGACAAAGTCGCGGTTCTCGATCATTAACGCGATCGGCGACCCGAGAGCATACCCGTGGCGAACACCCGAAAGTATTTGCACCGTGTCCGATTCGATCTTCATCCGGCCGCCGCGGCCATAGCCCTGCTGCCGCCGCCAGAGTTCATGGTCGATCGCTGCCTTGTCGATGGGCATCCCGGCCGGAACTCCTTCGATGATGACGACCAATGCCGGGCCGTGCGATTCGCCTGCGGTTGTAAATCTAAAGTTCATTCGTTGGTCTTAAGTTCGACAGCTCTCGCTTCTCGGACGCGCCGTCTGAAGACGATCAGCCCGATGCTCGAAAGTATCAGAAGGCCGCCGACAAGCGTCTGGGGCGGGAGCGTTTCGCCGAGGAAAACGTTTCCGACCAGCACCGCGATCAGCGGCGTTACGAGCGAGATCATCATCGCCTTTGTCGATTCTATCCTTGCAAGAAGCCAGTAATAAAGCCAGAAGGCGGCGATCGTTCCGGCGAGCGAGAGATAAAGTACCGACGCAGCGGCACGAATGCCCCAGTTGTGTGCAAACGGCGACCCTTCGGCAATGAGCGAATAGATCACTAAAGCGGGAAGCCCGCATAGCATCTGCGAAAGAAGTATCATTGCCGGGTCTATCGCGGCCGCCTTTGCCTTAACAAGTATCGAGGCCTGGGCCGCAGCGTATGCCCCGACAACGATCGCCACCGAACCGGCGAACGCCATTGCACTTTCGACCCGAAGCTGGTCGAGAAAGATAACTCCAACGCCAACAATGCCGATCATTACTGCGATGATCTTGAGCGGGGTGATCCGCTCGCTCGGCAAAAAGATCCAGGCCAGCACAAGGCCAAAGACCGTTATCATCGCCTGTAAAACTGCGGCAAGGCCGGAGGTGATGTACTGTTCGGCCCAGAACACCGTGCTGTAATTGACCGTGAACTGAAGAACGCCCGTGAGAGCGATCAACTTCCATTCTCGCCCGCCTTGTGGCCATCGGATCTTGGCAAAATAAACCACCGGCAACAGGATCACGGCGGAAAGAAGAAAGCGGCTGACGGCGAATGTGATCGGCGGAAGGTCCTCGAGCCCGATCTTGATGAAGATCCACGTCGTTCCCCAGATAAGGCAAAGTATCAGCCAAACGAAGATCTTCATAAATTAACCCGCGGCGTCTAGCTGCGATCGTAGAAGCTCAGACGGGTTTCGCCTTGCTTGAGTATCCGCCAACGCCGGATGTGGCCAACGGCGTCCGGTAGCTCGGTCTTCGCGTGGTGTTCGACCACAAGCACGCCGCCGTCGTTGAGCAGCCGGCTCGCGGCCGTGCCGAATTCATGGAGCACCGGCGAATAGTTCATCGCATAGGGCGGATCGAAAAACACGATGTCCCAGCCTTCGGCGTGCTGGCGTCCGGCAAAGTTTTCGGCAGAGAGCGAAAGCACCTCGGTCTGCTCTTCAGGGACGGCCAATGTATCGAGATTTTCTTCGATCAGGGCACAGGAACGCCGCGACCGGTCAACAAAGGTAGCGTGAGATGCACCTCGCGAGATCGCCTCGATGCCGATCGCTCCTGTGCCGGCACAAAGGTCCAAAAAACGGGTGTTCTCGTCGATCTTTGGGGCGATGACGTTAAAGAGCGTCTCCCGCAGGCGGTCAGAGGTCGGCCGCGTGCGGTTGTCCGCGGGGCTTTTCAATATTCGGCCGCCGTAAGTCCCTGCAATGACACGCATAAGCTATTATCCTATCCCAGCGAGCCGGTATTTCGCATCGCTTCGAACGCGTTTAATGAGATCGGCCGTTTCGGGCTTGATCCGCTTGGCGGCCAGCAGCTTTTCGGCGTCTCCGCGGGCCGCCTCGAGGATCTCGAAGTCGCGGACAATATTGGCGATCTTGAACATCTGAACACCCGATTGCCGAGTCCCGAAAAGTTCGCCTTCGCCGCGGAGTTCGAGGTCCTTTTCCGCGATCTTGAAGCCGTCGTTCGTCTCTTCCATTATCCCGAGCCGCTCTTTGGCGACTGCGGTCTTCTTGTCGCCGGTCAGCAGGACGCAGTAGCTCTGCTCGGCACCGCGGCCGACACGTCCACGCAATTGATGCAGTTGCGAGAGGCCAAAACGCTCCGCGTGCTCGATAACCATCGTCGATGCATTCGGAACATCGACCCCGACCTCGATGACGGTGGTCGAAACAAGTACGTCGATCTCGCCGGCGACGAAGGCCCTCATTATCGCGTCCTTTTCGTCAGCCTTTATCTTTCCGTGAAGAAGTCCGACGGACCTATGCGGAAAAACACGGTCGCGGAGTTCTTCGAACATCGCAGTCGCGGCTTTCAGATCGAGCTTCTCTGATTCGTCAATTAGCGGGTAAACCACATATGCCTGTCGGCCGAGCTTCAGCTCGCGTTCGATGCCCTTGTAAACGCCAACCCGCTTGTCCTCGCCGACGACAACCGTCTTGATCGGCGTTCGGCCGGGCGGGAGTTCGTCTATCACCGAAACGTCGAGGTCGCCATAAACCGTCATCGCGAGCGACCGCGGGATCGGCGTTGCCGTCATCACGAGCACGTCCGGGTTCTGGCCGCTTTTTTTCAATGCGGCACGCTGCAGAACGCCGAACCGGTGCTGTTCATCAATGACGGCAAGCCCGAGATTCTCGAACTCGACGCCTTCCTGAATGATAGCGTGAGTTCCGATGACGATCTGAACTTCGCCCGCAGCGATCGCTTGCCGGGCCTTCCGTTTTTCAGCGGCCTTTCGGCTGCCGGTCAGGAGGCGGACGGAATAACCTGCCGCTTCGAAAAAGCTAACCGCGTTCCGATAGTGTTGCTCGGCGAGGATCTCGGTCGGAGCCATGAGAGCCGTTTGATAGCCGTTCTCGGCCGCCGCGAACATCGCGATGAAGGCGACGATGGTCTTGCCGCTCCCGACGTCGCCCTGAATAAGCCGGTTCATCGGGGCATCGGACGTCATATCCAAGAATATCTGCTTGACGACCCGGCGTTGAGCCTCGGTAAGCTTAAAGGGAAGCAGGCCCGCGATGCGTTTCTTGACCGTCTCATTTATCTCAATGACCGCGCCTTTCGGTTCCTTTTTTCGCTCCCCGCGAACCAGTTGAAGAGCGAACGAGAGCCAGAAGAATTCCTCGTAAATAAGCCTTCGGTGAGCATCGCTGCGGAAGCGTTCGTAGTCTGAGATCGCGGCTTTCTCCGGCGGGAAATGGACCTCGCACATCGCGTCGCCGCGACTGATCAGCCGATTCGACCGGACGATCTCATCCGGCAGAAATTCGCCGACCGACGGGCGGTCGAGCAAATTTGTGACCGCATAGATGATTTCTCTGAGCCTCTTCGTCTGGAACGGCCCGAGTTTGCGATAGACCGGAACATGGCGGGCGGTGTGGATGGTGGCGAACTCTGCGACCGATTCATTGGCTCCAAGCTCGTCTTCCTCTGTGTCAGCTTCGTTCGTCTCGAGGGGCAATTCCGCTGCAGCTTCGTCTTCCGGAAGGATCTCAAGCTCCTCGGGCTTGCTGACCTTCAGCACGAATGTGTTTCGGCGGCCGTCCCACTCCCAACGGCCGTGGGCGACGAAGCGGACGCCGCGTTTGAACTTGCCCGTGTAGAATTCGATAGCGTGCTTCGCGGCCTTGCCCGACAGGAACCACATCACAACGACCGGCTTTCGCACTCGATCGCGGTCGCTTCCGGTGATCTCAAATATATAGAGCGGCGGCTGTTTGGGGCCGCGGTTCTTGCCGACCTGAAATGCTCCAGAGACGCGGACGTAAAGCTCGACCGATGCATAAAGGCCATCGTAAAGCTGGTCGATGGGGAGCAGGCTCGAGCGGTCCTCGTAGCGAGAAGGGAAATAAGAAAGCAGGTCTTCGACCGTTGCATCGAGCGGTTCGGCCTGGCCCGCATATGCCCCGACCGCGGCCGCGAGTTTCCGGGCCATCGTCGGCGAAAGAAAGATCTCAGGAAACCGCGGGAGTTCCAGGATCGGAGTTTCAAGCGTCAGGCGCATCGGCTGAAGAGGATTTTAGCAGAAGTCCGGCGGGCAGGCATCAGAGCCGCAGCCTGCCATTAGGTCTCAAGCGTGAACGGGTTAAAGTTCGTGTCCTTGTCGTAGTAATCCTCGTTCTCCGCTCGCTTCAGAAATCCGACGATGATGTATGTGAACGGTGTTGCGAGCACCTCCCAGAGCACCTTGAGGATGTAGTTTCCTATCATCACGCTGATGACCTGCTCGGTAGGCCAAACACCCCAAAACGCGACCGGGTAGAAGATCAGGCTGTCGGCCATTTCGCCAAAGATGGTCGAACCGATCGTTCGCGTCCAGAGAAATCGGCCGCGGGTCAGGAGCTTCATCTTCGCGAGGACGAACGAATTTACGAACTCACCGGCCCAGAAGCCAAGCACCGAGGCAGCGACGATCCGCGGCGTTTGCCCAAATATCATGTTGACGGCATCGACATACTCCGGCGGCATCGTCCGGGCGACGGGCAGATTGGTGACCGTAACGGCCATCAGTGAAGCGAAGATCAACGCTCCGAACCCTGCCCAGATCACCCGCCGCGAGCGGGCGTAGCCGTAAACCTCTGTCAGGATGTCGCCGAAAAGGTAACTTATCGGGAAAAAGAGTACGCCGGCCCCGAAGATGTATTCACCGTAGAATGGAAGGTTTACGTAAGAGACCTTATGAACGCCGATGAGGTTCGAACACAAAATGACCGCGACGAATGCGGCCATTATCAGGTCGTAGTATTTATATTGCCGTGTTGCCACGCAGGTTAGCGAGCGTACTTTCGATCAAGGGTTAAGTCTAGCAAATGGCGTCGTTTATGCAATACGAAAAACGGAGCACGCCTTTCAACGTGCTCCGGAAACAAAAGGAGGAGGATGGAAAACTGTGTTACTGGGCGATCCCGGCAACGTGCTTGGTCAGCCGCGACTTGTAGCGAGCCGCCGTGTTGCGGTGGATAACGCCTTTGTTCACCGATTTGTCGATGAGTGCAACGGTCGCTCCGAGCAATTCGTTGCTCGTCGTTGCGTCGGATGCTCCGATAGCTGCACGAAGCTTTTTGATCTGGGTGCGGAGCTTACCGCGGTTCGCGCGGTTGATATCGCGCCGCTTTTCATTCTGTCTGATCCGCTTTTCGGCTGATTTATGATTTGCCATTTCTTATCTGTCCTCAAAAGCTGCCTTTATCGGCAAACTCAAAATAATAGTATCTGGGCCGGTGCAAGTCAAGTTTCGAGGCGGGTCAGGACCGAGTGGGCAAGATCGGCGATCATAACGAATATCGGCGGATAGAAGATGAACTCCGGATGCAGTGTCGCCGAAAAGATCCGCGGCATCGTAACGGCAAGGAACTGCGAATAATTGCCTATGACAAGTCCAAGGGCAAAGCTTAAGACGAGGGAACCGAGGATCAGGGCCGCGACGGTTAGCCTTGAAAATCTATTTTTCGGCTCTCGCGGAGCGTCGAAGATCGAATCGTGGATCTCATCGTCATCATAGGTAAAGCGGTCGAGTCCCTGGCGGATACGGCCGTAGATGTGAAATATCCCGGCGGCGAAAAGAAATACGATCACGATCTTTATGATCACCGGAGCATTGAGGAAATAGTGCGGCTTGCCGTAGGCGACGAGAAAGGTAGAAAGTATCAGGGCAACGGCCGGAAAGATGAGCTTCTGCAGCTCGGCCGACTGCCTCCGCTCTTCCGCAACCATCCGATTGATTATCTCATTGTACCGGTGTTCGTAAACCAGCTGCCGCCAGCGTCGTGCGTGGCTGTTCGAGGAGGTGAAGATCGAATCGTCGCCATTGCCGTTGTTGTACTGGGCTTCAAGAAGTTTGCGGTCGTAACGTGCCCGCTCACGCGGGTTCCCGAGCACTTCGTATGCCTCGGCGATGGCGGCAAATGCCTTTGCGGTCTCCTCCGAGCCCTCGTTCTTGTCCGGATGAAGTTCACGCGCAAGCCGCCGATACGCGGACTTGATCTCGTTCTTCGAGGCTCGCTGCGAAACCTTTAGGACGTCGTAATAATTCACTGACCGAAAGCTCGAACGGATGTCTAATTTGGGAGAGGTCCGGCG
>ERZ1066135.410-NODE-410-length-24695-cov-5.947119_pt1 | contig 24695 bp, 22 predicted proteins | sample MGYA00382782_ERZ1066135 | MGnify/ENA primary metagenome ERZ1066135 (study PRJEB33369, sample SAMEA5778365) | biofilm metagenome | biome: Industrial cooling water; feature: Water cooling tower basin; material: Biofilm | place: United Arab Emirates | collected... | reverse complement strand
GCATTCCTTCCGCCATGCCAAGGACAAAAATATGGTCGAACTTGCCGCCGATGACGGTATTTGGCTGGTGCAGCACAACCCCGCCGCTGGTGGTGCCAAATGGTGTTGTTACCATCGACAGAATATCGAAGATCTCCGACGCGAAGCTCTCAAAAGAAAGAACACGTTCCCCTTGCCGGCTTGTTTGCTCATTGATCGCTTCGCCGAGCCTGTTCAGTGCGGTCAATTCGGCCGCGGCGAAACCTGTTTTTTCGCGAATCCTGAAATTACTGAACACGGACACCAACCACGCGGCCCATTCCTTATAACTCTGCCGGTCCGGGATCTGAAGAATGGCCAGATCGGTTCCCAGCTTCTGCCAATCGGCGAGAGAACTCGGATGGGACCTTCGGGCATCGGGCCATTTGTCACCGGCTATTCCGGGTCCGAGCGGGTGCAAAAGCATCCGAGCGGTCGTTTCGAACTCGAACGGCCGATCGACCGACTCTTCGCCATCGCCTTCGGCTTCAGGGCCAACCGATCCAAGCAGCAGTTTCACGAATTCGCCCACCGGGGTCTGGCCGAGCGGTATCATGTGTTTCATTTCAACCGGAAGGCCGTACTCGCGAGATACAGATGCGATCAAGGATGCATAGGGCTGAACGGTTCGGCATACGATGGCGATCTTTTCCGGCCGCACTCCCGCGATGACCAGGTGCTTTGCCCGAGCTATCGTCCCTCTTACCTCTGCTTCGATACTCGGATACGCGATAGCGTTACCGGCACTGCCATTCTCTTGAACGCTATCTTTATCGAGGGCCTCATTGATAAACCGTGAAGCCGCTGCCGTGCCGGGCGAGATATCGTTCGCGGTTAGGTCGTTCGCAGCATCGATCGCCCATCCATGCTCATTCAACGTCTGTGCCCAAGTGCGGTTAACCTCAAAGATCGGGTTATCGTGACATGGAAGAAAGAAGACGCTCTCATCGGCTGCAAACTTGTCGATGAACAGTATCTCTTCCTTGCGGGCACGGAAGTATCCGTAAACGAACAGCCTCTCTCGCTTAAGTTCAAGCTGCGACGCTCTCCACAAAACAGCTTCGCGGTCGATTAGGTCCATCGAGGCGAGAGAGCTAACGTAGATCTCCGCCACGTCGGCAAGGAAGCGCGCCCGCGGGGAACCGTGCCGGCGTAACGAATTCAGGTCGATACCGATACGCAGCACGGTCCGAAGTATCTGGCTCAATCGTTCCGCTTCCGCCGCCGGATCTAGTTTCGGGGCGATACGTTTGATCGCCGCCTTCAGCGCGTGAAGTGCTGTTAGGTGTGAGGCGACGCCGATACTCTCCCGGCGGAGTATTCGCTCCGCAACACTCCGCAGACTTACATGAGGCACGCCCAGGTGTTCTGCCGCAGCTCGATGCGGTGTCAAAACAAGAGATCCGCTTGGGATCGGGCAGCGATCCATCGGAATGTGACCAGTCTTTAGCGTCCTTACCATCTTATTAGTTTAACCGTCGGCCAGTGTTCGGGTAGGACCGATCCATGTAGGAAGCTCCAGCTTATCCAGGTCAGGAGCGGCCGCTCTGCGATACGTATTGCTCGAGATGCGGTCATCGTTGCTGTTGTCCCGCTGTTCGGGCCGATGCGAAGATGCCATCCTGCCGGGGCAACAGAGCGTGCTCAGACGCTGGCGGCAATGTCGAACCGGTATCTCGCCTTTGAGAAATTGTTTGCCCGGACGGGCGACGAGATAGCTCTTGTTTCCGGGATACGCGTGGTCGGCATGGGCATGGGTGATCACGGCACGGTCAACCGGTTTCCACGGGTCAATGTAAATCCCGCCCCCATCGCAACGGAGCCTTTTCAAAGTCAGCCCGACCGATCTCTTGCTTATCACATCACGATTCTACTTCAGCCGACGACCACTCCCCAATGGTCCGCCGGCCGCTGCTGTAGAGTTCGGGCGGCGGTCACCTGGCGGCGAATATTACCTTCCCCGCGGGATACATGAAGCAGGTTTGGAACATTGCTCGTTACATGGGCGTGCGTCAGTCGTTTATCGATGAATGGCGACCCAAGGGCGGCATTGAGATATCAATGATCGACATGCTCGCTCAGTCATATTTTCAGTGGCAATATTGGTTGGAGAAAACAGTTGAACGTTCGGAAACGCCGGAGAAGGAGGATCATCCGGCATATGCCCAATGGAAGCAGTACAGGGCCAAATCCAGCGAGTCGTCGGCTTTTGACAGTCGCTGGATCCGACCGTATGTTTCCGAGGTACGGGCGATCGAGCACGCAGTTCAAATGGCTGATCGTTTTCACCGAATGTTCATGCGAACACTTAGGCAACTCCGCGATCTGCGCCGCTATAGCTCCGTAACGATCACCAACGCAAACCAAGTGAATATCGCGACCAATGGAGGAAAGCAGGCAAACATCGCAGCATCCACCTCCGGTGAGTAACGAACCGCTAACAGTAACGATGAGGTGTCGGCATTGGGTAAGTAACTCTGTGATGCCACGACCGGTTTGCGGTTCCGTCATTCATTGAAGCCATTGAAAATGTGTCATGAATCGGCAGATTCATCCGAAACATCCTTGCCTGACAATTGTCATGAGCATATATCTTCGAGCAATGGTCGATGAGCAAGGCAACGCCAATTTGAGCGAGGAAAAAGGGCCTGCCGTTCGTTCCGCTCGGGGTATACGTGCGCTAACGGCCCGAGTATTTAGACCCTCATTTTTGTCAAACGCGAGCGTGCAACCCTGTAAGAAATGACAGTCAACTTCCCCTCGGCTATGGGCCAGAATAGTTCTAGATCGTTGACCCTGATTGGTTCCGCGTGAGGAGAGTTTGCAGGGTCATGTGGAGGACTTAACATTATGAACTATTTGCTTGGACTTCGAAATGGATTTGCGGCCTTCGTGGTTTTTGTTGTGATGCTCTCGGTTGGGGGCGATCTCAAAGCTCAGGATTCGAAAACACTTACTATTAATGCCACAGCTTTAGGGACATCCCTGCAGACGGGCAGGGTAATCAGCGTCAATATTTACATTAAAGAGACCTCCACAGCCGAAGACCAAAAGGCATTGGTCGAGGCGTTCAGTGAAAAGGGCTCGGAGGGGCTGGTTAACGCGTTGGAAAAAATGAGTTCCAAGGGACGGATCGCGATCACTGGTACGCTTGGCTACGATCTCAAATATGTGCGTATCTTCACAATGCCTGACGGTACGCTAAACGTTCGATTCATTACGGATCGGACCATACGATTCGGCGAACGCTGGGCGAGTGCGAGAACGATGGATTACGCTCTGTCGATGGGTGAGATCAGCGTCCCGAACGAAAAAGGAAAAAGCACCGGGACGCTCGTGCCGGCGGCCCGCTTCCGGATCAATAAGGCTGGGGAACTTGAGATCGAGTCACTCCAGAGCGAATGGCGTCTGACGAATCTGAAGCTCGAGAAGTAGGACTCGAGTCCGTTTACGATTGACCCGGTGACGCGCGTCATACGCTTTTTCCAAACAATTGCCCTTAAGCCGGCATATTCATAAGACTCCATAAATGACAGGTACAACATGAGAAAAGAAAAACTGCCTGAGTTATTGACGGAGGTGTTTCGGAACAAAATCATTCTCGTTGTGATCGCGATCTGGATTATTACCTGCATAACGTATGCGCAGACCAACGAGACCAAGCTGGTGCCGCAGGATGAGCTCGCCAAAACCCCAGAGGTTGCTCGGGATTTGGAAACTGGTCTGAATAACAGACCGGCCAATGAAAAGTCCGTCCCGGCAGCCGAGCGAACGAGAAGCATCCTTGCTGCGCCGGATACTAACAGGCCGAAAAAGAATCCGTTTGCGACCGATCAACTGAGGCTACCGGGCACGCCTCGCGCGCAAGCCACCGCCTCTGACTGGCAAGTCGCAATTGCTCCATACTTTTACATGAGCGGTTTGACCGGAACGATCGGAGCTCGAGGGCGAACGGCCGAGGTCGATATGGATTTTTCAGACGTGTTCGAGGAGCTCAACCTCGGTCTGATGGGTACGGTCGAAGCCAGAAAGGGCCGTTTCGTGATCGTAAACGACTTGTTGTGGATCAAGTTGGGCGAGGAACGCGATACGCCCGGTGGTTTGTTCTCAAGCGCAAAGTTGGGTGTCAACATGTTCGTCTGGGATCCTGAAGCGGGGTACAGGGTCTACGAAGGCAGCGGTGGTTCGTTCGATGTGCTCGGTGGGGTCCGCCTGATGAGCATTGAGAATAACTTGAACTTTCGGGCAGGTTCGCTGCCGGCCTTCGATGTTTCTGAAAGGAAGACGTGGGCCACACCGGTAATCGGGGGTCATGGGACCGTGAACCTGACGAAAAAGTTTTTCCTTTCGACGAAGTTTGATATCGGAGGTGGGCTCGGCGCCGATTTCACGGGCCAGTTTTACGGAGGGGGCGGATACAGGTTAACACCCAAGATCGCTCTTCTTGGCGGTTATCGTTACATGAGGACAGACTACGACAGCGAGGGAGGTTTTCTGTTCGACACAACCATGAACGGTTTGCTTCTTGGAGTGAAGTTCACGTTCTGATCACAGGCCAAACGCGTATCGGGAAAGCGGAGCCGGCGTTCAACGGAGTGATGGAGATATGTACGCCGCTCGCAATGACTGCATTCCCGAAAAAGCCTGCGTCGTCGTCCTCGCCCTCGAAGGACCGAGGAGCGTCTCTGATCCTTCAGATAAGGGAGGTGACGATCCAGAAAATAGCAGCCCCGCTTGGGTGCCGAGATCGGGACCATCTCGGCTTTTCCCGGTCTTTCGCGACATCGTGACCATTGTCACCGCTCGGATCGACCGTCAGCACTAATTTTAGGAGGACGCTTATCCAGCTTGGATGGCGTAGCGCGATGGACCTGATCACCAACGGTGTACTGATAGTCGCTGCAGTGTGCTTCACGCTGGGCGTTATCAATCTGCGTCTTTGGTTCGGGCAGCGTGCGCGTCCGGACCTCCTGGCGATGGCGGCGGTCTGCTTGTCTGGCGGGACGTATGCTCTGTTCGAGATCGCATGGCTGAAGAACACCTCGCCCCACGAGTTTGGGGAGATCGCACGATGGAGCCAAATTGCGAGCTGGGGGGCGGTAGTATCAATAGCGATCTTCCTCCGCCTTCATTTCCGTGCCGGAAATCTCTGGTTGCTCTGTACAGTCATAGGGATCAGGACGTTCGGTTTGGGCATTAACTTTGTTATGCCTGTAAATATTCATTTTCTCGATATGCCTGCTTTGGAACAGGTCACGATCCTTGGCGAGAATTTGTCCTACCCGATCGGGACTCCCAATCCGTGGCATGCGGTTCAGGCCCTTTCGCTGATCGCGCTGTCCGCGTTTGCCGTAAATGTACTGGCAGCTAGCTGGCGACGGGGCGATCGGCGAAAAGCCCTGATCTTTGGCTGTGGAGTAGCTTTTCTGGGTTTAACGTCGCTCGCGATAGCAGGAACGATCATCTGGCTCCATATCGAGTTGCCTCCCGCTGCCAGTCCAGTGTTCATGTTCATTATCGTCGGAATGGCCCTCGAGTTTGATTATGATCTGAGGCGGTCTAATCGGCTTGCTGTTGAGCTGACCAATAGAGAGGTCGAACTAACCGAGACCCTGGAGCGATTGGATCTATCCGCGAGCGCCGGGGATGTCGGCGTTTGGACCGTTGAGATTGGCACGGGCAAGCTGTGGTTGAGCGATAAAATGCGTGAACTTTTCGAGTTTGAAGATTCAGAACCCGCAACAGTCGAGCGTTATTTACAGAGGGTTCACCCGGACGACCGCGAACGACTTGAAAGACTGCGAAACATGGCGATAGAAGGCAATGAAACTTACGAGGCAGAATATCGCGTTGTGTTGGGCAACGGCGACATTCGCTGGATCCGTTCAGTTGGAAAAGTTTCAACCCAGGCCAATGGAACGAAATTGTTCCGCGGAGCCTCGGTCAATATAACGAGAAGGAAGCGGGCAGAAGAAGAAGCTTATGAATTTGGCCACAGACTGATAGATGCTCAGGAGAGGGAGCGCGCCAGGCTAGCTCGCGAACTGCACGACGATCTGAGTCAAAGTCTCGCCATCCTGTCGATCCAGCTTCAATCTCTCCGTGCCAAGTCCGATGACGCGAAGGAACTCAACAAGCAAGTCGACAAGCTAACAGATCAGATCGAGCGGCTTTCGTCCGATTTGCACAGGATCTCGCACGAGCTTCACCCATCTAAACTCAGTCAGCTAGGATTAGAGTCCGCATTGCGAGGCTTCTGCCGTGAGGTCAAAGCGGCCCACGGCTTGAAGATCGGATTCAATGCGGTGAATGTGCCGGTTTCGCTTCCGAATGACATCTCGTTGTGCCTTTACCGTATCGCGCAAGAAGCATTGCACAATGTCGTTAAGCACAGCGGCGCCAGCATCGCGAACATTGCTATTGAATTAAAGGACGGCGTTATTCGTTTGGCTGTTTCGGACAACGGAAACGGTTTCGATCCGAGTGGGGTCAAGGGTAAAGAATCGCTGGGGCTAATCAGTATGGACGAACGCATTCGAGCTGTGGGCGGCAAATTGACCGTTCAGTCAGTCATCGGTTCTGGTTCGAAAATTGAGGGCCAAATTTCTCTATTGAAAAGTTGATCGCCACTCCAATTCAAGTTGCTAATAAGCCAATTACGATTCTTGCAAGTCTATGAAATGAGAATCTTCAGTTTTTTGGTACTGAGGACAGATGAATTGCGACTTAATTTTAGTAAAACACTCGCGAACCGTTACTTTGATACCTGTACGAAATGACAGTTTCCTGCCACGCGTCTTGCTCGTATTCTCGTCACACGGAGCGTTTTAGCCACGCCCAGCCAAAAGTTACTAAGGAGAACTGCAATGACTACAGAAACTCAACGAACTACTTTCGATGCGGCAGCGAGCGGCGTCAAAACCGGCGTGGAAATTAGTCTTGAAGAAGTCCGAGCGATCGCGAAGGAGGCGTTTGTCTACGGATTTCCAATGGTTGATAGCTACCGCATTGAGTACGCATATTTTGTCGATGAGACGGGTCCGGAATTCAAAGCCCATTGGAACGAGATCCGCAACGTTCCACGTGTCTACACGCCTGAGGACAAGGCCGTGCAGACGCCAAACTCGGACACACCATATTCCTTTATAGGAATGGACCTGCGCGTTGAGCCCATTGTGCTCACCATGCCCGTGATCGAAGAGAATCGATATTTCAGCGTTCAGCTGATCGACGCCTACACGCACAACTTTGACTATGTCGGCACGCGCACTACGGGCAACGACGGCGGGAACTTCCTTATTGCAGGGCCTAATTGGAACGGAGAAGCTCCGGCGGGGATCAAGAAGATCATCCGTGCGGAGACCGAACTTGTGATGGGAGCTTTTCGAACCCAGCTCTTCAACCCCGATGATCTCGAGAACGTAAAGAAGGTTCAGGCAGGCTACAAAGCGCAGCCGCTCTCGGAATTTCTGGGCGAGCCGCGCAAGGCCGTGCCGCCGGTCAACTTTATAAAACCGCTCTCGCCGGCCGACCAAAGAACTTCGCTCGAGTTTTTCAATATCCTGAACTTTGTCCTGCAGTTCACGCCAACGGTGCCCTCAGAGATCGAACTGATGAACAGGTTCGCGATGATCGGCGTCGGTGCGGGGAAGCACCTGGACATCGTCCAGCTTCCGGTTGACCTAAAGCAGGCTCTAGAGGACGGAATGTCTGACGGCTTGCGGGAATACGAGGAATTCAAGAGAACCAAAGTGGACACCGGTGAGGTGACCTCAGGTGACATTTTCGGCACCAGAGAGCATTTGAAGAACAATTATCTGTATCGCATGGCGGCATCGATACTGGGTATTTACGGCAATTCAAAGGAAGAAGCGATGTATCCCACATACACCCTGGATTCGAATGGGAACCCGCTCGATGGACGCAACCACGCGTATAGGCTGAGGTTCAAACCCGGGCATGAAAAGCCGGTCAATGCATTTTGGTCGCTGACTATGTATAAGCTGCCTGAAAGCCTGCTGGTTGCTAACCCGCTCAACCGTTATCTGATTAATTCGCCGATGCTGCCCGACCTGATACGTGACGAAGACGGCGGTGTGACGCTGTATATACAACACGAATCTCCGGGTGCGGATAGGGAGGCAAACTGGCTTCCCGCACCGGACGGCCCGTTCTTCATGGCTCTCCGTCTTTACTATCCGACCGAGCACATACTGAGGGGCGAGGGACATCTACCGATATTGGAAGCAGTTCGATAAAGCGAGTAAACGGCGGAAACCGAGTTACCCGGCATCGACCTTGAGTTTCGCCCGATCTGGATCTTCAGAAGACCTGTCAGTCAATGAAGATCACAGGCCGGGCTTTTTTGCTTGACCATCTGTCACGACCTGCCGGCGTAATAGGCCGATTCTCTGATCCGAAACGCAAAATGCTAAACAAACGAGCGACCTGTAACTTCTGACAGTTCCGGGTTTGGGCCGAAGGCGGGATTCTGAATACCAAACGGAATCTCCCGCAGACCGGAGGATAAAGTAATGAACAAGAAACTTAGTTTGCTAAGCGTTGTCATCTTCGCGATCCTGGCCGGGTCGATGGCGACAGGCGTTTGGGGCCAGGAGGAACCTAAAGGAACATCAACCGAAAGAGCCGAAGCGACGGGATCGGTAAATGAGCCCGTCAAGGATAAGCAGGAAAAGAAAAAGGCGGAGACGGTCACCGGCGCATCCCAATGGGATCGGGCTGCTCTCTACAAGCCGACTTTTGATCCGAGGCTGCCGGGCGAGGAACCAACTTTCCGCGGCGGCGATCGGCAAACCCCGCAGGACGATCCGGCGGCATTGGCAAAGAAGCTGTCCAATCCCGTCTCGTCGCTTATAAGCCTGCCGTTTCAAAGCAACTGGGATTTCGGTATGGGCCCGAATGGCGATGGCTTTCGCCAGACCTTGAATGTTCAGCCCGTGATCCCGATAACACTTAACAAGGACTGGAACCTCATCTCGCGCACCATCATTCCGATCATCGGCCAAAAGGATGTGGTCGCTGACGGTTCAAGCCAATTCGGGCTTGGTGACATAACGCAGGCATTTTTCTTTTCACCGAACAAGACCGATCCGGTCATCTGGGCGGTCGGGCCGCAAATGATGATCCCGACGGCAACGAACCAATATCTCGGCAGCAAGAAGTTCAGTCTCGGGCCGACGTTCCTGATCCTGAAGCAGCAAGGGCCGTGGTCGGTCGGAGCGTTGGCGGGTCATTTCTGGTCCGTGGCTGGCAGCGACACACGGCCGTCGGTAAGCCTGACCAATCTTCAGCCGTTCGTTTCCTACTCGACGAAAACAGCCTGGACCTACACGCTGAATACTGAGTCCACCTACGATTGGAAAGCGAAGCAATGGAACATTCCGCTTCACTTATCGGTCGCGAAACTGGTTCGTTTCGGAAAGCAGCCGGTGAGCATCGGCGGCACCGTGCGCTGTTGGGCCGAGAGCAGTGCGACCGGCCCGGAGGGATGTGGATTCCGCCTGACGGTCACGCCGCTCTTTCCGCGGAAGTAGTCGGCAGGCATCGTCGCGATCGGTTTCTGCTCAGCCTTAACAAAAATGCTACGACCTGTAAGTTATTACAGTTACCCGTGCTTTCGAGTATTGAGAAGATGTTCCCAGGGAGACCCCCAAGCAGCCCTTAGATCGGTTTGGGGAGGTAATGCAATGAAAAAATATTCAACAATATTGTGTTTAGTTGCGGTCGCGGCGGTATTTGCAGCGACCGTCGCGGGTCAGGAAAGGGGTCAATATTTAGCGGGTTCTCGGGGACTGAATACCGCTGATCAACCCGCGGAGGGTTTCACTTACGCCAACCTATTTTTCGTCTATCCCACCGACAAGTATAAGGACCGCAACGGCAACGACGCGCCGATCGACTTTGACTTGAATCTTGTTGGGGATCTCAACGTGTTTGCCTACACCCCGAAAAAGAAGATCTTGGGAGCGACCTACTCTGCGTCGGTTGCAATTCCTTTTGTGACATCGGCGGTGACGATTCCGCGCATCGGATCAGACATCAGCGGCGGCGGCATCGGTGACATCTACATCGAGCCGATCAGCCTAGGCTGGGCAATGAAAAAGGGCAAGGTGAGAGCCGCCTATGGTGTGTACGCACCTACAGGAGTCGACAGCACGACTTCCGACTACTGGGGACACCAGGTTACATTTGGCGGTAGCTACAATCCTGGCAAGACCGGGCTTTGGCAGATCAATGGGTCCAGTGCGTGGGAGTTTCATCATAAAAAAAGCAATGAGGACATCAGGGTCGGGAACAATGTCACCTTCGAGTACGGTGTCGGCAAGACATTTGTTAAGAACGGCGGCAAGCAGCTTTACCAGTTCGGTGTTGTGGGCTATTCGGCATTTCAGTTGACGAATGATACCGGGACCGCAGTTCCAGTCCTAAGCCGCGGGGTGAAGGACCGTGTACATGCTATCGGGCCAGAGTTTGGCGTTATTCTTCCGGCCAAGAGGTTCAATTTCCTCGTGCGTGTGCTCCCGGAGTATGCGGCCCATGGCCGAACCCAGGGCGTGACCTTTATGGTATCTTTCGCTAAGACGTTCGGGGGAGGCAAATAGCACTTTCACCGATGAAGCCGGCCGGCTTTCTGGCCGGCTTTTTTTGTGCCCGAACAGTGCTCACGACCTGTTATTTCTGACAGTTCAAGCGATCGGCAAACTACCCGAGACTACAGTCATGGATCGAATCAGGTCTCAACCCTGGCATTAAATATGGGGGCGAAATGGAAACTTTAGAACAACTCAGCGAATGGGCCGCAACCGGATTTGAGATCGCTACAGTACTAATGATCGTACTAGCTAGTGTGGTCGGATCCGTAAGGTTTCTCCTTCATGCTATTCAGCGAGTCCCCGATGCATTCAAGCAATACAAAGTGCGTCTCGGTAAAATGTTGATCCTTTCGCTCGAGTTCCTCGTTGCCGCGGACATTATCAGGACGGTCGCGGTGGAACCAACTCTAATGAACGCCGCCGTGCTTGGTTTGTTCGTACTAATTAGAACATTCCTAAGCTGGTCTCTAAGCGTTGAGATCGAAGGCCATTGGCCATGGAAGGCTGAGCCCCCAAAATTAGGATCCGAGGTATTCACGAAATGAAAGACGCACCCCTTACCTCCAATCAACTGGCCGCGGAACGGACCGAAATGGGTTTTGGCCGAACGATCATGGCGCTGGAACGCACTTTAATGGCGTGGATACGTACATCTCTCTCGCTGATCAGCTTCGGCTTCACGATATTCAAATTTTTACAAGCGATGCAGGACAAAACCGACACGATGCGCGAGAACGCGCCACGAAACCTTGGACTTTTCATGATCTTGCTTGGGATGGGGGTGCTCGTACTCGCGATCTTTCAGTTCATTCATGCCCGCAAGACGGTTCGAGTCTTCTCCGAGAGAAAACCACCGTTTTCCATCTCCCTCATCACCGCCGCGGGCGTTCTCCTAGTTGGCCTGTTCACTCTTCTCAATACATTGTTCGGGTTTGGAGGGTTTTGAAATGGAAGACGTGATCACAAGAATCATTGAGAACCTTGGAGCGAGGGTCACCGGGCCCATGCACCTGAGGCTATATATGCAGCCGCTGATGGCTGCCATCTTCGCAATTATCGCGGGCTTGAAAGATGCGAAAGCGGGCAGCCCCGCTTACTTTTGGGCAATGTTCACTCAACCGGAGCATCGCCGCGAGATGCTCATGGATGGTTGGAAGTCGGTCGGAAAGGTGCTCGTCGCCGCGATCGTGCTCGATATTATTTACCAACTCATTGTCGAACGCTGGGTCTATCCTTTCGAAATGATCCTGGTCGCGTTCATTTTGGCCATAGTGCCATATCTGATCCTGCGAGGGATCGTTAATCGGATCGCTTCGCGCTTCATAAAGCCAAGCGAAAGAAAACGTATGTGAAACATGATACGTGGGAGGAAATGAAATGAAAGAAAGTAGAGATAACGTAACAAATACAGACGTTCCGGCAAAAACGGCGCCAGAACCCAAGTTCGCCGCCAAGGTTCCGGAAGGGGTCAAGACCCCGGACAACGTCCACACTAAATTTCTCGGTGATCTTGAGTTCTTCGACGGGATGCCGAGTAAGGCCACCGTCAAGAAGACCTACGACTTTCTCGATTTCGCCCGCGGCGTGGAAACGTTTCTCAACGGGATTCCCGCGGCTTCGGTCTATGCGGCGCTCGAAGGTTTGAAGGAAGCGGGGCTCAACCCCGGTGACCTGGGCATCTTCGAGGAATTGATGGACGCCCGTTCCCTCTTCCTGACGCCAAACTCCACCACTGTCTATGCAATGACGGAACTGAATGTCAAGGACGGACCGGTCGTGGCGGAGATTCCGACCGGCGTTCTGGGTCCCGTGGATGACGCCTTCTTCCGCTGGATCACTGACGTCGGCATGACCGGCCCGGACCAGGGCAAGGGCGGGAAGTATCTGTTCGTCCATCGCGATTACAAGGGGGAGCTCCCCGAGGGCTACTACATCGCGAGAACGCCGACCTACCGCAACAATTTCTTCTTCCGTGCGTTCGTCCAGGACGGCGATCTCAAGGGAACCGCCGATGCACTTAAGGCGAAGTTCCGCATGTATCCGCTGGCGCAGGCCGACGATCCTCCCCGTCAGCGGTTCCTGAATCTGTCGGGCAAGCAGTTCAACACGATACATGCCAACAATTTCACGTTCTACGAAGAGCTGAACGCCGTCATCCAGTACGAGCCCTGCGATGCCTTCGACCCGGAACTGGTCGGGCTTTTCGCCTCGATCGGAATCAAGAAGGGGCGGCCTTTTGATCCGGACGAGCGGATGAAGAAGATCCTGACCGAAGCTGTGGCGGTGGGGAACGCCACGGCCCGCGCCCTGACATTCGCGCCGCGCAAGCCAAGCGTGTACTTTTACCCCGACCGGAAGTGGAATTCCGCGTTCGCGGGCGGAAGTTACGAGTTCCTAGACAACGGGGAACGCGTTCTCGATGACCGGATCTTCTTCCACTACTACGCCACGGGCATCACCCCGGCGATGGCGGCACCGAAGGTGGGCACCGGCTCCGCTTATGCAATCGCTGCGCACGATGCGGATGGCCAGTATCTCGATGGCGGCAGGACCTATTCGGTCACTCTCCCGGGTCCTGTTCCGGTGAACAACTTCTGGTCTTTCATGGTCTATTCAGGGCAACACCGGTCGATGCTGGAAACCGACCAGAAGCTTGCCGGACTCGATAGCAACAATCCCTCGGTCAAGCCGAATGCCGACGGTTCCTATACCATGTGGTTCGGTCCTGAGGCTCCCGCAGGCTGCGAGGGCAATTGGATCCAGACCATGCCCGGCAAGAGCTACAACGTGGTGGTGCGCCTCTACGGCCCGCTGCAGCCGTGGTTTGACAAAACTTGGAAGCCGGGGGATCTCGAAATGGTGAAGTAGTTTCAAGCGTCCGTTTCTCACGTAAACGGGGCTCCAAATCATGAGGGCAAGCCGGCGGCGAGGCGGACACAGATCCTAGGAGGAATAAAACATGTCAGAAGACAACACAAGATCAGCACCGCTCTTAAATGGCAAAGCGGTCAAGCAGGATTCCCTCCCTTTCCCCGCGAAAAAGTCAGGAAGCATTGCCGGACGGACGATGCAGGAATCGGTTTATAGCCCGAAGCCGGTCGAGAAGTTCCTACCGGAGGACGCTCCGAATATTCTGATCGTCCTGATCGATGATGCAGGACCAGGACTGCCGACGACGTTCGGAGGTGAAGTAACGACCCGAACACTCGACCGAGTTGTTGGAGAAGGCATCACTTACAATCGCTTTCATACGACAGCGATGTGCTCACCCACCCGTGCGTCACTATTAACGGGCCGCAATCATCACCGCGTCGGCAACGGTCAAATTGCCGAACTCGCCAACGACTGGGACGGATACTCCGGACATATACCAAAGAGCAGCGCGCTCGTCGCGAAGGTACTAAAAGACTACGGTTACAGCACCGCGGCTTTTGGAAAATGGCATAACACCCCGGCTGAGGAAACTACGATGACCGGGCCGTTCGACAGTTGGCCGACAGGACTCGGCTTCGAGTATTTCTATGGGTTCCTCGCGGGCGAAGCCTCGCAATATGAACCGAACCTGGTGCGGAACACCACGAGCGTTCTTCCACCAAGGACTCCGGAGGAGGGCTATCATCTGAGCGAGGATCTCGCCGAGGACGCTATCCGCTGGCTGCGCAATCACAGGGCGTTTCAAGCCGACAAGCCGTTCTTCATGTACTGGGCAAGTGGCTGCCTTCACGGCCCGCATCACATAATGAAAGAATGGGCAGATAAGTACAAAGGCAAGTTCGACGACGGCTGGGATGCATACCGCGAACGCGTCTTTGCGAGAGCTAAGGAGAAGGGGTGGATCCCTCAAAACGCCGAGCTTACGCCTCGCCACGAGACGATGACGGCGTGGGACGACATTCCTGAGGACGAAAAACCATTCCAGAGACGGCTTATGGAAGTTGCGGCCGGTTACGCGGAACATGTCGACGTACAGGTCGGACGACTCGTAGATGAGGTTGAGCGGCTGGGATACGGCGACAACACGCTGATTTTCTACATCTGGGGTGACAATGGCTCATCGTCGGAGGGCCAGAACGGAACGATCAGTGAGCTTCTGGCTCAGAGCGGCATTCCGTCAACGGTTAAGCAGCACATAAATGCCCTGGAAGAAATCGGCGGACTCGATGTGCTCGGCTCACCGCTTACCGACAATCAATATCATGCCGGTTGGGCATGGGCAGGTAGCACCCCGTACAAGGGAACCAAGCTTCTCGCGTCCCATTTTGGCGGAACGCGTAATCCAATGGCGGTTCGCTGGCCGGCGAAGATCGCGCATGACTCAACGCCCCGAAGCCAGTTCCACCACGTTAATGACATTGTCCCGACCATTTACGAGATCCTCGGCATCGAGCCGCCGAGCATGGTCGACGGGGTGCAGCAGGATCCGATGGACGGAGTTAGCCTCGCTTACACCTTTAGCGATCCATCAGCGATAGGCCGCCTGCTGACGCAGTACTTCGAGATCATGGGAAGCCGTTCGATCTACCACGACGGCTGGATGGCCTCGGCATTAGGGCCCCGCATACCGTGGGTACCGGGTATCGATCCAAAGATATTGCAGTGGACGCCGGACGACGACATCTGGGAGCTTTACAACGTGGACGAGGATTGGACCCAGTCGAAAGACCTGGCTGCAGAGATGCCGGAAAAACTCGCGCAGCTGAAGGAGATCTTCCTGATTGAAGCAACGAAGAACAATGCTCTGCCGATAGGCGGTGGCCTATATGTACCGATCATGCATCCGGAGATGCGGATATCACCTCCGTACAGCGACTGGAACTTCAGCGGCGACACCATTCGCATGCCTGAGTTCTGCGCACCGGCCCTAGGTAACAGACCCAATGTCGTCACCATCGACGCCGTGATCCCGGAGAACGCTAACGGGGTCTTATATAAACTCGGTGCTAACAGCGGCGGACTGACGTGCTTTGTTGATGACGGAAACCTTTGCTACGAATACAACCTGTTCATTATCCAGCGAACAAAGATCCGGTCGACGGAAAGGTTACCGGTTGGCAAGGTTAGGATCGAGATCGAAACGGCCTACGCGGGGATGATGAGGCCCGCAGCGCCGCTCGATATCACTATGAAGGTCAATGGCGCTGTTGTCGGTAAAGGACAGGTTCCGATCAGTGCACCGCTACTCTTCACGGCCAATGACTGTCTCGACATCGGCATCGCCCTCGGTTCACCTGTGTCACTTGACTACTGTAAGAAGGCTCCGTTCAAGTTCAACGGGACTATAGAAAATGTTCACGTTAAGTACGTGGCCGCCACCAAAGCGGCTAGCGAATAGGCGGCAGCGCCAATCGCCGGCGGCCCTGATCGGGTCGCTGGCCTTTTTGATCGACGACGATCAGATGCGGGCGGGGTACGAAGCAATGAAGGAAAGTAATCCAATGATCATAAAGAAAAGGACCTTGCCAGTAGTTGCCGATGCTCCGCCCGCTTTTCATTTGCTGGCCAAACCGACAGGATCGACCTGCAATATAAACTGCACGTATTGCTTTTTCCTTTCGAAAGAGGCTCTTTATCCGAATGAGAAGACCCGGATGTCAGACGAGACGCTTGAGGCGTATATTCGCCAATTGCTCGAGTCGCACCAAACACCCGAGGTGACCATTGCTTGGCAAGGGGGCGAGCCCACCTTGATGCGGCTCGAGTTTTTCAGGAAAGCAGTCGAGATCGCCGATAAATACAAAAAGCCGGACCAGAGTCTCCTCCATACGTTTCAGACAAATGGCATCCTTCTCGATGACGAGTGGGGCACCTTTTTCAAAGAGAATAATTTTCTTGTCGGCCTAAGTGTCGACGGCCCGCGTGATATCCATGATCGCTACCGTGTGGATCGTGGTGAAAGAGGCACTTTCGATCGCGTGATGAAGGGCTGGGAGGTTCTCCGTCGGCACAAGGTCGATCTCAATATTCTGTGTACGGTCCACGCGTTTAACGAGAATCGTGGCCGTGAGGTCTATCGATTTTTTCGAGACGAACTAAATGCCGAGTTCATACAGTTCATACCGATAGTCGAGCGGGCGTCGCGAGAAACCATCCAGATGGCCAATCAAGGTTGGGCGGAGCAGGCGGGCCGGAAACGCCTCCTTTATACCCAAAGTGGAACCCTGGTGACGGAACGCTCGGTCGGCGCCAGACAGTATGGTCAGTTCCTGGCCGATGTTTTCGACGAATGGGTTCGCGACGATGTCGCATCGGTATTCGTGCAGCTCTTCGATGTAACGCTCGAGGCCTATTTCGGTCGCAATCTTCTGTGTATACATGCTCCGACCTGTGGCGATGCTCCGGTGCTCGAACACAACGGAGATCTTTACTCCTGTGATCATTTCGTCGAACCAAAGTACAAACTTGGGAACATCTTTGAGAAGCACATGTTGGAATTGGTCGCGTCACCACAGCAGCGCTGCTTTGGAAGCCAGAAACAGGACTCGTTGACCGCCCAGTGCAAACGCTGCGAGTTCCTTTCACTCTGCAACGGCGGTTGCCCTAAAGACCGGTTTTCGCTGTCGAGAGATGGGGAGCCTGGCCACAATTACCTCTGCCCCGGACTTGAGCTTTTCTTTAGGCACACGCGCCCGGCGATGTCGACCATGGCCGAGCTTCTGAAACACGGGCGAGCTCCTTACGACATCATGGCATTGATGAAGGCCTCTGATGAACGTCGGGTCAGCGGCCGGGCAACGGATGACGGATCGAGAGTTGAAACTTAAGAATAAATGGAAATCGATCCCTCGAAAGAAATCCCTGATTTTTCGCTAGTAAGAGGCGGTCTATTCTATCGTGTTCTTCGTACCCTTAAGCTCTGCAACGAAGAGCATGAACCTTCCTATCGTCGCGTCTTCGTCTTCGCAGCGATAACATGGCTGCCATTGTTGCTCCTTTCGATTATAGATGGCCGAAGCAACGGCGGAGTTGATATCCCTTTTCTCAGGGATGTTGAGAATCACGCCCGCTTCCTGGCCGCATTGCCCCTCATGCTTGCCGCTGAGACCTTCTTGGAACGGCTTCTCCCGCCGCGGATCAAGAACTTCATCCATCGGAAGATCATTCTCGATAGCGATCTGGAGAGATTCCGGTACGCAATAACATCGGCGGCAAGAATGCGCGACAATTCCGCGGTTGAACTTTTCCTGCTGATCGCTGTCTATGCGTTCGGGTCATATTTCTATGGCAGTGTAATGGCTTCTGCATCAGGTGCGTGCTCTACATGGTCTGCGACTCCGGATGATGCGCGGTGGAATTTGACTCTCGCGGGCTACTGGTTAGTGTTCGTAAGTCTGCCCATCTTTCAGTTCATTTTCGTACGATGGTACTTTCGCATAGTTATCTGGTTCATCTTCCTACTGAGAGTTTCCAGACTTAATCTCAATCTGCTTCCGACCCATTCCGACCGTGCAGCCGGTCTGGGCTTTCTCAATAAGTGTGCATATGCGTTCAGCTACTGGATGATCGCTCAGGGAGTCATCGTGTCCGGCTTTATTGCCGGTCAGGTGCTCCATTTTGGCGCCGACCCCCGCGAATACAAGCTCGAAGCCGCAGGAGTGGTCTTCCTGGTCCTTATCGCAGTCCTCTCACCTCTAACGCTATTCGCTCCAAAACTGATCCAAGCGAAATGGGAGCGGGGAGGTGATTTTGGCAAATTTGCGAGCGACTATGTCGAAGAATTCAACTCGAAATGGATATTGGGTGACAACCCGACTCACGAACAGCTTCTAGGAACGAGTGATCTCCAGTCGCTCGCCGATCTCGGCAACAGCTTCGTCGTGATAGAAGAGACAAAAACGGTCCCCTTCAGCGCGTCCGACGTTTTCTATATGGCGCTGATAACACTAGCTCCCTTGCTGCCACTCCTTCTTTTTGTTTTCTCCCTTGAGGATCTTCTGGACAGGCTCGTCAGAATACTGACGTAGACGCGGGCCAACAGGCACACAACCGGATCTGTGTCAACTTTTTCTGCCCTGCCTGTAAGAATTGACAGTTATTCGAAAAGACTCGATCTGTTAATCTTCGCTTGAATGGCATATATGGCCGCCATCTTCCTTTTGAACTATTAGAAACTTAATTTTGGAGGAGCGAAATGCTGAGACGTTTAACCACTACATTACTGGCAATCGCGATCGCCCTTTGTACATTGCCGTTCGTTCAGGCCGCCCCGGTTCCCGGCCGGAGAGATTCAAAGCCGCTACCGACTGGGCTTTCGGCTGAGCAGATCGACAATCTAATGGCCCCTATCGCCCTATTTCCTGACCCGCTGCTTGCACAGATGCTACCCGCTTCAACCTTTGTTGATCAGATCGATCAGGCTGCCCGATACCTCCGGTCGCACAATAAGCAGACCACCGGTGTCGACGACCAGAAGTGGGATATCAGCGTCAAATCGATCGCCCATTACCCTGATGTAGTTTTCAAGATGAGTGAAAAACTGGACTGGACAACGGCGGTAGGGCAAGCATACGTCACCCAAACGGCGGACGTCTTCAAATCGATCCAGCGACTTAGGAAGAAGGCGAAAGAATTCGGCTACCTAAAGACGACGCCTCAACAAACCGTCATCGTTGAGAAGGAAACGATCAAGATCGTTCCCGCGCAGGCGCAATACATCTATGTTCCTCAGTACAACCCTCAGGTCGTATACGTTGCAGCCCCTTCCTCTGGTCCATCGACCGGAGCCGTGGTAGCGTCTGCCGCTATTGCCTTCACGAGCGGATTACTGATCGGTGCATGGCTCAATAACGACTGCGATTGGCACACCTACTCGGTCTATTACCACGGGTGGAGTGGTGTGGGATGGATCTCGCATTCGGCGACTGTCGTTCACTGGAATGGGAGCTATTACGTCAATTCTCGTTGGAGCACGGTGCATTACAATTCAGCGATCATAAACCGTAACGTCAACTACAACAACGTCACGCACTACAGCAGCATCAGCCGAACTATCAGTTACAACAACGTCAACCGAAACGTTAATGTGAACAATGTCAATCAGGTCAACGTGAACAGAAACAACGTTAACAACGTGAACCTCAATAGGAATATTGATTCCACGGTAACCAATAACAGCGCATATCGCGGGAGAGCCGCAACCAAAAACGTATCTACCGTCGGGGCGACAACCCAACAGCAGATCACCGGCTTCGGGAATTCTGGAAACGCAGCTCAAACACGGGCTCAAAGTCTGCGCGGCCAGTCGAGCCGTGCGAGTGTTTCCGCGGCCCCTAGTACACGAAATTCGCGAGCCAGCGGCGGAAGACGACGGCGCTGATCCGTTGCGTAAGGAGAACTTAATATGAGAGTCAGAACACCAATATTGACGTCAACGCGGCGACTCGCCATGATCTTCGCAGGCGCAGCCTTCGTTCTCGGGGTTTCAGGAACTGTCACTTTGTATGGACAGCAGATATTCTCCTCACCTGAAGACGCCGTAAAAGCGCTAACCTTGGCGGTAAAGGCAAAGGATCAGAATGGCCTGATGAGGATCTTTGGCCCCAGCATTCGGGAGTTCGTGTCAGGCGACCCTGTTGCGGATGCGAACGCGTTCGAGGAATTCGCGGCGAATATCTCGCGGTCGACAAAACTGGAAAAAGCCACAGATGACAAATTGACACTTCTCATCGGCGATGACGACTGGCCGTTTGCCGCTCCGATCGTAAGGTCCGGAGACAAATGGCGATTCGATACTGTCGCGGGCGTAACCGAAATGCTCAACAGGCGAATCGGCATGAATGAGTACTATGCGATGAATTTGTGCCAGGTTTATGCTGTCGCACAATTCGAATACTTCAACGGTGATGACTGGGATGGAGATCAGGTTGCTGAATTCGCGCAAAAGATCTCGAGTTCTGCCGGCAAGCGTGACGGACTCTTCTGGGAAATGCTCAGCGACGACGATGTCGAAAGCCCGCTAGGAATGCTCTTCGCATACGCCGCGGCAGAGGGATATCAAGGTAAAAAGGGAACGGTTCGATCCGCAGCACCCTTCTATGGCTATAACTTCAAGGTTCTTTACCGCCAAGGGCCGAGCGCTCCGGGAGGAAAGTATAACTACATAATAAACGGCAATATGATCGCTGGATTCGCTCTCGTCGCTTACCCGGCGAAATGGGGGAATTCTGGCGTTATGACCTTTATCGTCAATCAGGAAGGACGCGTATATCAAAAGAATCTCGGCCCCCGAACAAAGTCGATCGCCGAGGCAATGGTCGAGTATGACCCCGACGCTGAATGGTCATTGGCCGTTCAAGACTGATCCTCCGATCACTTTCGGAATGGAACTCCCTATTTAGCGTTCTATGCTATTGCATAGAACGCTTCATAAGTGATCGCCAACGTGTTTCGAGAACCCCGAAAAATAGGGCGGTTTTAGAGTCAATGCGGATCTGAGATTCGCTATCCGCATTCCGTATGCTTCGATAACGTCGGCTATCATTCTTTGCTGCATATCATTTTGTATCGCGGTTCATTCGATCATAACGTGAACTCCTCGAAAGAAAAAGGCACTTTCGCCAGCACGTTTCGAGTTTGAAAAACTGATACTTCAGCGATGTTCGGCGACAATCTGCAGATCCTCACAAACCTTCCCGATCTGGATCGGGTCCAGTTCATGTATGTCTAGAGGGTGTTGCGCCTCGAATACCGAGGACGACTAAATGTTCTTCACCGGGAATCGGGAAAAGCGATCCAGCTATTTTCACTCTGCAAAGGCTCGGTGATAGGAGCGATAGAACAATGGAAGGAACCTCAGTGGTGCCCAGGCCCGCCTTTATCGCAAACTGGCGGTCCCTCGGGATCTTGTCAAAAGCATCCATTTCTAGAGGATTTGCCCACAGAGGGTTGGGGAAGACCTCAGAGACCCTGGCTGGTCTTACTTCCAGAAGAAAATCATCTTCGGCACGCCACACAAGCGTAAATCGCGGCTTTGAGGTCCGACGTCATCTTCCTTTTAACTACATATCCTGAAGCACCTGCCTCGAAAGCGGCCCGTTCATAATCGCGATCTTCGTTAACTGTGAGGAAGATTATCCGCATTTTTGAGCCAAGTCGCTTGATCTCGGCAGCCGCCATAATGCCGTTCATTATCGGCATTGAAATATCTACGATTCCAATGTCAGGGTTCAATTCCAACGCCGCATCGACAAGAGCTTTCCCGTCCGCGACCGTCGCTACGATGTCGAATTCGGGCACGGACTCGAGAAGTTCAGAAACGGTATCGAGCATCTCTTTGTTGTCATCCGCGAGAACTATTCTTATTCGATTTGGTGTTTTTTCGAGAGGCACGGTTTTGGCCCTTCCCCGGAATCTGGTCTCAAATTGATAGCCCACACTGACTTATTTTGCGACCGCTCGACTACCATTATGTGTTGGAAGCCGAGCAATCCAACTGTCAAAAATAACAGTCATACGGAATTCCACGCGTTCTTCTTTTCGATAAGCGGTGAAGGGCTTCACATTCGTACGGCTGAAACAAAGTAAAGCAGTAGTTCTGAAAGCTCACTTCAGATGAGAGGCGGCAAACTTCATCAATTCTGCGGTGGAACGAATGTGAAATTGTTCCATCATCGTGTATTTGTGAAATGCTACGGTTCGAGGGGTTATGCCAAGGATCAGGCCAACTTCTTTCATCGAAAACCCTTCAGCCAAGAGCTTAAGTACTTCTCTTTGTCGTGAGGTCAGTCTATGTGAGATCTTCATTTGCTTGAACGCCTTAACGAATGAACCGATGACATCGTGCGTTAACGCAGGGGATGCATAATAGCCGCCTCGCGCAACCTCACGCAAAGCAACCATTAACTCCCGTCCGGCAGCAGCCTTTAATACATAACCCGCGGCGCCGATCTTAAAGGCCTCAGCGACCGTCTCCAGATCTTCGCTGGCAGACAGGAACAAAAGCCGAGCCTTTGGCAAAACCTTCTTAATATGCTCGGCAACCGAAAGTCCGTTCATCAACGGCATCCCGATGTCGAGAACAATGACTTCTGGTTGTAGGCCTCCGACCTGCTCCAGTACGCTGCGAGAATCTTCAAATAGCCCGACAACCTCGAATTCCGGCTCTATCATAAAGCGAAGGGCGTCGAGAAGAACGCGGTGATCATCAACCAGAACGATCCGAGTCTTCAACATACTTCACAAAAATCGCAAGAGTCGTGCCATACACTTTCGGCGTCTAGCTCCGAAAAAAACCAGCAAAAGCCGCGTTATAGCGACTGGCCGAAGACCAAGCCCCATTCCAAGTGCGAGAAACCCCGCACTTTGTACGGCCTACGACGCGCCCAATAAACTTGCTGCAAGTCTTGCAGAACCGTGCCGGAAAGCCAGATTGGCGAGCCCCGTGAGTGTTTTGCCGATCGCTATTCTCCTTGAAGCGCGATTCGACAGACGTAAGGCGATCGCTTTCGCCTTGCGATCCTGCTCGGACATTTCAATCTCTTGGACGTGGGCTTTGCGAATCGTGTAAGAACGACCAACAATAACGCGATCAAGTCCGTATTCCTTTATCGAATTTTCTCGCCTGCCGGACGGGCAAATCGACATAGGTATCTTCGAGCTCGGGTCTAATAGAATCAAAAACAAAAGAGAATCGTTAGAGCTTATTCGCAACTCATGAATGTTCTTAAATTAAGTATGATGATCAAAAAATTGCATAGTCAGTTGCTTCGTGGTTGAGGCGGTAAGCATCCCGTAAAATTGTGTCAGGGATACGTGGGGTATTCAGCCCGAAATAAGATTCGCCAGGAGAATGAGAACGGTGCGGAGTATGAGTTCAATGAGAGGCAGGTTTTAGGGATATTGAAGGCGATGGAGACGGGGCGGACGGTGGCGGAAGTTTGGCGAGAGGACGGGATCTGAGAGTCGACATATTTCAAGCGGAAGTCGAAGTATGGTGGGATGACGGCGGCGGAGATCAAGCGTTTGCGGGAGTTGGAGGAAAAGAACGCGAAGTTGAAGCGGATGTACGTGGACGTGTCGTTGGAGGTTAGGGCATTGAAGAATCTGATCGAAAAAGCGGTTGGTGACGCCTTAGCGGCGAGAGGCGGTCGGGTATTTGAAAGAGGAGCATTAGTTAAGCGAGCAGCGGACGTGCGAGGCGGTGAGATTGTCGAGACGGGCGTTTCGATATGTGCCGCAGGCGGGAGACGACACGGCACTGATCGAGGAATTGAGCCGCCTGGCGAGGGAGCATGCGGACCAGTTCTCCACTGCACCGATACTCCGATTCGAACTGTAAACAATTCGGGGTGGGTTACAGGCGAACGATTACGATGACGTTTGCCGGAGGTTGTCTTAGGGCAACGGAGAAAAGGGCCGTAATTCGACCAGCAACGTTCGCAGAATTTAAGACCAGGTTAGGGGCTGCAATCCCCCAACGTCGATTATCGAATTGATCCATCGGAGTGATAGCACTAATTTGGGAGTCATTTATGTCCTTAGCTAAGGCTTGTCCACATTGTCGCCGGTTGTACATGGATGTTTCGCTGAACTTTTGTTTGCAGGATGGCGAGATGCTCTCTGGCGAATTTGAATTCCCAGAGTTTATTGACTCTCAGTCCGAGGTTGTCACAGAGACACGCGTCTTGCCTGAGGTCGAGACCCTTGTCAGGTCAAAAAGTCGGAAATCGCGTGTAAAGAGTTCGTCCGTCGAAGGGGATGAGTGGGTGTATCAGAAGACTAAGAGAACCGAATCAGCCCATCCCGAACTAACATCCGCAAACACTTCAGCGCGTCCCATTTCGAAATGGACGTCGTCCGACTATGTTCGCCAGATTACCTTTGAGATCACTGGACGACACACTTTTCACGCACAGGAGAATCTGGAGATTCTTCGCAAGTTCCTGAATCGCCGAATGTCACGTGGAAAATTCAAGAAGACGTCCTGGCGGCTCGGGCATGGACTCTTCGAAAATGCCGAAGGACGCTTCGATTACGATTTTCAGAAGTCAGCAAATCCTACAGCTACAAAATTTCTTTTAGAGCTGATCCGGTTCCTGTCTGTCTAAGCACAGGCAACAGCCTTCGGAA
>ERZ1066135.406-NODE-406-length-25158-cov-6.996494_pt1 | contig 25158 bp, 25 predicted proteins | sample MGYA00382782_ERZ1066135 | MGnify/ENA primary metagenome ERZ1066135 (study PRJEB33369, sample SAMEA5778365) | biofilm metagenome | biome: Industrial cooling water; feature: Water cooling tower basin; material: Biofilm | place: United Arab Emirates | collected... | reverse complement strand
ATCTCGCTTCGCCAACGATCACTGTGCTTGATGGCGCTCACGCTCTCTCTTGTTGCCGACAGTAGCCAGGCTGGAGCATCGTCAGTTGTGAGCGGCTGTCCCCGCGGGTCATTCTCGCGGGAATGCGTCGAGGAGTGTCCGTCCGACAGGGACGCGTTCTGCAAGGGGCATGTGCCAAGTGGCTGTCACCAAGACGATTTCACGGGATCAGACTGTCCGTCTGACCTCACCTGCGGTACCTTGATCGAAATCAAGTGCTACTTCGGCACCGACGTCACCGTTCCGAGCGGCGGGCTCCCTTGAGTGTAGCGAGTATCGTGACGGCCGTTGAAGCAGCTGACGCATTCCGCGCGTATCACCAGCATCGCCCGGTCCCAAGGCGCCGCAGACGAGTGGCAGCATGAAGAGACTCTTTGGCACTTTGGTAGACGTTGCCCTCGTCTCTGCGGTGCTCGCGAGTGCCTACTCCGCGTTCGACGGGAGACGTGATGCCGCTGGACGCGGTGTCGACGCACCGCCAGAGACGGTCGACCCGACTATGTGGTCCGAGCTTCAAGTGTCCGGGATCTCTGTTGGCCCCGCCGACGCGAAGAACATTGCGGTCGTGTTCTCTGACGTTCAATGTCCGTATTGCGCACAGTTCCATGAGGTGTATAGGCGCGTAGTTGACTCGTCGCCACCGGGAACACTGCGCCTTCAGTTCGTGCACTATCCGCTCGCATACCACCGCCAGGCACGAACAGCGGCGCTCGCTGTACAATGTGCCGCATCATCTGACATGGCCGGTAAGGCGCTCGACATTCTGTTCGCGGCTCGCGACACCCTCGACCTCGTTGACTATGCAGGATTGGCGACGATGATCGAGCTCGAAGACCCGACCGAGTTCGTGAACTGCATGTCTCACCCAGCCACGGCCGAGGCAGTAGATTCGGGATTGCGATTAGGTGACCGCGTGGGAGTGCGAGGAACTCCGACGGTGATGCTGAACGGATATCGGTTCATTGGCAGCCCTGACGTTGTACGATTCCGCCAGCGGCTCCACCCGTAGCTGAACCCGCGACGTGGCTGGGAGTAGAAGCGATGGTGAAACTGGCTGTGATTGCTCTATCACTTCTGGTACCGTACAAGCTCGATCAGTCGCCAGCGGTCGTTCCGACCCTGTTGTTCGAGCTCGGCACTGGGAGTCGAGGTGACGCTGACGTGTTCGTGCAGGTGCGGAACGTGCACTTGGCGGCGGACTCCTCGCTTTGGGTAGTTGACGATGTGGGGCCGAATCGTGCTGAGCTTCGTCGCTTCGGTGCGAGGGGAGAGCCACTCGGTACGGTCGCGCGCCCGGGACAAGGCCCTGGCGAGCTTCGCGGCGTGGCGGGCATCACCTCGCTTCCAGACGGGCGGGTGCTCGTCTGGGACGAGACGCAGCGACGCATTTCGGTCTATCAGGCCGCGGGTCGCTACGATACGACCTGGCTGCTACCCCCAGAGGTCCGTGGAGCAGTCGGCGGGAACGGACTGACCGCCGACGAGCGATCCATGGTCTGGGTGCGCACGCCGCTCGTCTCCAGCCGCCGTGGCTTGCACCCTTCGACCGGCCGCGCAGTCTGGGTCCGACTCGACCGGACCGGCCGGGTTGTGGACACGATAGTCGGACCAGTGCCCCCCTCCCTTCCAGGGGATCCTCGCGTGGCACCGGTGATTCGATACCTGGACCCAAGAAGCGGAGCGCTCGTTTCCGGCCGACTCATTCCTCGGTACGCAGCTCAGCCGGGCGTTCTAGTGTCTCCCGCAGGACATGTGCTCGCCTGGCGCGGGGATCAGAACCGCATCCAGCGCTGGAACCTCACATCTGTCAGCACTGCGTTCACCGATCTCCATCGAGAGCCCGCGCGGGAGTTAACCCGAAGCGTTCCCGCAGTGCCGATCTCGCCCGAAGAGCGGGATGAGATCAGGACGGAACTCATGGCTCACGCAAAAACCCCTGGCTCCACCGTGAGTGCGTCGATTCCGACGGTCCCGTCGGTCAAACCACTTATCCGCGACGTTGTGGCTTCGCAGAGCGGTGCAGTCGCCGTGCTTCGATCCCAAGAGTCACAGCGAATCACACCCGTCGAAGGCTCAGGGCGCCGATTCGTCGAGCGTGGCCTACTGTTCGACCTCCTGGAAGTCGACGGGCGATACCGAGGGACGATCAGGCTCCCCGAAGCCAGCAGGCTGGTCGCTGTGCGAGGGAATCTACTTGTCGCGCTCAAGCGCGGCGCGGACGGCGAAGTGTTGCTTCAGGTATTCCGCATTCCTCGAAGCTGATGCTGCCGGCTGTTGGCGCGATGGCGGCGAGCGCCGGAATCAATAGGTTTAAGGTTTCGGCGCACGAGCACCATCGTCGGATTTGTAGAGGACGGTAGATTTATGAATGCTGTACTCGTCGTACTCGTAGGCAGCACCGGCTCCCCCCCCCCGCATTCGACGGCGCGCCGAGGTGCGACGGGCTCAGCGTATCGGTTTGTCGCGTGACACAACCAGAGGCACTCGCGGCGCTGCACAGTCGCCACACGAGTGCGGTTCTAGTCGTCGGGGCGGCCGACCTAGCTACCGATCCCAGATTGTGCAGGGAGGTCGTAAGATCTGGATGGCCAGTCTATTTGCGTGCCTCACCGCACGCGCCTGAGTTGGTACTGGTCCATCAGTTAGTGCACAGCGGCTGCCCTGTACATGCAGTCGTTGAGGCGACACAGGATCGTGATGTCGACATGAACGACGCGCTTCAGGCCATTTACACGCGCAACGTACGGGCGATGATGGTCCACGAGCTCACGACGAGGGATGCTTCACCGTCGGCAATTGCGGCTGTGGTCGCGGCCATGCTAGTGGTGCCACGGCTCAATACGCAGGCGGAGCTTGCCGCCGTGCTCGGCATTTCGTGTTCTACGCTGCGATCTCGTTTCGCTCGTGCAGGCTGGCCAGCTCCCGGAGCGAGCATCCGACTGCTTCGCGCGCTACTTGATATTTGGGATTGCACGGAAGCGGGGCGTTCGGTGGAGGAGCTTCGAAGGGAGGGCGAGCGCGCAAAACTTCGAGGCAGCACCAGATTGGGAAAGCGCATCAAGGCAAGCACAGGACGAACAATACGGCAATGGAGGAACGATGGCGGCTTTCGCGTCGCCCTACTTGCTGTGCGCGATGCGTTGCTCGGTGGTGCACCGTCATACTGATGCTCCATCGCCGTTGGAGCAGGGTGTGGTGGACCCATTCCATTCGATCCTCACCAACGGTCACTCACACGCAGGCGGCCGGAGGTTCTAACACAGAATTCTGGCTCGGAACCATCGGCGTCGTTCAGGACTCCGCCTCAGCCCTTCGTCCACGCCTTCGGCTCCCACAGCTCCACCTTGTTGCCCTCCGGATCCATGATCCACGCGAAGTCGCCGTTCTCGTGCGACTCGGGTCCCTTCAAGGTCGCGATGCCTGCGGCAGTGAGGTTCGCGAGCAGGCCGTGCAGATCATCGACCCGGTAGTTGATCATGAACGTCGCCTCGCTGGGCGCGAACCACGCGCCGTCTGCCTTGGCGGTGCTCCACACCGTCAAGCCGCCGTCGGCCTGGGCGTCGTCGGGCCAGCGGAGGACCGCGCCACCCCACACAGCGAGCGGGATGCCGAGGTGCTGCTGGTACCATGCGGCGAGGGCGCTGTGGTCGCCGCGGGCCTTGATGAAGACGCCGCCGATTCCGGTCACTTTGGGCATGACGAAGCTCGCTGAAGGTCGTGGCACCACGCATCATCGTACAGTGCGCCACGCGCAGGGAACTACGCGCTGGCGTCAGAATCCTACTGTAGGCGGCGCGCGACCGCCATGATGAGCCACATCCGCACCTTGACAGCCCAGGGGGGGCAAAGATTATGCCATAGATCTGCCTCCTCGTACCCGGGATGCACCATGAGCCAGACCCGTCCGGATCGTGCACGACACTGCGGCCTGCTCGCACTCGCGCTGACCCTCACCGCCTGCGTCACCGGCGACATCACGCAGGTCACGCGCAGTGAGCAGCCGGTGGACACCACTGGCACGCCCGGCGGTGGGCTGGCGCGGGGCAGCATCACCTTGCAAGTCGAACTTGACCCGATCGATCTCGCGACCGCTGCGACCGTCGGGCTGACACGGACCGGCCTGACGGTGACGCTGATCCGCGAGGGCACCGCGGAGCCGCCGCGTACGGCGGTCACCGACGCACAGGGTGTCGTGCGCTTCAGTTCGCTGCTCCAGGGTCGCTACGCGGCCAGCATCACGCGTGCACTCAGCCCTGCCGAGCAAGCGCTACTCCCCCCCGCAGACCGCGACGCCACGCTCTTCGCCGGCGGGGTCTCGATCTTCCTCAGTGCGGGCGCCAACGAGTCACGCCAACTCGCGCTCGTCGCCGCGCGGCGCGGGTCGATCATCATCTCCGAGCTCTTCAACGGGAACGCGGGTCCCGTGAACTACGGCTTGGGCGACTACGTGGAGTTCTACAACAACGGCGACACCACCGTGTACCTCGACGGTCTCCTCTTCGCCCGCTCCGGCGTCGGCGGCTACCACACAGGCGTCGTCGGCAGCAACACCTGCGCCGAACGTGCACACCTGCGCACCGATGCCACGCACTTCTGGGCGATCCAGGCCTGGACGTTCCCCGGCAGCGGGCGCGATTTCCCGGTCCCACCCGGGCAGGCGCGGGTACTCGCGATGGACGCACTGGACCACGCCACCGCCTCGGGCCAGCCCTACTACGCGGACCTCTCCCGCGCGCACTTCGAGCAATACATGTCCGACGCCGACACGGACAACCCGGTGGCGGCGAATATGGTCAACAGCTATATCGGCGGCACCGGCATCTTCGGGCGTGGCTACACCTTCAATAACAACGTCTCGCTGACGCTGGCGCTGCCAATGAGCGTGTCGACCGCACCTCGCGGCACGTATCCCGGGCTGAACGAGCAAACGGCGTACCTCGGCATCCCCGTCGATCGCGTCCTCGACGTGTTCTCCTACGGGACCCCCCCGTCGTTCCTCGAGGCTTTCCCGCATCTGCCGCGTCCCTGCGCGGAGTGGATCAATCCCGTCTTCGACCGCGGGCACTTCAACGATCACCGCACCGAGAACCGCGTGGCGATCCGGCGCCGCGGGCTCGGCCGCACGCCTGACGGCCGAGAGATCCTCCAGCGCACGCGCAACAGCGGCCGCGATATCGAGACCGCGTCTGGCATGTTGCTGCGGTCGCTTGCTCGGCCGCCACAGTGACGCGCGCGTCCCGAGCCCTGCTCGCAGCCGCCGCGCTCTTCGCCACGCTACCACTGGCCGCACAGCAGCAGGATGGACGACTCACGGGCCGCGTTGCCGGCGTCGGCGCCGGTGCCCCCGTCGAAGGAGCATCGCTGAGCATCGAGGGCTCGGCGCTGGTCGCACGATCCGACAGCCTCGGCCGCTTCGTACTCAGCGGCGTGTCGCCTGGCCCGCAGGTCCTGATCGTCCGGCGCGTCGGCTATGTGCCCACGCGCCTCACCTTCACGATGCCGGGCGCCGGAGCGCTGACACTCGACGTCACGCTCGCCGTGAATGCCCTGCAGCTCGAACAGCTGATCGTCACCGCCGACCGCAGCGGACGCGCGCGCGGCGAGTTGGGAACTGCCAGTGTCATCGACCGCGATGCGATCGCCAATCAGATCGCCTCGTCTCTTCAGGGGGTACTCGAGCTCCTGCCTGGCGTGCCACTCTCGCCACCGGGGCTGGACGGTCCCGCGCAGTTCTCGCTCCGCGCGCTCGCGACGTCCACCGCCGCTGGCGCCGGCGCGGTCAGCGGACCCGGTGCTGCGGACATCACCGCACAGGGCACGCTCATCGTCCTCGACGGCGTCCCGCTCTCGAACAACGCCAACCTCCAAACGGTAGGTACCCGCGGCGAAGTCGTGCCCCCAGCGTCCACCGCTGGTGGCGGCGTCGATCTGCGACGCATCCCGGCGGCCGCCCTCGAACGCGTCGAGGTCATCCGCGGCGTCCCGTCGGCACGCTGGGGCGATCTCACGCAGGGCGCGATCATCGTCGACACGCGTGCGGTCGCCGTGGCGCCGGAGTTCGCCGCGCGCTTCGACCCGCGGACCAGCGAAGGCAACGTGGTCGGCGGCCGGAGCTTGGCCAGCGGTGCCCATCTGCTCACGCTCACCACGAACCTCGCGCAGACGGCCGCCCCGCGCTCCCTCAGCTCCGCGGCGACCCTGCGCGGCGCGGCACAGCTTGCCCACCGCTGGCAGCGCGGCTCGGCGCCCGATGGCCGGCTCGCGCCCGACGGACGCAGCGCGCTCCCGCGCCTCACCATGGACTCGCGGCTCGACTGGTACCGTCTGCGCTTCGACGCGCCCGAACGGCTCGACATCGAGGCGGGACGCATCTCCTTCCAGGACGACCATGGCCTGCGGCTCAGCCACCGCAGCCGACTCGCGCTCGATGGCTCCACCGTCGAGCTCACGCTGTCATACGACGGGCAGACACAGTTCACCCGCGAGGCGCGGCGTCTCACGCGCCCGACCACGCCGTTCACCGACCGCCTCACCGAGGGCCGCACCATCGGGACCTTCGTCGAGGGCCCCTACTCCGCCGAGTACACGCTGCGGGGTGCGCCCCGCATGCTGTACTCGCGCCTCGAGTGGGACCGCAGCCCAGTGGCCGCCGAGGGACGTCTGCGCGTAGCGCAGACGCGCGCCGGTATCGAGCTGCGCCACGAGTCCAACACCGGCGCCGGCTACGATTTCGCGATCGATCGTCCGCCGCAGACCGGCACCTTCAACGGCGTGCGCGGCTACGACCGTCCGCGCCGCTTCGACACGGCCGCAACGCTCGTGACCTCGGCCGCCTACGCCGATACGCGCCTCCTGTACAGCGCCGGTGGGATGGTCGCCGAGTTGCAGCCCGGTCTGCGCCTCAGTGTGCTGCACGACGGCGACAGTTGGGCGAGCGGCTCCCGCTCAGCGATGCTCGAACCGCGCGTGAACGCGCAGGTCGCGCCGCGCAACTGGCTGCGGCTCCGCGCCGGCGCGGGCAGTGTGAGCAAGCTGCCGACCATCGCCCAGCTCTCACCCGACCGGCAGTTCTTCGACGTCGTGAATGTCAATCGCTTCACCCCCGACCCGCGCGAGCGGCTCGCCGTGGTCACGACGTTCATCCGTGACCCGCGCAACCCGGACCTCGGGCTCGCCCGCGGGAGCAAGCGCGAACTCGGGTTCGAACTCGATGGGGGCGCGAAGTACGGGGCATTGAGTGTAACGTGGTTCGATGACCGCATCCGCGGCGCGGTGACGTTGCGTCGCGAGGCGTCCACACTGCCGCGTGATCGATACGCGCTGGCCGACACAGCGCTGGGCTCGGGTCAGCCCGGCCGTATCGTGGAGCCGCCGCTGTTCTCGGAGCCCGTGCCCATCTTCCTCGACCGCTTCGTGAATGGCGGACGCCTCGACAATCGCGGCGTGGAGGTCGTGGCCTCGTTCCCGACCATCCCGTCCCTGCGCACGCGGCTCGAGGTCGGCGGTGCGACCGTCGAGACCCTATTTGGGAGCGACGAGTTGGACCTCGGCGGCGCCGCGCGACTCGCGGAGTTCCAAGTGGATACGCAGATCGTGCGCGTGCCGTACTTCGCCAGCGCGACCACGCGGAGCAAGCGCACCATCGTCACGTGGCGCCTCGTGCATCACCAACCCGAGTTGGGCTTGGTCATCACGGGCACGCTGCAGCAGCGCCTCGGTGAGGAGCGACAGACGCTCTCGCGGAACGACTCGCTGTCGTTCCTGGGCTATGTCACGCGGGAGGGGGAACTGGTCCCGGTGCCCGAGGCCGCACGGACTGCGCCCGAGTTCGCGGACCTGCGCAGTGCGCGAGGCGACGCCCGGAACTCCATCTCGCGCGTGGCCGATGACTGGCTACTGTCGCTGCAAGTGGCCAAGTCAGTGCTCGGCGCCGGGCGGCTCTCGTTCTACGTGTTCAACACCTTCGACCGCTTCGTGACCTTCACGGCGGCCGCGGCGCGCACGGCGCCCTCGACACGCTTCGGCGTCGAACTGACGCTGCCGACCGCTGGGCTCTGGGGGTCGCGATGACCAGCATGCACCGTGCCCTACGCGCGGTCCTCGGCGTGTCGGCCACCGCAGGTCTGCTGACCGCTCAGGACACCCCACCCACGGCATGGGGCCGCGCCGGCGACGTCCACGCACCGCTCTCGGCGCCGTCGGCCGTGTGGCTGGGGGGATGGTCGCCACTGCGGCCCGTCAGTGAGGCACCACGCGGCATGTTGCGTGCGCCGCTGGCCCCAGGATTGCTGGACGCACCCGCTCCCATCGCCGGGGCCTTCTTCCTCAGCGGGGCGCCCGGGGCGCTCGCGCGCGATCTCAGTCCGTCGGCAGACTCTGCGCGCTTCGGTGACCTGCGCGGTGTGCTCGCGGGCGCGAGCGGCGAGTATCGACGCCCGTTGGATCCCGGCGCCGCATCGGTGTTCGGCGTCAGTGGCCAAGGCTGGGCGCGGGTGGGGACTCGCGGCGTGGGCATCGGCCGCTTCGTGGTCGATCGTGAATCGCTGGACCCCAGCAGCAACACCTCGCGACTGACCCCGTACAGTGGCTCGCCGTTCCTCGCGACCGATTCGGTCACGCCACCCATGGCACGGACGCGCGCGCGGCTCGAAGGCGCGCTGGGCTGGGAGCTGTACGGCTTCGGGCTCGGGCTCGCGGCCGGTCTGGAGGTGCGCGAGCAGACCACCTTCGATGCACCGCTGCGCCGTGCAGGCCGCAGTGCGCATCCCGCCTGGAGCGTTGGCGCAGAGCGTGCGCTGCCGTGGTTGAGTGCGCGTCTCGGCGCCTACGCGCGGGCGATGGAGCCGGTCGAGACTAACATCCTGAACCCGCGCCCGGCGGCGACGGTGTACTTCCCCGTGCGCGGATTCGACGAGCCGATCTCGGTGCCGGTCGAGGGCACGGTGAGTCTGTTCACGCGCGAGCAGCGCCGTGCGCATGCGCCGGGCCTCACCGGATCGTTCATGGTCGCCGGCACGTCCATCACGGCCACACATGAGCAGGGCGACCTCGCCGAGGATGGCGTGCTCGCGGTGCAGATCAATCCGCAGGTCAACCGCTGGCGGACGACGGGGCAGGAGACGCGTCTGCAGGCCCAGCGTGCGCTGACGGAGCAGTGGCGGCTCACCGCGGTCGTCGCGGACGCCTCGCACGATGGGACGGGCCGGCGTCTGGATCTCGAAGGCGTGGCCTATGTAGCCAGTCATGCGCAGCGCACCGTGGAGTTGGACCTGCGCGGCCGGTACGGAGCGTGGCAGGTGGCCGTGCTCGGTGGTGGTGGCACGACCACACGCGACGCACGCGACTTCGTGGCCGAGCTGTTCATCGATCTCGAGGGCGCGCAGACCTTCGGCGCGATCGAAGTGGCGCGCGACCTGCCGCGTGGTACCGTCGCGATGGGGGTGTCGGGCACATCATCAGCCGCGTCCGGGCGGCTCCCGGCGGTCGAGGAGATGCAGCCGGTGAATCAGCGCTTGCTCGCCCCGATGTTGGCGTACGAAGTCGCCGAGGCGCGGGCGACGGCGCTCTGGATCACGGGCCGCATCCCGGTCGCGGGCTCGACGCTGCTGACGACCCTGCGCTACGAACAGACGGCACCGACGCGCGAGGTGCCGGAGCTACTGCAGCCGACGGGGACGCGTACGGGGTGGAGCTTCGCGTTGGGGCTCCGGTATTGACGTTATGACGTTATAACGCTGGCGTACCGCCTATGACCACCACGAAACGAGCGACCGTGTACTTCGACTCGAGCCTGCACCGGGCGTTGCGCGTGAAGGCCCTTGAGACGGACCGCTCGATGTCAGAGCTGGTGAACGCCGCCGTGCGCGCGTCCCTCGCGGAAGATGCTGATGACCTGAGCGCCGCACGTGCGCGAGCGAAGGAACCCGACCTGCGATTCGAGGATGTGCTGACGGACCTGAAGCGGCATGGCAAGTTATAGCGTCCTGATCAAACCGTCCGCTGCCAAGGAACTCGAGCGGCTACCGACAACGCTCGGACCGGACCGAGTCCGTTCAGGCACATCTGGTCAGCAGCCCAAACTCGTAGAGTGTCCCACCACCTCGGTCCGCGTTCCCGTCCACGACGTCCCGTAGCGCTGCGCGCGCACCTCGTACATCGTATCGCTGCCCTTCCAGCCATCCGGACAACGCCACGCGCTGCCGACGGTGAACTCGGCGAGCAGCGAATCATTGCGCACGATGATGGGGCCGATGCTGATCGTCGAGCGAACGGTGTCCATCGCCGTCAGCGCGCGACCCCGCACACTGCGCAGCAGATGGGCCCGGAACGCATCCCACAGCTCGGGCGCGTCTGTCGGGGTACGGATCTCCCAAGCGCTGACGCTCGTCGAGTCCAGCGCGGCGCGAGCCAGCGAGTGGCCCAGCGTACCGAACGCCGCGGCCATCACCATGCGGGCGACTGCTGAGTCGACTGGTGCGGGACCGAGCACGGAAGACTGCGCCGCCATGGGCCGACCGAGTCCGAGCATGACGAGTACGACGACCGTGGCGCCGCGTCGCCACCGAATGCGACCGACTCTGTCCGTCTTGTTCCTCGGCAGAGCCTCCCACGCGCGGGTAGCCCCTGCCATCACCGCCCCGCCCGAAGCCACAAGATGTAGTCCGTCCCCGGCGGCGTCCGCCCCAACTGCCGCAGCTGCGTCGCGATCTGGCCGCGGTGGTAGGTCGAGTGGTTCACCACGTGCCGCATCAACTGGCCCAGCGGGTCGGCGAACTGCTGCCCGCTGAGCGTACCGTAGCGCACGATGCGCTCGAGGTCGGCGTCCTGCATCGCGCCCAACAGGTCCGCACGCTCGGCCTCCACCGCCGCCAGCCGCTGACGCAGGTCCCCGCACTCGGGCTGCGCCACCCAGTCGGGGAACCGATCCGGGCTCTCACCCATCCACCGCTTCGACCAGATCCACTCGGCGCCGACGATGTGCGCCAACGTATCGAGGACGGACGGGAAGCTGCTCACCACCGTCTGCAACTGCGCTTCGACGGGCAGACGGCCCACCGTCTCGAAGACGCGGGCATTGGCCCACGCGTTGTAGTCGAACAGGCTGCGCGCCTCGGCGATCATCATGAGCGTCGTCGGTCCTGGTGCAAGGGTCTGGTGTAGTTTACTGGAGCGCCCAAGACCGCACACCCCACCCACCCGGAGCTGCCCCATGCCGCGCCCTCTCTCCCGGACGTCCATCGCCGCTGCCGCCGCGCTGTTGCTGTGGCTCGCCCCCTCGGCCGCACACGCGCAGGCGCAGCAGGCCGCCCCGCCCGCGCCGCGGATCACGCTCGACGAGGCCAAGCGCGCCGTCGACGCCGCCGAGGCCGAGGCGCGCAAGAACGGGTGGAACCTGGCCTTCGTGATCAGCGACGCCGAGGGCACGCCCATCTATCTGCGGCGCATGGACGGCGTGCCGACGCGCAACTACGACATCGCGATGCGGAAGGTCAGCACCGCGATCCGCTCGGGCATGCACACGCTGGACTACGCCGCGGCCGTGCAGGCCGGCCGGATCGCGGCCCTCGAGAACGCGGTGACCTTCGACGGCGGGCTCCTGCTGCGCCGCGACGGGAAGGTGCTGGGCGCGTTCAGTGCCAGCGGCGCGCGGGGGGCCGAGGACGCACAGGCCGTGAAGGCCGGGATGGCCGCGATCGGGATCACGCCGTAAGGTGGCGGAGTCCGCCCGGTCGCCGTATAATCGCTTCGCCCCGATCGGCCCCTCACCCCCGCCACGAGCTCCACCATGACGCTCCGCATCAACGACACCGTCCCCGATTTCACCGCCGAGACCGATCAGGGCACGATCAAATTCCATGAGTGGATCGGCGACAGCTGGGCGATCCTGTTCTCGCATCCCAAGGACTTCACACCGGTCTGCACGACCGAGTTCGGCGCCGTGGCCCGGCTCGACGACGAGTGGCAGAAGCGGGGCACCAAGGTGATCGGGATCTCCGTCGATGGGGTGGAGGAGCACCAGCGCTGGAAGCTCGACATCGAGAGGGTCGGCGGCGCGGCACCAGCCTTCCCCATCCTCGTGGACACGGGGCTCGAGATCGCGAAGGCCTTCGACATGCTCCCCGCCGATGCCTACCTGCCCGACGGTCGCACCCCGGCCGACACGGCGACGGTGCGCGCGGTGTTCATCATCGGACCCGACAAGAAGCTCAAGCTGTCGATGACCTACCCCATGACCGTCGGCCGCAACTTCGCGGAGGTGCTCCGCGCGCTGGACGCCTTGCAGACCTCGACCGGTCGCGGCGTCGCGACCCCGGCCAACTGGGCACCGGGCGACGATGTGATCATCCCCGTCGCGGTGAACGACGAGGCGGCGACCGAGAAGTTCGGCCACTTCGACAAAGTGCTGCCGTACCTGCGCTACACCAAGCTCGTCAGCTGACAGCGGAGGGACGCCGGGCGCTCACCGCGTGACGCGCCCGGCATACCCACCCTTCCCCGCTGGGATCACCAGCGCGCGCGTGAGCAGCACGTGCGAGGCGCCCGCCGCGACGAACGCCGGCACACTCGCCGACAGATGCAGGAAGACCGCCGAGCCCGTCAGCGCGATGGGATCGAACAGGCCAAGGTATACCGCGCCACCCACGAACAGCGAGACGAAGGCGACCGGATTCACCCGGCGCCAGTAGCGGTAGGCCGTGCCCTCGCCGTCGTGGTACAGCGCACGCACATCGACCTGGTTGCGGCGGAGCCACACGCGGTCGGCGAACGCGATACCCGCCATGGGCACCATCACTGCCTGCGAGTACGACACGAAGACGAAAAAGCGGTCGTACAAGGTGTCCGTCGCGAGCAACGTCGTGATCGCTGCGCCGATGCTGACCAGCAGGGTGTACTGCGTCCAACCCAACCGTTGCAGGCGCGGGCCGAGGTGTTGGACGAGCGTCTGGCAATTGCCTTGGAGCATGCCGACGAGGCTGCTGAGATTCGCGAGGGCCAGCAGCACCAAGAGCAGCACGCCGGCCAGTGGTCCGACGATCGGGACCATCCACTCGACGGGATCGGCGCTCGCCAGCGTCAACGCCGAGGCGAGGCCAGCGGTCGACGCCAGACACGACACCAGCACATAGGAGATCATGCTGCCCCACACGACCGAGCGTTGGGTATGGGCGTACCGGCCGAGGTTCGCGGCGAGGCCGGCCCAACTCAGCCCACCGGCGATGTGCAACTCCACGGCCAACATGATGTCCATGGCGCGGTCCCCGCTCGCCGCCACGGGTGGGGCGGCCGCCAGCGTGGCCAGCGGCACATGACGGAAGACGGCGATAAGGAGCCATCCCGTGAGCGCCAGGAGCGCCGGCGCCGCCACGCGGTTCAACACCCGCACGCCGCGACTGCCCGAGGCGATCACGCCCCACCCAAGCGCGAGCACCAGCAGCGACACGGTGGACGTGAAGAGCTCCACGCTGATCGGCAATACGCCGAACACGGCGCGCACGATCTCGACGCTGGCCTTGCCGATCATCGTCGCCAGGACGCTGGCCCACGCGAAGAGCAGGCCCACCACGACGATCAGCACGAAGGCCATCACACCCACGGTCCCGTAGACCGATCGCTGGTGCACGAAGAGCTCGGTGCCCCACTTGCTCGAGGGGAGCACCATCGCGACCAGCAAGAGCACCACGCCGATGGTCTCGCCGAACAGCATCGCGAACACGCCGTCCCAGAACCCGACCAGCTGCGCGGTGGCCCCGCCGAAGAGGAAGGCCCAGGTCGCGATCGCGAGCCCGGACTTCACACTCACGACGTCCACGAACGACCACGACCGCTCCGACCGCATCAGCGGCAGCGTTTCGGCCAGCGCCTGGTCCGACTCGGCCGCCCGTCGGCCCGGCGTCGTCACCTACAGGATCTGCTGGATGGCCACACCGACGAGCGACACCGCGAGCAGCAGCAGGAGCGCGATGCCGTCCGCGCGCGGGAGGTCCGCGAAGGCGGGGTCGTCCGCACGCTCACGCTCGGCGAGCGTGAGCCGACGCTCCAGCTCGGCGTTCATCTCGTCGCTGAGTTTCATGGCGGCGTGAGGCCTCGCATTTATCGCGGCGCGACCCTACCGCATACCGCGGTGCTGCCCACCATCGACCGAGACGCATTCGCCGACCACCCACTGGGCGCGGCGCGACACGAGGAACACCGCGACGTCCGCGATCTCCTCCGGGGTGGCGAGGCGCCCGCTGGGGATCGACGCCCGCACCGCCTCGTACATCGGCGGCTGATGCGCGCGCACCTGCGCCCAGATGCCGCCCGGGAACTCCGTGGAGCCCGGCGCGATCGCATTCACGCGCACCCCCTGCGGCGCGAGCATCACCGCGAGCTTCTTGGCATGCGCGATCAGCGCGGCCTTCGCTGCGGTGTACCCGAAGTCCGGCGTAGGGTCGACCTCGAGCCCGGAGATCGACGACACGAAGAGAATGCTGCCGCCGCCGGCGCCGATCATCCATGGCACCACCTGCTCGCAAGCGCGCACGCCAGCCATAAGATCGATCTGGAGACTCGCCTCCCAGTCGGCGAGGCTGGGCCCGACGGCGAGCGCCGAGGCGTTGTGCACCAGCACGTGCACGTCGCCGAGCGCACGCCGCGACTCGTCGAGGAAGCGCCCGAGCGCGGCCGCATCGCCCACGTCGCAGACCTGCGCGTAGGCCTTCACCCCGCGCTGCAGCAGTTCCTGATGCGTGTCGTCGAGCGAGTCCTGCGTGCGGCCGCAGATCGCCACGTTGGCGCCCTCGGCCGCGAGCCCGAGGGCGATCGCGCGGCCGATGCCGCGGCTGCCGCCGAGGATGACGCAGCCGCGTCCGGTGAGTCCGAGGTCCATGGGGCAGTGCTCGTGAAGGTCGGCGATGCAGGCGCCGGGCAAACATCGGCGCGGGGCGGACCAGGGGCAAGAGTCCTGCGCCCAGAGAGGTCGAGCGTCTGGGCCGGATCGGCGTTGATTCACGGAGGCATACTGGGTATTATTCGATATGCCGACGAACAAGCCCTACGCGCGCATCGCCATCACCTTGCCGGCGGCGGATCTGGATCAGGCCGATGCACTCGCCCTGCGACTGGACCGCTCGCGTAGTTGGGTGATCGCGGAGGCGCTCCGGCAGTTCGTCGCGCGCCATGCTGGGACCGATCCGCCGCTGGACCCGTCGCGCCGCGCCCAGCTCTACCACGACCGTGCGATGACGCCGGCACAGCGCGTGCGGGAGGCCGAAGTCCGCACACAGGTCGACGTCCCCAAGGCGCGACCGATGCAGTTCGACACCTATGAGGAGTTCGCGGCATGGCGGCGCACGCAGCGCGCGCGACCGTGAGTCGGACAGAAAGTCGGGTCGCCGCACTGTGTCGGCTGCTCAACGCCGAAGAGGCACGCTATGTCGTGGTGGGCGCGACCGCGTTGCAGCTGTGGGGCAGCTCGCGCGCGACCCGCGACATCGACATCCTCATCGAACCCACGCTCGAGAATGCGGAGTCGGTGTTGCGCGCGCTCCGGCAACTGCCGTTCCGCGTCGCCGAGGAGTACACCCCCCACGACCTGATATCGCGTGTCGTCACGATGACCGGCGACTCACCGAACGTGGATGTGCTCACTCGCGCGTGGAATCTGCGCTGGCCCGATGCCTCTCGCGACATCGTCGTGTTCGACCTCGACGATGTCCCCGTCCCGACCGTGAGTCTCGCGAATCTCATCGCGTCGAAGCGCACCGGACGGCTACAGGATCTGGCGGACATCCAGGTCCTTGAGGAGATCCAGCGCGCCCTCCACGCGCCGCCGACGGCCCAGCCCTAGCGCCGCCCGCCCCCCGGCGGCCCCTCCCCCGGCTGCCGGTCGCAGACCGGCACGCCCTCCTCACCGACGCGCTTGTCGCGCGCCGTGGCCGCCACACGTGCAGAGAATGGCCACGCCCTCCCCCGAGCCGTATACTCTGTGCGGTACCTCACGCCCGGAGCCCCACCATGCCACACGTTCGTAGCGCCCTCGTCCTCAGCGCCGGCCTGCTCGCCGGTTGCGCCACCGCACGCTCAGCGCCGCCCACGCAGCCGCCCGCGACCGCGCAGACCACCGCGCCCGCGCAAAGCACCCCGCGCCCCGCGCCGGACCCCTGGGCCCAGGCCACGGCCGGCGCGACCAAGCTCGAGGGCTACTTCGATCTCTACCAGAAGGCCGACGGACGCCTCTTCATGGCCGTCCCCACGCGACGGCTCGGCGAGCAGTTCCTCTTCGAGGCCAAGGTCGCCCGCGGCATCGGTGCGGGCGGCGTGTTCGGCGGCACCATGCTCGGCGGCAATCAGGGCGCGGTGATGTCGATCTCGCGGCAGGGCGAGACCCTGTACCTCAGCAAGCATCCCATCCACTTCAAGGCCGATGCGGGCACCCCGCAAGCCGCAGCGGTCGCGCTGACGTTCTCGCCGAGCGTGGTGGAGTCGGCGAAGATCGAGGCGACGCAGGGCGACACGCACTTGATCGACGTCACGAACTGGTTCGTGAGCGACATCGCCGGGGTGAGTCAGCGCCTGCGCGCGGTCACCGGCACCGGGGGGCGCGGCGGCGGTGGCGGCGAGGGAGCGGCCCCGAACTTCGACCGCACGCGCAGCTACGTCAGCAGCGTCAAGGCGTTCCCCGAGAACCTCAACATCCAGAGCACGCTGACCTTCCGGCCCTCCCAGGCCACGTCGACGTTCTCAGTGCCCGACGGCCGCTACATCTCGGTCACGGTGCACCACTCCATCGTGAAGCTGCCCGAGCGTCCCATGACGCCACGCCTCGCCGACGATCGCGTGGGCTTCTTCCTCACCGCGCACAAGGACTTCACGCAGGACCGCGACGAACACTTCGTGCGCTACGTGAACCGCTGGCGCCTCGAGCGCGGCGCCTCGGCGGGCAACGGGCTGTACTACCCGGTGAAGCCGATCATCTACTACATCGATCGCACGGTGCCTGAGAAGTACCGGCCCTGGTTCATCGCCGGTGTGAATGCGTGGCAGCCGGCCTTCGAGGCCGCGGGGTGGAAGGACGCCATCCGCGCCGAGCTGTTGCCCGAGGGCGCAGATCCCGCCGACATCCGCTACCCCACGCTGCGCTGGAACACCTCGGACGACCCCGGCTACTCGGCGATCGGCCCCAGCGTGGTGGACCCGCGCACGGGCGAGATCCTCGACGCCGATCAGCTCTACGAGGCGAACATGATCCGCGGCTTCCGGCGCGGCTGGCAGAACCTCGTGACGCCGCAGGACGCGCTCAACGCCGCGCTGGGCATCCACGCCGACGGAGACGCGGCGGCGATCGCCGCGTTGGAGACGCATGCGGGGCTCGCTGGCGCGTTGTCCGATCAAGGCACGCTGCTGCGGGCCGTGCTGGCCGACCGCGGCGAACTCGACGCCGACGGCGAGGTGCCCGACGAGTATCTCAGCCAGGCCGTGCTCTGGGTGGTGATGCACGAGGTGGGACACACCTTGGGCCTCCGGCACAACTTCCGCAGCTCGAGCGATACGCCGCTGGAGCGCTTGCACGACCGCGCGTGGACGCAGGAGCGTGGGCTTGTGAGTTCGGTGATGGACTACCACGCACCGAACGTCGCCCGCAAGGGCGAGACGCAGGGCTTCTACTACTCGCCCGGCGTCGGGAGCGCAGACCGGTGGAAGATCACCTTCGGCTACAGCGCCGATGCGACGCGGGCCGCCGAGGTGGCGCGGTTGGCGGAGCATGAGGGGCGGACGTACGGCGACGACAGCGACAGCGGTGGCCAGCAGGCCATGGACCCGACGGTCAACACCTACGACCTCAGCGCCGACCCCATCGGCTGGGGCCGAGAGCGCACCGCGTTGATCGCGGATCTGTGGCCGCGCCTGCCGCAGGTCGTGCTGACCGACAATGCGCGCTACGCCGACCTCACCTCGGCGTTCCGCGCCCTGCTCGGCCAGTACACGCAGGCGCTGGCGCCGTCAGTGAAGTACATCGGCGGCGAGTATGTGTACCGCACGCGTCCTGGCGATCCCGGCGACCGCGGCCCCTTCGTGCCGGTGGGCATCGCACGGCAGCGGGAGGCGCTCACCTTGCTCAGCGACCGGGTGCTCGGCGTGGAGGCCTTCGGATTGCCGGCGTCGATGGTGTCGCGCTTCGGCGCGGAGCGCTGGAACCACTGGGGATACGAGAACACCTACAGCGGCCGGATCGACTTCCCGTTCCTGCAGGAGATCTCGGGCCTGCAGGCCTCGATGCTGCGCAACCTGACGAACCCCTTGCGGCTCGCCCGCATTCGCGACGGTGAACTGCGCTATGGCACCGCGAACGTGCTGGGGATCCCGGAGCTGCTGACGACGCTCACGCGCACCTCCTGGTCCGAAGTCTGGACGGGGACGCCGCGCGCGGTGACGGCGCTGCGGCGCGACCTGCAGCGGGCGCATTTGGATGTGCTGACGGGAATGGTCCTGCGTCCCGCCGCGGGGGCGCCGGCCGATGCGCGGTCGGTGGCGCGCGCAACGCTCAAGGATCTCGACACGCGGCTCGAGCGGGCCCTGCGCGGCGCCGGGATGGATGCCTACACGCGGGCGCACCTCGAGGAGTCGCGGGCGTGGATCGGCAAGACGATGGCGGCGGAGGTGGGCGTGGCGCAGTAGGAGGCCACGCGGCATCACATCAGGCCGTCGGGGTCGACTCAGTCCCCCCCGGCGGCCCGAGCACACGCGCCACGACTGCGGCGGCCTCCACCGGCTTCAGCGCGGTGTGTGCGATCCCCGACACCACGCGCGTCACATCGTGATCGACCGCGCCGCGCTGCGCCCAGACCGACGCATCCACCGCAGTCAGGTACAGCGAGAAGGTCTGATGCCCTGTGCCCGGCCGCTCACCGACCACGAGCAGCAGCGCGCAGCGTCCACTGCGGCCTGCGAACAACTGCTCACCCACACGGTAGCCCGCACGCACGCGGCCCGCGGTGATCACCGGCAACTCGGGCGCGACACGCCAACCGGCCGCGCTCAGCTGCCCGCGCAACGCATCCAGGAACGGGAGTAGCTGCCCAGGCTCACGGATCGCCAGCGCGTTGAGTCCGTCCGACACCACCACCTGCACGTCGTAGCGCTCGGCGGCGTCGATGGCCGCATGCGATGTGGCGAGCTGAGCCAGGCGCGCCTCAGACTCCGCTGACAGCGACTCGCCCCGCACGGGGTGCAGGATGTAGTCCTCGCGCGAGGTCGACTGCGTGGCGAGCGCGATGCTCCCGGGCACGCTGTTGACGAACGCGTCATCGAGCGTGGCCCAGAGGGCCTGCTTCGCGTCGGCGACGATGCGGCGGATCTCCCGATCGGTCTCCGGCGCCAACATCCCCGCAGCGTCACCGAAGCCCTCGGCCACGAACACACCGCGCCCGCGCACCGCGGCCAGCTGACGGCGGCCCTCGTCGCGCAGTGCATCGACCGTGCGCGCATCGCCGAGCCGACGCCGGTACTGCACGTACACGTGGAGCGGGTCACCGAAGTGCGGGCCCGGCGCGCCGTCGGCATCGATCACGCCCATCGACTCGAAGAAGCGGGCCATGCGCGGCTCGACGTGGCGCCCGAAGCGCTGGCGCAGTCGCACGTGGTCCTGGTAGCCCGTCGTGAGGTAGCCGAGCATGGGGTCCACCTTGGTGGGCAGCGCCATGAGGTAGGCCGGGTGCGCCGGCATGACCTGGTCGAGGCACCAATCGAGGTCGTCGAGGCCGATGTCCATGTGCAGCGTCGCGCACACGTCGAGCCCGATCGTGAGCCCGTGCAGTTTGCCCATGACGAGGTCCTCGAGGCAGCAGCGCACCAGCTGTTCGCGCGTGCGGAACACCTCGGGGCCAATGAAACCCGCGACATCGTTGACGTGCACCCACGGCGCCGGCGCGCGCCCCGCACGCTGCTGCGCGGCGGCGACGCGCGCCGTGAGGGCACGCGCGAACCCATACTTGCGGGCCTCGTGGATGACCATGTCCACGCCCTGACCGTGGCCATTGGTGACGTCGGCGCCCTGCCCTGTCTCGAAGTACAGCCCGTAGCGGCCCGTGCGCGCGTCGGCGTGCGCGAGCATCGAGTCGACGGTGAGATCGAAGGTGCGGTTGGCCGCGTCGCTCCCCGCGAGACTCTGGAACCACAGCGCCGTGCTGCCCGGCGCCGTGCGCTCCACCTCGGCCTGCACATCGATGTGCGCCAGCACGCAGTGCGGGAGTACGTCATCGAGCGCGAAGCTGCGCAGCAGCTCTTGCAGGGTGCGCTCGATGGTCGCGACCGACTCGGGTTCGGACGACACGGGGTTGGTGCCGAGCAGGACATCGCCCACGCCGTAGGCCCAGGCGTCGAACACCTGCCAGCGGATGTCCTCGGGATGATCGGTGGGCGAATTGGGTTGCACGCGTGCCCCCAGATGCCCCGGGCCGCCGACGCCGCTGCCCGGCAGCGTGTGGAAGAGCTTCGCGCTCACGGCGATCAGCTGGGCGTCGTCCATGAGCTTGACCACGCAGCCGATGACCTCACTGGAGAGACCGCGCGCGACCGCCATGACGTCGTCGGCTGGCGCTGTGCGCAGGTGCGCGGCGAGCGCGTCCATGGTCCATGCCGCGGTCCGTTGCGCGGCGGCGGCATCCCGAGCGGACGCGAGCAGCGTGGCGAGCTGGTCGTCGAACAGCGGATGCGCGTCGAGGTCGCCCACGCGCGTAGCGCCGAGCAGGGCGCGCGCGGTGCGTCGCGCCTCGTCGTTGGGCGCGTGGACGCCGATGGTCGCGTCGCCCTCTTTGAACGGGTTGGCCGCGCCGAGGAGCTGTGCGAAGCGGGTGCGGTCGAACCTGCCGACGGTGCGCGTGAGGTAGGCGAAGAGATCTTCGCTCGGGAGCGCGGGGGTCACGGGGCCGACCGAGTCGCCGGCGAGCGCACGCGCCGCGGCGCCGGCGCGCGGGTGCCCGAGAGTGACGAGCGCGGTGCCGGCGGCGAGGGAGTGCAGGAAGCGGCGGCGGTCAGGGATGGGGGTGGGGGTGGGTCCGGCGGCGTGATCGGCCGGGTCGATGCTCAGCGAGTCGGGGTGATCCCGTAGTGAGGAGTATACGCCGGACGTGCTCACCTTGCAGGTCCTATCGCGGCTACGTCATCCGACGTATCGCGCCGGTCGACGGCCGAAGGTAGTCTCTGGCAGATCTGCACTGCACTCACCCCCGTCGACCGGTCCACCGCATGATCCCTGCTCATTGGTCGCGCCTGTGCCCCCTTGCCCTCGCCGCGATGGGCATCATCTCGGCAGCCTGCGCTGGCCCGTCACTCGGACCGTTGGGCGACCGCGTCCCCTTGCAACCGGGGCACGGCTACCCGGGAACCTGGGCCGGCGAGTCGGGCCCAGTCGAGCTGACGCTTGTCCTCTCCAGGGGTGAGTCCTGCCACGGCTCTGTCACCTGCATGGGTCCCGGCCGGTTCACCTACATCAATCGTGCCACGAGCGAGACGCGCTCGGGCGAAACACAGTACGCGTACGCGAACGGCATCTTCAGTCCAGACTCGATCGTCGTGCCGATGCAGGTGCGCACGTTGCGCGCACTCGTCGTGGGCGATACGGCGATGGTGGGTACGCTGGATGGGGCGTCGCTGGTGCTTCGGAGGCGGTAGGGGGGGGTTGGTGCGTCCCGGAGCCGCTCATGCTCTCGTCTCCAACGCGTCGAGATACCGCCACTCGAGCAGGCCGAGGCCGCCCACGTAGATGCCCTCGAGCACCAGGTGGGCGAGGCCCAGGAACGATGCCTGCGACGCGAGCACTGCAGCTGCGACGAAGCAGACCCCCGCCCAGGCGATGTTCGCGGAGGCCAAGAGCACGAGGAGGGCGCGCGGGCGAATGGCGCGTCTGGCAAGCGAGAGCGAGAATGCGCCATACGCGAGATTCGCCAGACCCATCGCGAGCACGAAGCCGACTGGCATGGCGTAGAGCCGGCTCAGCCACGGGACGAGCGCCAGCACGAGGACGCCGACGGCCAGACCGCCCGAGCAGTCTATCCAGAGCAGAGCTTTAGGAGAGCGCAGGTGGCGATGTCTCCGGGTGGGCGAGCACAGGTGGGTCGCTCTGGCGCCTGCGTCGCGGCGCTGGGGGGTGGGAAGGCTTTGGGACGGCAGGGCGGTTGACGTCGAATTATAGACGCGGGTCGGTGTGTGGGTTCGCTGTGGGGGGCGTCGTGTGGCGCTCCTGACCGATGAAGCGAGTATGCCGATCGTCGCATGCTGCGAGTGCCCCGGCGTCGAGGACCGTACACGCGAATGTGGGAATGGTGCGGGCGACGATGCTGCTGCGTAACGCGCTGAAGGGGATGCGCACCACGGTCCACTCGTCCGTGGTCGCGAAGGCCGCGCGCAGCCGAAGGCCCAGGAGGGGGAGGAGCATATGGTGTGAAGTGGGGCCGTCGGCGGATGATTCCGCGGCTGATCGCGCAGGGCGGTGTCGTACACTCACTGACGGGTCCCGGGCCTCGGCTGCCGGTCGGGCTGCCGCAGTCATACATCTGCGGCCGTGGAGCGTGCCGCCACCTACGTCACCTGACGTATACCGACCGCCACCGCGAGCGTGCATCGTTGACCCACCCCCCCTGCAGTCGCACGACCTCTCCCTGGCCCCCTGATCAGCAATGCGCTCACTGATTCGCTGCGTTCCTCGTGTGGGAGCGCTCGGTGCAGACTCAAAGGTCTGGACGACTCCGCGAAGCGGGCGGACCCCGCGGATGCTGGCTGCCCTGCTCGTCGCACTGTCGTGCAGCGGCATCACCGACCCACGCAGCAGCGAGCCGCCAGGGTTTGTCGCGATCGCGCCGGCAGGAAGTGCCACCTGCGCACTCGCTGCGACGGGCGAAGTGTTCTGCTGGGGCGCTGGGATCGCACTTGGCAATGGCACAGGACGCCAGCAGCTGCGGCCAGGCCGCGTCCATGCTGACGTCGACTTTGCACAGCTCACGATGCGCGGCCTGACATGCTTCGGCTGCGCGGCACCGGAGCACGCATGCGCGCTCACCGCCGGAGGGACCGCGTACTGCTGGGGCAGTAACGCCGACGGACAGCTCGGCGACGGAACGACGACTCATCGGCTCGCCCCTGTGCGAGTGGTCGGCGAACACAACTTCACGTCCATCGTCGCGGGCGGACGCCACAGCTGTGCACTTGATCGCTCCGGCGTGGTCTACTGCTGGGGTGGAATGGGCGCGGGTGACCTGGGCAGCCAATCGCGCAATGCCCGCACTGTGCCTACTCCCGTTCGCGACGCTCCGGCGTTCAGCGCGATCGTTGCCGGTGAGAATCACACCTGTGGGCTCGCCGCAGGACAAGCGCATTGCTGGGGGACGAACGAGTCGGGACAACTCGGCACTGGTAGCACCGCCAGACACGCCAGGCCACGACCCGTCAGCGGCGAGTTCCTGTTCACGTCGCTCGCGGCCGGGGGACAATCCGTGTGCGGCGTCACCACCGACCGCGCGACTGTGTGTTGGGGCAGCACGTATGACAGTCGTCCTTATACTGGCCCTACGACTCGCGCAACGCCAACACCGATCGATGTAGGAGTGAACTTCGTCAGTCTCGCTTTGGGTTGGACGCACGCCTGTGGTCTTGACGACGCAGGCGCTGCGTTCTGTTGGGGCGACAACGAGCTGGGTCTCTGGGGTGGCGACCGACTGGGCAACGGCACCACGGAAGGCCGCCCCGCTCCCGAGCGGGTCGTCGGCGGCCTCGTGTTTCGTACGCTGGCCGCCGGTGAAGGGCATACCTGCGGCATCACCCTCACTGGCGGAGCGTACTGCTGGGGCGACAACCGCTCCGGTCAGCTCGGCATTGGCAGTGTAGACCAAGGACGAACAGTTCAAATGGCGATCAGCGCTTCGCGGTGAGTCTGGGGCTATCCAGAAAAGTACTGACCCTGCGAGCGCGCTTTGCTTCGATGACCCGCCCGGGCCTAGTACCCCTTGATGTAATCCACCTCAAGCCAGAACGGCCCGTCGCGCCCGTCCAGGATGTAGATCCCCACACTGCGCAGCTGCGCGAGGTCAATGGGCGGTGCGTTCACCGCGCGGCCGAAAATGCTGCTACGTAGGGCGCTGAAGGGCACTCGCACCACGGTCCACTCGTCCGTGGTTGCGAAGGCCGCGCGCCGCGACACGTTGCGGCCAAAGCCACGCTTCCCGTCGCCCAGCTCCACCTCAAAGGGGCGGCCGTTGCCGCGCACGCGTAGTTCCAGGCCCTGCAACCCGCTGAGGTCCGCCGCTATCGGCGCCCGCACCGACGTGAACCCGCCGCCCTGCGTCACCAGTGTGCCGCTGAACCGCAAAAGTCCATCGGCCACCGCGACGTAGCCCGCCGAGCGCCCGCCCATGACCCCATCGTTGACCACCTGCCACTCGGGCTCGTCGGCGCGGTCGAAGGTGAAGAGGGTGGTGGGCATGGCTGGGGATGGAGGACGTTGGGCGGGGGCGGCGGCGGTGAGCAGCAGCAGGCCGAGCAGGGGGAGGAGGGGGTGGGGCATACTGAGCGAATGGACCGCGGGGGTATTGCGTTCCGGGGACTCGCCCTTGCCGACGCGAACGACTCGCCTGTTCCCTGTGCTCGCCGCTAGCGACCCTAGGTGGGAGTACTGAGCTTCGTCATCCGCACTTGCCTCGCTTGGTGAGTACCAATAGGCGCGGAGGCCCACGTCATTTCGAGGGGCGGTCGGAGCCGACTGATGGACCCACGGACCGAGCGTAGCGGCCGAGCATGAAGAAGAAGACTGCTTGGCCGGCCAAGATCGCAGGGAGCAATTTCTGTCCGTCCACGATACCGACCACGGCGCCGACGAGCGTCGCAAGCGATGCGAAGAAGCTGCCGAAGCCCGGGGGCCCGAATCGACGCTCCACCCACCACACTCCACCGGCGAGGCCGCACGCGAGGATGAAGAGCGCGAGTACTTCGAGCAAGATCATGATGCGTGCTGTGGGCTGCGCCCGCGGAGGGAGGGTGATGTGTTCACCAACTTAAGCGTGAGATCGCCGTTGATGACGGCTTCGGGCTGGGAAGGCGCTCCGGGCGGGCCCTCGATCAACAGGCCCCGGAAGGCCTCCGCCGCCGCGG